>Ga0256833_1000084_pt1 | contig 69901 bp, 60 predicted proteins | sample 356284metaG_FD_190535 | JGI IMG/M metagenome (GOLD analysis project Ga0256833, IMG submission 190535) | Hydrothermal vent microbial communities from Mid Atlantic Ridge, Atlantic Ocean - 356-284 | ecosystem: Environmental > Aquatic > Marine > Hydrothermal vents | place: Atlantic Ocean: Mid... | reverse complement strand
CTTGCCGCCAGTTCGGCGTCATTGGTGAGTGCCATCCCCCCCTCACCGGTGGTGATGATTTTGACCGGGTGAAAGCTGAACACCGTAATATCACTGTAGCGGCAGCATCCTATCGGCATGTCCCGGTATCGCCCCCCAATGGCATGGGAGGCATCCTCTATGAGATGGAAGCCATAACGGCGGGACAGCTCATGGATTACCTTCATCTCGCAGGACTGCCCGCAAAGATGAACGGGGATGACCACCTTGGGCAGGGCACCGGCTTTTTCAGCATGAGCAAGCTTTGCGGCAAACGTATCGGGACCGAGATTGCCTGTCTGCAAGTCGATATCGACAAAATCAACCCCGGCTCCACAATACAGGGCGCAGTTCGCCGAAGCCACAAACGTGATCGGCGTTGTCCAGACCACATCTCCAGGGCCGACCTCCAGGGCCAGACAGGCAAGATGAAGGGCTGAAGTGGCACTGTTTACGGCTACGGCATAACGGGCCCCGCAGTGTCTGGCCACGCTCTTTTCAAACTCCGGGCCCTTTGGTCCCTGGGTCAGCCAGTCAGAGCCCATCACCTCCACGACCGCTGTAATATCCTCAACAGCGATATCCTGTCTGCCGTAGGGAATCATCACAAAGCGGTCCGGTTATTGAAATCACGAATCTCGTCAATGCTCAGGAAACGTTCATTGGTGCCCGAGTTGTACTCGAACCCCTGGCTCACCGGTTCTCCGTTTTCACCAAGCCTGTTGCAGACAAAATTGTTGCTCCGGCCGGTGAACGTGATGGTGGGCCGAATGACGAAGTGATCGCGGAACTCCAGGGTCAGGTGGGAGTCATCGACGGGACACATGATTTCGTGCAGTTTCTCTCCCGGCCGGATGCCGACATTTTTCCATGGCAAATCCGGAGCCATGGCCCGGGCCAGGTCCGTTATACGGATGGAGGGAATCTTGGGAACAAAAATTTCACCGCCATGCATGCGGGAAAAACTTTTTATGACAAAATCCACGCCCTGCCGCAAAGTAATCCAGAAACGGGTCATCCGCTCGTCGGTTATCGGCAGGTGATCGCTGCCGTTATCGATGAGTTTTTGAAAAAAAGGAACCACCGAGCCGCGGGAGCCAACCACGTTGCCATAGCGGACCACGGAAAAAACCGTTTTCAGTCCGCCGGAAAAATTGTTGGCCGCCACAAAGAGTTTATCCGAAGCCAGTTTCGTGGCTCCATAGAGATTGATCGGGTTGACAGCCTTGTCTGTGGACAGGGCTATCACACCGGCGACACTGTTGTGCAGGGCGGCATGAATCACATTTTCCGCCCCATAGATATTGGTCTTTATACACTCGGTCGGATTGTATTCTGCTGCCGGAACCTGTTTCAGGGCAGCGGCATGGACCACGTAATCAACCCCGCGCATGGCCTGGATCAACCGCTCCCGATCCCTGATATCACCTATGAAATACCGCATGCAGGGTGCATTCATTTCCTGCTGCATCTCGAACTGTTTGAGCTCATCACGGGAAAATATGATAATTTTCCTCGGCCTGTGCTCTTCCAGGAGGACCCGGGCAAACTCCCTGCCAAACGAACCGGTCCCTCCGGTAATCAACACTGATTGATTCTCAAACATATCAGCTCCCGCAATTGTCCAGGCAGGCTCAACCTCCTGCCCGTCCGGCTTCCCTGAAAACACACATTATTTTGAATGGTATTGCGTGTGAAATCATTCGTCAATTGAAAACCCGGTTCTCTGCGCCGGACAAAAAGCCCCATCGATGACCGAAAAACCTAAAGGAAAGTTCTCCCTGCTCCGAAGAGGTATGCGAGAGACAAAAAAAGTATAGTTTGAGAGATGTTACGTTTGTATCGCAAGCCAGAGGTCGGATCATTGACGACCAGGCCTAATACAGCTTCATGGAGGATAAACCATGGCTTTGACGATCAATACAAACGTAGCGTCCCTGAATGCCCAGCGCAACCTCGCCCGCACCCAGCGGGACCTTTCCACGTCCATGGAAAGGCTTTCCTCAGGACTTCGCATCAATTCCGCCAAAGACGATGCAGCCGGTCTTGCTATTTCCGACCGCATGACCGCCCAGATTCGCGGCCTCAACCAGGCAGCCAGAAACGCCAACGATGGCATCTCCCTGGCCCAGACCGCGGAAGGGGCCATGCAGGAGTCAACGAACATCCTGCAGCGGATGCGTGAACTGGCTGTCCAGGCCGCCAATGCCACCAATTCTGCCGCCGACCGGGCGGCTCTGCAGTCCGAGGTCAACCAGCTCAAAAGCGAGATGAACCGGATCGCCAATTCCACGACCTTCAACGGCCTGAAAATCCTGGACGGCACCTTTGTCTCGCAACAGTTCCAGGTCGGTCCCAATGCAAATGAGACGATCGGGGTGTCCATTCAGAGTATGGCCGCCGACGACTTGGGACGATACACTTTTGATGCAAACAACACCGTCGCCAATGAAGGTACAGGAACCCCGGCCACGGCCGCAACAGCGGCACCGGCCACGAACACCATAGCAGCCCAGACCCTGACCATCAACGGCAGCAAGGGTGTGGGAACAGTGGAGGTCCTGGGCGGCGATACCGCCTATACCATAGCCAGCAAAATAACCAATACATCAGCGGAGACCGGTGTTACAGCCACTGCAAGGAATGAAGTTGTCTTGTCCGGACTCAGCGACGCAGGACAAGTCAGTCTTACCATTGGCAGCGGCGGTAATACGAAGACCATCAATGCCTCGGTGACTACAGGTGACCTGAGCGAACTGGCCACGGTCATCAATGCCCAGAGTGGCACCACAGGCGTCACCGCCACTGTGAATGGCGGGACCCTGACTCTCCTGCAACCCGAAGGCAAGGATATTGTTCTTGAAGATTTCACCCACACCACCTCCGGTGCATCGATCCAGGTGACCGGCGCCTCCTCCAATGCGGTTACACTGACCACCGGGGGCAATGACTCTACCATTGTCTCCGGCAGCATCGAATTTTCATCGCCAGATTCCTACACGGTATCCTCCAGCGTTGCGGCTGCCTCCGGATCCATCATCAATCAGCCCGCCGACACAACCGAGATACCGCCCATGGAAGAGGTGACGAAAGTTGATATCTCCACGGTTGAAAAAGCCAACGATGCCATAAAGATCATTGATGCGGCTCTGGACAAGATCGACTCCCAGCGCGGGAATCTCGGAGCCCTGCAAAACAGGTTTGAATCCACCATAGCCAACCTGCAGAATGTTGCCGAGAACCTGACCGCTGCCCGATCCCGCATCCGAGATGCTGATATCGCCCAGGAGACTTCAGAGATGACCAAGGCCAATATTCTGCAGCAGGCCGGGGTATCGATCCTCACCCAGGCCAACCAGACGCCGCAGCTGGCCCTCCAACTCCTGCAGGGATAACACGGCAGCGACAAAAACAGGCAAGCAAAAAAAGAACGCGGAGATACGTATCGTCTTCAAGATGTTACACCCTCCGCGCTCTTTTTTCAGGTCCGGACCAGTCCTGCTCCTCAAAAAAAAACAGCTTTCCCCTAAAGATTTTCAGGCAAGGCTACGATACATATAGCAAGGGTATGGATCACTCGATGAAACTCAGGATGAACAATTCAGCATACAACTTTAAGTCCCCCGGGAGGTGATAGCCGAAAATCAAGACGTAATATCCAAAAAACATAAGCAAAAGCAGTAAATTTCACAGGCAAGGATGCCAGCGAAAACCAACCCGATACATATTCAAGGAGGAATATTATGGGTCTTGTAATCAACACAAACGTAGCGTCTCTCAATGCTCAGCGTAACCTGGGGAAAACCCAGAGTGCTCTCTCCCGCTCCATGCAGCGGCTCTCTTCCGGTTTGCGGATCAACTCTGCCAAGGACGATGCGGCAGGTCTGGCCATCAGCGACCGGATGACCTCACAGATCCGCGGCCTCAATCAGGCAGTACGGAATGCCAACGATGGTATTTCCCTGGCCCAGACCGCGGAAGGAGCCATGCAGGAGTCCACCAACATCCTGCAGCGGATGCGTGAGCTGTCTGTTCAGTCGGCCAACGCTTCCAACTCTGCCGCCGACCGTGCCGCCCTTCAGGACGAGGTCAACCAGCTGCAGAGCGAAATGAACCGGATCGCCAACACGACAACGTTCAACGGCATCAAGATCCTTGATGGGACGTTCTCTGCCCAGAAGTTCCAGATCGGCGCGAATGCCAACCAGACCATCAGTGTCTCCATCGACTCCATGGCGGCCGACGACCTGGGCCGCTATGCGACAACGGTCACCAACACCACCCAACATCAGGGTACGGGTTCCGCCACCACGGCGGCAACCACCCTGCCAAGCAACAACTCCATTGCCGCCCAGACACTGACCGTTGCCGGCTCCGAAGGAACCGACACTGTCTCTGTCAGCGCGGGTGACTCAGCCTACACCATTGCCGCGGATGTAAACGATATCACATCCAGCACCGGTGTCGAGGCCACGGCCTACAACGAGGCCTCGATTACAGCGGTTTCCGCCGATGGTACGGTCGAGATGACGCTTGGCTCCGGGGGCTCCACGGCCACGATTTCGGCCTCGGTAACCACCGGTGATCTGAGCAACCTGGTGGACGCCATCAACAAGGTGACCGGAACCACCGGCATCTCGGCCGAGCTCGACGGTTCCAACGTCAAGCTGATCCAGTCCGAGGGCAAGGACATCGATATCGCGGACTTCGGTCATTCGGTCTCCGGTGCCACGTTAAGTGTTCAGTCACTGGACAGCAAGACCGAGACCCTGACCGACGCCGATACTGATTCCACGACCATCGCCGGCCGGATCGAGTTCAGCTCCACGGACTCCTTCTCAGTCCGTTCAAGTGTGGGAGCCGCAAGCGGTTCCATTGTGAATGAGACAACGGCAAACACCTTTGTCACAGCGACCAAAGATGCGGTCAGCAGTATTGATATCAGCAGCCAGAGTGGTGCTCAGTCGGCCATCGATGTCATCGACAAGGCGCTGGGCAAGATCGATTCTCAGCGCGGCAACCTTGGTGCGGTACAGAACCGGTTCGAGTCCACCATCGCCAACCTGCAGAATATTTCCGAAAATATCTCTGCAGCCCGGTCCCGGATTCTCGATGCCGACATCGCCCAGGAGACCTCGAACATGACCAAGCAGAACATCCTGCAGCAGGCCGGCATCTCCATCCTGGCCCAGGCAAACCAGGCGCCCCAGATGGCCCTGTCCCTGCTCCAGTAGACGCCTTGAACCTTAACCCTGTTTCCCCGGGCCGATCCTGGCCCGGGGGAACATCCTGCCAATTTCGATATCAGGAGGTCTTCCCATGAACGTTGATACTCTTTCCATGGCCACAGCCTCGCCTCCACGTATCCAGGAACCTGCCGATCAGATTACCAGACAGCGGCAGGAGGTGAAAGGCGAGCCCGCCACTGCCGGTGGCGACAGGCAGAACAGGATACAGCCCGAGGAACTGCTGGACCAGATCAAATCCATCACGGAAAACGGTGCCTACAGTGTCCGTTTCGAAAAAGACAATGACCTCGACGAGCTGATCGTCAAAGTTGTTGACCAGCAGACCAGCGAGGTTATCCGACAGATTCCGCCGGAGGAGCTTGTCAACCTCAGCAAGCATCTCCAGGAGCTGCGAGGCAACATCGTCAATACGGTCAGTTAAGTTCCGACAGCAACAAACTCTTCAGAGGAACGGTCATGACGATCTCATTTGGCGGTTTGGCCACAGGACTCGATACCAATGGCATCATCGATGCCATCATGAACATCGAACGGCAGCCTCTGGTCCGTCTGGAAAAGGACAAGACCTGGCTCAACAACCGGCTGTCCGCCTTCACCGAGCTGGACACCAAGCTCAACTCCTTCCAGAGCGCCATCACCGACCTCGGCAACCCCGATGTCCTGGCCAAACGGTCTGTCAGTCTCAGCAGCAGCGACTACCTCTCTGCCACCGTATCAAGCGAAGCCCTGGTCGGAACCAGTTACCAGGTCGAGGTACTTGACATCGCCCAGGTCCAGAAAACGGTTTCCGATACAGGGTTTGCCGACAAAACATCGAATACCTTCGGCACCGGCACCCTCAACCTGACCGTAGGGACTACGACGACAGGTATAGACATAACGTCTGCAAACAACTCGCTGGAAGGCATCATGCAGGCCATCAACGATGCAGGGCTCGGCCTCACAGCCTCCATCATCAATGACGGCACCGCCAGCCCCTATCGCCTCATGCTCACAGGTGAAAATGTCGGGACCTCCTTTTCCCTTGACACCACCGGTCTCACCGGAGGAACCGACAGCCTGGGAACATTCACCGACACCCAGGCCGCGACTCAGGCCCATATCCAGGTGGACGGGATAGATATCTACAGCGACAGCAATACGGTCAGCGATGCCATCCCCGGCGTCACCCTGGAACTTACCCAGGTATCCAGTGGCAACAAGACACGCGTCGATGTGGAGTTGAGCAAAACAAAGATTCAGTCCACAATCGAAGCATTCGCCAAGGGATACAACGAAGTGATCCAATTCATCACCGGTCAGTCCACCATGGGCGACACAGCCCCGGGCATACTGGCTGGTGATGCCGGTATCAATTCGATCAAACGGCACCTGCAGAACATGCTTACAGAGCCATACGGCAACAGTGGGGTGTTCTCAACCCTGTCCGAACTTGGTTTTGAAACCCAGAAGGACGGAAGCGTGGTGGTCAACAAAGAAAAACTGAGCGATGCCATTGACAACAATCTCGATTCCGTGATCAGTCTCCTGGCCGGAGATGACGGCCAGAGTGGCCTGGCAAAGGAATTCCAGAACTATCTCGACTCCATGACGGATTCGACAAACGGTATGCTTGCCGGACGTAAGGAGGCAACCAACAATAACATCAAGCAGATTGATGAACAGATAGCTCGAAGCGAAGAACGTCTTGCCAAACGGGAGGAGACGATTCGAGCCCAGTACCAGGCAATGGAGCAACTGGTCAGCCAGTGGAACTCAACCGGCAACTATCTGATGCAGCAGTTGGATACCATCTCCGGCCTGTACAAAAAATAAGGATTCCCCATGAACGGATATGCCAATCAATATCTGAACAACCAGATCGCCAGTGCCAGCCCGGAACAGCTCCTGCTCATGCTCTATGATGGAGCAATCCGGTTTACAAAATTGGCGATACAGGCTATCGAAGCCAACGATATCCCCAAAAGGGCCTACTATGTCAACAAGGCATCAGCCATTATTTCCGAGCTGGATGCAACATTGGACCATAATCAGGACGCATCCCTGGCCGAGAATCTGGACGCCCTCTACCACTACCTCCTCAAACAACTGATGAACGGAAACAAAGACAACGATGCGGCCCCACTGGAGGAAACTGTCGATATGCTGAGAGACCTGAGGGAAACATGGGCAAAAGCCATTGAAATCGCCCGCCAGGAGCAGGCTGCCGGTCATTCCGCCGCCGGAGAAGCTACGGCAGCACCACAGCCAAAAATTGCCGCTGCACTGTAATGACACTGCAATGATGACCGTGAAAAAAAAGTTTGAAGCATCCACGAAACTCTATCGGGAGCTCAAGACAACCATGGATTGCCTGGAAGAGCAACTTTCTTCCCTCGACCTGGCACAAACTCTCCTGGCCGTGGAAAATCTCCACAGATTGCATCACCAGATAGAGACTACGGACCTGGAACTCCTCCAGACAATCGATACTGCCGGGGACAAAAAGCGAACCATGCCGGTCGGGCTTCTGGAAGAACAACGAGCCATACTGGCTGAACTTGTGGCGCAAAACAAAAGAGTTCTGCCCAAGCTCCAAACCAGGCTCACAGGCTACCGCACCGAGCTTCTGCAAATCAAAAACGGCATATCCACCATGCAGGGATATCAGACACCGGCCGATGGTCTGGGCCGCCATATCGACACGACAAACTAAATCGTACCCCCTCACGGGATGGCTCACCATCGGTTTGTCCGACCACAATGGTGTAAGCGCTCTCAGGGGCCGCACATTTGTGCAGGCGTGCTTGGTCGCAGGTAAGCGAGCGCAGCGAGACTCCGATAGCCTACCTATGCGGGCAGGCACGACCGTGCAAAGATGCGGCTCCTGTGAGCGCTTACACTAAACCGAGTCCTTGACCGGCCAGGACAGCTGCTTGAAGATGGTTTCCAACTTTTCAAGCCCTGCCTTATGGATCTCTTCCGTCTGCTCCACATGATCGCTGAAAAGCGCGACTTTATACCAGGCGGTCAGCAGGTGGAGAATAAAAAGAACAAAGACCTCCGGCCTTCGGTCCAGATCGTTTTCTCTATGGGCTGCAAGTGCATCAAACACCGCCCGATCCACTGACAGATTAAATTCCTTCCAGGAAAACTCATCCAAAGAAAGCCCCCGAAGGACATCCTTCTTGAAATCCTGGACCAGATCGCTGGACTTTTTCTTGTACGGCTTCCAGTTGAGTCCTTTTTCAGCGGGCCTGAAGGACTCGCAGATGCGGTGTACATCATCTGCTTTTCCGGCATATTTTTTAAGTTTGATGGTTCCTGATCGTTTTGGCTTCGCTCCCCGGACACGGGCACCGTCAGAGAGATTGTATATCTTTGTTCTCGGCATCCGAGCAATGGATTGTTCGACAACAATCCGCACATGGCTCAGAAACGGCGTGCTGGTCACAAACTGCCGCTCTGAACTCTTGAAATTTGCCTCGACCACGATCTGCTGCATCTTGTCCAGGTAGTCCGAAACGACAACATCATCCTTCTCGCTGGGATTCCGGTCATAAATAGTGTTTCCGGCATGAGTATGTCCAGTGGACAGATACCCGAAATCGCAACCAGCGAGAAAGATCTCAGCCGGTGCGCACAAGCTGGCAAAAGAAAAGGCCATGCTCGTGCTGGAGGGAAGCACCCTGTGGAGAGGCAGGGAAAAACGTACCGGAGCGACCTTGTCGCCAATACCGCACAAAAAGAGTTTCTTGAAATACCGTACGATCGAAGCCGGCGCGTTGCAGCCGGCGATCACCGGTATGTCCGGATCCAGCCCCAGGGGATTCCGCAAACCTTCCTCATGCAGAACCGTCTCCATGGTGACCTGGAAATCGGGCCGAATACCCTGGCGAAGCAATGGCTTGACCGCACTGAAGACAGCAAGAATGATGAGTCTGTCCTGATTTTCCCTCAACCAATCGATATCCTGATCAAGGGACGGGCCGGAGGCAACAACCGCAATCCTCGATCCTGGTGACAAACGTGGCCGGGACGTGAGGAGCAGGCGTTTCTGCCTGAGATTCACATCGGCCTGACGTAGAGCGTCATAATCTCTATCCAGAGGAAACACCACATTCGACATGGTCACCTGGTGCATCCTGAACGATTCAATCATGTGGGGGGCAGCCTCATGTTCATAGGCGGGCAAAACCCGAGCCCACAAGGAACGGCTGATATGATAATTGCTGAAAAATAGACGGATGGCTTCAGACTGAGGGTCAGGTCCCAGCGAAAAAACGACATCGGACCCGTTGGTAATCTGGCGATAATCGAGAAAATAGCAGGACACCTCAAATCGTTGCGTATCCGGCTCGACCAGCAGAATATGCGAGACCTCGGTTCTGGAAAGATAGTAGTCGATATGGAGCCCGTGAAAAATGCCAAGAAAAATCACTGGTGGCGAGAATCGTCTGCCATCCGGCAGTTCTTTCAGGTTGACCTCCTTGTTGGAAAACCTGATCAGTGTTTCCGGAAACTCCATCAGCAGTTCACGGTACAGATTTCGCAGCGGCTCACCATGGAGCGGATACAGGTCCATGGCCGGGACCTTGAAGTTACAGAGATCTATCCAGGTGTCGTGCACCCAGTCTCCCATCATTGCCGCAAACAGATCAAGACCGGCCTTCGGATGGGCAAGCTCCCCGGTTTTCTCATGGGTGATAGAGAGAAATTCAGATGTAACGTTCAGTTGATAAGGGCATTTCTGTTGCTGTATCAATGCCAGCAAGTGTGGATAATGCTGCCGAAAAAAGGCAATATTGCTCTCGTAGGTCTCCCGGAGCAGCACAGGGCGCTCCTCGGGCGACAAGGCGCGCAGCCGGTCTATCATCGATGTAGTCATTTTTCCTTATCAGTGAGGAAGAACTCAAGAGCAGGCAACAGTTCACCTCCATGGGCAGCCACATGGAACGACAGCGATTTTTTTGCAAAAACACCGGCATTCCAAAATAGCTGTCGATAGCGGCAAACTGTTACAAAACGGGGAGCGAAAGTCTGGCAGATTCCGCAGCCTCAGCTATTCCACCTGGACCAGGTAGCTGCCCTTCAGGTCGTCGCTGATGCGCAGGCCGGTGACGTGGTGCCTGCCGCCAAGATCGAGGACAAACTCTTCATCTACAGCGAACCTTTTGCCCATGGTAAAGGGTGTCTTTTTGCCGCCCTCGCGCATGACCACGGTGTTGATGATCACCGGCGCATTCCTGCAGATGAACCGGACCTTTGAGACATCCCGGTTGACGGCCACCTCCTTGGCGCCGCCACCGGCGCCAAGCTGTGTAATGTCGGTCCAGGAAAAGGCCTGGCAGGGAAAAAAGAAAAAGAAGAGAAAAAGAGCAAGAGGTAGGTACAGGTTCCGATGTCGCAGCATGTGAACTCCTGTCAGCCAAGGCACATCAACTTCTGCCGGCAGGAGCGGCTGAACGGTACCCGGCCACTGTTTCATATGATATCCCTGATCTGGGACCGGAACTCGGCGGCGAGCACCTCGTCGCCGATCTCCTCGGCCAGCATGCCGGCCAGCTCGGAGAGGCGGGCAGGGATGGCAGGGCCGCCGGCGCGCCACCTGTCGAGAAGATCCTGCATCACCACCTCGGCCACCGGGCCGATGGCGCCGGCAAGGGCCTTTTCCATGTCGCGCAGGTACCCTTCCATCTCCAGGTCCACTGCCCCGCTGTCCACCGGCTCCGGCTCTCCTGCCGCCGGCTCGCCTGTCGTTGTCCCCTCTCCGGCATCGTCTGCAGCCGCGCCATCATCACCATGGCTGGCCTCGCACATATCGGTGACCAGCATACCGGCGGTGGTGGCGATCAGGGAGCAGTTGGCCTGGTTCTCGCAGATGGTCATCAGCACCATCCCGTTGTCCAGGGGAATGCCCACCACCGTGTACCGATCAAAACGGAAGTGGCTGGAACGGACGGAAAGATCACTCATTCTGCCCATCTGTACCAGGCGGACCAGGTGCATACCCACATCCCGGAACATCTCCGCGCTCAGCGGGGAATCCAGGTCCCGGCACAGGGGACCTTTTTTCCGGTCGAAAATACACGACCCGGTGACGCCCGGAATCGCCGCGATCTCCTTGAGCAGCTCCTGCATGGCCATCAGGAATCCCCCACCTTGCTGAGCGCCTGCCGCAGACGGGTCGTGACCTCGGAGATGGAGGCGTTCTCTTCCAGGAGCAGGCCGATGATCATGCCGGCGCCGGGAACGATCAGCATGCTGTCGCCGTTGTCAAGAACCAGGTGGATACGGTGCGGCCCCTTGACCTCGAGAACCTTGCGCATCTGAATGCCACTGACCACGCAGTAGGTGATGAAATCACCCACCTTCCGGTTCTTCGAAGACTGGGTGATCACCTTTCCCTGCCGGTTGAGCAGATAATAGTGCTTCACCGACGGCATGGCGACAATGGTCTCCACCAGCCGCCTGAGGGCAGGATTACCCTGGACATCGACCCTGATCTCCCGCTGTTCCTCCCGGGATCCGGGCTGCAGGGTTCCCTGCCGCTGCTGTTCCTCGTATCTACGTTCGTCGTGGCGGGTTGCCGCGGTGAGCAGCAGGTGGGCCAGGGGCTGCCTGATGCGCTGCAGCCTGTCCTCGGGATCAGTGACGGAAAAGGAGGTGTCGCTCCAGGAAAGCAGGGTGAAAGCGGCCTCCTCGCCCACCTGGTCATCACAACAGGCATCAATGAGCACACCGCCATCAAAGTAGAAACAGCCGGACCGGTCGTCACAGTTGACCACCAGGGTGCAACTCTTTCGTTCCTGCTCCAGCATCTGGAGAAAGGATGCCAGGGAAACCCCGCCAATCTGTCCGCCGACTGTCTGCGCCATGGATCCTGTGTCGTGTCATCCGAAAGCCGCCGGAGCCGCACATCCTTCATTGTGGGGCTCCGGCAGCCATTGTTTTTTTCTTTCCGGTTCCTGCAGTATGGTATCACGAACACATCAGATTTGAAAAGTAAAATTGTCCTATTGAGCCGCCCTTCCTGCGCGGCGGGGGGAGAAAAGGCGGCATGGCTGGCCAGAGCTTTCCGCAACCACCCTGTCAGGCATCTGCCTTGCCTTGAAACCATAGGCCCGGCAGCCACGGGGACGGGCTACGTCGTAGGTGATGAAATAATGCATGCATCGCAGGCAGTTCCGATCGTGAAGCTGGCCGGACATCACACCTCCTTCTCAATCTGTCGCGCTCCGGGTGAACTCTTCCTCGGCCTGGCGCAGGAACTCCTTTCTGCCAAAGACGGTCACGATATCCCCTTCCTCGAACCGGGTGCCACCGCGCGGAATCAGGACCATGCCGTTACGTTCCACAGAGACCACGTTCACCGGCTCGGGCAGATCCAGGTCCCGCAGCACGGCGCCCACGGCCCGCTGACCCTGCCTGAGGCGAAATTCCCTGAAACCGTTATATTCCTGTCTGCGGAGAGCAAGGCTGCCCTCCAGGAGCTGGCCGCGCTGCTTGCGGACGATCCCCACGTCATAGGCCCGCAGGATATCGCTGCGGCTGATCAGGCCGAGCAGCCTGCGCTTCTCCTTCCGGCTGACCACCGGCAGACGGGCAAGGTCACGGGGGGCCATCTTCTGGATGGCTGTCCAGATCGGTTCGTCCGGGTAGACAGTGACCGGATCGGTCACGGCCACATCCTCCACCCTGAGGCCGCGCAGGTTGATGGCGGTCTGCGACAGGGTCTTTTCCATGTCCTGCAGGGTGACGATCCCCCAGAGCAGCCCCGCCTCGTCCAGGACCGGGAAACCGAGAAAATTGGTCTCCTGGAACTGCTGGTAGAGCTCGGCCAGGGTCTTCTTCCTGCTGATGGTCACCGGCTGACGATTCATCACCTCGCCCACCATCACCCCCTGCATGATATCCATGTCCCGGCCCTGGGCAAAACGGATACCGCGGCGGGTCAGCTTGATGGTGTAGATGGAATCGGCATAGAGGTGCTGGGCCAGGTAGGAGGCCATGACCGAGGTGATCATCAGGGGCAGGATCAGGGAATAGTCGTTGCTCATCTCGAAGACGATCAGCATGGCGGTGAGCGGGGCGCGCGCACTGGCCGAAAACACGGCAGCCATGCCGACCAGGGCGTAGGCGCCCGGCGGGCCGGCCAGCTCCGGCTGCCAGGTGGAAAAGAGGCTGCCCATGGCGCCACCGAGCATGGCGCCGATGAAGAGCGACGGAGCAAAGACACCACCCGAGTTGCCCGAGCCCAGGGTGAAGGAGGTGGCCAGCGGTTTGAGAAACACCAGCAGGGCCAGGAGCCAGAAGTCCACCCTGCCCTGCAGCGCCTCCTCGATAAAGGTGAAACCGGCGCCATAGACATGGGGAATATTCTCGATCAGCGGCATCTCGAGCCGGAACTGGGTGATGGAGGTGAAACCGATGCCGGGCAGGTGCAGGTACCCGAATCCGAGCAGGCCGAGCAGCAGCGCGCCCACGGCCGGTTTGAGGGCCAGGGGAAATTTCCAGTCGTCGAACCGGTCCTCGAACCAGCCGAGCATGCGGATGAACATGATCCCCACCAGGGCGGCCACCAGGCCGAGCAGGAGGTAGAAAAGGATGGCGACCGGCGACTGCATGGTATAGGTGGGTACGGTGAAGGCCGGCCGGGCACCGAGAAAGATCTGGCTGACAATGGAGGCCGAGACCGCGGAGATCACCACGTTGCCGAACATCCGGACCTGGAGCTCGCTCATCAGGACCTCGATGGCAAAGGCGACCCCGGCAATCGGTGCATTGAAGGTGGCGGCGATCCCGGCCGCCGCGCCGCAGGAGACCAGGTTCTTGATCCGTTCGTCGGAGAGATGCAGGATCTGCCCCATGGTGGAGCCCAGGGCCGAGCCCACCTGGACAATGGGCCCTTCCCGGCCGGCCGAACCGCCGGTGCCGATGCACAGGGCCGAGGCCACGATCTTGGCCAGGGCCACCCGCGGCCGGATGCGGCCGCCTCGAAGGACCAGGGCCTGCATGACCTCGGGCACGCCGTGTCCTTTGGCCTCACGGGCGAACCAGGCGATGAGCGGCCCCACCAGCAGGGCGCCGGCCACGGGCACCAGGACATAACTCCACATGCCCAGGCGCGGGAAGGTCAGCTGGATGGTGGAATAGGACCAGTCCTGGATCAGGGCGATGAGACGGATGAAGAAGACAGCGGCCAGACCGGTGGCGCCACCGATGACCATGGCGAGAACGAGCAGAAGAAGCCCTTCCGGGGGAGAAATCTTGTCAAGAAGGAGACCACCGGGGCTACGCTTGCTGCTCATGGGCTGGCTGGATGCCGGAAAACCGTGGAATCGGCCCCTTGTTGACGGGGTACGCTTCCATCGGCCGGGTGACCGGAGACTCAGAGTGAACGTATCGGTAATTCAATGTATTTGCCGATAGCGGGGAACCGTTACCGCTCCTGCCGGGCCAGGATCTTTTTCGGATAATCGAAAAAGACCAGGATACCGCCACCCTCACCTGCGTCCTGCCAGGAGGCGACGGCAAAATCGAGACAGACCACGCCGCAGGTGGGCACGTTGCCGATCTCCAGGTCCCCGAGTATGTTGGCCAGTACGGTGAATTCGTTGTTGTGCCCCACCATGAGAACCTGCTCCCAGGCCGGGTCAAACTCACGGATGCAGTCCAGCAGGACTCCCGGGGTCGCGCCGTAGATCGCCTCGACGATCCGGATCCTCGCCGGCGGATAGCCCAGTTTCCGGGCCAGATGTTTCGCTGTCTTGCGCGCCCTCCTGGCGGGACTGCTGACCACGGCGTCCGGCCGGACGCCCCGGGTCGCGAGCCATTCACCCATCAGGGGCGCATCCCGTTTGCCCCGCCTGTTGAGCGGTCGCTGCCGGTCGGTGAGCGACGGGTCCTTCCAGCTCGACTTGGCATGCCGGCAGAGCAGCAACCGTTTCATGATTTCTCCAGTTCCCCGCAGATGGCATCCCACAGTCTCCGGTAGCTCTCGGCGGCCGCCGAGCCCGGCAGCATGGCCGCCACCGGCTGCCGGTAGATGCCCATCTTTTCCACGTCGGCGAGAAAGGGAATGGCGCACGGCAGGACACCGGGCTCATCCTGCAGAAGGCGCATCATCTCGCCGTGCATCTTCTTGCGTTTTTCCACCATGGAGAAGAAGACCAGGACCTTGGCCCGTTCCTGGCCGATCTCATCCAGGAACTCCAGGAGCTGCTGCAAAGCGAGGTGCGACAGGGTGGTGGGGATCAGGGGGACCAGGATCCGGTCGGCGGCATGGAAGATGTTTTCGGACAGCAGGGTGACGTTGGGGGGACAGTCGAGAAAGATATGGTCGTACTCCTCGCGCAGCGGTTTGAGAATCCGCGATATTCGCCGCTTCGACTTCTTGAGGTCGTCCAGGGCGATGTCGATGTTGCGGTAGGAAAAATCCGCCGGCAGCAGGTCCAGGCCGGGATAGTCGGTGCCGCGGATATTGCGGTCGATGTGCTTGCCACCCTTGAGCAGCTTCCTGGTGTTGAACTTCCTGGCCGGCCGGATACGGAAATAGTAGGTGGCCGATCCCTGGGAGTCCATGTCGCAGAGCAGGGTCTTGTTGCCCTGGCATGCCGACAGATAGGAGAGATTGACCGAGGTTGCCGTCTTGCCGACCCCGCCCTTGATGTTGTATACCGCGATTACACTCATTTCCGTTCTCCGCCGAGTCAGTGAAACAGCTTTTTGAAGAGCGCCACGTTCTTCCTGCTGCTGAAGCGGGCAAAGGTCTTGCCGAACCGCTCCCTGACCCGGTGCTGCTCATGGAAGAGGTTGGTCAGCAGGCCGCCGATGGCTGCCGCCAGCTCCATGTTCTTCCGGGATCCGGGGCGCAGACCGTGCAGGTAGCGGGTCAGCATCTCCTGCTGCACCGAAAGGTCATTGAAATCGCCCAGGTTGTTCTGCAGCCTCTTCAACTGCCTGATCACGGTATCCATCTCCTGTTCCGGGAAAAGGGAACGGAAGAACTCCAGGCTGTAGCGCAGCTTCTTGCCCTGGATCCGCAGCCGGTGGAGGTCTTCATCCGGGCTGTCGGCACCGATGGCCAGGCCGTCCTTCAGCAGCCGCCTGAAACGGCGATGGATGATCCGCCGGGCCAGGTCGATGACGGGTTTGTCGGCATCGGCCGAAGGTGTCGGGTCGTCGGAGCGCAGGTACTCGTCCCAGCCGGTGACGATCTGGCGGTAGCGGGGCGAACGCAGGGCCCGGACCAGCTTTTTCTGCTCCAGCCTGCGCTGCTCGGCCAGGTCGGCGAAAAAGCTGCCCAGGCCCTCCTGGAGCTGCTCCGGCAGCCGGGCGCGGTAGTCGTGCTCATAGAGCAGGTAGACATCGAGATCACGGACCGGGCCGGTGATCCTGCCCAGGTAGGCGAACTCCTCCTTCATGGTGGCGGTGATGTCGGCGGGCAGGACCTTTTTCATCTGCGCCAGGCCGGAACGGGTCCTGCGGATGGCGACCCGGAAATCGTGGAGAAACTCCGAATCCAGGTCACGGAGGATCCCCTCCTCGTTGACCTGCATGGTATCGAGCAGACGCCGGTAGATGGTGATGGCGGCCTGGCGGGAGGTCAGATCGGGATCCAGGCGGACAGCAAACCTGGAACTGTAATCACCGGGCCTGCGGCCGACCGCCTGCACCCCCTGTTCAAAGGTGTGGAAGGGGGGGACCTGCTCAACCACACCCTGGTCATCAAAAAAGGCGCGTACCGCCCGTAACGCCTTGTCATAGCCGCGCACGGGAACAAGCCGGACCGTGCGCAGGACAGTGTCCGTCCCTCTGACCTGCTGACGGCTGAACTCGACAAACACCGTTGTCTTCTGGTCACGGTTCAGGATGCGGACGCGGGTATCCACCGAACCCAGCGAGACCAGGAGCAGGAGGGCGCGCACGTCCAGCACCGGCGCAAGCAGGGAGCGCAGCCTGCCCCGGGGCAGCTCCCGGGCAAACAGCCGCTTCTTCCCTGCCCCGGCCCTGGCGACCACCACGGCCTCTCCGGTCCGATACTCCAGGAGATGCCAGTGCCGATCACTATAACGGAGAAGATAACCGCGGTTATACAGACGCCAGTCAAAGGTATCATACCAGGTGGTGACATGTTCCCGCGCCCCCTCGATCTCCACGGCAAAGGTATCGGCAAGGGCGTCGATCAGCGCCTGCATCTCCACCGACTCGGGCAGACAACGGGTATCCTGCTGCAGCTCCTGCATGGGCATCACTCTAGGTGCGGTAATCCGCGTTGATCTTGACATACTCCACCGAGAGGTCACAGGTATAGACCTCGGCCATCTCCATACCGTCACCCAGGTCCACGGTGACGGTGAAATGACGCTGCCGCAGCACTGCCGTGGCAGCCTCTTCTGCATCCCTGCCCAGTCCCTGGCCGTTGCGGACCATGGTCACGTCGTCAAAGGCGATGGAGACCCGTTCCGGGGAAAAGTTGCAGCCCGACCGGCCCAGGGCGGCGATGATCCTGCCCCAGTTGGCATCTTCGCCGAAAAAGGCGGTCTTGACCAGGGCGGAATTGGCAATGGCCTGGGCGGCGTTCATGGCGTTTTCCGAATCCCGGGCGCCGGTGACACGGATGGTGACCAGCTTGGTGGCGCCCTCGCCGTCCTCGACGATCTTGAGGGCAAGCTCCCTGAAAACGGCGTGGACCGCATCGCCGAAGATCCGGGCCGCCTCGGGATTCTCCTCGTCGATCCAGGGATTGCCGGCCGCGCCGTTGGCCATGACCAGTACCGTGTCGTTGGTGGAGGTGTCACCGTCCACGGTGATCCGGTTGAAGGAGCGGTCCACCCCGGTCCTGACGATCTCCCTGAGCACCGGGAAGACGATCTGGGCATCGGTGACCACGAAACAGAGCATGGTCGCCATGTCGGGCATGATCATGCCCGAGCCCTTGGCCACCCCGAGGACCGACACCTCGGTGCCGTCGAGAAAGACCGTGGCCGTGGCCATCTTGGGCACGGTATCGGTGGTCATCATGGCCCGGGCCAGGTCGTCGAAACCGTCCGCGGCAAGCGAGCGGACCAGTTCCGGCATGGCGCGGGCAAAGGGTTCCGTGGCCATCTGCTCACCGATAACACCGGTGGAGGCGACCTGGACCAGTTCCTCATCGATCCCAAGTTCACGGGCGGCCATGGCACCGGTGGCAATGGCCACCTCCATGCCGCGCTCGCCGGTGCAGGCGTTGGCATTGCCGGCATTGACCAGCACGGCCTGGGCCCTGCCCTGGCGGAGACGTTCCCTGTCCAGCAGGACCGGAGCCGCCTTGACCAGGTTGGTGGTGAACACCCCGGCGGCCACCGCCGGAACATCGGAATAGATGAGCCCCAGGTCCAGCCTGTCGCTGTAACGGATGCCGGCCTGGACGGCGGCTGCGGAAAAACCCTTTACTCTCATGACGTCCATCCTTGCACAGTGACGCTTCTTGGAAAAACCGATCAGATGACCTGCACCGGCCTTGCCCTGCTCCTGCCGGAAGACTGGCAGCCAGTCTACCAGAAAAATATGAAAAAACAAAATATCATTGTGTCCGTCAGCCGGATAACCGGCCGGCCCACCATTTCACTTGACCAGGAATCAGAAAATATGCCAAGGTGTACATCCTGATACCGCAATAGTCCACCGCCATTGGCAATGGCCTGAAAAGGGCAACACTCTTACCTGATACCAGTTCTTCAACACCGCATCCCGCCCGCCCCGGAGCGGGTGGATCACTGGACACATGGAATCGTATTACTGGATACCCACCGGCATGATCCTGATCGCGGATCTCACCATCCGCATCGGTCTCTCCATCAGGGTCATCATGCGCAAGCGGGCGGCAAGCGTCACCCTGGCCTGGCTGGTGATCATTCTGCTGCTGCCCTTTGTGGGTGCCTTCATCTATCTTCTGTTCGGAGAGAACAGGCTGGGCGAGCACCGGGCGGCCCGGGCCGCGGCCGATCTCAGGGTCATCACTCGCTGGGCCGACTCCCTTCGCCAGCGGACCCGGGTGGACTGGGAGCGGGTCAACCCTGAGTGCCAGCCTCTGCACCGCCAGATCGACGCCATCATCGGCATCCCCACCATGCCGGGTAACAGGCTTGAGCTGATCGCCAGCCCGACGGATTTCTTCAGCCGCCTGATCGAGGACATCGACGCTGCCCAGTCGAGCTGCTTTCTCGAATTCTACATCTGGAACGAAGGCGGCATGGCCGATCAGGTCGCCGAGGCCCTGATCCGGGCCAGGAAACGGGGGGTCACCTGCCGGATCCTGCTCGATTCCATCGGCAGCAAGGAGTTCTTCTCCGGTCGTACCTGCCGGCGGATGCGCCGGCAGGGGATCGAGATCACCGAGGCCCTGCCGGCCGGCCTGCTGCGGGCCCTGTTCGTGCGCATCGACCTGCGCAACCATCGCAAGATCGTCACCATCGACGGCAGGACCGGCTACAGCGGCTCCCAGAACCTGGTCGATCCCCGCTACTTCAAACAGGACGAGGGGGTCGGCCAGTGGATCGACACCATGGTCCGGGTCGAGGGACCGGTGGTCGAGATCATGACCGCCTCCTTTCTCTATGACTGGCTGCTCGAGAACAAGAAGAGCATGAAGGAGCTGACCACCTCCCCGGAAGTCCGGCCGGTCCCGGCCGCGGACAGAGCCCTGGTCCAGCTGGTTCCCTCCGGGCCGGGATACGGCGAGGATACGATCCACAACCTGCTGCTGACCACCATCTATGCGGCCCGGCAGGAACTGATCCTGACCACGCCCTACTTCGTGCCGGACAACGCCATTCTCGCGGCCCTGAAGTCCGCGGCCCAGCGCGGCGTCGAGGTAATCATCATCCTGCCGGAAAAGAATGACTCCCGCCTGGTCCAGTATGCAAGCCGGGCCCACTTCGAACAGCTCCTCGAGGCAGGAGTGCAGCTCATGGCCTTCTCCGGCGGCCTGCTCCACGCCAAGACCATCACTGTGGACCGGGACTTTTCCCTCATCGGCTCGGTCAACCTGGACATGCGCAGCTTCTGGCTCAACTTCGAGATGACACTCTTTGTCTATGACAAGGAATTCACCGTGCGTCTCTGCGATCTCCAGCGCGGCTACCTGCGTCACGCCCGGCAGATCAGGGGTGCCGAGCTTCGTGATCGCCCGGCCGGCCAGCGTTTCCTGGAAAACTGCGCCCTCCTGGTCGGTCCCCTGCTCTGACAAGGATAAGCGGTCACAGGTACCGCATCTTCGCACGGTCGCTCATGCCCGCATAGCAGGCTATAGCGGCCAGGAGCGACCGCACGAACCTGCTGCACCTGAAACCGCTTACAAAAATGTGGTTGAGAAATCGTGACCTTGCATACCCTGTAATCAGTTACTGACAAGGCATTCATGCAGATCCTCATCATAAGCGATATCCACGGCAACTTCCCCGCTCTGGCCGCCGTGGCCGCTCATCCGGCAGCCGCGTCGTGCACCCTGATTCTCAACTGCGGCGATTCCACGGTCTACGCCCCCTTTGCCGACCAGGTCCTGGCCTGGCTGCATGACCACGACGCCATTTCCATCCTCGGCAACACCGACCGCAAGGTCCTGAAGCTGCTGAAGGGAAAGAGCTTCAGGAAACCGCGCAAGCCGGAAAAACGGATCATGTACGAGGACACGGCCAACCATCTTGCCTGGCAGGGAAAGGTCTACCTGCAAGGTCTGAAAAAGAAGAAGAAACTGAAGCTGGCAGGCCATCGCATCGGCCTCTACCATGGCTCGCCGCAGGATCATGACGAATTCCTCTTTGCCGACACTCCCGAGGATCGCTTTCTCGAACTGGCGGCCGCAACCGATTGCGACATCATCATCACCGGTCATTCCCACTCTCCTTACCACCGGTTGACCGGCGGTGTCCATTTCATCAATCCCGGTTCGGTGGGCCGGATGTTCGACGGCAATCCGGACGCCTCGTTTGCCATTCTCGACCTGGAACCGGACAGAATCATGGTCCGCCACTTCCGCACGCCCTACGATATCGGGCAGGTGGTCGCCGGCCTGGAGCGCCACGGCCTGCCTCCCCTCTATGCCACCATGTACCGCCTGGGCCGGAAACTCAACTGACCCGCAAACGCCAACCGGCCTCCACGGCGCCTTTCCCCGAAAGAGAAGAACGGTTCATTCTCCCATCTGTCAATACCACTGTTTCCCGTTCTCGTCATCGGTACTGCCGGCCCCGATCTCCCCCTCTGTTTTTTTTCAAATATCCTACACAAGGTGGTACCGGAGTGATACACTTTTTCCAGAGAAACATGTTCACCCTTTAACGATTTTCACAACAGAGGAATTCCATGAACTCCTTCTTGCGCAACAACTTTCGGTTACAGCTCATTGCCCCGGTCGCCATTGCCCTGACCCTGTCCATCACCATTGCCGTCACCTTCATGGTCACGCTCCAGAACCACTCGAGCAATGCGCTCAACGAGGAGATCGGCAGCGGGTTCGACAGCATCGCCAGCCTGGTCGAGAGCAGTCTCGAAAACCTGGGGAAACAGCAGAAGCAGCAGTTGCGCTCCATGGCCGATACGGTAAAAGAGGCTCTCACCGATTCCGCCAGCCAGGCTCTCACCGACACCGCCGAATCAATCCAGAAGGACCTGCGCACAATGCGTCGGCAAAACGGCGAGACCGTGGCCCTGCTCCTGGCCCGGATGGCGGAATCAGCGGTGCTGGCCCGTGACTATGCCGCACTCAATCAATTCGTGCGGGTGACGCACCGAAATCCAAACGTGGTTTTTGTCTTTTTCCGGGACAGTGCCGGCAAACCTCTGACCAGATTTCTGAACCGGAAAAACGAGAAGCTCCGTTCACTGCTCCCGCCCACAGGCCGTCCCGATATCGCCGACATCATACAGCGGGGCGAAAAAGATCCCAACGTTCTCGTTCTCAGCGAGCCAGTGCAATCAGAAGGAGAGGTCATAGGCTCTGTCACCATGGCACTGAACATGACCGATGCCCGTGCCAAGGCATTGGCCATGCAGGAAAAATTCGACAACCTGATAGAAAACAACGAAGAACAGATAGAGACCATTATCGGCCGGGAAGCCACCGGAATCATCTCCGCCCTCAGTCAGATCGTCGACAAGCTGCGGCAGGATATCCAGACAACAGCCATGGGTATTCGGGACGAAATACGAATTCATAATTCCGAGATGGTCTCCCGCCTGCGCTGGTCGTTCATCACCGGCAGCCTGGTGGCATTGACCATTGTTATCGCCATCCTTCTTCTCAATGCCCGGTCCGTCCTGCGTCTTCTGGGGGGAGAACCTGTCGAGATGGTGGCAATGGCCCGGCGGATCGCCAAAGGTGACCTGGATTTTCGCATCGACACTTCCTCCGATGACCGGACAAGCCTGCTGGCCTCACTCAACGACATGGTCATCAATCTCCAGAAGCTTATCGGCAAAATCACGGCAGAGGGCAGGCGACTGGGAAAAACTTCCCGGGACCTGGAGAAGGCGGCCGAGGAGATGGCCGGCGACGCCCGCGAGTCAGCGGAACGATCAAACGCTGTTGCCGGGGCCACCGAAGAGATGAGCGTCAATATGGATGCGGTATCGTCCGCCAGTGAACAGGCAGCAAACAATGTCAATATCGTGGCCACCGCGGTTGAAGAAATGACCTCTGCGGTACAGGAAATCGCCACCAGTACGGACAAGGCAAGCCGCATAACCAGGGAAGCTGTCCAGTATGCGGAGAGTTCTTCCGAGAAGGTCAACACCCTGGGCGAGGCCGCGCGCGAGATATCCAAGGTCACCGAGGTGATCACCGAGATCTCCGAGCAGACCAACCTGCTCGCTCTCAATGCCACCATCGAAGCTGCCCGGGCCGGCGAGGCCGGCAAGGGCTTTGCCGTGGTCGCCAACGAGATCAAGGAACTGGCCAAACAGACGGCCGAGGCTACAGGAGAGATAAAGAATCTGATCAGCTCTATCCAGGCCTCCACCGACGACACGGTCGATGAAATCGAACAGATCTCGCGCGTCATCAACGATGTCAACGAGATCGTCTCTTCCATCGCTGTTGCGGTCGAGGAACAGACCAGTGTGACCAGCGACATCTCGGCCAATGTTGTCGAGGCGGCCGGGGGTATCGGCAAGGTCAACGAGAATGTCGCCCAGAGTTCCACCGTGGCGGGAGAAATCGCAAGAGACATTGCAGAGGTAAGCGAACTTGCAGAAAATTCGAGAAAATGCAGCATCAAGGTCGAGATGAGCGCCCAGCTTCTCACTGCCATTGTCGATGAGATGGAACGTGAAACCGGCAAATTCAGGATCGCCGATCATATTCTTGCGGCCGCCATGGAGGAAAGCGGAGTGAACAGTGCCGATGCCGACCAGCTCTTTACCTGGTCCAGCGCCCTGTCCGTGGGGATAGAAACCATAGACAACCAGCATAAAAGACTGATCGACCTGATCAACCGCCTGTACGGAGCGGTGCTCAACAACAGGAGCAGACAGGTTCTCGGCGAAATACTGGACGAACTGGTTGAATACACGGCCAGTCATTTCAGAACCGAGGAAGAACTGTTTGAGCGGTATGGGTATGCCGAGGAACAGCAGCACAAGGCAATCCATGAAGGGCTGGTCAGGCAGGTCCTTGAATACCAGAAAAAATTCAAATCAGGCGCCGGGCTTGACATGACGTTGCTGGAGTTTCTCAAAGGCTGGCTGGTGGACCACATCATGCAGACCGACAAACGGTACAGCGGATTCCTCCGGGACAAGGGGGCCCGGTGAGAGGACCCCGGTCGCCGGTAAACTCTCACTGTAGTTTGGACCTACTATAGCACCGCATCTGAGCAAGAGCCTGCCTGCCCGCATACAGGGCTTGGCGGGCAGGCATTTCCACCGGCCGCCCCGTCAATGCCGGTAAATGTTCAGCAGCACGCCATCTGCACGCGCTCGCGGCTGGCCGCATAGCGTACTGTAGACGGCCAGCCACGATCACGCACAGCTGACGCACTGCTGAACTTTTACCAAAGGTGTCGTTATTTTCAGGTAGTTGCCGATAGCGGTGAACGATTACCAATGCCGTCCCCCGGCCGTGGGTGCCGGATCAGCGGAATCGGCCTGCACTCTCTGTTCCCTGTCGCGGGCCGGTTTGCGCCTCATGAACTGGTGAAAGGCGCGCACACCGTCACCCACCGATTCATAGAGGTGACCGTCCGCCAGTTTCTCCCCGCCCTCCAGCCGGCGCAGCTTGTCAATGACCGGGTCCTGCATCTGCGCCACCCACAGCCTGACCCCCTTGCGGTGCAGTTTCTCCTCCAGCCGCAACAGGGCCCGGGCGCCGGTCAGGTCCAGATCGTTGATGGTCTCCGCGTTGATGAGGAAGACCTGGACCGGACCACGGGCCTGCTTCAGCTCCCGCATGGCCTGGTGGAGAAAGAACCGGGCACTGGGAAAGACCAGTTCGGAGTCGAACCGGAAGATCAGCAGGCCGGGAACGGTGATAGCCTCGGGATGGCGCCGGACGTCCCGGTAGACGGCATGTCCCGGAATCCTGCCGAGCACGGCCGTGCCCGGATGGCTGGCCCGTTCCAGGAGAATGACGATGGAGAGGATGACTCCGGCCACCACCCCCTCGACCACGCCGAAATAGAGCACGCCGAACAGGGAGACCAGGGCCAGTGTGCCTTCCAGCCAACTGAACCGGAACTGCTGCCTGATGGCCGCGCTCTGGTCCAGGCCCAACATGGCCTCGATGACGATGGCGGCAAGGGTGGCGTGGGGCAGGTTGGCGAGAAGGGGCAGGAGGAAGAGCAGGGTCAGCAGGGAGAGCAGGCCGCTGATCAGGAAGGCCACCTGGCTCCTGACACCGCAGACCGCGGCCACCGAGGTCTTGGACAGACTGCCTACGGCAACGAAACCCGACGACATGCCGGCGCCGAGATTACAGACTCCCAGGGCGATCAGCTCCTGGTCCGGGTCCACATCCCGGCCGCTCTTCAGGGACGAGACCTCGGCCGCACCCAGGGACTCGATATAGCCCAGCAGGGCAATGGTCAGGGCCCCGGGCACCAGGTCGAGATACTCGGCAGGGCTGATGGCGGGAAAGGAGAGCGGCGGCAGCGAGGTGGCCAGGGCACCGGTGACAGCCACTCCCCTGCTGCCGAGATCAAAGATGGTGGAGACCAGGGTCATGACGATGACGGTGATCATGGCCGAGGGCAGTCGGGGCAGTTTCCGGTGCAGGACCAGGAGCAGGACAAGGCTGCCGCCTCCCAGGGCCAGGGTCAGAGGATGCGCGCCTGGCAGGGCCCGGACACAGGCGGCCAGGCGGTGAAAGAAGAGCCCCGTCCCCGGGTCGATGCCGATCAGACCGGGGAGCTGGCCGAGGATGGTCACCAGGACGATCCCCTGGAGGAAACCGCTCATCACCGGCCGGGAGACCAGGTTGGCCAGCCAGCCCAGACGGAAGATACCGAAGAGGAGGAAAAGAACGCCCACGGTGATGGCCAGGGCCGAGGTCAGGACCAGAAAACGGTCTCCACCCTGCAGGGCCATGGAGCCGACAATGCCGGCAGAGAGCAGGGCGGTGGCCGAGTCGGGTCCCACCACCAGCAGTCTGGAGCTGCCCAGCAGGGCATAGAAGAACAGCGGCAGCGGCACGGTGTAGAGCCCCATCAGCGGCGGCACGCCGGCAATGCCGGCATAGGCCATGGCCTCGGGGATGAGGACCGCCCAGACCGTGATGCCACCCAGGATATCGGCACGAAGCCACTTGCGCCGGTAGGTGCGCAGCCAGCCGACAGCGGGCAGGTAACGGGAGAGAAGGGGTATGGTTTCCATCAGCAGCTCACGATCCTCTCAAGAAGATGGAGAGAAGGGGTGCCGGCCGGACGGTCCTCATTCGATGCCCGGCAGGAAGGGCTCGCCGATCTGTTCGTACCAGTCATTGAGTCCCTGCCAGATCTCGTCTGCTGTCTCGGCATACCAGAACAGTTCCCGGTCCTCGGCATCGATGACGCCTTCGGCGGCAAGAAACTCCACATCCACGGCCCGGCGCCAGAACGACTCGCCCACCAGGACCACCGGCAGGGGACGCATCTTGCGGGTCTGGATCAGGGTCAGGGTCTCGAACAGTTCGTCCAGGGTGCCGTATCCTCCGGGAAAGGCGACCAGGGCGCGGGCCCGAAGGAGAAAATGGAGCTTGCGGATGGCGAAATAATGGAACCGGAAACAGAGCTCCGGCGTGATGTAGGGATTGGGATACTGTTCATGCGGCAGGGTGATGTTGAGGCCCACCGACTTGGCATGGACATCGAAGGCGCCGCGGTTGGCCGCCTCCATGATACCTGGGCCGCCGCCGGTGACCAGCATGACGCGATTGTCCTCCGGTCCCCTGCCCGCCCTGCCGACCAGGGCCCCGAACTCCCTGGCCACGTCATAATAGCGGCTCTTGGCCAGCAGGCGTTCCTCCACCGCCAGGCGGCGCTGCAGCTCCCTGTCCTGCGGACTCGCGGCCAGGGCCGCCCTGGTCTTCTCCAGACGGCGCGAGATCGACCTGGGCTCACGGAGCCTGGTGCTGCCAAAGGCGACAATGGTATGCCTGACCCCGTGCTGCTGCAGCAGGAGCTCGGGCTTGAGATAATCGAGCTGCAACCGGATGCCGCGGGTCTCGTCACGACCGAGAAAATCGACATCTTCGTCCGCCTGCCGGTAGCCCGGGCTTTGCATGATTCTCTCCACCCGGGCCCGGGCCCGGGGATCGTCCTCGGTCTCCTTGGGTGTCTGCCAGGGCAGGGGCTCCCGCCGCCTCTCCGGATGCGGGGGTGTGCATTTGCCGTCCCGGCAGGCTGAGGTGTCGCTGTCCTTCACCTTTTCCTCCTTGATGGACTCGTAAAAAGTCCATCACACTCTAAAGATGGCTAAGCATAAAAGTTCGATATACAAGGCGTAGCGGTGTCGGCCAAGCGGAGGCGTACATGGAGTACGTCGAGCATTGGCCGTACCCGCTACAACGCAGTAGATCGGACTTTTTGCGACGCCATCCTCCTTTACCAGAAGACAGAGGACGAAAGACGGAACAGATTGCTGCCTGCGGCAGTGTCCTCGTTCCATGTCCCTGATGTTCCTTGTTGGTTGTGAATGCGGCCGAATAATCTGGTTCAGCCCCCTGATTCATCGATCCTAACAGTTCAGCAGTGCGTCAGCTGTGCGTGATCGTGACTGGCCGCCCTAGCCTACTAAGCGGACAGGAGCGACCAAGCAAAGATGCGGTCCCTGTGACCGCTTGCGTCAGGAAGTTCCTTCCACCGGCGCCGACTCATTCTCCCCGAAGATGCGCTTTTCATAGGCCCTGAGGATATCGGCCCGGGTCAGGATACCGATGACCCGTTCCCTGCCGTTCTCACGGGAAAGGACCACCACCTCGTCCACATTGTCCTCCGCCATCAGTTCCAGGACCCGGTTCAACCGTTCCCAGGGATAGACCGTCTTCCTCGGTTCGACAAAATCCCGGGCCTTCAGGTCCTCGAGAATCCCCCTGGTGGCAACCAGTTTACGCACCACCGGCGCATGGATCACACCGATATAGCGTTCTTCATCGTCAACCACCGGAAAATGGGCATGCGGGAAACGGGCCATGTGCCGCAGCAGCCCGGCCATGGAAATCCCGTGGGGTACGGGTTCCGGAGGCGGTGTGTCACTGTGCTGAAGGGTTTCATGTACTGTCAACCGGGAGAGAACGCCATAAAAAAAATCTCCCAGGTGGATGGGGGTGTCGAACCGGGTCGGGATCTGTTTCTCGTAGAGTCCCTTGCGACCGCGAAGCAGAAAGGCGATGGTTGAGACCCAGACCGCGGGCAGGAGCAGATCGTAACTGCCGGTCATCTCGCTGACCATGATGACGGTGGAAAAGGGCGTGGAGGCAGCCGAAGCGAAGAAGCCGGCCATCCCGACCACCACGTAGGCCGGGGCATCGGGCACCAGGCCGGGCCAGAGCTGCTGCAGGGCGAGGCCGACACTGCCGCCCAGGGCGCCACCGATGACCACCGAGGGCCCGAAGACGCCGCCGGAGCCACCCGAACCGATACTGAAGGCGGTGGTGAAGACCTTGGCCGCGGCAATGACCAGCAGAAGCTGCATGGAGACCTGGCCGTTGAGGGCCTGCTGCAGGACGCCATAGCCGGTATAGATGGCGCCGGGCAGAAAAAAACCTATACTTCCGGTGAGAAGACCGCCGATGGCCGGCTTGACATGGGGCCTGACCGGCAGCTTCAGGAAAAGATCACGGATGGCGTAGAAGATCCGGGCATAGAGGCCGGCGCTGAGGGCAACCACGATGGCGAGCAGGGTATAGGGCAGCAGTTCCAGGGCACTGGAAAAGACAAAGGACGGGGTGACGAACAGGGTCTGGAAGCCGAAGAAGAGCGAAAAAACACAGTAGGCTATCACCGAGGTGATGGCCGAGGGCACCAGAAGTTCATACTCCATGTCGATGTCGCGATAGAGGATCTCGGCGGCAAAGATGGCCCCGGCCAGGGGCGCATGGAAGATGGAGCCGATACCGGCGCTCATGCCCGACATCATCAGGATGCGGCGCTCCTGTACATTCAGGCCGAGGCGATGGGCGAAAAGCGAGCCGAAGGCGGCGCCGATCTGGGCGATGGGTCCTTCCCGGCCCCCCGAACCGCCCGAACCGATGGTCACGGCCGAGGAAATGATCTTGATCAGGGGAACCCGGCCACGGATACGGGCGTGCTTGAAGTGATAGGCCTCCAGGGCAGCATCGGTACCGTGCCCTTCGGCCTCCGGGGCAAAGGTGAAGACGAGCCAGCCCGAGATGATACCGCCCAGGGTGGGCACCAGCAGCAGCATCCAGGGAACAAAGGCGGTGGTGGACGGGGCAAACAGGGAGTCCGCGCCGCCGGGACCCGGAGGCCTGTAGCCGGCCATGTGATCCAGGAACAGGGATGATGCGGCATCCAGGGCGGTATAGAAAAACACAGAGCCCAGGCCGGCAATGATCCCCACCGGCAGGGCCAGGAGAAGGACCCGCCGATACCGGATCCAGTTACGAACCGAAACCGCGAACTGCTTGCTGCTGATGGACGGCATCTTCATGGGCGCTCCACACACTGCCGGCTGCAGTGACCGGTGACCTGTAAAGGTCCCGTGGTATTCCAGAGTAGTTGACGATAGCGGTGAACTGTTACGATCTTCCAGGCACTGGTGACGCTCCGGCATCCCGCACCGGCAGTAGCGGCTATAATAGCCCTGTTCCCCGGCCAGGCACCATGTTTTTTTTTCGGGCCGGGAATCACGGCTTGCTGTAAAAGTTCTATTTTCAGACCATTGCCGACGGCGGTGAACTATTACGGCTTGCAAACAGCGCCCATTTATGGCTTGCTGTACACTCCACGCACCTGCCCGACAGGATACCGGCAACCGGCAGGCCCTGTGCCGGACCCGAGATCTGAGCGAAAACCACATGCACCTGACCGATATCACAATATTCTGGACCCCGTCGTGCGGCGGGGTCCGCACCTACCTGGAGGCCAAGCGCCACTGGCTGGCCGGCCGGGAAGGGATCCGTTCCAGCCTTCTTGTCCCGGGAGCCGATGAAGGGGTGAAGTTCGACGTCTATACCCTGCCGGCACCGCGTCTTCCCTTTGGCAGGGGCTACCGATTCCCTCTCCGCCGCCGGCCATGGGTCAGGCGCCTGCTCTCCCTGCGGCCTGACATCATCGAGGCCGGGGATCCCTATGTCCTGCCCTGGGCCGCGCTGGAGGCCGGACACAGGCTCGGGGTTCCGGTGGTGGGCTTCTACCATTCCGACCTGCAGCGGCTTGTCTCCACCCGTGCCGGCCACTGGAGCAACCGCTGGCTCGACCGCTATATCCTGCGTCTCTACTCCCGCTTCGACCGCGTGCTGGCGCCCTCCCGGGTCATGGCCGAAAAACTGCGGGGACTCGGCGTGCCCGGGGACAGGGTCCACGTCCAGCCCCTGGGCGTGGACGCCGCCCTGTTCCACCCTGACCGGCGCGATCAGGCCCTGCGACGCCGCCTCGGCCTTGACCACACGGTCCGGCTGCTGGTCTTTGCCGGCCGCGGCTCCCGCGAAAAACGTATCCCCCTGCTGCTCCGGACCATGACCGAACTGGGGTCCGGCTTTCATCTCCACCTGGTGGGCTCCGGCATGCCGCGCCGGCTGCCGGACAACGTCAGCCGCTCCAACGGGTTTGTCGACTCCCGGCGCCTCTCCAGGATTCTTGCCAGCAGCGACGCCCTGCTCCACGGCGGCGACTCGGAGACTTTCGGCCTGGTGGTCCTGGAAGCCATGGCCAGCGGTATCCCGGTGGTCGGGGTCAGGGCCGGTGCCGTGGCCGAACTGGTGGTGCCGGGAACCGGCCTTCTGGCCGAACCTAACTCGGCAGATTCCCTGGCCGAAACCGTACGGCGTCTCTTTGCCGGCAACTACACGGCCATGGGGCAGCGGGCCCGGAAGCATGTAACCGACAACTACACCTGGGACCGGGTCCTGAACCGGCTGCTGGGCCATTACCGGGACCTGACCGGCCATGGACACTCCATGGAGGCCGGCCGTGAGTGAAGCCGTTGTTGTCCGACCGCGATTCTGCGTCGTACTCCACGACGTTGCCCCCTGCCGCTGGCACCTGTACCGTCCCCTGGTGGAGGCGACCGACCGCCTCGGCCTTCCCCTCACCCTGCTGGTGGTGCCGGACTTCCACCGCCAGGACAGGATCGACCTGGATCCGGATTTTGTCCGCTGCATGTCGGCCCGGCTGGCCCGGGGCGACGAGATCGTTCTCCACGGCTGGTTTCATGACGATCCCGGCCCTGTTTCCCGGAGACCCGACGAACTGTTCATGCGCCGCATCTATACCCACGAGGGAGAATTCTACCGGCTCCCCGAAGTTGAGGCCATGCGCCGCCTGGCCAAAGGACAGGAACTCTTCTCGCGCCTGGGTTGGCCGGTACACGGTTTCGTCCCCCCGGCCTGGCTCCTTGGCGCGCCTGCCCGCCGGGCCCTGGCCCGCCAACCCATACGCTACACCAGTAATCCGGCCGGCCTGCTGCTGCTGCCCGCATTCCGGCACCTGCCGGCCCCCACCCTGGTCTGGAGCTCCACCACATGGTGGCGGCGCCTCATCTCCCTGGCATGGAACACCTGCCGGCTCGACCGGCACCGGCACCGGGCGTCACTGATCCGACTGGGCCTCCATCCAGTGGACATGCGCCACCGCATGGCCCGCACCTACTGGCTGCGGACCATCGGTGAGCTGCTGGAGGAACGGCAGCCGGTCACGAAAAACCAGTGGCTGGAGACAGGCCGATGAAACGCTACTGGCTGCTTGCCCTGCTCTCGCTGGGCCTGAGCTTCGGCATCCCCCTGCTCCTGGGCGGTCCCGAGCTGCTGCCGGTCCTGACCCGGCTGGCCCCCCCCTGGCTCCTCCTGCTCCTGGCCATGATCCTGCTGGGCTGGAACCTCAACGCCTGTCGTCTCCGTCTCCTGGCCGGCGGCACCGGCACGCGGATCAGTCACCTGCGGGCCCTGGGCATCCTGGTCTCCACCGAATTCGCCATCTGCGCCACCCCGGGGGGAACAGGCGGTCCGGTGACCTATACCTGGCTGCTCCGGCAGGATGGTCTTCCCGCCACCCGCAGCCTGGCCCTGTATGCCGTTGACCAGTTCATGGACATGCTCTTCTTTCTCGCCGCCCTGCTCTCCATCTCCCTCTACTGGCTGCTGATCCCGGCCGACCTGCCGTATCACTGGGAGCTCCTCACCCTGGGATGTATCCTGGTCGCCGGCCTGGCCACCAGTATCCTCCTGGTGCATCGCTACCGGCTGGTGCTGCTGGTCACCGGCCGTATCCTGCGCTTCTTCCGCCTCAGCCCGGTGACCCGGCGACGCATGGCCCGCGCCATTCTCGAATTCCGGCGCAATCTGCAGATGGTACGCTGTTTCCGGCGCTGGCGCCTGCTGACCATCTACCTGCTCTGCACCGGCCACTGGCTGCTGCGCTACTCGGTCCTCTACCTGGCCATCCGGGGCCTGGGCTCCTCCATCTCCTGGAGTTATGGCCTGCTGGTGCAGATGTTCTCCCTCACCGCAGGCCATCTCACCCTGCTGCCCGGCGGCAGCGGCGGCGCCGAGTTCAGCGGTTCCCTGCTCCTGGCCACCTATCTCGATCCGGCCACGGCCGCGGCCGCGGTCCTGATCTGGCGCTTTGTCACCTTCTACTGGTATCTGATCGCCGGCGCGCCGGTCTTCTCTCTCATGGCCGGCCTGCCCCTCTGGCGGCGACTGAACAGCGATTCACAATAAAATTCCCTGTATTGCAAAAATGTTGCCGACAGGCCACACGTAACCCCTCACGGAATAACCAACGATCGGTTTTTTCGACCACAATGCGGTAAGCGCTCTCAGGGGCCGCAGATTCGGAGTCTACGCTTACCTGTGCAGGCGTGCCTGACCGCAGGCAAGCGACCGCAGGGAGACTCCGATAGCCTATCCATGCGGGCAGGCGCGACCGTGCAAAGAGGTAAGCGAAGACTCCGTACGGTCCCCGTAAGCGCTTACGCGCTTACGGACACACCGGAACGACCGGTAAATGACATTGACAAGACATGCGGCAATGTAAATAGTCTTACCAGAATCAGAGGGAAGGCACATGCCTCCCTGCCACATACCCCAACAACAGGAGGACAGGAAGAATGGTAGAGATCAAGAAGGTTGTCGTCCCGGTCGACTTTTCGAGCACCATGGGCAAGATTGTCGACTATGCAACCTCGGTGGCGGACAAACTGGGCGCCCACGTCATATTTTTCCACGTTGTCAACGATTTCCAGGGATACGACATGCTGCTGGTCCATCCGTCATTTGCCGAGATGAGCAAAGAGCTGAAGGAGAAATCCGAACAGCGGATGGCCGGACTGGTGGAGGATTACAAGCACCTCAAGGCCGGTGTCTCGGGCAAGGTGACCGTGGGTGACGCTGCCGAGGAGATCGTCAATTTCGCGGAAAAGGAAAAGGCCGACATGATCATCATCGGCACCCACGGCGTCAAGGGACTGGAAAAGATCCTGATGGGCAGCACGGCGGAAAAGGTGGTCAAGAAGGCGCCCTGTCCCGTTCTCACCTTCAATCCCTTCAAATAGGGCCTACTTTCCGGGACGTTCCGACACCCCGGATCACGCTTTCCAGATCTCCGCTGCCGGATTACCGGAGGCGGAGTTTTTTCTCCTGCTTCCGAAAAGATCGTCCCAGACGCCTTCGGCAGCCGTTGCCGGCCCGACGTAACTGATCACAGGGTATGCGAGGTCACGGTTTATCAACCTCGTTTTTGTAAGCGGTCTCAGGTGCCGCAGGTTCGCATGGTCGCTCCTGGCCGCTATAGCCTACTATGCGGGCAGGAGCGACCGTGCGAAGATGTGGTGCCTGTGACCGCTTACGGCCCGACCGGGGTACACTGCCATGGAGACCAGCGACCACATCACAACGGTCAGGGACCTGATGCTGAAATTTGCCCGGCAGACAGGGCTTGCGCCTGTACGTCCTGATCCGCAACGCTACCTGTGGACCGATGCCTTTGCGCTCTGCAACTTCCTGGAGCTGCATCGCCGCACCGGCGACCACCGGTTCATGGAGCTCGCGACAGCACTGGCCAACCAGGTCCATGCCATCCTGGGCCGCCATCGTACCGACGATCCGCGATCCGGCTGGATCAGCGGCCTTACCGAGGAAGAAGGAGGCCGCCACCCCACGGCCGGCGGCCTGCGCATCGGCAAGAAACTGCCGGAACGGGGCCCTGCCGAACCAGTGGACGAGGAACTGGAATGGGATCGTGACGGCCAGTACTTCCATTACCTGACCCAGTGGATGCATGCCCTGGCCGCTCTTACCCGGGCCAGCGGCGATCCGGACTGGAACCGCATGGCCATGGAGCTGGCGGTCACAGCCTGCGCCAGGTTCGTCCACGTCTCGCCGGTGGACGGAAGGAAACGGATGTACTGGAAGATGAGCGTGGACCTGAGCCGTCCCCTGGTCGCGGCCATGGGCCAGCACGATCCCCTGGACGGCCTGATCACCCTGCATGAGTTGCAGATGACTGCGGCTGCCTGTCCGGCGCCCGGCCTGCCCGATCTGCGGCCGGAGATCGCGGTAATGGAAGAGGTCTGCAACGGCCTGGCCTGGGAAACGGACGATCCCCTGGGCCTGGGCGGTCTGCTGACCGGGGCATGGCGGGCGGCATGGATGGCGGCACAGGGCCTGTTTCCGCATCCCGACTTGCCGGGACGCCTTCTGCAGGCAGCCCGGGTCGGCCTGCCGCTTTTCATCCGCAGCGGGACCCTGGGCCTGCCGCCACATCATCGTCTTGCCTTCCGGGAACTGGGCCTGGGGATCGGCCTGCACGCAGTCGTCGGCCTTCAGGGCCTGCTGAAGACCTCACTGAAAGGGCCACTGCCATCCCTGGACGAAGCGCTGAACGGAATACTCCCCTATCAGCCGCTGGCCGGAGAAATAGAAAAATTCTGGCTTCGGCCGGACGCCCAGGCGGCCGCGACCTGGCAGGACCACCGGGAAATCAATATGGTCATGCTGGCCTCCAGCCTGCTGCCGGAGGGATATCTGCGTATGGACTGAGGCCAGGTGGCAGGGGCCAGCCATACTGGTTCATTCGATGATTTTCCAGACCACCAGCAGGGCAAGGAGCGAACAGAGGGCAAGCACCGCGCTGAGCAGCCGGACCAGGCCCAGGGGGACCATATCGACATCCACGTGAACCAGGCGGAGATGAAGATGGTGATACCGCCAGCCGGCGAGGAGAAAGGAGGCGGCAGAAAAGAGGATCAGGATGGCGGCGATGATGCGGATACTCCACGGTGGCCAGGTATCAAGCATGAACCTGGCCACCCCCAGGCCGGAGATCAGGCAGGCGAGCCCGCTGCGGATCCAGGCGGCAAATGTCCGCTCATTGGCCAGGACGGTCCGGTCCAATGCCAGCCTCGTCCTGTCCGGACAGGTGTCGGCAAGATCTTTCGGTTCTGTCTCCACGCCCTGTCGTGCCACGTCAACCGGACCGCTCAGTCAAACTGACCGGTTGCAATATCTTCAGGGACATTTTCAAACAGTATGGTACGCTTTGTGGACGCCGGGGTGTCGTCATCCGGTTCTTTCCCGGTGACCGCGGTGTCGGCGGGTCGCGCCGAAAGCGTGGCATCACCCTCCCTGCCGCCGACGAGCTGTTCCAGCTGCCGCCGGTGGACAGAAAACGCCCTCTCCCGCCTGCTTCCCAGTTCAACGAGCTCGTCCAGCAGCTCCTCCTGCCGGGCGCCCTCCGCCTTTGCCGAGGCGGTTTTCAGTGCGCTGATCCTCTCATCAATGGCCAGGACCTCCTTCTGCAGACTGGTATTGATGGCGCGTGCCTTCCTGGCCATGGACTTCTCCAGCCTGCCGGAATCCACGGCGTGCAGGATACGGGCATACAGCTCGGCAAATCCGGCTTCCGGATCATCGCCGGCTGCGCAGAGAGCGGCCGGGATTCCGGCCAGAAAGGCAGCGAACAGGACAGCGGCATACAAAACTGCGGGACGATACGGTTTCCGTTTCAACATGTTCTTGGTTCCTTGGCAGAAGATCAGAAAATCAGAAGGCCAGAAGTCAGTAGTCTCCGTGCCGCCTGCGGCGGGTTTGACGGCCTGGGCGGAGAAGGCCCGGGAATGCCGGCGGCTGCCAACGGATGGAATCCGGCCGGGATTCCCGGGGGGATGTGCCAGGCTCGTCAGTAGGTGACATAGAAGCCGACAACAAAGGTATCGCTATCCTCTTCGCCGGGTGTGTCGTTGGTCAGTTTTTCATAGCCGATCTTGACGTTGGCATTGTGGCCCTTGATGAAATAGGACAGGCCGACACGGTATGCATGCCAGTCGCCGGCATCGTCGGCTGCGTCGCTGTCCCACTGCTCATACATCAGCCAGGGCTGCCACTTGTCGATGTAATAGCCGACCTGGGCATAGAAACCGCTGCCCTGGGACTGCGGTGCCGCCACTGCCCCGGCAAACGGGGTGCCGGTCTTCTCGTCCGCGAGCACACCGCGGGCGTCGTCGAGGTCCAGGTCATTATAGGCCATCTCCGCGGTCACCGCACCGGGTCCCAAGGGATACTCGGCAAAGGCATCAAAGGTATAGAAAGTATAGTTGATCTTCTCCCCGGTAAGGCTGTCGATGGCGACATCGTTCTGTGTATCGTAGCCTGCCCCCAGGGCAATGGTCTTCTTCTTGCCGAGATAGGTGGAGAGATTGAACAGGCCGCTTTCGGCATCGAGGAAGTTGAACTGGACCCGACCGGTATAGCGCTGCGAATCCGATGACCTGGTGGCGGGATCCTGCCCCTCGAAGACGCCCAGGTAATACTTGAAATGGGCGCTGTCGGTGAAGGAAGTGCTGCCGAACAGGGAAAAACCCAGGTCACGGACCATGACGTCGCCGCCAAGCCCGTCCCTGGTGCCGGCAAGACTGGCGGTATTGAAGGCGACCCGACCGCGGGAGCCCCAGGTGAGCATATAATTGTTGATACCGGGCCGGTCCATGGTCATGGCCCCGCCCGAGGAGGTCATCCCCTCCCGGGTCACGGGCGCCATCTGCAGCCCGCCGATCACGTTGAACAGCTCGTGCGGCTTGATCATGATCCAGCCGTCGATCAGCCGCACATCACCGCCGGTGTTGATGTCATCGTCGGCGAAATCGGTCTGCAGGAATCCGGTGACCCACTTGGTCACGTTGCCCTTGAGGCGGATACGGGCCCGGCGCAGCTTGAATTCGTTGGTATTGCTGGTGCGGGAACTGTCATTGTTGAGGTAGAGCGTCTGCAGCCTGAAACCAAGATCGAAGTTGGAATCATCGCTGATCGTGATCTTTGCCCCGGCATGGGCACTGTGCAGGCCGGGGCAGCCGGAAGCCAGAATTACCGCCATTGCCAACAGGTACCGTTTCTTCATCATACCATCTCCCTTGTTGCTGTTTGCGGGCATCAGAACACCTGGCGCCCAGAGGCTCATACAACGCGTAATCCGCAAAAACAGATGGAACACAGAAAAATTATCTCAACCGGCGCACCGATCGACGGAACAGAGGGAACGGGAGATCGGCGGCAGAGGGTCCGGCCGCCATCCCGGTTCACCCTAACCGGTGGTACCCCCTCACGGGATGGCTACACATCGGTTTGTCCGACCACAATGGTGCAAGCGCTCTCAGGGGCCGCAGATTTGTGCAGGCGTGCCTGACCGCGGGTAAGCGACCGCAGGGAGACTCCGATAGACTACCTATGCGGTCAGCCGCGAGCGCGTGCAGGCAAGCGAAGACCCCGGATGGCGTGCTGCTGAACTTCTACCTAATAATCCACCACCCCGCATGCCTGTCAAGAACTATCGTGCCGGACCGGCAGCCGGTTGCCCGGGTTTTCCCCCGTCTCCGGTGAAGGTCTCTTCAGGAGAAGGCGATTGCAGCTCCGCCACCACACCGGAGGGCAGTTCCTTGATATAGATATCCTGCTGCGGGAAGGGAATACCGATATCGGCATCCTTGAGCGCATCCCAGATGGCGAACATCACGGTGGATTTCACCTCCAGCTGGCCGGACTGGCCATCAGACTCGGAAAAAAACTCGACCCGGAAGTTGACCGAGGAGTTGCCGAACTCGGTCAGAAACACCCGCGGCGCCGGATCCAGCGATACCGCGGGCACCATGGAAACGGCATCGAGAATGACATCGCGGGCCCGGTGCGGATCATCACGGTAATGGATACCCACCTGGAAGACCGTGCGGATCATCCTGTCGGACAGGGTCCAGTTGGTCACCGGCTCGGTGATGAGCTGCGCATTGGGCAGGATGACCTCCTGGTTGTTCCAGGTCTTCAGGGTCAGGGAACGGATACCGATGCGAGTGATCACGCCCTGTTTGTCGCCAATGGTGACCCAGTCCTCGATGCGGACCGGCCGCTCGGCAAGCAGGATGAGGCCGGAGATCAGGTTGTTGGCGATATTCTGCAGACCAAAGCCGATTCCCACACCCAGAGCGCCGGCAAAGACGGTCAGGCTGGTCAGGTTGAAGCCCATGGTGTTGAGGGCAACCAGCACTCCCACCACCAGGACCGCGTACTGGGTGAAGATGGAAAGGCTGTTGCGCAGCCCCCGATCACTGACATTGCGGTAGAAGAACCAGTAGGCGACCTGCCGGGCCAGGCCACCGAGATAGAAGACCAGGACCAGCAGAAAGAGGGTGGCGGCCACATTGAGGAGAGTAACGGTCTGTCCGCCCACATGGAACAGGGGATAGCCGAGCCAGCTCTTGAGAAACCCGCTCACCGCATTGCCGCTGCCCCAGCCATAAAGCCTGGCCAGGCTCCAGAGCACGAGCACCACCAGCACCAGTTGCACCATATGCTCCAGGGAGTCGACCATCCGCGGGCCCAGGGATTCACGGGCGCCGCCACGGCGTTCCAGGCGCTGTCTCCAGTTTCGGAGCAGATCCCGGACCAGGTCCCGGGCCACCATCCAGACCATGATCACGCCGAGGAAAATGGCCAGTTGGGCCGCCACGAACCAGGCCAGGTTGATGTAGCCGGCCAGGCCGACAAGGGCGGCGGTGAGGGCGGTGAGGGGAATGGAGAGACTGCCCAGGGCAACCAGCTTGACCCAGAACCCGGATTTCCACTCGGCCTTGATCCTGTCCACCAGCAGGGTCCGCAACCGCATGAACAGGTAGACGACCACGAGGAGGAGGAACATGAAACCCCGGTCGATCACGTCCCGCAGTTCCGTCGACAGCAGACCGATGTTGCCCAGGCCCACCAGCAGGGTGAACAGGGCACTCATCCCGGCAACGCCGACAATGGCGGCATGAAGGCGCGGCTGCCGGTGTTCCGGCGCCACCATGGGTGAAATAAAGACCCAGTAACTGAGCTTGATGACGAGCTGGAGGACGAACCAGATGCTGACCACCAGCAGCAGGACCCGGAAAGAGGCGGCTTCGATGGCAGCGAGCCGTCCCAGGAGCAGCAGGGTGCCTCCCACCAGGAGCACGGGGCGGCAGCCGCGCAGCAGGGCCATGAAGATGGCCCTGGCCTTGACCGTGAACCGGAGGTCCTGGGCTTTTGGACCGGCGGGAGGGCCGGGCAGACGCCCCAGGGCGAGACTGAGCAGGACGAGCAGCAGGAGTGAACCGAAAAAGATCAGGCGTCTGCCGGTGCCGGTACCGTCCCAGCCCGAGGTCATCTGGCCGGCGATATCACCGGTGATGGTGGCAAAGGAACGGGGCAGGGAGAGAAATTCAAAAAAGAGGTTTTTCCAGGTGGCCAGATCACGGGGCAGCCTCTGGCGGGCGGTCAGGCTCTGTTTGACGTTGGCGGCATAGGCGGCGCGCGCACTCTTCAGGTCCCGATCGATCTGATCGGCAAGGGACTTGAGACTGTCAAGCTGGCGATTGAGGCTGTCGATGATGCCAAGGAGAATCTTCTTCTCCTTCTTGAAAATCCTGGCCTGGATTTCTTTCAGGGCATACTGTTTCTGGAGCAGGGCCCACTGCTGACTGAAGACATCCAGCTTGCTGGCGGTCAGGGTCCGGAGCTGCCCCACCTCTGCGGCAAGCTGCTGCAGTGTCTGCTGATATGTCTTGAGGGTTTCCGCACTCAGAGCGGTGCCGCCACCCAGATTCATGGCATCCAGTCTGCTGCTGATCTCCTGGATCCTGAGCCGGGTGCGCAGGACATTGAGCGATTCGTCAATCGCCTCCATGCGCCAGTGGATCAGGTCCCGCCGGGCAGCGGTCTGCCGATCATCACCGGTGAGGCCGGCGAGCTCCTTCTGCAGCCGGGCTGTCTCCTCCTGGACTCTCTGCTCCTCCACCTGCAGCCGGTGCTGCAGCTCCTCGATGGATTCACGGTGCCGTTTTTTCTGCTGCTGCTGATAAACCGCCTGCACGTTCTGCCACCAGGAGGCCGCCATGGCGGCCTCTTCCCGCAGCAGTTCCTGACGTTCCTCGAGCTGGGCAAGCCGTTGCTGTTCCACGGCCAGCAGGGCCCGCAGATCTCCAAGTGTCTTCTTGAACCCGGCGGCATCCTCCTGTTCTTTTCCCTTGCCGGCACCGGCAGGGGTGGCGAGCCGGGTGCTGATCTCTTTGATCCTGGCCTGGAGGGCCTGGATCTTCTGCTGCTCATTGGTCAAGTCGAGATCCACCGAACGGACCTTGAGCCGGGCCGATTCCATGGCCAGCCGGGTCTCCTCCAGCATGGTGGCGGAGACGGTTTCCTCGCGCAGCCGTGCCAGGCGGGCCTCCAGGTCCTTTTTCTGCCGCGTCACATCGGCCTGCAGCTTCTTCAGGGCAGCGGCCTCTGCCCGCACGGCATTACGGCCCACCCGCAGGGAGTCACCATCGGCGTCTGCAGGCCGGGCCGTAACCGGGAAAAGGACCAGCAGCAGCACCAGGCAACAGAACCACCACCGGCCCGCGCCCTGCGATGGCCCCGCCTGTGCCCTGCCCTGGCGGATCGGCCCTGGAATTCTCTCTGTGACCATGATCTATGCCAGCCCCGGAAACAATCTGATCAATCCCTCGGCCATCATCTGGATGCCGATGGCGGCAAGGAGAAGCCCCATGACCCTGGTGGCGATATTGAGCCCGGTAATACCGAGCCTGCTGCCGATGGGTTCGGCAAGATGGAGAACCAGCCAGACAACAAGGGCCACCACAGCGATGACGGCGGTGAGCGCCAGTCTGCTGGCCGGCCCTGCGGCCTGGTGGGTGTCGACGATGACCATGCTGATGGCGCCGGGACCGGCCATGAGGGGAATGGCCAGGGGAACCACGGCGATATCCTCCCGGCTGTCCGCTTCCTCGGCCTCGGTCCTGCTCTGCCGTGAGGGACTGAGACGGGCGTGCATCATGGCAATGGCCATCAGCAGGATCAGCAGCCCGCCACCGGCCCGGAAGGCGGGCAGGCTGATGCCGAAAAAGCGGAGCAGCGCCTCGCCGGTCCAGGCCGAGATCGCCAGGATCAGGCACACGGCCAGGGCGGCGCGGCGGGCGATATGTTTTCGTTCGGCAGGACTGCGCTCCCCGCACAGCGACAGAAAGACCGGAATGGCGCCCATGGGATTGACAATGGAAAGCAGGCCGACCACGGCCTTGGCGTAGAGGGTGTAATGGGGGGAGAAGATCATTTGTGACAGATCAGCGCGCCATTCCCGCCATGAAAGCGGGAATGGCAGGGCCGGGAGAAAGCGCTGAATCAGGCCTTGACCGGCTTCCTGAAGTGCAGCAGATGTTTATAGCCGTCGGCGGCAACGATCTCGATCATTTCCAGACCGCTGTCGGTTTCGTAGAGGTTGATCTCGCGAGGTTTCTTGATCTGGTGATCCAGATTGTCGCAGTAAATGTAGAGAATATCCTCATCCGGATTATAGGTGAGACCATGGATCCTGATCCATGCGGTCTCCTTTCTGTCCATAACCCCCACGGCCATGATCTCGATCTCGGCCTGGTTGTCTTTCAGCGCTCTGGACAGTGTGTCACAATAGGCCTCGGCTTCAGACTTTTCGAGTTTTCTCCATGCCATATTGCTACCTCCTTTTTTCCTGGTTTCCTGATTTTCCCTTTCCCAGCAGAATCTAAGCACCCTGTCCCGCCTTGTTAAGGGAAAATTGTTTTTTTCCGGGAAAATCGGCAACCGGCAGATCGGGACGACGGTGGGCCATTGATCGTTCCGGGCCGTTCCGATGGTCATTGTCAACACGCCTGACGCGGCACTACCTGTCCGTCTCTGTAATAATTCGTTATTATCGGTTATTTTCCAAATCTAAAGAGTGGCAACAGAATTGAATTGACAGGAACTTACCAGGAAGTGTATTGTCTGCCCCGTTGCCATCCGCGGCTGTCGCGCTTCAGGACCACAGGCATGCAGTAAGCGCCCACAGGATTGTGGTCGAGAAAACCGATGGTTGGTTATCCCGTGAGGGGTTACGGCATGCATGATGTACCCCCTCACGGAATGACGCACCGCTGAACTTTTACCAAAAGTATCGGTCTTTTCAGGTAGTTGCCGATAGCGATGAACTATTTCGGTGGTGCGGGTACGGCCAGGGCCGACCTGCTCCATGTGCCCCTGCCTGGTGGTGACACCCTCACCACGTCATGGATATGGGGTGAACGTCCCGGTATTTCAAGGTCGTTGCCGATAGCGGCGAATGGTTACGGCAGGAGGCTGGCAATGCAGGAGGAACGGCTGATGACCACCCGCGAGGTGGCGCGCTACCTCAAGGTCAACGAGAAGATGGTCTATGCCCTGATCGCCGAAAAAGGCCTGCCGGCCACCAAGGTTACGGGCAAGTGGACCTTTCCCCGGCATCTCGTGGAGCGGTGGCTGGACCGGCAGACCGTCAACCATCCTGGTCCCGGGACAGCGGGCGGTCCGGGGCACGGCCTGATCATCCTCTGCGGCAGCAACGACATCCTGCTGGAGAGGACGATCACCCTCTTCAACCGTCTCCATCCCGACCACCTGATGGTGATGGCCGATATCGGCAGCATGGGCGGACTGCGGGCCCTGGGCCGCAATCAGTGCCACATGGCGGCCAGTCACCTGTTGCAGGAAGAGGGCGGTGAATACAACTTTTCCTTTGCCAGGGAGGAACTGGGACAGCTTCCGGCGGTGATCAACTTCTGCAGGCGTGAGCAGGGAATCCTGCTCGCCCGGGGCAATCCCAAGGCGGTCACCTCGATCAGCGACCTGGGGCGGCCCGGTGTCAGGATCGTCAACCGGCCGGTGGGCACCGGCACCAGACTGCTGCTGGACCGGGAACTGATCCGCAGCGGCATCAAGGGAGAGGATATTGCCGGCTACGACCGCGAATTCCAGCGACACCTGGACGTCGGCCTCGAGGTGCTGGCCGGCCGCGCCGATGCCGCACCCTGCATCCGAGCCGTGGCCGGCCTGCTGGGGCTCGACTTCCTGCCGCTCTGCCATGAACGGTTCGACCTGCTGATCCGGCGGGAGATGTTTTTTGAAAAGGGCGTGCAGCTCTTTCTCGGTCTCCTCCACGAGCCGGACTTCCATACCCTGGCCGCGGAACTGCCCGGCTATGACCTCAGCCTGTCGTCGCGAATGGTCTTTCCCCGGGATTCTGTCCGAACAGAAAAAATGGAAAAACCATGAAACACGAAAAAACGAGATCCCGGGAAACAAGATGGTCCGCCCTTGCCCTGCTGATACCGCTGCTGTTGCTGAGCCCGGCCCGGGCCAGTGGCCTGCAGGGCGACCTGATCATCTTCCATGCCGGTTCGCTGGCCATCCCTTTCAAACAGATCAGCGAGGCCTTCATGGCCGCCAATCCCGGGGTACGGATCCTGCGGGAAGCCGCCGGCTCCCGGACCTGTGCCCGCAAGATCACCGATCTTGGCAAACCCTGCGATGTCATGGCCTCTGCCGATTATACCGTGATCGACAACCTCCTGATCCCTGATCATGCCGACTGGAACATCGCCTTTGCCACCAACGAGATGGCGATCATGTACCGTCCCGACTCGGCCTTTGCCGACGAGATAACCTCCGACAACTGGCCGGAGATCCTGCTGCGCAAAGGCGTTCGGTACGGGCACTCCGATCCCGATGCCGATCCCTGCGGCTACCGCAGCCAGCTCACCTGGCAGCTTGCCGAGAAGTACTACCACCTGCCCGGCCTCTATCGGAAACTGCGGCAGCACTGCCCGCCTGCAAACATCCGCCCCAAGGAGACCGATCTGATCGCCCTCCTGGAAAGCGGCGAACTGGACTATCTCTTCATCTACCGGTCCATTGCCCGGCAGCACGGCATGCCCTACGTGATCCTCCCCGACGAGATCAATCTGAAATCCGCGGCCATGGCTGATTACTACAGGCAGGCATCCATCAGGATCTCAGGGAAAAAGCCGGGCGAGACCGTCACCAAGACCGGCAAGCCCATGGTCTACGGCATCACGATCTGCAAAAAGGCCCCCAACCGGGAGGTGGCCGAGGCCTTTGTCGCCTTCGTGATCGGGCCCGAGGGAAGGAAGATCATGCAGGCCAACGGCCAGCCGCCCATCTTTCCGCCCCGGGCAAGCGGCCGCGTGGAGCGGATGGCGCCCTCGCTTGCCGCCCTCGTCCGCCGGTAACCCGTAACTGTGACAATTTCTTGCAAAATGCAAGCTTGCTGCCAGTGGCGGCGAACTATCAGGTTCCAGGAGAGGCAGGGGGTTGAGACGATGAAAAGTTTTCGCATCCTCTTTCCAGTTGCGGCCATACTGCTGCTCCTGCTGCTCATCCTGCCCCTGGCCAACATGATCGTCAGCGCCGATCCGGCCATCCTCGCCTCCACCCTGGCCGACCGGGAGGTGACCCGCTCCATTCTCCTGACACTGCGGTGCGCCCTCCGGGCCACCCTGGCCGGCCTGTTCCTGGGCGTTCCCCTGGCCTATCTCCTGGCCCGTTGGGAATTTCGCGGCAAGAGTATCGTCCAGGGCCTGGTGGACCTGCCGGTGATGATCCCGCACACGGCCATGGGCGTGGCCCTGCTCATGATCTATGGCAGAAAATTTATGCTGGGCGGCCTGTTTGAGAGGCTGGGCATCTCCTTTGTCGGCACCGAGGCCGGTATCAGCCTGGCCATGGCCTATGTCTCCATGCCCTTCCTGGTCAACGCGGCCCGGGACGGCTTTGCCGGCGTGGATCCCAGGCTGGAGAAGGTGGCCCGCACCCTGGGCGCCTCGCCCTGGCAGGCCTTTTTCCTGGTCACCCTGCCGCTGTGCTGGCGGGCCATCCTCTCGGGCGCGATCATGATGTGGGCGCGCGGCATCTCCGAATTCGGGGCCGTGGTGGTTCTGGCCTACCATCCCATGGTGGCACCCATCCTGATCTGGGAACGGTTTCAGTCCTATGGCCTGCGCTACGCACGACCGGTGGCCGTTCTCCTGATCCTCATCTGCCTGGTCTTTTTTGCCGGCCTGCGCTGGCTGGCCGCCCGCAGCGGCCGGGAGGAATAACCGTGCTCCGGCTCGAGGACATCCGTCTGCGGCTCGGCCGCTTCAGGCTCGCAATCGACGCCCTCCATATAGGTCCGGGCGAATACCGGGTTCTGCTCGGCCCCACCGGCACCGGCAAGACCGTGCTCCTGGAAACCATTGCCGGGCTCCACACCCCGGACCGGGGCAGGATCCTCCTCCACGGCCGGGAGATCACCACCACCGTGCCCGAGCAGCGGAACCTGGGCGTGGTCTACCAGGAGTATGCCCTGTTTCCACATCTGACTGTTTTTGACAACATCGCCTTTGGCCTGAGGATGGGAGGGGAACGTGGCAGGGAGATGAAAAAAAAGGTGGGCGCGATGGCGGATTTTCTCGGTATCAGCCGCCTGCTTGCCCGGCGGCCCGGCAATCTCTCCGGCGGTGAACGTCAACGGGTGGCCCTGGCCCGGGCCCTGGTTCTACGCCCCCACCTCCTGCTGCTGGATGAGCCCCTGAGTGCGCTGGACCACATCACCCGGGACCGGTTACGCCGCGAACTGCAGCGAATCCACAGGCAGTTCGGTATCACCATCCTCCACATCACCCATGACCTGGACGAGGCATTTTTCCTTGCCGACCGGATGGCGGTGGTACGGAACGGGATCCTGCTCCAGGAGGGCACACCGGAGGCCATCTCACGTCAGCCGGCCACCCGGTTCGTGGCCGGGCTGATGGGGCTGAAAAACTTCATCCCGGCCCGGGTGGCAGCCGGCGGCGCCATTGCGGTCCAGGACCTGGGACATCTGGATCCGGGCCTGCTGGCGTCGCCGCCGCCATACCCGATGGAGGACATCCTGCTCACCTTTCCCTCCTGGACAGTGGAACTGGAACCTGATCCTGCGGATCACGCCCTCTGGTGGCAGGGAACGGCCCGGATCAGGGATGTCCGCAGGAACGACAGTCAGGTGGAGGTGGAGCTTGCCCGGGGTCGCTCCATCACCCTCCATGCCACCCTGTCACGCCGCGAGGCGGGCCGCCTCTCCTCCATGCCCGGACCGGGCCGGGAGGTGCGCATCGGCATCGGCCGGGAGGGCCTGCACTGGCTGCCCCCGGGAGACGAATAATCCGTGCTCCGCCGGGAAAAGATCACTGCCAATTCAACACGGTTGCCGATGGCGGTGAACTGTTACCTCCGCGGTTCAGATCCTGGAGCCGACCATGGTATAGTGCGCCTGGCGCTGCTCCGGTGGCAGGGCCAGGAAGGCCCGTACCTCGGCGAGCATCTCCTGCCGGTCCTCGCGCAGCAGGCCGCTGACCCGGATGTAGTTGTTGGCATGATCGCAGGCAAAAAATGTCTCCAGCGGTTCGAGCAGTTCCAGGAGCAGCTCCACCTCACGCACGGTGCCCTCGGGATCCTGCTCGACAAAGATCCCGGTCCGCACCTCCCGCCAGAGCGGGCAGCCGCCCTCCTCGTTCCGGCCGTGCAGCCACAGGCGGCGGATGCGGACAAAGCCTGGCTCTATCCGGTTGATGAGCCGGGCCGTGGCCGTGACATGGCGCTGCCACAGATCTCTGCCGCCAAGGCCGAGCAGGACGTAGCAGGAAAGCTCGATCCCGGCCGCCTTCAGCCAGCCGGCCACCCGGGCCACCATCTCCGCGGACTGCCCCTTGCGCTGAAAGCGCAACACCTCGTCACTGCCGGATTCGAGACCGACATGGATCCTGTTCAGGCCGGCTTCGGCCAGCAGGCGGATATTGGCCGGGCCAAGGCGGTACAGGGTGGAGATGCGGCCGTAGCAGGTGAGCCGCTGCACCGGCATCCGCCTGCGCAGATACCTGGCCGCGCCGGTAAAGATCTCCATGCCTGCGGCCAGGGGATCGGCGTCGCCGAAAAAGGCGGTCTCGAACCTGGAGTGACGCCCGGTGAGCAGGTCGATGTCCCGGCAGATCTCCGCCAGGGACCGGCAGGAAAAATCAGGCTGCCCCATGGCAGGGTAGATACCGCAGAACCGGCACCGGTTCCAGTTGCAGCCCCGGGTGATCCGGACCAGCAGGCTGCGCCACTCGGAGGGCGGCCGGATGACCAGGGGTTCAGGCCGGCCTGTCATGTCGGGAGAAGTTGCAGACATTTTTCACGGAACAGGATAGAGTTGTCGATAATCAACCGGGCTGGCGCTTTTTTGCGTAACAGGCCGACCATTCGTAAAAGTTCAGCAGCACGTCACCCGGGGTCCACGCTTACCTGCCCGTACCCGCGACTGCCCGCATGGCGGGCTATCGGTAATCGCTCACAGGCGGCGTATCTCTGCACGGTCACGCTTGTCCGCATAGAGAGGCTATAGCGACCAAACGCGCCTGCACAAATATGCACTACCCGTGAACGTTTACAGATCTGCGGTTGTGAAGCCGCATAGTTGTCAACCCTGTGAGGGGTTACGGCTATCGGGGTCTCGCTGCGCTCGCTTACCTGACGGCCGGTCACGATCACGCACAGCTGACGCACTGCTGAACGTTGACCCGATATCCAGTCAGCCACAACCAGGAGGTGCATCATGACAAAGATTGTTGTCGTTTATCACAGCGGCTTCGGTCACACCAGGCTCCAGGCAGAGGCCGTGCATCGCGGCGCGGCCTCGGTTGAAGGCGTGGAGGCCGAGCTGCTGACAACCACCGAGGCAACCGATCGCCTGGACGAGCTGGACAAAGCCGATGGCATCATCTTCGGCTGCCCGACCTACATGGGCAATATCTCGGCCGAGATGAAAAAATTCCAGGAAGCGGCAGTGGTCAAATGGTTTTCCCAGTCCTGGAAAGATAAAATAGCCGGTGCCTTCACCAATTCAAGTTCTTTCTCCGGTGACAAGCTCAACACCCTGCTGGGCCTGGTTGTCATTGCCATGCAGCAGGGAATGATCTACGTGGGAACCGGGATGTTTCCGGCAGCCAATGAACCGGAATCCATGAACTCGACCCAGGGCCCGGGGCCGGAGGCGCAAAACCGGGTGGGCTCATTCATCGGTCCCATGGCAGCCAGTTTCCAGGTCGATCCGCCGGCAGCGCCGCCGGCAGGTGATATCGCCACGGCAGAGGCCTATGGCAGGCGTATTGCCGGGATTACCCTGCAGTTTGTCCGGGGCCGCGGCTGACAGCAGGCGCACGGTACCGGTTCGGCGACGCCGGCTACCTCACCCGTTCCGGCCTCGCCGGCCGGTGGCGGAACGTGGCCGGGTCCAACCTGCACAGGACCACGAAACGGTGCCGGGTGCCGGGACGCAGGGCGTCAAAGGGATAGCAGGTCACCAGGGCCAGACCCGCGCCGGGGCCGCGGCTGAACCAGAGATCCTCTGCCCGGCGGACAGTGGTCGATTCCACCCGGTAGCGCCAGCGGCGACCGCGGCCGTCGTCGAGCAGGACCAGGTCACCCCTTCGCAGGCGCCGCAGGAACCTGAAGCTGGTATCCCGGTGTCCTGCCAGGATGCAGGTCCCCTGCCCGCCCGGCCCTGCCCCCTGTTCGTGCATGCCCGGGCCAAAGGCCAACGCCGCGCCGCTCTGGCCCGAGAGGACGATCATGTCCCGGCCCAGGCGCGGCACCCGCAGCCTGGCCACAGGCCGGATGTCAGCCCAGGGCCAGGGCCTGACCGGACGGCCGAGGTCAAGACTCTCCTGCCAGGCCAGGGCCAGCAGGATCTGGGCGAGTTCGGCCTTGACCGGGATCCACGCTCCGGCCAGGCAGAAGATAAGACCCCCGGCCAGCAGCAACAGGCCCGCCCTGCCCGGCCGGCGTCTCCTCATTCCGGCCTCCGGCGCAGGAAGGCCGCCAGGGCCGCGACCGCAAGGAGCAGGAATCCCGTGCTCAGGAGCAGGGGCCAGGCCGTGGCCGTGGCAGCGGAGCCGGCAAAGACCATGCCATACTGCCATCCCGCCGGCAGGTTGACCTGCTGGCGATGGGTCCGGAGTGTCCTGTCCACCGGCCGGGCCGGTTGTTCTTCCACCGCCACCAGACTGGTGTAACGGCTGACCAGGTGGTTGGCCAGGGCCAGGCGGACCACGGCCCGGCGCACCTGGTCCGGGTCGGCACCGGAGACCAGTCCCTCCATCAGGCTGTTCATCTTTTTCCTGGCCCAGAGCACGGCGATGCCGGGCCGGTCACCGAACCGGCTGCTGTCCAGATCCACCTGCCAGGGCGTTCTGTCCGGCAGCAGGCCACTGAGCCTGAGCCTCCCCGCCTCGCCCCGCATCCTGACAAGAGCGGTCAGGACCTGGCCGTGATAGAGATCGGGCAGCGGAGCGGGCAGGGTTTCGGCCATGGCGTCGCCGCTGAGCCGCAGGTGTGTCACCGCCGGCTGGCCGAGCATGGCGAACAGGCCACTCATCCGCTCCCTCACCTCGTCCGGTTTGCCGATGAAGGTATGGGCGCCCCGGCCCATGGTCGCAGCCCTGGCCATGAAGGAGGTATTGGGCGCCGAACCGATGCTGACCGTGAACAGGCGCGTATCCCCCAGGCGGGAGGCAACCAGGGACAGCAGCTCATCGTCGTTGCCCACGCAGGCGTCGGTAAGCAGGACCACCTGCCGCAGGCGGGCATGATCGCTGCGGCCATCCAGGGCCAGCGCCAGGGCCGGACGGATCTCGGTGCCGCCCCGGGCCCGGATCGTGTCGATGAAGCGGTCCGCGGCCAGAAGATTTTTCCGTGTTCCCGGCCGGCTGGAGGCAAAGAGCGAACGGGTGACGCTCTCGAAGGTGATGATGTTGAACCGGTCCCGGGGCCGCATCATGGCCACACCATACCGCAGGGCCGCCCTGGCCTGGCGGATGGAGGACCCTGCCATGGAACCGGAGTTGTCGAGAACAAAGATCGTCTCCCGGGCCAGCGGCTCACGGAGCGGCGTGGCAGGCGGGGTGAGCATGAGCAGGAGAAAGGTCTCGCCGCCCCGGTGCTCGGCGAACAGGCTCGCACCAGGTACCCGGCCCTGTTCCGGTTCCCATTCGAGGACGAAATCGCGGTCTGCAGCCACCCTGCCGTTGAAACGGATGTCGATGAGGCCGTTTTTACGCTCCGTGGTGATGCCGTGGTAGAGAGACTCGACCCGGCCCACGCCAAAACCCGGCGCCAGGCTGACGTGCAGGCGCACCGGGTTGACGACCGCTCCGCCCGGCGCCACTACCGGCGGCTGGATCAGGCCTGTGACGCCGACTGCCGGAAAGGCTGCGTCCGACGGGCCCGGACCACCGGTCTCCGGGCCTGCGGGCATGTACCTGGGGCCCACCACCATGGGAAAACGGAGGGAAAAGCTCTTTCCCTGCCGCGCCACCACCTGCTGGTACTCGATCTCCACGGTCACCGTCTCGCCCGGGCCCACATTGGCCACTGCAACGGAAAAGATGTTGGGCCGCTGCCGGGCAAGCAGGGAGGCCCTTTTCCCGTCCTGCCGGGCCGCCTCGTAGATGCGGCGTGCCGCCTCCTTCTCCCGGATCCTGCCGGTGATGATCCGATCACCCACCCGCAGGCGCATGTGATCGACGCTGCTCTCTTCGGGCAGGGGAAAAACGTACAGGGCCTCGAACCAGATGGAGGAATCGTTTCTGAACCGCTGCCTGACCCGGGTCCGGGCAACGATCCCGGTGACGGTGATGTCCACGTCCATCTCCAGCATGGGCACCGGCGAAAAACTCTCCGGCCCGTCTCCGGCCACCAGCAGGGCGCCCCGGCGAACGGTCTCCGGACGAACCGCCCCGGGATCGACCGCGGCACCTGCCGCCCCTGCCCCCCCAAGCAGCAGGAACAGCAGCACCAGGGCCAGGTACAGCGTAACCAGCACCACTCCGGGGTCCACAGAACGTTTCCACCTCATCTTCCCCTCCTTGCGCACCGGCGCAGACATGGATATTTTTCTTTTTCCGCCCGTTCCAGCGGTTGCCGCTCACTGTAGACTCCGACGATGACCGGCCGTGTCCGGGATGATGACAGAAGGGAAAGAAAAAATGACAGAAGATGACAAACAGGAGCCGGAACTGGCCCAAACCTGTTTTCTATGGTACAGATCGGGAACAGATCAGAGGTAGCTGCCGGTCGCCGGCCGCGCCGGAAAGAACTGCCGCCGGCAGGAGCAGCGTAAGCGCTCTCAGGGGCCGCAGATTTGTGCAGGCGTGCCTGGCTGCAGGTAAGCGGGCGCAGCGAGACTCCGATAGCCCGCTATGCGGGCAGTCACGAGCGCGTGCAGACGGCGTGCTGGTGAACTTTTACGTGCTGCCGAGCTGTTAGCCGATGCAAACCGGACAGGAGTTGCAACCGTTCCCATGCCCTACCGTATTGCCCTGGTTGAAGACGATCCCCAGCTCCAGGCAAACTACGCCCGGGCCCTGGAGCGCGAAGGTTACCGGGTCCGTGCCTACACCTCCAGGCAGGAGGCCATGGCCGCCTTTGCCGCCGGCCTGCCGGACCTGGTCATCCTCGATATCATGCTCGGCCCGGAGATGACCGGCGGCTTCGAGCTCTGCACCTACCTGCGCAGTCTCTCGCCCATCATCCCCATCATCTTCCTGACCGCCCGTGACTCGGACCTGGACCGGGTCTCGGGTCTGCGGCTCGGCGCCTGGGACTACCTCACCAAGGATACCACCACCCTGGACTTCCTGCCGGCCCGGATAACGGCCCTGTTCAGGACCGTGGAAGCACTGCGGAGCGGGCACCATCACCAGGACCGGGTTATCGAGCACGGATGCCTGCGTATCGACGAGGACCGCAAGGAGGTCCTCTGGCAGGGCCGGCCGGTCAGCCTGACCCTGACCGAATTCTGGATCCTGCTCTGCCTGGCCCGCCGTCCGGGCCATGTCCGCAACCATGACCAGCTCATGGAGGCGGCCAGCGTCATCGTCACCAACAATGCCATTGCCGCCCACATCCGCAGGATCCGTGACAAGTTCCGGGAGATCGACCCCGGCTTCGACGCCATCCGCTCCGAGTACGGCATGGGCTACCGCTGGCAACCCTGAACTTTTGCCAAAAGAGTCGGTCTTTTCAGGTGGTTGCCCATAGCGGTGAACTATTACCTGAACCTCATGCGCGTCTCCCTGCGATTCAAGCTGGCCCTGGTCTCCCTGTTCCTGCTCCTCTTTCCCCTGCTCGGAATCCGCCTCAACTCCATCCTCAAGCAGAGCCTGCTCACCAGCCAGCAGGATACCCTGGCCCTGACCGCGCAGGCGGTCTCGGCTGCCCTGGCCAACCGCAGCGACCTCTTTGCCCGGGAACGGTTCCATGCCCTGGACCAGGCCCGTGATCTCTACATCTTTCACCTCTCCAACACCATCCGCCTCGACGGCAGAACCGGTGACTGGCAGCCCGAGCTGGCCCAGGCCGAGGAATTCGGCAGGGAGCACCTGCTCAGTCCGCGCAACCGCTACCATCCAGACACCCTCTCCTTCCGCCACCTCTCCGGCCGGCAGGGAGGGCATCTCTACTCCCTGTTCGAGGTCCGGGACGACCGCGTGGTCTATCGAAGCCGAAAATCCCTGCGCCTGGACCGGTCCGACCACCTGCGGATCATTATCGAGGATGAAGGCGGCAGGCGCAGCTACATCATCACCGCCCATGCACCTGGCTGGGTCAACGGATTCCGGATGCCGGACGAACCGGGCCTTTTCCCGGTTCCGGAGCCGCGCATCCAGGGGGTCTGGCGTCAGACCGGCCAGGGCTACATCCTCGAGTTTCGGATCCCCCTGGACCTGCTCGGCAGCCGGCTGGCCTTTACCATCGCCGACGTGGACGATCCGAAAACGCGCCTGGTCACGACCCTGATCGGCACCGCCAACCTGGCACAGGACCGGGAGCCCGGCTGGCTGCTGACCACCTCCACGGCCATCGAGGAGATCCTCAGATCCCTGGACCGCCCCTATGCCCGCATCCGGATCGTGGACCGCAACCAGCGGATCCGGGCCCAGGTGGGGGGCCTGCGCGAGGCCCGCGATCCGCTCGCCTCCTCGCAGGAACTCTCGGCCCGGATCATGACCCGCATCCACGACCTGCTCCGCCCCCTGTTCCGTTTCTTCACCACCTCTTTCAGCGCCGACATCGTCGACCAGACATCCCAGCCCACGGAACTGGACCTGCAGGGCATCGGCGAGGCCCTGGCTGAAGGCCGCAGTTCAATCACCCGCTACCTGCTCGCCAAAGGGCAGGTGGAGGTCATGGCCGCGATCACGCCCCTGTACGAAAAGAAAAAAATCGTCGGCGCCGTGGTCGTGGAACAGACGACAAACTCCATCCTCGCCTTGAGCAACCGCCTGATCGAGGAGACCGTCTCCCTGTCGCTCCTGGCCTTTCTGCTCGGCGGTGGCGGCCTGCTGCTGTTCGCCTCCCGCATCTCGGCCAGGATCCGGCGCCTGCGCGACCAGGCCGCGGCAGCCATTTCTCCGGACGGCCATATCCGCAGCGCCAGTATCGGCACCAGGGCCAGGGACGAGATAGGCGACCTGGCCGGGACCCTGCGCTCCATGCTCAGCCAGCTCGAACAGCAGGTGGAGCACCGGGAGAGGATGGCCGACAACCTGGAACACGAGATGCGCACCCCGCTGGCCGCGGTGTCCGCATCGCTGAACAACCTGGAACAGGAACTGGAAGAGCCGTCACCCCGGATCAGGAACTACCTCGACTGGGCGCGCAACGATGTGCGACGGCTGGAAGGACTGCTCACCTCCATCCGGGAGGCGACTTCGCTCAGGGAGGCCCTGCAGCAGGAGTCCATGGAGATCTTCGACCTGGGCCGCGCTCTGCCCATGTGGCTGCAACACGGCTGGCAACAAACCTTTACCGGGGTTGAATTCCGCTGCACGGTGCCCGACGGACCGCTCCCGGTCAAGGGAGACCCGGTCCGCCTGCGCCAGGCAACGGAAAAACTGGTGGAAAACGCGGTCTCCTTTCACCGGCCGGGCACACCGGTCGAACTAGAGGTCCGGTCCGGACGCCGGCAGGTTCTGCTGCAGGTCAGCAACCAGGGAAACACCATACCACCTGCCCTGCAGGCACGGATCTTCGACTCCATGGTCTCCCTCCGCCCGGCCGGAGACGACCGCCCCCACCTGGGCCTGGGCCTCTACATCGTCCGTACCATCCTCGATCACCACGGCGGCACGGTGACCGTGGCCGACCTGGACAAGGGACGGCAGGGCGTGGTCTTCACCCTCCACCTGCCCCGGGCCGTATGGCGGCCATAGCCGGCCAGCCGCGATCACGCACAGCCGGCGCACTGCTGAATCAAGGCGTAACGGTGGCGGCCAGGAAGAGGCGCACCTGAAGTACGTCGAGCATAGGCCCTACCCGCTACAACGCAGCAGATCGGACTTTTTGCGACGCCATCAGAAAACACTGGTGATTCAAAACGATTGCCGATGGCGGTGAACGGTCACCTCCGGGCAACAGTACTGACCAGGTCGTGGAGTGAGGCGGCCGTCTCCCGTACCACCCGGATACAGTTGTTGCGGCAACTGTCCGGATCCCTGTAAAAGGCCCGCACCTGCTCTGCATCCTTCCAGTCAACCCGCGCGATGTCGATACAGTCGGTGCCGCCGTAGGGCTGGCAGATCTCCGCGAACCGGGCGACCATGGCGTTGCTGAGTTTCCACATCAGTTTGTGATCCCGGCCCCTGGGCTCGGTCTTGCCCCAGGTGAAGCCGATCACGGCCAGGGCGCCGGCCAGGGTGCCGCAGAGCTGACCGCTCGAGCCCATGCCGCCGCCAAAGGGGGACATGGCGGCGACCAGTTCCGGAGGTGGCGGTTCATCGCGAAACAGCCCGGCGCACGCGCCGAGAATGGCCTGGCTTCAGTGAAACCGTGCCAGGAAAAGTTCCACCGCCCGCTCCGCCATGGCCTGCCTGCCCATTGCGCTCCTGTTCTCCATTTCCTCTATCTCCTCTTTTTCCTGTATATTTTCAAACTTGATGGATCTGTAAAAAGTCCATCTCACTGTAAAGATGGCTCACATAAAAATTCGATATGCAAGGCGTAGCGGTGTCAGCCAGGCCGAGGCGTAACGAAGTACGTCGAGCATTGGCCAGACCCGCTACAACACAGTAGATCGGACTTTTTGCGACGCCATCTTGATTGACATGCACCGGAAACACCTTCCGGCAGTATCTCGTGAATATCAAGGGATCTTGCAACAGTTCACCCATATCGGCAACTACCTTGAAATACCGGTACTTTTTTTATGAAAGATCAGATCAGCAGCGCGTCAACTGTGCGGAGTCACAACTGGCCGGCAGGTAAACGAACGTGTCGAGACTCCGATAGCCGGCAGCGGGCAGCCGCGAGCGCGTGCAGGTAAGCGTAGACCCCGGATGGCGTACCCTGAACCTTTATCTTTTCTTCCGCGCACGTCTCCTGCCTTTCTGTTTTCATCATGACAGCCATTCCGCTTTATGGTATTTTTCCATCAATCAGGTACGTTACAATAAGTATCCGTGGCCTGCACCTGCCAATATTTACCATATACCTGGCACGCCGATGTTGTTTTCCGAAAAAAACTTGAACCTTTTTCCCCTGCCCCGGCACACATGCACAGAAAAACCTCACAGGATCAACTGCTGTCCCTGCTCCTGCGGACCGCCGGGGGTGACAGGCGGGCATTTCAGGACCTGTACGAGGCAACACATCACCGGCTGACGGTCTACCTCTACCGGCTCCTCCGCGACAGAAGCCGTATCGAGGATATCCTGGTGGAGACCTACACGGAGGTGTGGCGATGCAGCACCAGGTTCAGGCAGCAATCTGCGGTAATGACCTGGATGATCGGCATTGCCAGGAACATCGCCCTGCGTGACCTGAACAGGACAACGTACCATGACCCCATTGACGACCATCCTGAACTTGCCTCTCCTGGCCCGGACCATTGCGCCCTGGACAGGAAAGAGATCCTCAACAGGGCTCTCGGGCACCTGTCAGCAAAACACCGGGAGATTCTTGATCTCGCCTTTTACCAGGATCTTCCCTACAGGGAGATCGCCGGGCTGATCGGTATCCCGGAAAACACCGTAAAGTCCCGCGTCTTTCACGCCAAGGCATCCCTGGCCAGGGTACTGAAAAGAATGGGTATCCGGCAAGACGACCTGTAACCTGCCAAAGCAATCAAATGACACCCCGTCAAGACAGGCACATAAAGCGCGACCGTGTCAATGATGAGCCCATGGACGACGCCCTGCTGCGCGAACTGTTCAATGACGCATCCGGGGACATCGAACAAGTGCCGCCGACACTCTTTTCCAGGATAGAGGAACGGATCAATGATGCCGGAGCCGGGCAGATGGCCTCCCCGGGCCGTCTGGCCGCGACATGGTCAAGACTGCGGCAATGGCTCCGGTCTCAGTCCGGTCGTCCCCGGCTCGCCTGGGGCCTGGCCGGCGTGCAGGCCGTGGCCATTGTCCTGCTGCTCATTTTTTCCAACGGTTCTCCGCCCTACCATACCTTGTCCGCGCCGCAGGACGCGTTTTCCACGTGCAGGAGTGTAGCCCTGCATGTGATTTTCAAGGAATCTTCCCGGATCGGGGATATCGACCGGCTGCTCCTGCAGGTCGGGGCCTCCATTGTCAATGGTCCGGGGAGGCGTGGCATCTACACCCTGGCCGTGCCACGGGAGAAATACACTGACCAGGCGGACATCATAGAAGTATTGAAACGCTCGCCGCTGGTGTCCTTTGTCGGTCCGGTGTACTGAGCTAAGCGACGATCCGGCCGGACAAAGGGCACGAGGAGGAGCAACAACCGCGCCTCGGCACGGTTGATGGACTCGCAGCAGGATCCCCAGCGACCGGGTCGCTGCCCTGGTCCCACTGCGTCCTGCCCGCCCGCTCCATCCTCGCCACACTGCCCGGTGGCAGTACCCTGTTCACCTCACCCTTCACTGCAGGGGTTGAAAAGTTATGGCGGCCATGCTGAAGATCCTGGCGTATTTTCTGAATGAATCCTCGAGAGCCGAACATGTCACCATAAACAGATGGGAGCCATGGGCGGAAAAAATCATCCTGACGAGAAAGGCCTTCTCCTCCTGTGGGATGCGGGCAAGAACATCTTCGACAACCCTGCCGTTGAACGTCCCTTTCCTGCGGGAGAGGGGAGTTATCCCGTTTCCCTGCAGATAGGCGTCGGTCCATTCTTCAAGTACCGTTTTGTCCGGGGTCTTCACGCTGTGAACAGAGATTGCGGCCCTGGTCCTGCCCCAGTCGGGCGCCCTAAGTTCGGCCAGCGGCAATAATGCTCTCTCCTCCTGTTCCAGCTGCACCGGGGAGACCTTCAGTGCAATCCCCTGCCAGTCTTTCGCGACGAGCATGCTGAACGACAGATCTTTCCTGTCAAACGGCCTGAAACTCATATTATAGAAAAGGTCCCCGACCTGCTCCCTCGTGTACAGGTTGTCCGTAGGCCAGAGTTCCCGGATGTCTGTCCCCATCCCCCGGGCCCAGGCTGCACAGAACATAATGACCAGAACCAACGCTGCCCTTCCCGTCCGCCTCTTCATGGCACCCTCCTTACGATCCCGGACCGCGCGTAAAAGTTCAGCAGCACGCTCCTGGAAAGACTGCAGGCTTCCGGTATTCCGGTTTCCGATTCCCTGAAATCCTGCCAGGTGCATGCCATTTTACCACATTATTTCAATAACATCGACCATAATATCTCATTCCGGCGGGTCTTTCAACCACGGCCCTCGTACCTCTGCCGGTCTCCGGCCACAGGGTGGCGGGGCAGGCAGGGTGTGCCAATCTGGCAGGGACAGCGTGCCAATCTGGCACGGCCAGGACCGGTTCATGGCCCACTCACCTTGAAATTACGCGGTTTTTTCACCTGGCACGATACTGGCAACATTGAAGGCAAAACAACAGACACCATGAACGATACACACGTATCGACACCATCCCAGGAGGAACGATCATGACCGCAGCAACCACCAGGACCCGAGTTCAGACCATCGTCAATACCCAGGCAGAGATCTCAAAAGGCGCGGCCGTCGTCATGGCATCCACCGGCGCCCTTGTCGGCCTGTGGGCCTTTGCCAGCCTGGCCAGCGCCATGGTCCTGACCGGCGGCCCCATCGCCCTGGCCAAGGCATGGCTCGGCGCGGTCATTGGCATGTAGTCCCCCGGAATCTGTTCAAGTATCAAGGGCCCGGGATGCGATGAGCATCCCGGGCCCTTTTTGTTTCTCCCGCCCATACCGGATGACCGCATTCGTACACAGTGCCCGGCCAAGACGACAACGGGAAAATTTCCCGGTCTCCTGAAAAAAGATTCCGGCTGTTACCATACTGTTACCTTCTTCCTTGTATATTGAAATACAAAGGCAGGGTCTCTGCCTGGGGCGTTGAACATCAGGACCTTCCTGTCCACAGGGAGCCGGTGACCGCGAAAAAGAGAAATCGGGCGTTGAAAGGAGGTTGCAGATGGCTGATCACACAGGACCATTCACTGTCGGCAAGGCGGCTGATTCGGCAATAACCATTACGATCAACGGTGACACCGGCGATCTTGTTGCGGGAGGTGCCGGCGAAGACGGCGACATCAGGCTGCGGGATGCAGCGGGGGCCACCCGGATCAGCCTGGATGCGAATTCGGGTGTTATCCGCATCTATTCGGCCGAGGGCGGCCTGGTGATGACGATCAGCGCACATGGCGACATCAACATGGGCGGGGCAGGCCAGGACGGCGATCTCCGCCTCCGCGGAGCAGAGGGCCATAACCGGATCATTCTCGATGCCGGCAGCGGCAACATCTATGTCGGCGGACAGGGCGTTGACGGGGATATCTTTATCAGGGATGAAAGTTCACGAGACCATATCAGCTTTGACGGCACCAGCGGCTCCGGGACATTCGGGGGAAACGGTGCCAACGGGACGATCAGGCTGAAAAACAGCACGTCCCAGGACCGGATCCGCCTCACGGGCAACAATGGCGATATTGTCGCCGGCGGCAACGGTGCTGATGGTGACATCTATCTCAAGGACAACGATGGCAGAAACCGTATCCACCTGGACGCCGGCGGCGGCAATGCCTGGTTCGGCGGACATGGTGCTGACGGGGACATTGTCCTTTTCCCCGACGGGGCGACCAATCTCCATGACGTGAAGCAGGCAACCATTCACCTGGATGCCGGCGGTGGTAACGCCTGGTTCGGCGGGCACGGAACCGATGGTGATATCGTTCTCTTTCCTTCCGGAGTAAGCAACATTCACGACCTGAAGCAGGCGACCATTCACCTGGATGCCGGCGGTGGCAACGCCTGGTTCGGCGGGCACGGTACAGACGGCGATATCATTCTCTTTCCCTCCGGCGCAACGGACATCCATGACTTGAGCCAGGCGTCCATCCACCTGGACGGTCAGGCTGGTGACATTATCCTGAAAAATGCCGACTGTGCCGAAGAATTCGACATTGCCGCCAATCTGGCCGACGAGGTCGAGCCGGGAACGGTGATGGTCCTTGATGACAGTGGCAGCCTTTGTCCCTGTTCAGAGGGGTATGACAGGCGGGTGGCGGGTGTCGTTTCCGGTGCCGGCGGGTACCGGCCGGGGATCATACTCGACCGGCAGGAGGCCGGGAGCAGCAGGCGCCCCATTGCCCTGAACGGAAAGGTATACTGCAAGGTGGACGGAGACTACGGATCGATCAGGGTCGGAGACCTGCTTACCAGCTCGCCCACCGCCGGCCATGCAATGAAGGCAACCGATGGTGCCCGCTCCCTGGGAACAATCATCGGCAAGGCCCTTGAGCCCTTGTCCTCCGGTCAGGGGTTGATCCCGATTCTGGTCGCTCTGCAATAGGAGGATGCCATGGTTTCGTTGAAACAGGCCTGTCACTGCCTCGGTCTTTCCGGACAGGTCTCCCTGGTTCGGAATTTTTTCGGATTCTGGGACCGTGTCCCGACAGACGTTTCGGTGCTGACCCAGGTACGACGGGTGCAGGGACGGCACGTGCATGTCAACCTCATTACAGTGGGCAACTTCACCACCGCCGATCGCCGGGAGGTGTCCAGCGCCCTCCAGGATATGCGGGATACCTATGCCCAGGTGAATCTGGGAGTGGGACGGGCCCAATGGTACTACATCACCGCTTCCCAGGCGAATGGCAGGGATCACATAGACAGTGACGGCGAGGCAGAGGCCCTCACCGACGAATGGACCGTTGACAACCATGCCATGGATATCTTTTTCGTCCTTACCTATTCCGGTTCCACCATTGGCCTATCAAGGGTGGACGGCCCGTGTGACAAGGATGCCAAGGGCATGGACGGCAGCGTGGTTGCGATCGAAGGTTCAACCAGCATCACCGGTCTGGTCCTGGCCCATGAAGCTGCGCATTACCTTGGCCTGCATCATGTCAACAACAGTACCAACCTGATGAACCCGTCGGTGCCGAACGGCGGTGGCCTCACATCTGGCCAGGGAAATACCATGCGGGATCACTGTTTTGTCAATTCAGGATGTTGACTTCAGGTAACAGGAGGCTGCCATGCCATCGATCATACAACCACCCATACCACTCGAGCACGATGTCCTCCTGGCCATTGTCCTGGGAAAGGACAAGCGGTTTCCACGGCAGGCCGCCCTGTCGCTCTACCGCCGGTCAGGAGCAGAGGATCGTGTCGAAATCTTTCACCGGCTCCTCGTTGATGAAGAAGAAAACCCGAGAATCAGGTACCTGGCAGCGACCAACCTGTGGCTGCTCGGCTCCGAAAAGGCCGGCAACGCCCTGAAGGACGCGGGGCAACAAGCCAGGGATGCAAAAACGCTTACTGCCATTGTCAAGGGGTTGGGCAGGATCGGAGATCAGGAGGCCCTGGAGGTCGTGTCCCGTATCAAGCGGGATGCCGGCGGCCTGCTGGCACGTCAGGCCGGGTTTGCCGAGATCCTGCTGGCACACCGTTTCGGCCTTGAGGGACATGACCTGCCCATGCCGGAAAAATTCCAGGCACTGCCGCGCAGGGGCACAGTCAAGGTCCGGGCGGGTGAACCTGATGAGCAGGAGAAAAAACTGTGCCTCGAAACCCTGGCCGCCGACCCTTACGGAATTCCCCTTTCGTCTTCTTCCCAGGTCTGCATCGACTGTGCGGGACAACGATGGATGCTGGTCCTGAACAGTACATTCGACAAACGGGGCGGGATGGAACGTCTGGCCGGAAAAAAAGCGCTCTTCGGGATCCTTGCCACCAAAAATCCCGAAACAGAGCGGTACTCAGGAGCCTTCCTGATCTTCACCTCGCCGGTGAAAAGAAACGGCCGGGTCAACATCATACTCACCCGCCCGGGTGGAGAGCCGTGTTTTGCAGGCACTGCCAGGGCGGAAGGACGGGACGAGGCGAAGTTCACCATACGCAGCGTCGAATGGCCGGGTGTTTTCCCCATGAAGGCTGAAGGCCATTTCCGGCGGGACGGCCGGTTCGAGTTGCGCTCGGTGACTGCCGGCACCAGGACAACCTCCAAACGGCAACCGGCACCATCCAGAAAACCGGCGGAAGTGATGTAATATCATTCTGTGATCCGGTGAAAAAACTCCCTGGAGGCACATCACCTCCGGGGATTTTTTTTGTAAGCGCTCACAGGAACCGCACGGAGTCTTCGCTTACCTCTTTGCACGGTCGTGCCTGCCCGCATAGGTAGGCTATCGGAGTCTCGCTGCGCTCGCTTACCTGCGGTCAGGCACGCCTGCACAGGTAAGCGTAGACTCCGAATCTGCGGCCCCTGGGAGCGCTTACACCACTGTGCCCGGAAAAACCGATGGTTAGTCACCCCGTGAGGGGTTACGTTTTTATTCTCTGCTCAGACCCCTGCCGCTTCCGGGCTGCCCGGGTTCGGTTTCTCGCCTGCCCGGCGCAGGTGCTGGAGGAAGACGTCGTAGTGGTTGGGCAGGGTACGTTTTTTGTGGGTGACCGTGTAGAAACGGCGGCCCAGGGTGATGTCACGGATCCCGATTTCCCGGATCCTGCCGCAGTGTACCTCGTCGCGAATGGAGATACGGGAGAGGATGGAGACACCGAGATCCTCCTTGATAGCCTCCTTGATGGCCGCGTTGGAGCCGAGCACGGCCACAGTATTCAGCCGGCCCGGGTCAAGGCCGTTCCGGAGGACGTACTCTTCCAGGGTTTTCCGGGTCCCGGATCCCTGCTCACGCAGGAGGAACGGCAGTTGGGCCAGGCGGGCGAGGGACACGGGATTGCCAAGCTCACGATCCGCCGAGGCCGCCAGCACCAGCTCGTCCTCGACAAAGGGAACAAAATCCAGGACCGGCGAAGTGGCCCGGGTGCCGACGATACCGAGGAGCAGCTCGTGGTTCAGGACGTTGTCGATGATCGCGGCGGAATCACTGATCCGGATCGTAAAGGAGACCTCCGGGTGCCGGGTCTTGAAATCGGCTGCGATCCGCGGCAGGATGTAGGCGCCGGGTATGGTGCTGGCCCCCAGCAGGATCTCGCCGGCGACCTCGCTCGCCTGCCGGGTGAGCTCCTGCTCCAGCCGGCTGATGTCATCGAGAATGGCCAGGGCCCCGGGATAGAGCAGTTTCGCCTGCCTGGTGGGCTGAATGGAGCGCCCGAGCCGGTCGAACAACCGGCATCCCAGCCGCCGCTCCAGGGCGCGGATCTGCTCGCTCACGGCAGGCTGGCTCATGGAGAGCATCTCCGCCGCACGAGTGAAACCGCCGCTGCGAAAGACCGTAATAAATACGCGTAGTTGACGTGTTTCCATACAGTGACAGCTTACAGATATCGGCAAGCCCATTGAATTGCCGGTGGTTTTGATAAAAGTTCAGCAGTGCCTCAGTTGTGCCTGATCGTGACCGGCCGACAGGCAAGCGAGCGCAGCGAGACGCCGACAGCCCGCTATGCGGGCAGTCGCAAGGGCATGCAGATGGCGTGCTGCTGAACTGTTACTCCATCCCATATCCTTCCTGTCCCGGTTGCGTAGCATTGGCCAGGGCCTCCTGTCGGCCTTTTCCTCCTTGACAGCCACACCGTGGCCCTGTTATAAGAATATAATATGAATTGATAAAAATTGATAGAAATAACTTATAACGAGAAGGGCTCCATGCGGATATTCAGAAAAAAAACACTGACCAGCCTGGCCCGCACCTGCGGCTGAGCCGCGAAGATCGGTCCGACGGCTCTGTCGGACGCGCTCGAAGGCCTGCCGGCGCCGGCCGACCCCAACCTGCTGGTCGGTATCGAGACGGCTGATGATGCGGCGGTCTACCGGCTCACGGACGAGATCGCCATGATCAGCACCGTGGATTTCATCACCCCGCCGGTGGACGATCCCTACTGGTTCGGCCAGATCTCGGCGGCCAACTCGATCTCGGATGTCTACTCCATGGGCGGCAGGCCGCTGACAGCCCTCAACGTGGTGATGTTTCCATCAAAACAGCTGGACATGGGCCTGCTGAAGGATATCCTGCGGGGCGGCCACGACAAGGTGGTGGAGGCCGGGGCCTGCCTGGTGGGTGGCCATACCGTGGATGACGAGGAACCCAAGTACGGCCTCTGTGTCAACGGCACGGTCCACCCGGAGCGGATCATCACCAATGCCGGTGCCCGTCCCGGCGATGCCCTGATCCTGACCAAGCCCCTGGGCTCGGGCGTGCTCTTCAACGCGGTCCGTTCCGGCAAGCTCGCCTTCGCCGACCTGGAACGCGATGTCCTGCCCATGCTCGCGGCCCTGAACGGCCCGGCCATGGAGACGGCTCTGGACTTCGAGCTCCATGCCTGCACCGACGTCACCGGGTTCGGCATCCTGGGGCACCTGCTCGAGGTGGCCCACGGCTGCGATGCCCGGGTGATGGTGGAGTATGCGCGACTGCCCTTCTATCCCCATGCCGAGACCATGTACCGCAAGGGGGAAACCACGGGCAGCAACAGGGCCAACCGGGAGATGGTGGCTCGGCACCGGCTGGAGATCCGGCGTGACCTCGACAGCGTGGAAGAGGAACTGCTCTACGACCCGCAGACCTCGGGCGGCCTGGTGCTGGCTGTTCCGGAGAGTCAGGCGGCGGAGCTGGTCCGAAGGCTTCACGGGGCCGGCGTCACGACAGCGGTGAAGATCGGCGACATCACCGACGAGACAGTGGGCCTGACCGTGATCTAGGATGCCGCTCTTTTTCATCGTCGGCCTGCTGGGTGTCGTTACCGGCTTTCTGTCCGGGCTGCTGGGGATCGGGGGCGGCATCATCATGGCACCGCTCCTGCTCTATGTCCCGCCCCTGTTCGGGTGTGCGCCGCTGCCCATGCAGACGGTTGCCGGACTGACCATTGTCCAGGGACTGGCCGCCTGCATCTCCGGCGGCCTCACCCATACCAGGCACCACTTTCTCTCGCCGTCCCTGGTCCTGTGGATGGGCATCACCCTGTTCGCGTCGTCCTTCATCGGCGGGGCCAGCGCCGGTCACATCGACAACAGCCACCTGCTGCTGGTCTTTGCGATCATGGCCTTCGTGGCCGCGGTCCTGATCGCGCTGCCGAAGAGGAAAGAGGCCGAATATCCGGACCTGGCGCACTTTTCCTTCAACAGGTTGCGGGCATTGGCGGTCTCCGTGGTGGTGGGCTTCTTCAGTGGCCTGGTGGGCCAGGGCGGATCCTTCATCCTCATCCCCCTCATGACGGTGTTTGTAAAGGTCCCGACCCGCATCGCCATTGGCAGCAACCTGGCCATTGTCTTCCTCTCCACCCTTGCCGCCTTGCTCGGCAAGGCGTTGACCGCCCAGATCGACTGGCCCCTCACCCTGCCCATCGTGGCCACGGTCCTGCCGGCGGCCTATCTCGGCGCCAGCCTGAGCAGAAGGGTCAGGGTGGACACCCTGCGGATCATCCTGGCTGTCTGTATCGGCCTGGCCGCACTCAGGATCGGCCTGACAGCCCTCTCCTCGCTGAACTGAAAAGAAACGAAACCCCTCACAGGGTTGGCAACTATGCGGTTTCACAACCTCAGAGCTGTAAGCGTTCACAGGTAGTGCAATATTTGTGCAGGCGCGTTTGTTCGCTATAGCCCCTCTATGCTGACAAACGCGACCGTGCAAAGATGCGCTGCCTGTGAGCGCTTACAAAAAAACAGCTCATCATCCGCAGCAGGCAACACGAAGATTCTCGAATAAAAAAAGGGTCAGGCAGCACAGCGCTGCCAGACCCTTTTTTCGTTCTGGAGCCGATAAGCGGACTTGAACCGCTGACCTACTGATTACGAATCAGTTGCTCTACCAAACTGAGCTATATCGGCATATGACATGCACACCAGACAGGCGGGAATAGAGGTTTATTGATGTAGCAATTTTATGGTATAGTGTCAAGATTATGAATCGAAATTTCGTGCTCCTGCTCACCGTGCTCCTGCTCTGCCTGACCGGCTGCCGGGATGAACAACCGGGGAAGGCACCGTCCGGGCCCGCGCCGGCCCAGGAGCCGGCGCCGCAGCCACCCCCCCGGCCGGGATGCCGCGGCTGCCACGGTGAGCTGCAGATAGATGCCGGTCATGACTTTGCCTGCACCGACTGCCACGATGGTGACAACACCACCGCTGACAGGGACAGGGCCCATGCCGGTCTGGTGGCCCGGCCCGCCCATCCGGACCGTATGGCCAGACGCTGCGGCCGCTGCCATGAGAAACAGGTTCAGGGATGCGAAGACTCCCTCCATTTCACCCTGAAGAAAGCGGTCAACCTGGTCCGGCAGCACTTTGGCGCCAACGCGAAGCTGGATCGCCTCACTGAGATTCCGGTCAGCGAAAGCCCGGCAAACCGGATCGAGCTGGTCGACGATATGCTTCGACGCCGCTGCCTGCGCTGTCATGTCTACTCGCCCGGAGATAATTACGCCTATGTCCGTCGCGGCACGGGTTGCGCCGCCTGTCACCTGGAATATGCGGACGGCCATCTGCAGAGCCATGTCTTCCTGGCCCGACCCGCTGATCGCCAGTGCCTGAGCTGTCACTATGCCAACCGGGTGGGAGCGGACTTCCACGGCCGATTCGAGCATGACTTCAACTGGGAATACCGGACACCCTACACCACCAGGCAACCCTTTATCCGGCCCTACGGGGTTGAATACCATGATCTGAGCCCTGATATCCACCAGCAGCGCGGCATGATCTGTATCGACTGCCACAGTGGCGAGACACTGATGGCCACCGGAGGTCGCCGGATCACCTGCCGTACCTGCCACGCATGGCAGCCGGGCGACAGGAAGCCGGAGCTGGGCAACATCAGGGTGGAGGATGGCAGCCTGGTCCTGACCGGGCGGGGGGACGGCGCCCGGCATCAGGTGGTACCGCTCCGTGATCCGGCTCACGAGAAATATGGCCGCAAAGTCGCCTGCCAGGTCTGTCATGCCCAGTGGATATACAATGACTCCACCACCTCTCTCCTGCGCAGCGATACCGACGACTACGAGATGTGGGACCGGCTCACCGTGCAGTCTGACTCCTGGGTAGAGGCCTTCCTCGACCACAATCTCTACAGCGACGAGGATGAGCTGGAACCGGCCATGCCCGACGGCATCACCGGCGAGATGCGGCCTGGAATCTGGTACCTGGGCTATGGCCAGCGCCGGTGGGAGGACTTCATCATTCGCCGTGACCGGCAAGGGGTCATCCGGATCTTCCGGCCGATCCTCGACCTGCGCCTTTCCTTTATGGATGAAGACGAGATGGTCCGTTTTGACAACCTTCGCGGCCGGGATGACGGCCTGCGGCCCTATACGCCCCATACCACGGGTCCGGCCGGCATGTTCTACCGCCAGCGTTTTTCAGATCTTCTCCAACAGGATCAACAGACAGAATCCATGCCATGAAAGAAAGCTGGATCCACCTGCTGTGTGCGGGGCTGTTCGTCTCGTGCCTTGTGGCCGGCTGCACCACCGGCCGGATCGAACGACCAGGAAAGGGCGGGTCCGGGCTCAAGGCCACCCAGCGGGCCTACACCATCGGCGGCAGGCGCTACTATCCCATCCCCTCTGCCGAGGGCTACCGGGAACAGGGGGTGGCCTCGTGGTACGGCGGCAGGTTCCATGGCCGGCGCACGGCCAACGGCGAGATCTACAACATGCACGATCATACCGCAGCCCACAAGACTCTGCCCATGGGTACGGTCCTGCTGGTCCGTAACCTGGACAATGGCAGGACCACCGTGGTCCGGGTCAATGACCGCGGGCCCTTTGTCAGGAACCGCATCATTGATCTGAGTTACGGTGCTGCCAGGGAAATCGGCATGATACGCAATGGAACGGCCCGGGTGGAGATAACCGCCCTCGGGGAACGGGAGAAGGTATCAGCCGCCGGGAGGACTGCGGCCGGGCGGCCGATCAGGCTGAAGCACCAGGATTTCGACAAGGGCAGGTTCTATGTCCAGGTGGGATCGTTTGTCGAGATAGAAAAGGCGAGAAAACTGGCCCGGAGCTTTGCCGCCCGGGGCCGGGACGTGGTGATCCAGCAGTTCCCGGCCGCCGGCATCAGCCTCTACCGGGTCATGGTCTACAGCGGCACCTCGCTGGCCGGGGCAAAGAGATACGAAAAACACCTGGAAGCATCAGGCTTTCCCAATGCCCTGGTCATCGCCCGCTGACCGGCCGCATAGCCGATGCAGGCGACGTGCCGCCGCTCAGTCGGTCTCCAGCGTTGCCCTGCGGACGATCTGCACGAACCTGCGGATCTTTTCGTGGTCCTTGATCCCGGGCCGCTTCTCGACCCCGGAATTGACATCCACCCCGTAGGGACGCACCGTTGCCAGGGCGTCAAGGATATTGTCTTCGTTGAGGCCGCCGGCCAGGAGAAAGGGTTTTTGTAACCCCAGGCCGCCTATAAGGGACCAGTCAAAGACCTTGCCCGTGCCACCCATGCTGCCACTGGCAAGGGTATCGAGGAGATAACCGCGCACGTGCTCATCATAGGCGTGGAGCTGGTCCGTGTCCATGGTGCGGCCCACCCGCAGCACCTTGAGCACCTGGCACGGCGAGGCGAAGCGCGCCAGCCGCTCGCAGTACTTGGGTGACTCGCTGCCGTGGAGCTGGGCATAGGCCAGGCTGCAGAAATCGATGATCTCCTCCACCTCGTTGCGCTTCCGGTCGACGAACACCCCCACCGTATCGACCAGGGGCGGCAGGGCCTCGATGATCAGGCGCGCCTCCTCGGGATCGATGTTGCGCGGGCTCTTCTCGAAGAAGATGAAACCCAGGGCATCAACACCGGCCTCCACCGCCGCCAGGGCGTCCTCCAGGCGGGTGACCCCGCACATCTTGATTCGTATGCGACCGGAACTCTTCATGCGGACAGGAACTGCTGCAGGATCTCACCCCGGTCCGAGGCCCGCATGAAGCTCTCGCCGATGAGGGCGGCGGTCACTCCGGCCTCCCGCAGACGGCGCATGTCATCGGGGCTGCCGATCCCTGACTCGCTGACCACCGGGATCGTATCGGGAATCAGCGTCCGCAGGCGGAAGGTGGTCCCCAGGTCAACGGAGAAATCCCTGAGGTTGCGATTGTTGATGCCGATCAGCCTGGAACCGGCTGCCAGGGCCCGCTCCAGTTCCGCCTCGTCATGGACCTCCACCAGCACGTCCATGCCCAGTTCCTCGGCCTGGAGGCGATAGTCCTCCATCTGCGATGTTTCAAGGATGGCGGCAATCAGGAGGATGGCATCGGCACCATGGACGCGGGCCTCGCTGATCTGCAGGGGATGAATGATAAAATCCTTGCGCAGGACCGGCAGGTCGACGGCGGCGCGGACCCGGACCAGGTAGGCGAGCGAGCCCTGGAAAAACTGTTCGTCCGTGAGCACGGACATGGCATGGGCACCGGCGGCCCTGTAGCTCTCGGCGATCCGGACCGGGTCGAAATCAGGACAGATCAGCCCCTTGGAGGGCGAGGCCTTCTTGGCCTCGGCAATGATGGCGATGGTACCGGTGCCGGTGAGTGCCGCCATGAAGCCGCGTGGCGGATCGACCTCCCCGGCGGGCGGGATGATGCCGGTCCGCTGCAGGGCCGTCACCTCTTCGTGTTTTTTTTCGACTATGGTATCGAGGATCATGATCCTGGGGATTGAGCGGGTTTTCAGGCCGCCTGGCGGCAGAATGCGACAAGCTGATCGAGTTTTTCCCGGGCCGCGCCCGAGGCAATGATCTCCCGGGCCATGTCCACACCGGCCCGCAGGTCCTCCACCCGGCCGGCAGCCAGCAGGGCACCGGCCGCGTTGAGCAGCACCATGTCCAGCCTGGGGCCGGGGGTATTGTCCAGCACTGCCCGTACCATGTCCGCCGACTCGCCGGCGGTGGCGCCGCCGCGGATGTCGTCCAGGCCGGCCCTGGCAAGGCCGACGTCCTCGGGCTCCACGGTGTAGGTCTCTACCCGCCCCCTGCGGCCGTCGGCCACGTGGGTGGTGCCGGTGATGGTCATCTCGTCCAGGTTGCCCTCGCCCCAGACCACAAGGGTCCGCTGCATGCCCAGCCGCACCAGGACCTCGGCCAGGACCGAGGTCAGCTCACGGGCAAAGACACCGGTGAGCTGGACCGTGGTCCGTGCCGGGTTGGTCATGGGGCCGAGAATATTGAAGACCGTGCGGATACCGATCTCACGCCTGGGGCCGATGGCGTGTTTCATGGCGCCGTGC
>Ga0256833_1000083_pt1 | contig 70840 bp, 45 predicted proteins | sample 356284metaG_FD_190535 | JGI IMG/M metagenome (GOLD analysis project Ga0256833, IMG submission 190535) | Hydrothermal vent microbial communities from Mid Atlantic Ridge, Atlantic Ocean - 356-284 | ecosystem: Environmental > Aquatic > Marine > Hydrothermal vents | place: Atlantic Ocean: Mid... | reverse complement strand
GAAAGATCTTAGAGTAAGTGGCGTATTGTACTACAAACTTGAATCAGGAGATTATACAGCAACTAAGAAAATGGTTATTATCAAATAAACATTTGATTAGTATCGATAGATAAAATCGGTTTTTGGGATGGCCTCTCTTCAGCAATGAAGGGGGGCTTTTTTATTGTCTGTAAAGAATTGTAGAATATAAAATATTTATCTATTGAGATTTAAGTATTTGATTAATAAATATATAAAAAATACATATAAATTCTTTTATTCTTCGATTATTAATAACTACCTTAGCATCTTAGAATTAATTCTAAATATGGGCATAGCTTTTTATTGGATGTTTTTTCCATTTGAGTTTTGCCATTTTATCGAAAACTACATGGGTTTAAATAAGTTTATATTTGTGTTTATATTTCTTTCTTTGATGTCAAGGACACAAGGACAGAATAATTCTGTTAAAGTATATAGTGCTGAAAACATGAAAATACTGAGGGTTAATAAAACTTTCACAAAGTTTTCTCAGGAAAATGTTGATGGTGTTAATTGGGATCTTAGTTCTGATATTTTGAAGTTGGAGCTAGATAGTAATCAAAAATCTAAGCCACTTATTTTATCGGACTTTAATCTAGCTCTTGAACCGATAAGAAAGATTATTAGTTTTAAACTGGTAATTAAGAATCAAAATTATAGTAATTTGACAGGATTAAATAAGATTCAGGTAAAATTATTTGATTCTAGTAAATTAATATATAAAACGACAAAAAAAATAACAGGATTTCAACTCAAACCAATAGTTCTTAACATACCAAAAGAGTTTTATGACAGAATAAATAGTGACAAATTGAAAGTCTCAATAGTATTGGAAAATGGTCGCGAAAAAACAATTTTTGATATTGGTGAGATATCATTGTTATTGGATTATGAATCTATTTTTCACGCTTGTAAAAATGATTTGCTTACTTTTTATATTGATGAATTAGGTAGTGGATTTCGTTATGAATGGAATGTCCCGTCTGATGCAATAATTACTTCAGATGATAACAAGAATATCATTAACATTATTTTGAATGATAATAATTATGGTGATAAGAATATCTCTGTAAGTTGTATTAGTCCAACAGATACACTTAACGGAGAGACCAAATTTATTTACAAGGACTGTAGTTTGTCTTGCCTCTCCGGGCAAGTGCTTATAGATGATAATTGTAATGATTCTTTTGATTTGACCGATAATGGGGTAGATTCATTGAGAGTCCTTCTGTATAAAGGGCTGATTTTTTATACTTCTGCCTATACTGATAGCCTTGGATATTTTAATTTTGATGAGATAGAATCTGATTTTTACAATATTATTATTAATGATAAAAGAGATTTTGATGTAATTAATTCCAATATTGCAAGGATAAGTGTAGAAAATAGGGGGAATAGTATTATTAGTGATGAGTTTTATATCGAACCGGGTAATTGTTTGGATTCTTTTAATATTTTAGTTGATAGAAAGCTTAGTTGCGATTTAATACTTTGGGAAGATTTAAATGAAAATGACTTATTTGACTCAAGTGAAATAGTTGATATTCGACAAACCAATGCCCTATTATTTAATGATTATGGTAATTATAATATAAAATATTCTGAAGAGAAATATTATGTGGAAAATCTTAGTATGGGAGATTATACGTTTTGTATTGATAAAAGTAGTGATTTTTATCTTGCCAATTCTTTTGATAGTAATTGTGTAGATATTAGTATTGATTGCTTGGATTCCGCTAGAGTACAGTATTTTGAAGTACTTAGAAAAGGAGCTATCTCCGGAGAGATTTGGTTAGATAAAAACAAGGATGGAATTAAAGATAATGTTGAAGATCGATTATCTTCTATTGAAGTAGAACTGTTGGATACATTGGGTAATGCTCTTGCTGTTGCCAATACTGATGCTGCGGGAAAATATAGTTTTGTAAATTTGAGAATAAATGACTATATTCTTAATGTCCATTTTCCTGATAGTTTGGATTTGACTGGGTATGGTATTGGAGATAAATCTCATAATTCGGATTTCAAGAATAACAAGGATCTTTTTACTTCTGATATTTTAAATATAAGTAGTGGCTCATATATAAAGGATGTTGATTGTGGACTAGTTTATAGGCATTGTTCTGTTGGAGATTATGTTTGGTTTGATAAGAACGAAAATGGTATACAAGATTATGATGAAACTGGAATTGACGGGATAGAAATAAAATTATTTTCTGACAAAGGGGTTTATAAAAGCATGATAACCAATTCTAATGGTAGTATAAAGGGGTATTATAAATTTGATAGTTTGGATTATGGTAATTATTATATTGAAGTAGTTGTTCCAAATGAGTATAAAATCACCAAATCAAAAATTGGAGATGAGCTACATGATAGTGATGTCGTTGATGGTGAAGTTCGTACATCTGGCTTTACACTTTTAGCCGGAGAAACAAAAACTGACATAGATATAGGTTTGATACATAATTACAGTTCTTTGAGCATCATGACTTGGTTTGATAAAATTGAGAATAATATAAAGGATATATATGAGTCGGGTATTGATAGTTTGGAATTTGAACTCTTTGATGAGAACGGAACTTTTTTACGGAGAAATACTAGCAAAAAGATTTTTGGAGTTAAAGGAATTTGTGAATTTGACAGCCTTATTGAAGGGAATTATTTAATAAAGCTCAATGAATTTGATAAAAAGTATAAACTTGTTGATTTTGAAGTAGGGATTAATAGAAACTTAGATTCAGATTTTCATGATGTAAATGGAGACTTTCAATCTGAGAATATTTTCGTGAAAGGTGGTCAAAATATTAATGATATAGGATTAGGTTTTGGGTTGAACTATTCAAGTATAACAGGCATGGTATGGGAAGACAGGAACAATGATGGTATCATAGATACAGAGGAGAGAGGAGTATCCGGAATATTGATTGAGTTGTATAATGATGCTGGAGATAAACTAAGAACTATTCACAGTAATTCAATGGATTCAATTGGAAAATATGAATTTAAAGGATTGCAGGCAGGAAAATACTATGTGAAGTTTATTAATTCTGATTTATATGATTTATCAGACGGACAGGGTATTGATAATGCTATTACAGGTGATTTTGGACGTGGAACAAGCTCGATAATAGATATAGGTTGGGGACAAAATGTATTGGATATAAATGGTGGTTTTGTAAATAATAAATCTAGTATTGGTGATTATGTTTGGCTGGATGAGAATGAAAATGGAGTGCAAGATAATGATGAAACGGGTGTTGAAAATATTTTGATTTATTTATTAGACGATAATGACCTTATCATAGATAGTACTTTTTCGGATAATAGGGGTAAGTATATTTTTTCTAATATAGAGGAAGGACAATACAGAATTAAAGTTTCTATTGATAAAAAATATAAATACACAATTTATAGTCAATCCGATGATTTTGGTTCGATAATAAATGGTGCAGTAGGAGATGGTTATTCAGAATTATTTTCTATTGTTAGGGGAAAGGATTTATTAAATAAAGATATTGGATTGGTGTATAACTATTCTTCAATAGGAGATGAGGTTTGGTTTGATGCGAACAATAATGGTATTAAAGAGACTGGAGAATCCGGAGTGGGAGCTGTACTTTTGCTCTTAGTAGATAAAAAGGGAGAGGTTATTGATTCTAGTTATACAGACGATGAAGGCAATTATAATTTTGAAAAAGTAATCAGTTCTGATTATTTTATTCAACTTATTATTCCTGATACTTTGCAATTGATAAAGGATTCTTTTGCTTATCCTGTGACGGATGCAAACGGGCTTAATACCACTAGTGTTTTTTCAGTACTACCGGGAATCAAAATTGAAGATGCGGATTTTGGACTTAATCTAAAAAAGGCTGTTATAGGGGACTATATTTGGTTAGATTCCAATGAAAATGGACTTCAAGATATTAATGAAAGTGGCTTGAATGGTATTGTGGTATTACTTTATAATGATTATGGAGAAGAAATAGGAGCTACCATTAGTACCGTTCATGAAGGCAGGAATGGTTACTATTCTTTTGAAGTTGACAGAGGTATTTACTTTATGCAGTTTATTGGTGGTGATAGTTTGGAAGCGACCAAAATTGTTGATGAGCAGCAAGAGGCTAATTCTGATATATCGAATAGTTTGGATGTTAATTCAACAGATTGGTTTGAAATTGCTCCGGGTGAAATAAGGGATGATTTTGATGCAGGGTTTAAGTATAAAACGGTAACTATTGGAGGTAGATTGTGGTATGATACCAATGGTGATGGTATTTTGCAGAAAACAGAAGCCGGAGCAAATGGAGCAATAGTTAAACTCTATGACCGTACCGGGATTATTGAAAGTACGACAACTTATTCCAGTAATGTAGGAAATGGGTTTTATATATTCAAGGGGATAAAGCGAGGAAATTATTATGTTGAGTTTGAATATCCCGACGATTATGCAAATACTGTACCATTGAATTCTCTAAATCCTAAGAGGATGTCTTTTGTCACTAATTCAAATGGTCATGGGACAACGGATTTAATAGAATTTGAGGCAGGAACAAGAGATTTATTTATCAATGGAGGGTACGTATTGAGAACGGAAAATTTTATTGGGGATTATATATGGAATGATGTCAACGAAAATGGGATTCAAGAGGTTAATGAGGAAGGGATTAATGATGTGAAAGTGAGCTTGTACAATGCCAATGATAGTTTGATCAGAGTAACTCAATCAAAAGAATTTCCCGGTTCTGATAAAAAAGGATATTATAAATTTACAAATATTCAGGTAGGAGATTATTATTTAAAGTTTTCACTTAAAATAGGACAGACTTTTACCAAATCGAAGGTGTCTGACCATAAAAAAGATAGTGATGTTATTTTAGCAACCGGAGAGACAAGTATTTTTCATCTTGGTAAGTTAGATAAGTTAGATGATATGGATGCTGGGATTGTTTTTATTAGTCATGGTTCAATCGGAGATTTTGTATGGGAGGATATGAATGGAAATAGTATTCAGGATATTGGGGAACCTGGCATTAATGGAGTTAAGATCAAGTTGTACAGGGCTAAAGATGACTTATTGCTACAAACTCAATTAAGTCACACAAACAATAAAACAGGCGATAATGGTTACTACCTATTTGACAATCTTCCAAACAGAGACTATTATATTAAAATTGAAATGCCGAAAGATTATATTTTAGTTAGGAGTGGGATAGGGGGAGATACAGAAAAAGACAGTGACATAGAATCCTTAATAACGTTGAAAACAGGAATTATTGAATTGAAGTTTAAAGAAAAAAGGCATGATATTGATATTGGACTGAATAGGCATGCGGTTGTGACAGGGAAGGTTTGGTTGGATGATAATGAGAATGGTATTCAGGATATTGGGGAGCAGGGAGTTTCAAATGTGAATTTGTTCTTGATTCAGGAAAATAATAAAAATAATTACCCTGCTGTCTCAAGTGATTCAGGCGTATATAGTTTTAATAAGGTGCAACCCGGTAATTATATTTTAAATGTAATTATTCCTGCAGGATATTTCTTGACACTTGCTGATCTCGGTGATGACAGTAAAGATTCCGATATTGTAAATTCTGATGGTACGAGTGCTATCTATACTATGAAATCAGGCACTTTGACCGATAATCTTGATGTTGGGTTGATAAAGAATAATACCTTTAATGCAATATCTTATCCTAACCCTGCATTGAAAGACTTGAGCTTGGAATTTGAGATGGGAAGGAGCGATTCTGAAATTAAAGTAATTATATCTACTGTAAAAGGCAATATTATTAAGTCAGAAACCTTTAGCTCTAAAATCGGAGTTAACAGACTAAGTTTTGATATTCAGAATTTAAATCAGGGGTATTATAACTTGATTATCTTTGTAGATGGTAAAATAAAAATTGTAAAATATTTTATGAAGTCAGATAAATAAGTTCTACATCCTTTCAGGCATTTGAATTCCTAATAGATCCATTCCTTTCTTTAAAGTCTGAGCAACTGTATGCGACAGAGCTATTCTAAAATTTCTAGCATCTTGCTTATCAGTTCCTAAGATTCTGATATCCGAATAATACTTATGATATTTTTTTGCTAAATCGTACACATAGTTTGCAATCAGTGAAGGTTCGTATTCACTCGCTGCTTGTTGAATTGTATAAGGAAACTCTGAAAGTGTGGTAATCAAAGATTTTTCATGTGAATTGCAGTCAATATAGTTGAAATAACCATTCAAATCATAAGTTCCTTCTGATTTTCTCAGGATAGATTTTACTCTTACATATGCATTTTGGATGTATGGTCCGGTTTGTCCTTGGAGGTCAACACTTTCTTCAGGGTTGAATATCATTCTTCGTTTTGGATTTACTTTTAGTATAAAGAACTTTAGTGCTGCCATTCCTATTTTTCGATATATTTCATCTCTCTCTTCATCATTGGAGTCATCGATTATCCCTTTTTCTTCTGCATTTGTTTTAGCTTCCATTGCCATTTCTTTGATTAGATCATCAGCATCGACTACTTTACCTTCTCTTGATTTCATTTTTCCTGTTGGTAATTCTACCATTCCATACGATAAGTGATACATATCGTCTGCATAAGGTCTATTGAGTCTTTTTATGATTTCAAACAATACTTTAAAATGATATTCCTGTTCATCTCCTACGACATATATCATTTTTTCAGTTTTAAAATCTTTATATCTCAATTCGGCGGTGCCGATATCTTGGGTAATATAAAGAGAAGTACCATCACTTCTCAATACGATTTTTTTATCCATGTTTACATCGGTCAGATCAGCCCAAACACTTCCGTCTTTTTCTGTGTAAAAAACATTATTTTTAAGACCTTCTTCTACAATCTTTCTGCCAAGAATATATGTTTTAGACTCAAAGTAAGATTTTGTAAAACTTACACCAAGTTCTTTATAAGTTTCATCAAAACCTGTCAAAACCCAATTATTCATTTTTTTCCAAAGCTCCATTGTTTTAGGATCTTTGTTTTCCCATTTCAATAGCATTTCACGTGCTTCTTTGCCTAATTTACTATAATCGTTGAAGTAATCATTTTTATAATCAGCAAAAAAATCATTTTCATTTTCATATTTGTTTTGATTGATGAAAATGGTTTGTGCAGTTTTAGTTTTTTGCCATTTGGCGTATTCATTATTAAACTCGGTATTGAATTTTACATAGAAATCACCTACCAAAAAGTCTCCTTTTCTATTACTGTTTTCAGGAGTTATGCCATCGCCCCATTTTTTCCATGCAAGCATAGATTTGCATATTGCTATCCCTCTATCATTTACGACTTGAGTAGTGATGACCTCATAACCGGCTGCATCCATTATCTTAGATACTGACCAGCCCAATAGAATATTTCGGATATGACCTAAGTGTAGAGGTTTATTAGTATTAGGTGAAGAAAATTCAACCATTACTTTTTTATCTTTGGCTTTGCCTCGACCAAAATCTGGTGTAGATTGAATATCTTGAAGAGTATTAGTCCAGTATTGAGGAGAAAACGACAAATTCAAAAAGCCTTTGATTGTATTAAAATCATTGACTATTTCAGAATTTGATTTTAATTCCTCTCCGATTAATTGTCCTACTTCTTCAGGTTTTTTCCCGAAATGTCTTATTAAAGGGAAAACTAAAAGCGTATAATCTCCTATAAATTCTTTTCTGGTAGAAGAAATAGTTAGAGATTCCGGATCAATTTTTTGTTGTGTAAGTTTCTTTATTGCTTCTGAAATTTCAATCTTCAATTTATTCAATGCACTCATTTAGCTTGTTTTTTATATTATGAGTGCAAAGATAGTATTTTTTTATATATACTATGCCATCATAGGATTTTGTAATGAAAACCGTAATTTAAGCATAGATGGCTATGTATATTTTTTAAAAAATCTCATCAAAAATCTTTATTTTTCCAAAATCAAGCACTTTATAGACAGACACTAAATATTTTGTAACGATTTGTTTCACTATATATACTAATTTTTTCAATATGTTTATTATCTTTGTTATTTCTGCACATTTGAAATGATTGTGTCAGGATGATAGTTTATTATAGATATAAAAAAATAATTAAATACAAGAATATGGGAAATGTTAGAGTGAGATTTGCTCCTAGTCCTACAGGGCCGTTACATATTGGTGGGGTACGAACAGCGTTATACAATTATTTGTTTGCAAAGAAAAACAAAGGAACATTTGTATTGAGAATAGAGGATACTGATCAGACTAGATATGTAGAAGGGGCGGAAGATTATATTAAAAAATCTTTAGAGTGGCTTGGGCTGGGATTTGATGAGAGTCCTGAATCAGGAGGAGAATTTGGACCTTACAGACAAAGTGAAAGGAAGGCTATTTATGCCAAATATGCAGAAAAATTGGTAAGCATGGATTATGCATATTATGCATTTGACACAGCTCAAGAATTGGAAATGTGGAGAGCAGATATGAAATCTCAAGGAGTTCATTCCCCCAAATATGATTATTCTACCAGGATGAGCATGAATAATAGTCTTGTATTGGGTAAAGCAAAAAGCAAAGAGCTGATTGCTAATGGAACTCCTTTTGTGATAAGGATTAAAGTACCTGAAAATGAAAAAATAACTTTTACCGACATGGTTAGGGGAGAGGTAAGCTTTGATACTAGCGAACTTGATGACAAAGTGATGTTAAAAACAGATGGAATGCCCACATATCATTTAGCTAATATTGTAGATGATCATTTGATGAAAATAACACATGTTATCAGGGGTGAGGAATGGCTGCCGAGTACTGCTCACCATGTACTTTTGTACAAATATTTATGTTGGGAAGATTCCATGCCACAATTTGCACACTTACCTTTGATTCTAAAACCGGTGGGAAAGGGTAAATTAAGTAAAAGGGATGGAGCAAAGTTTGGATTTCCAGTTTTCCCTTTGAGTTGGAATTCAGATAATCCTGAAGATAGTTTTATAGGATTTAAAGAATTTGGGTTCTTACCTGATGCTACGATCAATTTTTTAGCTCTGTTGGGTTGGAATCCCGGAACAGAGCAGGAGATTTTTGTTCTATCTGATTTGATTAAATCATTTTCGATTGAAAAGATTGTGAAATCGGGAGCACGATTCAATATAGACAAGGCAAAATGGTTTAATCAACAATATATTTTGGCTAAGAAAGATGAAGAGCTTGCTGAATTGATAATGCCTTTGATTGAAGAAGAAGGATACGAGATAGATATGGATTATTTGAAGCGTGTTGTTAGTTTGATGAAGGCTCGTATTGAACTTTTACCTGATATACTTGAATCAGGAGTATTTTTCTTTACGGATAACTTTAATTATCAGGAAAAGATTGTCAGAAAGAAGTGGAAAGAGCCAAATGCCGGACATGTAAAAAAGATAAAAGAGGAATTAAGTAGTCTGAAGAATTTTAATAAAGAAAATATCGAAGAATTAATAAAAAACTATATAGAGTCAAATGAATTGAGTTTTGGAAATATATTTCCTTTGTTGAGAGTAGCTGTTACAGGCACAACAAAGGGTCCTGATTTGTTTGAAACAATGGAGGTTTTGAAAAAAAATAAAACATTATCGAGATTTGATGTAGCGTTTGATAGCTTTGATGTAATCATTAAGGGTAAGACAACTAATTAAAAAGTATTAAAATGATGAATTTTACATTTAGAATCGTAATAATAATTGTTTTGTGGGTATTTGCTCTTTGTCAGGTTTCGGGACAATTTAGCTTTGAATACACAGGTCCGGATACATTGTATGTTGACTCAAATTGTGAAGTACCCTTGGATTGGGGACATCCCAATACTCCAACGGTAAGTTCGACAATTGGTGCGACAATTGTGTCGTTTGATGTTGATAGTATAAGCAATAACTATGTGATAGGACAAAATGTAAACGCAGGACAGACGATTTTAGTGATATACAAAGCTGTAGACGATCAAGGTAATGTGGATTACTTTTCATTTGATATTGATATTGTTGATACATTGATTCCGGTTATAACAGTTGAGCCCCAAGATGAATCTTATCCATGCCAGACTGAAGAGGGAGCTATTACTACAAAATTGCACGTCTGGTACAATAATCACGGAGGAATGGTTGCTGAAGATAATTGTGATAATATTGTTTACGTTGCCAATAAAACATTACAGGAGACTGAAACAGAATTCAATCAATCTGTAAACGATAATTGTGGTAACACGCGAAATGTTACTGTTAAATTTAGTGCGGAAGATCAATACGGGAATGCTGCTATTGATACATTTTCTGCTAGTTTTTTCACTTATGATAATGACAGACCTGAATTTACTAAAAATCCAAGTTCGTTGGAAATTGTTTGTAATGTAGATTCGGATTCGTTGTTGGAAGCGTGGATAGATGATAGAGGGGGAGCTAGAGTTGAGGATAATTGCACAGATACAGAAGACATAGTGTGGAAATTTAACTGGTCAGATGATAAAGGAGGAGGAGGATTTGAAGAGGTGGGTGATAAGCCCTATAAATTGTCAGCTAAAGAATATTGCAATTATGCTGTAACTGTCTTTTTTATTGCTGAGGATGAATGTGGCAATACACATGCTTCTCCGACTGGAACGACATACAAATCTTATGATGATTCAGAGCCGGTTTTTTCTGTTTTACCGCAAGATACTATCATTGATTGTTCGGCGGAAATACCAAGACCTGAAGTGAGAGCATTTGATGATTGTAAGGGAGAATTAATAGTTTTGTTTAGCGAATTAGACGTTGACAAAAGCGATAATCCTGATTCTTGTAGTTATTATAATTATACAATTAATCAAAAATGGGAAACTGATGATGAATGCGATAATTATATTGTTCATACCAGGACAATAACGGTGATAGATACTACAAGACCTTATTTTGAGGTCCCGGCTGATATCGAAGTGGAATGTACCGATGTAGATGATTTTAATATTACGGGTAGTCCGGAGAATGTTTTGGATAATTGTGATAATACTGTGATAATTAGTTATGAAGATGAACAAGTGGGTACAGGCTGCCAATATCATATACTTAGGACGTGGACGCTAACAGATGCTTGTGGTAATAGCAATGTAAAAACACAAGATATAACTGTAATTGATAGTATTTATCCTGTTGTTATTCATGAACCGTCCAATATTACCCTTAGCTGTGATGACAATGTATTATTTGAAGATGCATTCAATGAATGGATATCTACAAAAGGCAATGCTCAAGTGACTGATAATTGTAATAAAGTATATCAAGTTGCTTGGGTTCCCGGCACTTATACTCCTGGAGACAGAAGTACTTATCCTGGTGATTTAGTTAAATTTGATATGCCTGATACACTTGTCTGTGCTAATGATACTGTGTTGTACTACAAAGATGTAGACTTCGTGTTTTTTGATAGGTGTTTCAATACGGTATCTTTTACAAGGAGGTTTGCAATGGTAGATATAGTCAAACCGAAGTTGCATTCTTGCCCCAAAGATACGTCATTTGTGTTACCTGCTGATGCTTGTGAGATGAATGTAAAGTTGGTAATGCCTGATGTTACGGATAACTGTGCGGGCTCAAATATTGAGGTCAATAAACATATAGTAAAAACAATAACATCTCCTGTTGCAGGAAGCAAGACTATACCTGTGGATCCTGTTGTTTTGGAGATAGGGCCTTTTAACCCAAATGAGGTCAATGCAGTTGAGATATTGTCATTGATTTTAGACTTTAATAAACTGGATGCAAATGGTGCTACAGAGTTTTTTGTCATATATGGGGAAAATGGGGTTGTATTGGATACCACTGAGCAGATTGAGACCGAATGTTCACAATTAGTGATGGATATTGCAGATAAATTACCTCTTGATCAGTTCAAAAGTTGGATATTGGATGGTTCTTTGACATTGACATTAATTCCAAATCAAATTGTTGGATACGGAGATTTATCAATAAATGATATCTGTGGAGGTAGTAGTGTATCAGTAGATTTGTTATACACAAGAGATAATCCCAATTCTCTAAGATATTCTTTGAAAATAGATGAAGGAGAATATGAAATAATAAGTGGAGGAGAAAGCATTGATTCCTTGTTGTCGATAGGCAATCATACTCTAAATTACAGAGTATTGGATTGCGGTAATAATGCAGCAATATGTACACAACAGATCAATATTTTTGATGAGCAACAACCAGAAGTTAGATGCCCTGCAAATATATCAGTTGAATTAAATGATGACACTTGCTCATACTTATTGCCATTGCCTTTGGATATTGAAGTGAGCGATAATTGTGGTTCAACTTTTGGTGTGAAGCAGACAATTCCTGATAATACAAATGATGCATTAATCTCATTTAGCTTTAATACCGGATTAAATGAGTTTGTTGCCAATAGCAAGGTCTATACATTTAAAGGTATAAGTGCGGACAGATTAATCTCCAATCCATTTTTGAAAGTGAAGATTGTTGGTGATATAGATGAAGTTGATGAGTATTTTGAGATATTGAGCGAAGATGGTTTAGTGATTGGCAATACATCTAGTGCAAATAATAACACTATTGCCGGAGATTGTTCTTCTCCTTCATTTACTACTATCAAACTTGATAGTTCGAAAGTTAGCCAATGGGCGGGGGATGGAGTTATTATGTTTACTGCCAGACCTGTGATAAATACGAATAGCATTAATCCATGTGATAATTCTGCCGTAGCCGATGATGGAGATAATGATGGTATAAGCAAAATGTTTTTTACTTTGGAATACGACAAAATTGATTTGTCATATTATATAACAGGAGCAACACACAAAGAATATACTTCATATGGAGATAGTGAAATTCCGCATTTTATAGATTTTAAGGGAGGGCTATCTAAGGTTTATTATATAGTAGATGATGGTTCGGAAAACAAAGACACCTGTTCATTTAATGTGGAGGTAATTGATAAACAAGCACCGACTGCTGTATGTGAAGAGTTTTATGTTTTGTTTGTGAATCCAAATGGAGTATCAAAAACAATTTTAGATCCACAAAGTATAGGGTACAATAGTTTCGATAACTGTGAAATAGATTCTATGGCTGTATTTCCCAATTCATTTGATTGTTCCCAAAGCGGGAATACTGAAAACGTGAAATTATTTGTTTGGGATAAATCCGGATTGGTTGATTCATGTAGTTTGAACATTAAGATAGACCTCGCTCCACTTGAACCTACATACAAAGCAGGAATTTGCTTTCATGATACTTTGAAGTTGTTTGCAAATTTGCCTGACGAGCCGGATGGTACATGGACTATTGACTGGAATGGTCCATTAGGATTTGCTTCTAATTTGGAGAATCCGGTTAGACCAAATGCCGACGATACTTATTCGGGGACTTATTCTGTGACAGCTACCGGATTAAATGGTTGTACAAGTACCGGATTTGTAGAAGTTTCCTTTGAAGACTTGAGTAAGCCGGAGTTGACTAGTAGTAAATTAAAAATATGCTCAAACGAAGGGCTTGTTTTAGAAACAAATACTTATTCAAGTGCGGTAAAGTATTATTGGTATGAGGGTTCATATCCAACCGGGAGTTTAATAGACTCAACGACAAATGCAAGTTTTAATTTGACCCCGTCATCCGGTGAGCATTATTATTATGTAGTTGTTAAAAGTTCTAATTGCGAGTCATTAGCATCGACTTCGCTACTTATAGAAGTGCTTAAGCAACCAAATGCTGAGGTGGAACGAAGTTTTGTCAGTCTGTGTGAAGGAGATATATTTCAATTGATGACTGAATCCGAAGGTACGGATTATCACTGGTGGGGACCAAATGGATTTGATAATTCACAACAGAATCCTCCTGTTTTTGATAATATAAATGCATTAAATCAAGGGACATATTATTTAGCTGTCAGCAATGGGATTTGTACAGATACGGCAAAGGTTGAGTTGGTAGTATTGCCTAGACCAATCACGCCGGTTATTGAGAGTGATACCTTGTTTTGTGAAGGTGCGGATATTGTTTTAAGTATAAATAATATTACAAATGCAGATAATTATATTTGGTTTCACAATGGAGTATTATTTAAAAGTGAAATATCAAATTCACTTGTCATAGAAGATGCATTGACAGAATATAATGGGGAATGGAAAGTAGTGGTAAAGAACGGTAATTGCTATTCAGACACATCACTCGTAAGTAATATAAAGGTCGAAGGTGCATATAGTGTTGATGCATCTAATAATGGGCCTGTATGTGAAGGGGATACTATATCATTGTTTGCTCCGTCAATTCAGAATGCTGACTACTTATGGACAGGGCCAAATGGGTATGAGTCAAAAATTCAGAACCCTAATTTTGTAGCTTCGATGTCCGGAGATTACCAATTGGTAGTGACGACTGAATCCTCATGTGAGTACTACTCTTCAACCAATGTAGAAGTCAGGAGGAGACCAAAGATAACTGCATTGAGTAACGATGCCGCAAACTGTATAGGAGAAGGTGAATGTGTTAATTTTTATCCTTCTGTTTTTCCTAACAATATAGCTTTCAATTATAGTTGGACAGGTCCAAATAGTTTTGTTTCGCAAGACAGCATTGCAGAGATTTGTGATTTTGATACAATAGATAATGGCTTGTACGAGCTTGTTATATCAGATGGATTTTGTGAATCAAAAATTGAATCTACTTCAGTTAGTGTTAATAAAAGGCCGAGAGTACCGGAATTGAAAGTTGATGCTAGTGTAGTGTGTGAAGGAGATTCAATCATGCTTTATGTTGAAAATAGTTATGGTAAAGATGTTATTTTTCATTGGGTAACGCCAAAGGATGGAGAATATGATACAAAAAAGCCATATTTTATAATCCCATTTGCTAATATTGATAAGACAGGAGAGTTTTCAGTTTATATTGAAGAAAATGGGTGTGTATCTGATTTGTCAGAGAAAATAGAAATATCTGTATTTTCAAGACCAAATCAGCCATTTATTACAGGAACAAATCAGATATGTGAAGGAGAAAAGATTGAACTGAAGTTGATAACGAACTATGGGCCAAATGCTGAATTTAGTTGGGTCGGTCCAAACCATTTTGTTTCAAATGCTAGAGAGCCTATTATATTTCCTGCTAGTGTTAGTAGTGCAGGAGTTTATGTGCTAACTGTTATTGTTAATGGATGTGAGTCTGTTCAATCTGACGGCTTTGTAGTGGATGTAGTAGAGCGACCCAATATACCTAATATTATTCCTGTGGACACTTCGTTTTGTGTCAGTCAGGGAGATGATGTAGTAAATTTGTGCTTGGAAGAGGTGGAAGCGAATACTATGTATTCATGGTATCTGAATAATTCGGTGCCAATACTTTTGGTTTCGAGTAAAGAAAGATGTGTCTCTATTAATGATTTTAAAGATTTTATTGATGGAGAAAATAGTATATTTGTAGTTGCAGAAAAACAGGGATGTGAATCAGATGAATCAGGCATTACAAGGTTTATAGTTAATATTGCACCTAATAGGAAAGCCGAAGTGGTGAAAGATGTTTTCGTATGTAATCAAAATGAGGTTGAGATTGTAGCGAATCCTGATCCGAACGGAAGATGGTATTCCATTGGTACAATTACTTCTATTGAACATCCGGAAAAAGCTAAGACAAAAGTATTCAATTTAGATTTTGGTAATAATTATTTTGTATGGAGCTTGTCGCATGGTGTATGTTTGGATTATTCAAGAGATACGAGTACAGTGTATTTAGAGTATGTACCAGAAGTTAATGATGATGAATATTCAACACCATATAATTCTGAACTGGATTTTGAACCCATGGAGAATGACCTTCAGATAGAAGATACAAAAATCACAATTTCCGGAATTGGAGATATTCATGGAGAATTGATAGATAATGGAGCCGGAAGCTTTACATATACGCCTTTTCCTGAATTTATAGGCAAGGTTCTACTGAAATATAGTGTTGCTAAATTATCATGTGCTGAGAATCAAGATGAAGGAACAATTATTATAAATGTTGGGGATAGTGATGATTGTTTTGGAGTGAATGTCATTACTCCCAATGGCGATGGTGTCAATGATGAATTGGTTTTTCCGTGTTTAGAATCGGAAGGTCATCAAAAAAGTGAATTGATAGTATTTAATGAATGGGGTAGTCAAGTTTATAGATCATTTGATTATAAAAATGATTGGCATGGTACTTACAATCAGAAAGATTTGCCTGTCGGTACTTATTACTATATTTTGTATCCATTTGGTAGTAATGGAAAGGCAATAAAAGGTTTTTTTGTAATTGAAAGATAGGTAAATTCAACTTCTATTAATGATAAATAAAGAATTATGATATTAAAATATTTAAAAGTGTTGATTGTAATAGGTGTTGTCGTCTCTGGGATATCAGCTCAACAAGATAATTTGTATACTCAGTTTATGTATAATAAATTGGGAATAAATCCGGCATATGCGGGAAATGATGAAGCATTATGTATAACTGGAATTATTAGAGACCAGTGGACCGGGTTTGACGGATCGCCCAAAGCTCAATCCTTGAGTGTGAATTTTCCGTTATTTGGTAAAGTTGGACTAGGGCTCAATATTTCAAGACATTCGATTGGAGTAAGTGAAAAGATGACGATAGAAGGTATTTATGCTTATAGATTTAAGATAAATAGTGGAAGTTTAAGTATGGGGATGTCATTTTCCGGGCGTTCTTATAAAAAAGATTTTGCTGATCCTCGATTGAGTATAATAAGGTCTATATCTGAAGATGGGGCTATTGATCATGGAATCTATAAAACATCGGTTTTTAATCTTGGGTTTGGTGTTTATTATTCTAGTAACAGATTTTATGTAGGGGCAGCTGTGCCAAGATTGATGAGAGCTGATATTGATGTGAAAGTAGGGGAGAGGAAGAGTTTTGAAGTACGTCATGTTTATTTGATGTCCGGGGGAGCTATGGACATAAGAAAAAATCTTGTATTAATGCCTCAAATACTATTTAGATGGGCGGAAAACTCGCCTTATAACTTGGATTTGAATTTGGGGTTTTTATTCTATGATAAATTTTATGCAGCTACTACTTTGAGAACAGGGGGAACTACTGATAATTGGTTTGAATCAATAGATTTTTTGCTTGGATTTCATATAAGTAACAGGTTGTTTATGGCAACTGCTTATGATGTGACTCTTTCCCCTTTGAGAAAATATGAAAATGGTAGTGTTGAGTTATTGTTGCAATATTGTTTTGGGAAAGAGGATAAAGCTGTTAGGGTAATTAATCCAAGATTTTTTTAAATATTTAATTTGTCAGTTTTTGATTGGCTTTAAATTTTAACATATGAAAAAATATATCTTTATTTTATTTATATTCATGAGCAACTTCCTATTTGCTCAATTTGGTTATAAAGAATTGATCGACAAAGGTGTTTTAGATACATTAAAATTTGTTGGGATAGATGCAATAAATACAAAATATTTAGAATTTTCGCCAATGTTTTATGATAGCGGAATAGTATACGTTTCGTCTAGACCAGGGGCAAAAAGAAAATTTGATAAAGAGATAGATGAAGCTTTTTTTACGCTGAGATTTTGCGAGGTAGATAGCAATGGAATATATTCGAATGACGATTTGTTTTCCTATAATTTGAAATTGAAAAATCATTTTGGACCGTGCGCATTTAGCATTGATGAGAATACTATGTTTTTAAGCAGAAATAAAAAAGGAGTAGTTAAAAGACATGACAAGGAAGAAAATGTAAATACTTTCGGGATATATATTTATAAGTACAAAAATGGATTTTGGAAATTGGACAGTGAGTTTCCGTTAAATTCTAATACGTATAATGTTTTTCATCCTACTTGGGATGAAGCAAATAAAAAATTGATTTTTGCGTCAGATATGCCGGGAGGCTACGGTAAAACAGACTTGTACTCAATTAAATATGTCAATGGAAGGTGGATTGAATTGATGAATTTGGGCTCTACTGTAAATACAGATAAAAAGGAAGCTTTCCCATTTATATATGATTCTAAATATCTGTTTTATGCTTCTGATGCTGATGGAGGAAAGGGGGGCTTTGACTTATATGTGTCGTATAAAGCTGAAGATAAGTATTTGCCAAAAATAAATTTAGGAGATAAGTTTAATTCAGAAAATGATGATTTTGGTCTGATATTGAGTCCTGATGCTTTAGATGGATATTTTACTTCAAATAGACAAGGAGGAAAAGGAAAAGATGATTTATATAGATTTTCTTGTAATAAATCTGTTTTTAGAGTTTTTAATACATATTATACAGTAAATGTATCCGACAACAATACAGGAGAGAAGATTGACAATGCTAAAATAACTTTTTCTAAGTATAAATTGGTAGCAAAAGAAAGTCCGAAAATAGCAAAAATTAAAGGTATAGAAAAAGAGATTATCTATACAATTGATCCATCAACGATTGTAGAAAGCTCACCCATTTATACAGATAAAAATGGAAATAGCCAAGTAAAATTATCTGCCGGCTCATATATAGTAAAAGTTGTCAAAAATGGGTTTATCCCCTATTCAAGTGTGGTTAATACGGAGAAAAACAGCAGGTTTTTTGACATAAAATTGAAACCTAGTGTTAAGGATAGATTCGTATTTGCATTTTTGGATTCAGAGACAAAAAAGCCGATAAAAGATATTAAGATAGAATTAGAGGGGGGGGACTCTATTGATTTGTTGAATGAAAAAGGGGGAAAGTATATTTTGAGTTTGCTGCGAGGAAATCGCATAAAAATGATAGCAGGTGCTGAAGGTTACATAAATAAGGAGTTGATTATCGAATATGGAATAACACCAGGTAATTTTGATATATTAATGGACAAAGTCAAAAAATATGTAAAATATCTACCTACTACTACCGGGGAAATTATGATATTGAAAGATATCCTTTATAAGTACGATTCAGATAAATTGACCCGTAAAGCTAAAAAAGAATTGGACAAACTTGTCAATCATCTAAAATCTCATCCTAAACTGGAAATTGAGCTTAGCTCTTATACCGATTCTAGAGGTAGAAGAGACTACAATCAAAAACTATCAGAAAGGAGGTCTCAGAGTGTAAAAAAGTATTTGATACGAAAAGGAATAGCAAAAAAACGCATCAAAGCTGTCGGTTATGGTGAATCTAGACTGAAGAATCATTGTTCTGATGGAGTAAAATGCTCTGATGCAGAGCATGCTGTTAACAGAAGAACCGAAGTGAAGGTGCTATAGTAGGATGTATGCTTAGTCTCTTTAAAGCAACTAATTTTGAGGACAGAGTAATGTATTTTAGATAGGTTAACGGCATAAAACAATATTTTTTTAACTTTACGGATATTTATATAAATCTGGTATTATGATGAAGGATAGAGCGAGTAATATGCTGTCACTATTCTTTTGGATTATTTTCACACTCCAATTTTAAAAGATTTAAACTAATTGCTACTATTTTTAATAATCTCGAATTTCACAGTAAATTTGATGGTAAGTACGGGGTAAAAAGTAGTCCCCTCGGTGTTTTGGCGGTATTTTTGCAGCGAAGCAAAGCAAAAATAGTGATAAAACAAAAGTGATAAGGAACTAAAAATCACGAAATTTACAAATAATTTTTTATCTTAACTGGTATACTTTTTATGATTATTTGTGGTATGATTTTAATTAATAGTAACAAATTAACAAATGAAGTGAAGCAATAATAAGCCGGCTTTGAAGTCATGCTATCGCATGCTTTCAAGTCCTACCTTCAATTATCGAAAAATGATTTACAGCGGGCTATTTTAATATCCTTCCAAAGAGATTAAATTTGAAAAGATGATTAATCATGAAGCCAAGCAAATACCAGCAGCATTAATCTGTCATGATTTTATCAACCCACCCGCTACTGAGGTAGCGGTTCCTTCATTATCAAAAGAGGTTTACTCTTTTGGTTCTCTCCTTCGTCAAGATCGTTCAGTCATGCATCAAGGCAAAAAATGAAAATATTTTTAATAAAATGATTTTATTAATTTTTGGGTCACCTTAATTCCCAACGGGTCAGTTGGTCTGAATCTAAATAAAAGCACCATTATTGTTTTGACTTCAGATCATGGCGAAGAATTTAATGACAATAAAGAAAATTATTGGGGACATGGGAGCAACTTTACCAAATATCAGTCTAGTGTGCCTTTAATAATGTTTTTTCCGGATAAAAGTCCGGCTATTGTATCTGAAGCCACTTCTCATATTGATATTATTCCTACTATTTTGCGTGGAGTTTTTAATTTGAAAGATAGTGTCTCTACATATAGCTCAGGTAAAAATATTTTTGATTTAGATGTCGATTCAAGACCATTTGTTGTATCCAGTTACGTTAATCATGCTCTTATCGTTGATGACAATGTTTATGCGGTATATCCATTGGCATTGAAGAAATACAAAGTGAATAATTCAAAAGTCAAAGTTAAAAAAACTGATGCCAATTTATTTAGACAAGCAGTCGATGAGATGAATTGGTTTTATAGGTAAATGTAGAGGGCTTTTTGTACAGACACAAAATAGGTGGACAATACTTTTTAAAGTAATAATTCATAAAAATTTATGATTAATCAATAGCAATAAAGTATCTTTGCGCTCATGTTTTTAGAAAAATTACATGGTTGGCGCAGAAAACTAATAATTAGCCTTTGGGTATTATCGGTTTTAATGTTTATAGCTTTAGCATTTTTATTTTATACATTATCGAAAGATGATCTTCCTACTTTTGAGCAATTGGAAAATCCTAAGTATAAGCTTGCTTCCTTGGTTTATGATACCAAGGGAAGAGAGTTTGGAAAATATTATATTGAAAATAGAGAAAATATTCCTTTTGATTCGATCAATAAGAATCTAGTAAATGCTCTTGTCTCTACTGAAGATTCTCGTTTCTTTAGCCATGCGGGGATAGATTTGCGAGCATTGTTGAGAGTGATTTCCAAGACAGTATTAATGAGAAGGGAAAGTTCCGGAGGTGGCAGTACTATAACTCAACAACTTTCAAAACTATTATTCAGAAGACCAAACCTTAAGGGGTTATCCAAAATAAGTAGGGCCAAGGAGCTTGTGAAAGTAAAATTTAAGGAATGGCTTACCGCTATAAAACTCGAAAAAAGTTATACTAAAGAAGAGATTATCGCTATGTATCTTAATAAATTCGATTTTATTTATGGTGCTCACGGTGTACAGGCAGCATCCCATATTTACTTTGGAAAAGATCAAAAATATCTAACTGTTGAAGAAGCCGCCACTTTAATAGGTATGCTTAAGAATCCTGCACTGTATAATCCAAAACGATTTACAGCTATCGCGACAAAGAGACGAAACATAGTATTGTCTCAAATGAAAAAATATGAAAAAATATCTAATGATATTTTGGATTCATTGACAAATATACCTATGGATATAAGTAATTTTAACAAAGAAAGTCATGATGTTGGACCTGCTCCGTATTTTAGGATGGAACTTACAAAGTGGCTCAAAAATCTTTTTAAAGAAAAGGCTATAAAAAAGTCTGACGGTACAGAGTACAATATATATACAGATGGACTTAAGATATACTCAACAATAGACCTAGACTACCAACGAAATGCTGAAAAAGCGGTCTTTGAACACATGAAGGACTTGCAGAAAAGGTATTGGAAAGTATGGAAAGGGATGAATCCTATTAAATACCAAATAGAAAATGATAGGCAACTTGAATTAAGAGAGTTTTCAATAGAAAACAGGATAATAAATTCTCCAAGATATCAAAGTTTGAAGAATAAAATACTAGGAGATATCTTAGAAAAAATCAAATCCAAGTTTAATGGACTCGTGTTGAATGAAAAGGCTTCTTTTGGTTTAGTAAAAGTGAGAAAAAGGGAAAAAACATTACGTGATTTGATCCAAGAAGGAATAGTCAAAGACTCAAGTATTTCAAAGTTAAATAAGCTTTTAAACGATAGTACATGGGATGAATATCAAAGGAAATGGCAGTTTTTTCAAAAAGAAAAGAATAAACAGTTTGATACTAAAACAAAAATGAAAGTTTTTGCATTTAATTATGATAAAATGGATGTTGATACCATCATGTCACCCAGAGATTCTGTTATTTATCACTTGAGACATTTACAAACCGGAGTATTGTCTATGGAACCGGGATCAGGACATATAAAAGCATGGGTTGGGGGAATAGGATTCAAATACTTCAAATATGATCATATAAATAGCAGGCGTCAAGTTGGCTCAACATTTAAACCGATCGTATATGCTACGGCAATATCTGTGCAAGGGTTATCCCCTTGTCAAGAGTTTGAAGATATACAATATAGCATTGTTCCGGGAGAAGGAACATTTTACCTAAAAGACGTATGGTCTCCAGCAAATGCCAATGAAAAATTTACAGGCAATAAATATAATCTCTATCAAGGGCTCTTGTATTCAAAAAATTCAATAACAGTAAAACTTGTTAAAGAACTTGGCAACATTGAAGTGGTTAGAGATTTGGCATACAATATGGGAATTGACAAAGATAAAAAGGTCAATGGAGGACTACTGCTACCAAAAGTTCCAGCGATAGCATTAGGAGCCGCCGATTTGTCAGTTATGGAGATGGTAGGCGCTTATGGTACTTTTGCAAATGATGGTGTGTATACAGAACCGATTTTTGTCACGAGAATTGAAGACAGTAAAGGGAAAACTATTTATACTTCTGTTCCTAAGCAAAAAAGAGCTTTGAACTCAATGTACAATTATATTATGGTTGATATGCTTAAAAATAATGTTGCAGGCAGGTTTTTGCTTAATGGAATTAAATCTGAAATAGGTGGAAAAACAGGGACAACTAACGATTATAATGATGGATGGTTTATGTCAATTACCCCAAACGTGGTTACAGGTGTTTGGACAGGAGGAGATGAAAAATGGGTTAGGTTTTATACCCTTCAAGATGGACAGGGGTATGTAATGGCAAGGCCTATTGTGCAAAAATATCTTTATAATCTTGAACGTGATACTACAGTCAATCTAAATGTGAGCATGAGATTTAAAATTCCTGAAAATAAAAAATATCTGGATATGATCGACTGTGCCAAATACAAACAAGTAAAACCTGAAGATGAACAAGAGATGCGACTTGAGAATAAATTGCAAATGGATGAGTTTGAGGAAGAAGAGTTCGAAGAGGATATAGACACTTTGGAAGAATAAATATTACCAAATGAAAATAGCAGTCGCAACTAATGATAGAAAAACTATAGCGCAACGAACAGGAAGAGCTAAAGAATTTGTGATTCATGAAATAATAGATTCAGTAATTGTAAATACTGAATACAAAGAAAACTCTCATAAACATGACCATGAACACAAAGACGGTCAGGAGCATTCCCATAAAGAGATTGTCGATCTGTTAGAGGGGACTGACTTGTTAATAGTTAGAGCAATAGGGAAACACTTTAAACGCGATGTGGAAAAAGCTAATATTAAATATAAGAAAACTAAGCTTGAAAATATAGAGGAGATCATAGCAATTCTATAAGATATTATTAACTTTTAAAAAATTGGTCAATACCGGATTTGAGTTTTGACTATTCCATACAATTCTCAAGGTAGTCCTTTGCGTAATGTTTTTTAACTCTATAAATTTGATGTCCATGTCATATCCGCGTTTTAAGGATGTAGGCACAATAGACAACCCAAAATTATTTTCTACCAGTCTATATATTGAACTGGCATTTACAGTATAATGTGATACTAAAGGAATAAATCCGCTATCATCAAAGATTTGCATTACCTTTTCGTAATACGAATTGCTGTACGTACCTTCAAATAGTATAAACGGTTCGTCTTTTACCTGATTAAGCTCCTTGAAATTAGAACTGTTTAGTACATGATTTTTAGGCAGCACTAACGAAAAGGTGTCATTAAAAATCGGTCTTATTTCAATATTGCGCGGCACTCTTTCTATTCTCACAAAGCCTATATCCAGATTATGGTCTAATAATGATTTAATTTGCGCCTTATTGTCCATTTCACTTAAGCTAAATACAACTTCAGGATATTTATCTTTGAATTTGGGTAAAAGCTCAGGAATTATTCCATGCATTGCTGATCCGACATAACCAAGTTTTAATTTCCCTTGTAAACCACTACTTATATGATTTGCCCGATTCAAAATATTGTCTAGGTTTTGAAGATGAGATTTAAGTTCTTCTTGCAAAAAGACGCCTGCAGCGGTTAATTTAACTTTTCTGCTATTTCTCTCAAATAAAATAATCCCCAGTTCATTTTCCATCTGCTTTATTTGACGACTAAGCCCCGGTTGTGATATAAATAATCGATCTGCTGCTTTTCTGAAATGTAATTCTTCTGCAACAGCTAAAAAGTATTTAAAATGACGTATTTCTAATTGATGCTTCATAGTTATTAATTTCTAATACAAATAGTCTTGTTAAGCATCAAAAGTAATCATATCTTTGTAGCAAACAAAATAATAATTAAAATATGTTCAGCTACGGGATAGATAGATTGACAATTGACAAGGTATTGGCATTGTCAAAAGGAGAAATTAAGGGTGTTTTGACAAAAGCGGCTAAAGACAAGGTTAAAGTTTGTAGATACAAAGTTGAGATGATGGCTAGAGGTAAAAAGCCTGTTTATGGAATCAATACAGGATTTGGCCCATTGTGTGATGTACAAATAACTCCTGCTGAGACAAGTCTTTTGCAAGAGAATCTTTTGAAGACTCATGCCGTAGGAGTAGGCAAGCCTATTGATAAGAAGCTTTCAAAAATAATGATGATTTGTAAGGTTCATGCATTATGCCAAGGTTATTCGGGAATAAGGCTTGAGGTGATTGAACGTATTATATATTTTATAGAAAATGATTTATTGCCTGTTGTACCGGAACAAGGTTCAGTAGGAGCTTCAGGAGATTTAGCTCCATTGTCTCATCTATTTTTGCCTCTTTTAGGAGAAGGAGATTTTTGGCAGGAAGAAGAGATTGTCCATGCTGCTGAAGTATTGGAAGAGCACAATCTTAAAACAATCAAGCTGCAAGCAAAGGAAGGGTTGGCTCTTATAAACGGGACACAATTCATATTGGCTCATGCGATAGTAGGTCTTGATAAAATGGATTACTTGCTCAATCTTGCAGATGTAGCCGGGGCGATGAGCATAGAAGGATATCAAGGGAGTTCATCACCATTTATGGCACAACTACATGCGATTAGACCTTTTAGGGGTAATATAGAAGTAGCAGTACATATGAGATATTTATTTAAAGGTTCTGAAAATATTGTCTCTCATGCCAGTTGTTCAAGAGTTCAAGACCCCTATTCGATGAGATGTATTCCTCAAGTTCATGGAGCTTCAAGAAATGCATTTTATCACCTCAAGGAACTTACAGAAATTGAGATGAATTCAGTTACTGATAACCCAATAGTATTGAGTGATACCGAAGCTATATCAGGAGGTAATTTTCACGGACAACCCCTTGCGATGGCTTTGGATTACGGAGCGCTTGCTGCTTCTGAAATAGGAAATATTTCAGATAGGAGATCGTATCTACTGCTTGAAGGCAAATTTGGATTGCCACGGCTTTTGACGCAGTCAGGAGGTTTGAATTCGGGTTTCATGATTCCTCAATATACAACAGCAGCCTTAGTATCGGAAAATAAATCATTGTGTTTTCCTCCTTCAGCAGATAGTATCCCTACATCATTGGGACAAGAAGATCATGTATCAATGGGTAGCATTTCAGGGAGGAAATTCAATCAAATACTTGATAATATAGAAAAGATATTAGCGATTGAACTGATGTATGCAGCACAGGCAATTGAATTTAGAAGACCTCATAAGTTTTCAAATATTATCGAGAACAACTTTGAGATAATCAGAGGTAAAGTAAATAGGTTGGAAGAAGACAGATTATTGAAAGACGATATAAATGCGATGATTGATATGGTAAGAAAAAGAGTATTTAAAGTATATTAAATCTAAAGATCTATGACATTTCAAGAACAAATAAAACAAGGGATACCAAAAGTAATTCCTGTTAAAAAAGAGTATCCTATTGATGCAAATAGAGCCCCAAAAAGAAAAGATATTTTGTCTAATGACGAAAAACGATTGGCCGTACGTAATGCTTTGCGTTATTTTCCAAAAGAATGGCATATAGAGCTCGCTACTGAATTTGCTAAAGAGCTAAGTGATTTTGGTAGAATTTATATGTATAGATTCAAGCCGGATTATGAATTTTATGCTAGGCCAATATCGGAATACCCAGCTAAATCATTAAAAGCTGCATCAATTATGTTGATGATACAAAATAATCTAAATCCTGCGGTTGCTCAACATCCTGAAGAACTGATAACATACGGGGGTAATGGAGCAGTATTTCAAAATTGGGCTCAATATCTCTTGACAATGCAGTATCTGTCTGAGATGACGGATGAACAAACACTTCATCTGTACTCCGGACATCCGATGGGCTTGTTTCCATCATCCAAAGAAGCTCCAAGAGTTGTTGTTTCAAATGGGATGATGATTCCTAACTACTCTAAACCTGATGATTGGGAGCGATTCAATGCTTTGGGGGTTACACAATATGGGCAGATGACAGCAGGTTCATTTATGTATATCGGTCCGCAGGGGATAGTGCATGGGACAACGATTACTGTAATGAATGCTTTTCGTAAGATATTAAAAAAAGGCGAATCACCAGCCGGGAAGATATTTCTGACGGCGGGTCTTGGAGGGATGAGTGGTGCTCAACCCAAAGCTGGTAATATAGCAGGATGTATCACTGTTGCAGCAGAAGTGAATCAAAAAGCTGCTCAAAAAAGGTATGAGCAAGGCTGGGTTGATGTGCTTGTGGACAATATGGAGGCGTTAATTAATAGGGTCAGGGAAGCTCAACGCATTAAAGAGGTTGTTTCCATTGCATATGTTGGAAATGTGGTTGATGTTTGGGAACAGTTTGACAAAGAGAATATTTTTATTCATGTGGGTTCAGATCAGACATCATTGCATATCCCTTGGACAGGAGGATATTACCCAGTTGGGATATCTTATGAAAAATCAAATACTTTGATTAGAGAGAACCCTGAAGAATTTAAGTTAAGAGTTAAAGGGTCTTTGAGAAGACATGTAAAAGCTATAAATAAGCATACGGCAAAAGGTACATATTTCTTTGACTATGGCAATGCATTTTTACTTGAAGCATCAAGGGCAGGAGCAGACATAATGGATAAAAACGGTATTGACTTTAGATACAAATCTTATGTTCAAGACATACTAGGTCCGATGTGTTTTGATTATGGTTTTGGTCCTTTTCGTTGGGTTTGTACATCAGGGAAATCGGAAGATTTGGATAAAACCGATATGATAGCAATGGATGTATTGCAACAAATAATGGAAAATTCTCCTGAGGAGATTCAATTACAGATGAACGATAATATCACTTGGATAAAAAATGCAAAAAAAAATAAAATGGTAGTAGGTTCTCAAGCAAGGATATTGTACGCTGATGCAGAAGGGAGAGCTAAGATAGCAACAGCATTTAATGATGCGGTGAAAAACAATACTATAGGGCCTGTTGTAATCGGTAGAGATCACCATGATGTTAGTGGTACGGATTCGCCTTATAGAGAGACTTCCAATATCTATGACGGGAGTAAATTTACAGCAGATATGGCGATACAAAATGTAATTGGTGATAGCTTTAGAGGTGCAACTTGGGTATCTATCCACAATGGAGGAGGTGTTGGATGGGGTGAAGTCATAAACAGTGGGTTTGGAATGCTCCTTGATGGCACGAGAGAAACAGAAAGAAAGCTAAAAAACATGATTTTCTATGATGTAAATAACGGTATTGCCAGACGCAGTTGGGCGAGAAATAAAGAGGCATTATTTGCTATAAGAAGGGAATTGGAAAGGACTTCATCTTTGAAAGTGACCTTACCCAATCTAGTGGAAGATGATATTTTATTGAGGTTGTTTGATTGATTTAACTCAAGGAGTTGAAATAGATAAAATTATTAAAATGAGATTGCTTTTTAAAAATATTAAAGAACTAATTCAAGTCAGGACAAAACAGGAACTTTTTGTTTCAGGAAAGGATATGAAGAAATTGCCGGTTATATCTAATGCTTTCCTATTGATAGAAGACGGTATCATTAGTAATTTTGGGGAAATGAAAGCATGTCCTGAAGTGAACGTGGATAAAGAAATAGATGCGACTGGAAAAATGATACTTCCCACTTGGTGTGATTCACATACTCATTTGGTTTATGCGGGAAATAGAGAAGGGGAATTTGTAGATAGAATTAAAGGATTATCATACGAAGAAATAGCTGCAAGAGGTGGAGGAATATTGAATTCTGCTAAAAAGCTACAAGAAATATCTGAAGAAGAATTGTATGAACAAAGTAAAGTAAGGCTGGAGGAGATTATGCTATTGGGGACAGGTGCGGTTGAGATAAAATCCGGGTATGGATTGACAATAGAAGCAGAGCTAAAAATGCTGAGAGTAATAGACAGGCTAAAAAGGAATTACCCGATTGCTGTAAAAGCCACTTTCTTGGGTGCTCATGCTATCCCTCAAGATTATAAAAATAACAAACAAGGTTATTTGAACATGCTTGTAAATGAATTAATGCCGCGGATTGAAAAAGAACGCTTGGCGGAGTATGTGGATATCTTCTGCGAAGCAGGATATTTTACGGTAGAAGATACTGAATTTGTTCTGCAAGCAGGCTTGAAACACGGACTATTACCAAAGATTCATGTTAATCAATTTAATGCAATCGGAGGTGTTGAAGCCGGAGTAAAGTACAACGCCTTGTCTGTTGATCATTTGGAAGTGATGCCAAAAGAAGATATTGAAATATTAAAAGGTTCTAAAACAATGCCTGTTGCATTGCCTAGTTGTTCGTTTTTTTTAGGAATTCCGTATACTCCCGGCAGGCAAATAATAGATTCGGGGCTTCCATTGGCTTTGGCAACGGATTATAATCCGGGATCAACCCCATCCGGAAATATGAATTTTGTTGTATCTACTGCTTGTATTAAAATGAAATTGACACCCGAAGAAGCTATCAATGCAGCTACTATCAACGGTGCATATGCGATGGGGTTGGAGAGAGATTATGGTTCTATTACTGTTGGTAAACAAGCAAATATTATTCTCACAAAGCCAATAAATTCCTACGGTTTTATACCGTATTCTTTTGGTAATAATCAGATAGAGAGTGTATACTTGAAAGGAATTAAAATCTTATGATTTATTATGGATGATGAAATAGCTGTAATGGATTTTGCCAAGATGATAAGTATAAAAAACTTAAATCTGATAATATCATAAAACTTGAAGAAGAAAAAAAGAAATTTGCAGCAAAAAACCCAATAAAAGCAGTAGTTCAACCTGTATAGGAAGAGGAAGAAGACGAGGGATGTTAGTATCGTCTTATTCTATTTTTCACATGTACTTTTTACTTCTACGCGAGGTAATATAAAATCAATATTATAATACCTGTTAATATGATAATTCGCTCCAATATGCCGTAAATGTCTTAAAATGGCAAGTTTTGTGTTAAATACGTCTAAATTCTATATAAATTCTACCCATTTACCCTCTTTATTTATTATTTTTTAATTAAATTCACTTTTCTTGCAGCGTTTCGCAATAATATTGCGTCTATATGTTATGGCAATATATTGAAAAGCAATATATATATATAGTAAAATACGCAATAAGTTGATTTGTTGGCATAATTATTTTTAGTATAAAAAGTATGTGGTATTCTGATTAAGAAATAAAGCAAATAAACAATGTTTAGTTAGGCTGTGATATTGTTGTTGTGAGATAAAAATTATAAATTGAATTTAAAAGACTAATTGCTATTTGCAACTAAAGTACTCCGATTGCTGAGCCTGAACAAAGTGAAGAATCGGTAAGCGGTATTAAATTATAAATAACTAAATTAAAAGATAATGTACAATTAACAATGGCTCTTGAATGCATGAGATTTGCATCAATCCGGGTAGTTAGTTCCAGCCTCTGTCCTTACCGAAAAGATATGGAAAAAAGCACTGTCCTTTGCTGGAAGGGACAGTGCCCAATTTCTTCTCTTTATTTAGCTACAAACAAGATAAGAGAAGACTAACCACAAAATTAATAAGAAATGTGGAGAAACTTGTGTTTTCAAACAATTATTATTAGTTTTACAAACTCGTATAATAATATGAAAAATATTAGAAAAAAGTCGCAAGTCGCAACCAATATTTTAACAAGTCGCTCAAAGAGTGCAATACAAGACAGTTTTATTCTTAAACATTTAAAGATTGTAATGCTTTTGTTTATTATCATTTTCGGATCAACTTTAATACTAAATGCACAACAAGAGTGTACTGATGGGGTTCATGATTACAAAGTTATTGATTCCTATATGTCTGTTACAACAGCTATTTCACAGGGGCTGTTATTACCTGCAAATCAAGCCAAGACAACAGCTCAGTACGTTGTTTTAACTAGTGAGCTTGCTATTGATATTGATTATGACTTTGCTTCACATAGTGATATTATTGGGGATCAAAATGGAAAAATATTTATTTCAGGAAATAGACATTTAACAATTGATGGTGCACAACTACATGGATGTAATAAACTAATGAGAGGAATTTATATGGAAGGAGGAGGTGTTGTGACGATAAAAAATTCTAATATTTATAATTTTTATAGAGTTTTTTATATGACAGGAGGAAGTGGGCAAACGGTAACTCTCGAAAACAACATTTTTGAAAATAATAAATATGTAGTTGTTACTGATGGTATAACAGATGTTACAACTGATATCTTTGGAAATACTTTCATAGGTGGGACTATTGGTCCTCCTTATGCCTACAATGATGATATTGGAATTGCCTTTAAACTCAAAAATGTAGATAATTTCACAATTGGAAATCCTGCGAAAGCTCAAAATCACTTTGAGAATTATAATGGCAAAGAAAACAAAGCCTGTATTCAAATTGACTTTAATGATTTTAGTGGAACAAATCAAACAAATATTGAAATTGTCAATTCTGATTTTATACTATTGGTAGATAGTGAAATAAATATTAATTCTGATTTGAGTAGGGAAGATGAAGTTTATATTACAAATTGTGAATTTAGTCATGCTTCAATAAAAGCAGATGGACTAAATCATCTTACAATTACAGATTGTGATTTTAGTCACCCTACTGTAGATCTCCCATATATATTTACTAATGGTAATGAAGTATATGTTTCATATAATAAATTCTATTGGAGTGATGAAGATAATAATGCATCAAGCTTTTATGTTGCAAATAGTAATATTGTTGAAATAACAGATAATGAAACATTTAATACCAAGGGATTTGAAATTAAAGACTGTATTGGACTAGAAGGCAGAGTCTCTGACAATATCTTTAATAATACTGATTTAGGACTTTGTTTCACTAATAATATTTGCAATGGTTTTCTGTTTTCAGAAAATAACATTGAAACATATGGAGATGGATTTAGAATAAGTTTATCTGAAAATTATACAATTGAAAATAATTACATAGAGCATTATCTCACAAATCCACCAATTTGGCAGTGGTCTATATCTCAAATTGACTGTGAAGGATATAGAGTTGCTCACAACAACATTTTTGGTGCTGGTTTAGCTTCGGGAAATATAGATTTTGGAATATTTTGTAATAATTCACCATTTGGTGTATTAAAATGTAATGTTCTTAAAGATATTCCAAATAGCTTTTTAATTATTAATGACAACGATCCATTAGATTTGGTAGCCAATAGTATGAAGAACATAATTCATGCAGGAGTTAAAATTGGAGATTTTGGCTTACCTGGAATTATTGGAGATCAATACAAAAATGGCAACAGATGGAAAGATGATATTCCTACAGCTTTGGAATTGGATGCCCCAAATGGACCGGTCTTCACTATTACAAATACTGGGACAATGAATCAAGGCATTGATTTAATTCCAAATCCTTATGAAGGGAACATTCAAATTGTAAATGGACAAATTTCAGATAAAGAAGACTTTACTTATTGTTTATTATGTGAATATGAGCCACCCAGAGAGGTGTCAGGAAATGATTTTAACGATTATTGGAGAGGTGCGATGACTGATTTGTATTTAGGAAGAGACTGTAGTGAGGAATCAGAAAACTGTGCCGGTTCATTATTTGATGTACAGTTCAATATATTAACAGCATTATATCACAATCCGGAATTGTTAAATGAAGTAGAAAATGCATCACAGTTTTGGAATGATAAAATTAATACTCCTCTAGGAGAACTGTTTTCTATTGATAAAACTTTGGAGAGAATTAGTTCAATTTCTCAACTTGACTCACTTCAAAATGTATTAAGTAATATAAATACTTCTAAGATATATGAAACTAATTTCAAAGAAGTTTTGAATTTGAGGATTAGAGCATTTAAGTCAGGAAGTGATTGGTCAACTGAAGAAATTGCTATGTTGGAATCAATCGCCGGACAATGTCCTTCCTCTGGAGGCAAGGGAGTTGGTATTGCAAGATCACTATTAGGTAAAGATTTTAGAGAGTACAATGATACCGAACTGTGTGATACAATTGAAGAAAGAAGTACTATCAATTATAATCATGATATAGCTGTACTATTTCCAAATCCTGCAAAAGAGTATTTTGATATTAACTTGAATCAAGAATTTGAAACAGGAACAGTTGAAATATTCAATTCTATTGGACAAAAAATCTTAGTATTGGAATTGAATAAAAATGAAGTCCAAAGAAGAGTAGAATTTAAGCTTAAAAATGGTATATATTCTGTACAAATCGTATTAGATAAAATGATAGTCTTTACAGGAAAATTGGAAATCCTTAAATAAATTATAGTATGATGTGGTGGTTTTTGAATCACCACATCATTATATTATTCATTAAAATTACTTTTATGTCAAAAAAAATATACTTTGTTTTCTTTTTTTTCTTCTTCTACCTTATTTATGCCAAATGTCAAAAATATGATAACAATTGGGTTCTTGGAATTGATACTTTGGTAAAAAAAGAGAGAAAACCTTATTGGAAAAATGTTATTTCATTTGGAGAAAATACTTTAGATGTAAATAAAATAACATCTATTGAGTCGATAATGAGTTCTTATAATTTAAGTGCTAGTGATAGTCTTGGCAATCTGATATTTTACTTCAACGGGTTAAAAGTTTTCAACAGAGAAAACCTTGTTATGACCAACGGTGATAGTATAGGGTATTTTATGGATACTAGATATTGGAGACAACGAAATAGATACTGTGGTTGTATTTTTGGGCATTTAGAAAATCCAATAGGAATTTTGCCAACATCTGTAAAATTCATTCCTCTACCCGGGCATAAACATCAATTTTTAGTATTTGCCCCATTAGTTTGGAATACTAAAGGATTTAGTTCTTATGATGTCCTCTCATATATCAGGATTGATATGGATCTGTCAGAAGGACTTGGGACAGTAATCGAAAAAAACCAGCTTGTTTTGGATAGTCATATAGATGGTTTTGGACTGGTGCAGCATTCCAATGGTATAGACTGGTGGCTTGTGGCTCCGGTGTTTATGAAAAATATTTTTTATAAATATTTGATTACAAGGGATGGGATCTTAGGGCCTCAAAAACAAATTATTTATCCTGAGATTACATCATCTCCTTCTTCGGGTGACACTCCTATTTTTGTTAAAGTAACATCAACACAATATGGTAACTTTTCTCCGGATGGAAAATTATTTATCAGGAATGAGTTACATAATGGTATATTTATTTATGATTTTGACAGATGTACAGGAGAGTTGACTTTTAAAAGGAAAATAAAAAATGTACTATCTCCTTTGGAACTAGAGTTTAGTCCCAATTCCAAATATATCTATTTTACTTCAGGAAAAAACTTATATCAAGTTGATTTAGAGAGCTCAAATAATGAAAATAATAGTATATTTATTACTACTTTACCTTCATATAGTGCAATTGAATTAGGGCCTGATGGGAAAATATATTTCACATATTATAAGCCTGGAGGATCAAAATACATGGGGTATATAAACAGACCAAACTTACCTAGATTATCATGTGACTTCAAACCTTTTGGTATTGAATTACCTTATGAGAGTAATATTGCATTACCACAATTTCCTAATTATAGGCTTGGGATTGAAACAAATTATAATTGTAATGAACGAGATTCCATATTTATTCCTTATGGTGAAGCCATTAATTATAAGGTTGAGAATAAGGATTATATAAGAGTAGATAGATATAAATTGATAACGGATGAAAGTTGGAAAGATTTATTCAAATAAAAATAATAAGCTTATGAAGAAATATATTTTTGTCGTCATTGTTTTTAGCCTGTATATTGTTCATCTAAATTCACAAAGTCAAAACAGCAATTGGTTATTTGGTTTCAATGATACCTTGTATAAGGAGAATTGCGGAATAAATATATGGTACGAGGATTCAAATGAAATATCATTTGAATTCGTTAAAACTCCACTCAATTTTGAATCTACAATGGCTGCCATTAGCGATACTTCTGGTAACTTATTGCTTTACACAAATGGATGTGATATCGCAGATGCTTCCCATGATATAATTAAAAATGGAGGAGGATTGAATCCTGGATATTTTTATGAACAAGTATGTGGGAAGACCGGTTATATTGTACCTAATGGGGCAATGTTTATACCATATCCCAACATTGATAATAGATATATTCTTTTACATTTGGGAGCAGAACACGATAATACTAGTAGTATTAAAAATACGACTTTTTATTATTCTGTTATTGAGCATGTTAATGGTAAATTTGAAGTCCTTGAGAAGAATCAAATTCTATTGAATGAAGATATTGAATCATTTGCAGTCGTAAGACATGGGAATGGTACTGATTGGTGGATCTTTTTACCGGAATACCAAACCAATAGATATTTTAGATTTTTACTTAATCAAAATGGAATTGAAGAAAAAGAATCACAATATATTGGCTGGGAATTGCCTAATAACCTATGTAAATTAGCCGGTTTATCTGCTTTTTCACCAGATGGTAACAAGTATTTAAGGTACAATCGATCATGTGGTTATCAATTATTTGATTTTAATAGATGTTCAGGATTATTATCAAATTTCATTTACGAATCTGTTGGATATATTGTTGATGATCTTTCTTCTGATTTTGTTTTTTCTCCTGATTCTAAATATATTTTTATAAATAAATTAGATCATAGAAGGTTTAATTCAAAATCATATATTAACAAAATGTATCGAGTTGCAATTGATGAAATAGGTACAAAAGCAAAACCTTTTAGTGAATACGAATTACCATATTCTCTTCACTTTAATAGATTTTACAATTCTTTTAATGGGAAAATATATGTTTTGAATTCCAATAGTAGTGAATATATTGTAGAAATTGTAACTTTGGATGGTACTGATGCACTTGAATTTACACAATATAAGCTTCATGTTTCAAATGCAAGAACAGTTCCATATTTTGCAAATTTCAATCTTCATGAAATTGACTGTGATCAAGTTAATACAAACAATCATATTACAGAATCACTCATTTTGTATCCTAATCCAATTAGTGATTATTTAAATATAGACATTTCAAATATAAATAATATTAACCAAATATCAATTTTGAGTATTACAGGTCAAAACCTATTTTCAAAAAAGATAAAAGAAAATTTGAAGGTAGTAAAAATAAATATGCAGAATTTCAAATCGGGTTTGTATGTTATTGAAGCGAAAGGGGAAAATAATATTATTATTAAAAAAGTAATAAAAATATAGTTATGAATAATTGTCTCAAAATATTAAATACTGTAATATTAATTTTTATTTTTATTAGTATAAGTTTATCTCAAGATGATTGTATTGATAGTTTGCAAATTGATTCAATTCGTATAAGATATAACTGTATTCAATATTCACGTTTTGACGAATATGATTTTCAGCCGGTATGTGGATGTGATTCCATTACTTACAATAATTTATATTGTGCATCAGCATCAGGCGTAACTAAGTTTGAAAATACTCCTTGTAGTTGTATAGCTGCAAATTTTAGAGATACAACAAAAAATATTTTTTATTACATCTCAAAAATTCTGTATCCGGATCCGGTGAGAGGATGCGATGGCAAAGTATATTTATCTCCTGAGATGGCGGTAAGAAAAGGAGGGGTAACGTCATATAGTCGTAATTCTATACCATGCTTTGAGCAAAAATATATTGATACGACAATAGATTTAAGTATGTTTCCTGATGATCAGGTATGTGGATGTGATAATAGGAATTACAGAAATAAATATGAAGCTGTTTTATATGGTGGAGTAATAGATTGGAAGAATAGAGAGTGTTCCTGTATAGATGAATATGAAATAGATACTTCGGTTTTATGTAGTGATATTTATGATCCGGTATGTGGATGTGACAGAATTACTTATACGAACCAATGCATAGCTGAAAATTACTATGGTGTTCAATACACAAACCCGGGAGAATGTCCTTGTATTGACTCTACACTTATTTTTAGTGATAGTGTTTATTATGAGAATCGCAATCCTATTTTGTTTTATTTTTATGACCCGGTATGTGGCTGTGACTCTATCACATATACAAATTATGTTGTCGCACAGTATTATTTTGGAGTAGCAAGTTGGACAGATGGCGTTTGTAATTGTATTGATTCAACACAAATTGATTTAAGTGTAGAGTGTTATGAAATTTATTTGCCAGTAAAAGGTTGTGATGGTAAGCTATACAAAAATGCTTGTATTGCCAGATATAAACATGGAGTAATGGGTTATGAAAGAGCTGCTTGTTATGAAGAGCAGCAAGTTGATATTTCAATTGAATGTAATCCTTCTTTTGACTATGACCCTGTTTGTGGATGTGACACTATTACTTATCCGAATGAATGCTATGCTAAATATCATGCAGGTATTACTCGATGGTATAATGGAGAATGTATTGATGATACTACATGTATCAACAAGTTTTTAATTGATACATTCAAGTATTGTTCTGACATCTACGATCCTGTCTGCGGCTGTGATAGTATCACCTACACCAACGAATGCATTGCTAAGTATAGAAATGGTGTGAAGTCTTGGACTCAAGGTTCTTGTACTACAAGTACGGAAAATATCAATGGTAACTTTACAAATACTAATTTTGTAAATGTATTTCCAATCCCTTTTTCTAACAATATAACTTTAACTTTTAGTGATAATAGGAATCCCGAGCTAATTGCAATCTATGATATGTTTGGTAGAAAAGTAAAGAAAATAATTGTTGATAAGAAAACTTCAAAATTGAATCTTAGTCTTGAAGAAATACCTGCCGGGATATACTTTATTACAATCAAAACAAGAAACAGTATTTTTACCAAAAAGATTGTTAAGATTAGTGGCTAGTAATTTCTAATTCTTGATTATTAAAAGCATCAAATATAATTAGATAAGTACTTTTGTTTTTCTTTATTGAAATATTTCCTTTTAAGCAAGAAGCACTGACCGGTTTTAACTTGGATATCAAGGTTACTCCTTTTATTACTTTGTCATTTTTTGATTTGATAAGTACTTTTGTTCTTTCACCGCTATTATCGATGAAAAATCTTAGGTTTTGTATATCATTGGTGTAGTTTGCCACAGTTTCTATATCAGTAATCCATGTGTTTGACTTTTTGGCTGTGTTTATGATATTTTTTATCGGTTTGAAAGAGTTATTATTTTTTCCTATTAGATTGGGATGAGCAAGAATAAGCATCAGTCCACTATTTGGTAAGGTCGCAATTTCCCAAAAGTTTTGTAGATATTGATTGTACAACATAATGTCTTTTTTCATTTGTTCCTCCGATCTGTATTCTGCCCCGTCAAGGCTACCTAGGAAAAAGAAGTCATCATGATAAGTGGGAGCAATTTCAAGCATGTTGCTACTTTTGTAAAACTTGTGATGAGAAATCACGAGGTTATGGGGGAAATTGCTACCGTGAATAAAATCAATATTGTTGACACTTATGCTGGATTCGTATTTGTAATTGTGCAAATCTGCTGCCAACAATCCAAAGTAATTGGGAGTTGTATATGGAAATCTAAAGCCCGAAAAGTGTCTTTCCCATTCATTTTCATTTCTAAGAATATCATTAACAGCTAATGAATAATTTATATTTTTATAATTGCGAAATCGGTATCCACTTGAAGCTATTGATATATTATTTTCTACTAAATACTTTTTGATATCGGATGCTGTTTTTCCATTCACAAAAAATATAGGTTTTATTTTATTTTTTTTCATTTTGTTGGTTACGAATTTGTAATTTTTCAATGTTCCTCCACTATTAAAGCTTATTGCAAATGCTTGGTCATATCCGTTTGGCCATGGATTTAATTCAAGGTTGATTTTGTTTTTGTGAAGATAATCATCAACGACATAGTTGTAAAATTTCTGTATCTGTTTTATTCCACTATATCCTCCGTTGTTTGCCGGTTGTAGAAATTCGGAAGAAGCTAGTAGATAGCCTGTACCATTTCCATATTTGTTTTTAGTTATGGCGGGATAAGATTTGTTTCCATTTTCCCATGATGCCAATACCTTTAAATCTCTTGAGATTACCTTGTCTGGTACCAATGTCCATATATTATATTCAAATGTGTTTAGGGATTCGTCTTTAAAAGCGTCTTTTTTACCTATTATCCTATAACCTTTCATATTCTTTTCTTCCAATATTGCTCCAAATACTTCAGATAATGGATAATTGGATGGCGTCAATTGCTTGAATTTTTTTATTCTGTCAGAACCGTCAAAATAGTTTCGCCCAATATTGTCTCCTGCTATTAATACACCACCGGCATTGACAAAATCTTTTAGATTATTCAATTCATGATCTGTCATATAAGTCAATGAGTATTTTCTGTCAGCGTCATGTATTCCTAAAGAAGAGGATAGTATAATTATACTGAAATTTGATAATTTTTCTTTTTCATAAAGGACATCTCTTGGTTCCAATCTGACTTTTATTCCCCTTTTGTTTAGACTCTGAATTGCTATTACAACAGCCTCAGAAAGAGCAGGATCTTGTTTTTCAAAGTTGATTCCTGTAGTGACAAATAATGCATTCGGTAATTGAGAAATATTTTCAAAACTGCTTTCCTTTCTGCTTTTGGTTTCATTTTTATAGCACTGGGACATAAAAGTCGATAGTATAAATATTGCTATAAGAGCGTATATGTTTTTCATAATAATTTAGGTTTGATGTATTATTCAAAGACTTCTATTTTTATCTCATCGTTGGGCAATATGTCGAACATTATACTTCCGGAATAATTTCTATAAATACCATTAGATATGGAACCAGATATTTTAATCATTTCATAATCCGTAAAGTATTTTAATGTCAGGGGTTGAGTGTATTTATCTTGGTCTAAACTTGTCTTAATTGTTAAGAAAGTTATATTTCCGAATTTTTTGGTTATTATTTCACCTGCACTACGTTCTTTAATATATTGAGAAATATGAGACTCTGTATCGATCCAATAGTCTGAATTTCTTATAAGTCTTATTTGTTTCTTAAATTTTTCTAACTCTATAAAATAGTTATCTATTATTTTTTTATCGTATTTCCATACTTCAAGCGTATCCTTGTAAATATGGTGATAATTAAATATTGTCCACTCCCCGATTTTTTCTTTCAAGATACTGTCTAGTACAATTTGGGATATATTTGTTTTTATTGTGGAGTAAGATATCCCATCATAAGTAAAACTATCGGTTTTTTTGAGACTTTCACCTCTGATAAATGTAAATCCATTAATCGGCTTTTCTCTTGTCTTGTTATAATGACAATGGATAGTTTTAAAGGAATTGTTAAGTTCAAAGCCATCAATGCTTTCATTCTCGCTAATCTGAAGTGCTATTTCATTGCCATGAGCTTTTATTTCCCCATATTCATCAACTCCCAATCTGTTTATCAAGACCCCTTCGTCATAGTCAGAGAAACCGGCAACGTCATTCATAAATTTAGGTGATATACTAAAGTCTGCATTTATTTTATATTTGCTTATTTCCGGCAATGCGTACTTGTACTGTGAGTATCCTGAATTGTCAAACGTGATACTTATAGCTGCTTTTTTATCATGCATGAAATCAGTTATTATAAAATTTTCTTTATGTCCATTTGATTTCAAACTTTTATTTATTTTTAATGAAGAAAAGTATTTTTTCAATGTATTGTATAATGGTTTCAATCTTTGGGTATATTTTGGGGCATCCCATTCTTCCCATGTTGTGAAGTACGGTTTCTTTTCAGGATATTGGTCTATTATATTATTTGTCTTGTCTGTGATGAAAAAATACATATTGAAACCATCTGTTTTTGTGTATTCGATAGCTCGTGTTCCTTCTTTATCATCAAGGACAAAACGATGCGATGGATCAGAAACATTGATCAAATGCCAATCAAGGCGGAGATTGAATTTATGAGAGGATTTATTCCAATTCCAATCTGCATTTGATGTTGAGGGTATGGTAAAATCACCGCTTTTAAGAATGCTGCGATTGTTGATTATGGAGTCTGTTTTTATTCCTAAAAGGGTGGATCTACCTCTGTTTACCAGCATCAGTTGATCTATGAATATTCCGTTTTTGTTTTCTTTTGATGCATATATGGGTCTGAAATCATTATAAATATCAGTATATACCGAATATGGTTCATCCACTTGTATTTTTGCTTTATTATCCGAATTAAAACTAAGAAAAAATTCAAATCCATGTTCAAATTCATATTTGGAAATAGGTAATTTGTGATCTCCCTTATTTTTGTCATATGTGTCTATGGCTATAAAGAGATTATTCTTTTTAAAGTCGAAATTAGGTAATTCGGCGGTAATATAAAAATATGATGGATTAGCATTTGTGTTAAATGGTATTGAATTTGTTAGTGCATTTTTCTTGTTTGACGGGATTGTTTTGTCATTTTCCAAGGCAAGAATTCCAAAATTTTGTTCAGGATTTTCCATATTGTGCCATATTTTTCTATTGTTAAATGGTAATTCAAAGTCCATAACAAGCCAATTGTGTTTGAACCACTCATCAGCCCATTCAAAATATATAGCACCTGCACAATCAGATTCAAAAATATCTTGTGTAAGCGTCAAGGACAATTCAGCCTGTTGTGCTTCTGAATGTCCTCCCTGATTGAATCCCGAAGGGGTAAAGTGACTGATGCCTCTACTTGAAGGCAGTCCATATTCAGCTATTACTAAAGGCATTCCTTGCGTATGATTTTTCAAATCTTTTAGATATCCTAAATAGTTATCTTTTTTACCTTTATTGTTAATAGTATTTGCATAATTTTCTTGCAAGTAAATATAATCAGGATAATACGGATAAGCATGGTAAGCTGCAAAAATGCCGGTTTTCAAAAGATTGGTAGCATTGAATTTAATAAAATCAATGCTTATTAAATCATTGTCATATTCTTTTACTTTTTTGCTTTCAATAAATTCGGTATTGTGATACATCGGGTCAAGTGGCAACCAATTTACAAAAGATAAAGGATGCTGCCATTTGTATGTTTGCGTTTCATAAGTTGCAGCAAAATCCAATTGTTGTGCTAACCAAACTTCCATTGGGTTACCATTTTGAATAGTTATAAAGTCACCCAAAAAATGATTTTGTTTATGTTTCATTATAGTAGCAAATGCACTTTTGGGTTCCCATTCTCTTCCTAGTAATATACCGACAATGTATTTTGATACATCAGTAGAATATACTCCATGAGCTTTACCCGGTTTTTCTTTTAATACAGCTTTTCCATGTATTACATCTATCACATCAATTATTTCTTTTTGAAATTGGCGGGTGTATTCAGGATCATAATAATCTTCTGATTTTGGAACTTTAGCCCAAACTCCTTGCATTAAATATACTGGATTATCTGCATTGTATAGATTATAAAACGATAATGCTTTGTAGAATTCAGGTGGAAGTATTGTGTATACTCTGATTGTATTAGCATTCATCAAACCTATCATCTCTATCCATTCCAAGTATTTGTCAAATGTAAGGGAGAACTCTGCCGGAAACTTTCCCGGAACAGCTACGCCCAGATTAACTCCCTTTAAAAAAAAGTCCTCGAAGTCTACAACTTCTCTTTCGTTAATAATCTGTTTTTGAAAATACACCTTACCGGTTGTGAATTTATATTCAGATTGTTTTGCATATTTTTCAAGTTTTTCTGAAGATGATTTCTCAAATAAAGCTTTGCTTTCATCCTCGACATATTTAGTAATTATTCGTTCCTCACGAATGGATTCTTCGTATTTCATCATCTTGAATACTGTATAAACCAGCATTGCTATCAAAGATAATATGACTATTATTTTCCCCTTCAAAGCTTAAAAATATAATCTTGAAGTAAAATATGCATCAAAATTTGCATAATACGGATTGAAGAACCTGCTAGCTCCTAAAGAAAATGATATTGTATTCAACTCATATCCTATTTCTGCATTTGCCGCCCAATTATCAACATCTATAAAGATAGCAGTTAGCTTATCATTTTTAATGTCAAAATAATACTCTGAACCAATATTGTATCCAAAACTACCATAAAAATAGAAGTTGTTGGTAGGATAAAAAACGGATGTTGATAAACCATATAGATTTCTGCTCGAAGGAGTATAATAAAGCTTTGATTTGTATTTATAGTCTAAATAAGAATAATGCGCAGAAACTCTTACTTTTGGTTTTGACATCAATTCATATGACAACGTTGCTCCTCCAGCTAAACTATGATTGAAATCTACTCTCACTTCATCTTTTATTTCATCAAAAACCGTTAGACTGTCGATTATTCCGCTTTTTACATTAAGAGATAGTTTGAATTTATTGTATTTTATGTAAAATTGATCGCTAATCGCATGTTGACCTACATTATTCCAATAATAAAAATAGTCATATCCTCCTGTGAGGTTATTTGAGAACTCCATGGACTTCACTCTAAATGTGTATTTCCATTCCAGACCATATGAAGACATTTGTTTATCAGAAAAGGAGTATCCCGAATATACTTTAAAATCACTATTTCCAAGAGAATAGTCCAAGCTAAAAAAGGTGTTATTGTAAATTTTCTTAATCTTGTCCGATTCTTTTTGATTTAGATATTTATAGGAATGGTCAATTAATAAATTTCCACTTAGTTTTAAGTCGTCATTTATGATTTTTGATACGCCATATCTTTGAGTGATGGCATGTATATCATAATGTCTTTCATTCTCATTGACGATATCCCATTTGCCAAAAGTTTGAAAAGTCATACTTTTCTTAACTTTTTCATATTCTGTTTTAAGTACTATGTTTGATGGGTCAAAACCGATTGCTTTTTTGTAATTTGTTGCAGAAGAGTATGGTTTACCCATCCAATAATACATCTTCCCAATTCCTTGCCAAGCTTCAGCATATGTATTGTCAATTTCCAATATTTTTTGATATATTTTAATAGCTTTTTTCATTTGCCCCTTCCAACTATAAGCTTTTGCAAGTTGGAAATATATCTTAATGTTTTTTGGCAATTGTTCTAAAGCAGCCAAATAAAAATTGACAGCGCCATACAATTTTCCAGATAAAAGATAACTATTCCCTATCTTATAGATTAGATCCTCATTTTTTCTGTTTTTCATATATACCCGATTAAAAAAAACAACTGCTTTTGTGTAATTTTCCGAATCGTAATATAATTGACCCAATGCCATGTGTGCTTCAGAATCATTTGGATCGATACTTAGTGCTTTTTTATAGAGCTTGATTGCGGTTTTATATTCATGGATACTTGCCGCTTGTGAAGCATCCGTTTTTAATTTAGTCAAACTTTGGGCAAAACCAAATGTTGTATAAATGACAAGTAATACTCCAAATAATGATTTTTTTGATTTCATAGCTTTATTCTAATTTTATTTATTTTTAAATCCTTTTCTTTCAAATTTATTCCATTCATTTTTTTTCTTTAAATAATCACTAATTCCTCTAATCTGTGCAATTATTTTAAAAAAGGAATAAGTAAATTCTGCTGTGATTCCGGAAAAAACAAGCCACAACCAATCAGTAAAAGTTTTATATCTCAAGGCATTTCTTGTCGTTTTAGTGTGTCTTTGACTCCATCTTTCGAGCACTACGGTAATCGAACTCATGATAATTGCTGTAGTAAGTAGTATACTTATAAGTAATAATATCACCCACTTGGTATTGAATACTCCATAATAACCCGCAGCAAAGATAAATGCTAAAGAAAACAGCTTTATGACAGGTGACAGTAGTTCGAAGAAGAAATAATACGGAAGTGCAAGCATCCCGGTAACACCATATTTTGGTTCTAATATAGTATCCTTGTATATTGTTAAAGTTTCAGCTAGCCCTTGATGCCATCTTGCTCTCTGTCTGTAAAGATTTTTACCACTATCAGGTACTTCTGTCCAACAAACTGGTTCGGGAAGAAAAACCGCTTGTGCTTTTATTTTGTTATCAATTTTGTATTTCCACAATCTTACAACTATTTCCATATCCTCACACACAGTTTGTCTTCCGTCACCAATATTTTGAATGATATATGGATGATTATTTACTTTAGAAAGAAATCCTCCTACTTTTTGTAAATCACTTTTTTTAAATAGAGAAAAAGCTCCTGACATTATTAGTAATGCGTTTACTTTGCTCAAACCAATTCGCGATATCATAAATGATTTTATGTATTCTATGATTTGCCACTGAACCCAAATATTTCGTGGAACTCTAGAACTGATTACTCTGTTATTTGTGATAGTAACATCATTTGCTACTGCTAGCTGACCTCCGGATACGATAGTGTTAGGGTTATTTATGAATGGCTTTATCACTTCTTGTAATGCATCAGGATCCAAAACCGAATCCGCATCAATTGTACATATATAGTCTCCGGTAGCATAATTTATACCGGCATTTATTGCATCAGCTTTGCCACCATTTTCTTTGTCCAAGATTATCAAGTTTGTGTCAGGTAGCTTGTATACATTTTTAATAGGATTTGATTTAAATTTCTCGTGATCATGTCTTTCCAATTCAAGTATTGAATAATTTGATTTTAAAACTTCCATTGTTTTGTCTTTCGAACCGTCATTGACCAACACAATTTCATAATTGGGGTAATCCAATCTCAGTAAATTGTCAATGCAAGTGATAATTGATACTTCCTCATTGTAAGCAGGTACAACTATTGAAATAGGGTGTTCTTTAAAATTATAATTTTTACTGTCTTCCTTTTTGTGCTTGAAAAAATCATATAATGCATTAAAGTACAAAAGTAAATCAACCACCAAATATAAAGTGAAATATATTATTAAAACTTTTTCTATGATTCTAAGTGTATAGTACATTATATTATTTTCTTTATCATTATGTTGTCTCCCGGTAAAATGTTCAATAAAATATACCCCTCTACTACATCAAAAATATACTTTTTGTCTTCAAAAAAAACACTAGCTTTTTTCCAAGGGAGTCCTATTTTTAGTGTTACTCTTTCGTCATAAATAGATGTGTCGAGATTGATTTTTGTTTTGATATTTATGATATTGAAAAATTTTTTGGATTCGATTTTTAGATTGTCTCTCTCTTCAATATATTTACCTACAGTAGATATGGGAGCTACCCAATAATTAGTGTTTTTGATTAAGTTCATTTGAGATTTGAAGGTAGATGGTAGTAGAGAGTAAGTGTTTCTTATTTTGTGATATCTCAATATCCCCATTTCTTTGGAGTCATCAGGAAATAGGTGGTGATACATTAAAATCAGCCATCCTCCACTAGCTTCTTTAAGAAAATTTTTGAACTCTTTAAGTGCAGGTACTTCATTGTTGTATATTGCCTTACTCGCAAGAAGTTGCATGTTTTTTGGTGTAGAAGGGTTTATAGCCTCTTCTCCTGATCTTGCGAATAAAAATCCGGATTTCTTTGCAGCATAAGTTATTGTATCAGATGTCTGAGAGTATGGGTAATGTAGAGTGTAGCATTCACTACCTATATTTTTTTCGATAAGATTTTTAATTTTTTTCATTTGATGAATCAGTGAATCACTTGATATTCTTCTACTATACCTTTCGTGTTTGTAACCATGGGCACATATTTCATGCCCTTTTTTAGATATTTCTCTGATTTCATTCCACCCCATTTTCTTGATTTCGAATATTCCCGGTTCGGCTGAATAACTTGGAGTTTCTTTAGTCCATTCTCCTACCAAGCCAAAACTTGCTTTAAAACCAAGATCTTCCAGTACGGGCAATGCGTATTTGTATTGTACATATGATGCATCATCAAAAGAAATTGAAATCGCAGCTGCTTTATCATCTTTCCATTTACATATTTTTACTGAATAGCTATTTTCTGATTGGATATAAAAGTAACCTATGATTAAAAGTATAATCAGCAGAGTTAATAATATAATGTTTTTAGTTTTCATCCCTATTTGTTGATATCTTCAATTGCTTGGAGTCGTATTCATCCTGTCTTTATATCAAACTGCTACCAATATGCTGAATATAAAAAGTTTAGTTTTCACTTCTTCCTTTTCAAAAAATATTTCCATTGCTAAGGCTATTCAAAGATTTTTTTCATTGAATAAGCAAAAACTAATTTTTTTTCTATTTCACCATCTTGAAAACGGTTTGGTATAAAGACTGATTTTGACATTTTTGTCCGTTTAAACAACATTTATAGGTTTTTGTTTAAACGTTTGTTCATTTATTTGTAATAAATACATATATGACGTAATTTCTTTGTAGTCAGCAATCTAAATAATTCTAATTGGTAGTATTTAGAATGGTTATTGAGTTTCAGCTAATTGATTTTAGTTAATGAACTTAACTTTCTATGATCACTAATTTTCAGAAAAACAAAAAATTTATCTGTTTAAAATTTTAATGCTTAAAAAATTTAATAAAAAATTATAATACATTAAAAAATTCGTATTAATTTTCAAATTTTTGTGCCATTTTTACGAGCCATCATTATAGGTCATTACCACTACCATTTTTAATAATTACTTATCGCAGAAAAAGTACATTAAGATACAAATTGCAAATATTAATGATTTCATTGACGTTGATAAAACATACAAATATTCTTCAACAGAAATTGAAATGAAAAAAATAATTAAAATTTTGATATCTATTGTTTTATTTATCTCACTAATTAATCTAATTACACCACATGTGAATTTTTTATTAATAAGAAGCATTGAAAATCAAATTGCATACTTAAGTAATGAATTTGAAAATGGATTAGGAGAAAAACTTCAAAGTAGGTTTCCGGAAGGAGAATTATTTGGGAATTTGATTTTTGCATTATCACTAATTGAATATTCTAAAAAATGTGAATCAGTTGATATAGATCTTATTGAAGATGCTATTCTAAGAACAACATCACAAGAAGCAAAAACTAATTTCACGAAAGAATTACCTCTTGAATATGGGGCTTTTTATAATGGATGGACAAATTTTACTTTAAAAAAGTATATTGAAAGTGAGGTTTTTAAAAGAAGTGCAAGGAAAAATACATTTATAAATCTATATAATGAAATTTCAAATAAAATTATTGAAGTTCAAAGAGATTCAATTCGTATATTAGAAACATATTCTAATTCAGTTTGGCCAGCAGACAATCTTATTTGTATAGCATCACTAAATTCAAAGAATAAAGAATTAAAGAAACTATGGCTTGAGAAAATATGGACTAAATCAAAATCAGACAAAAAATTAATAAATCATTGTGGTGAAATTCCTTCGGAAATCAGAGGTTCGTCACAAGCTTTAATCACGTACTTTTTAGCCAATATAAATGAAAATTTAGCTGAAGAAAATTTTCGTAAATATAAACCTTTGTTCATAAAAAAGTTTATTGGTATTTCTTTTACTAAAGAATATTTAGAGAATGACAGCTCTGAAGATATAGATTCTGGTCCAATTTTATTTGGATTTGGAAGTGTTGCAATGATAATGAACTCTAAGGCTATGGCGACCTTAAATATTAAAGGAGCAAAATCAACATGGAATTTTCTGAATTTTATTGGGATACCGGTAAATTTGTTTGGAAAGAAATACTACCTTCTAGGTAAAGAACCAATATATGATATATTTTTACTTTGGATTGCGGTAGATTTATTAAAATAGCATAACATGACGCTCTATAACAAGCAATAATAACGTTATAGTTTTTCTTTGATTTAGAGCCAAATGAAAAAAGGAATACAGACACTAAATAGGAAATAGTTATTAAAGTGGAAAATATGAATTGTATTGATAAGAAACTTTATTAAGCTATATAAAACTATTGCCTACTAAGATAATAAATGGTTTACTAAAGATTATAAAACTAGACCATAATATTGATAATTAAAATGGATTTAAGATAAAATAAGAATAAAGAAACAAATGCCAACAATTAGAGATAAATAATGGTAGGTATAAGGCACAGCCTCATTTTAGCCGGGGTGTGATGCCAAACAAAAAGTATAAGTACATAATATCATTAAAATTTGAGTAAGCTAAAATTAATTAACTACTTTTGTATAATTGAATATAAAATAAAACTCCTTGTTGTTATGAAATACAAAAATATATATGTCGCAGCGACTAGTCAGCATATTGGCAAAACCACTTCTACTTTGGGAATAGTTCATAAATTTAAAAATATGGGTATTAATGTTGGTTATGCAAAACCCGTAGGTCAACAGTTCTTGGATTTGGGAAATCTTAGGGTTGATAAGGACATTATTCTTTTTTCCGATTTGCTTGGTTTTGATATGCATCCTGAGATACATAGCCCTGTGATTTTGGGGAAAGGTGCAACAGAAAGATTTATAGATCAACCTGAAAATTATCATTTTCCGGAGAAAATTATTCACGCTAACAAAGTATTGAATGAAATGTATGACTTGACAGTTTATGAGGGTACGGGGCATCCCGGAGTAGGATCTGTTACAGGTGTCAACAATGCTAAAGTAGCAAAAATGCTAAATGCCGGCGTTATAATGGTGGTTGAAGGAGGAATTGGTAATACAATTGACCGCTTTAATATGACTACGTCTTTGTTTAGAGAGGAGGGAGTACCTATAATCGGTGTTATTATTAATAAAGTGCTTAGAGATAAACTTGATAAAGTATCATATTATGTCGGGAAATGGCTCGAAGAAAATAACATTCCTCTTATAGGTGTCATACCTTACGACAAGACTCTTGCTTATCCTCTTATGGAGACTATTTATAAAAAGATTAAGGGCAAAGTGTGTCTGAATGAGGATAGATTGGATAATAGAGTTTCAAAAATAATTTCAGGTACTATGATTGACTATAACAATATGAAACAACCTGAAGATTTACTCCTTTTAGCTGATACCAAACAAATATCCAAAGCAGTTGACCGTATAAAGATGATGGAATATATGCTGAAACTTGATAAAAGTCCTTTGTCAGGAATTGTATTGACGGGAGAGGGGCATCTTGATGAAGAGACTGCAGAGTATGTAAATAAAAATAGAATTCCTGTGATTCATACTGCTCTTGATACATATAGTTCTGTCATAAAAATATCAAAAATAGAAGTAAAAATTAATAGACATACACCTTGGAAAGTACAAAAAGCTATTGAATTGATTAGTAAAAATACGGACTTGGATAAATGTTTGATTGAAACTTGATGACTTTGTGGACAGACAATAATTATATTTATAAAAATCTACCATATCCTTTAAGAGCACAAAAGAATAAGGTCTCAGGCATGGTTTCTGTTAGTTTTATGATAAATAAAGATCTACGTAGAAAATATAAAAATATTAAACGATATTGGTTCAGGATGTGGTAGAGCTGCTGAAAAAGTATTTAAAAAAATGAAAAAAGAAAAGTTGAAATGGATACTTGGAAAACAAAATGGGGTAAATGTCGGTGTATTATATACTGTACCGGTTAGTTTTAGATTTTCAGGGCGTAATATTAGACCTGTTTTTAAGTATTCGGCCTTTTATACAATCCTAAAGCTATTCTATGAGTAGTTGAAAGTGCTTTTTATGTTCAGTAGGCAAACTAAATAAAATTTTCTATTGTTTTAACCTAATCTTTTGTTATTTTTGTCGCTTAATATATAAAACACATTATTATGCCATATTTATTTTCTTCAGAGTCTGTATCAGAAGGACATCCTGATAAAGTCTCAGATCAGATTTCCGACGCTTTAGTCGATAGTTTTATAGCTTTTGATAATGATTCAAAGCTTGCAATTGAAACCTTGGTTACAACCGGTCAAGTTATTATAGCCGGAGAGGTGAAAACTAAAACTTATGTAAATATCCAGCAAGTGACAAGAGAGACAATTGCTAGAATAGGATATACCAAAGATGAATACCATTTTTCACATAAGTCTCTAGGTGTGATGAATTCCATTCACGATCAATCTGAGGATATAAGAATGGGGGTGGTTAAGCTAAATAAAGAAGAGCAAGGAGCTGGTGATCAAGGGATGATGTTTGGTTATGCATCAAATGAAACTGATACATACATGCCATTGCCTTTGTATCTTGCACATTTGCTTATGAGTGAATTAGCAGCGATTAGAAAAGAGGGGAAAGTAATGACTTATCTGCGTCCCGATTCCAAGAGCCAAGTAACGGTTAATTATTCTGATGACCACAAACCGATAAAGGTTGATACACTAGTCGTATCTACACAGCATGATGATTTTGATAAAAATACAGAGAGGATGCTGAGCGTCATTAAGAATGATGTAAAAGAAATATTGATACCAAGGATATTAGAATCTCTTTCTGATAGTAATAAATCTCTTTTTGATGATTTTGACTATGATAATAATCTTTATGTCAATCCTACAGGTAAATTTGTGATCGGAGGTCCACACGGAGATACCGGATTGACAGGTAGAAAAATAATAGTAGATACATACGGGGGTAAAGGAGCCCATGGTGGTGGTGCATTCTCAGGTAAAGATCCTAGCAAAGTGGATAGATCAGCTGCATATGCAACAAGACATCTAGCAAAAAACTTGGTTGCTGCGGGGGTTGCTGATGAAGTGCTTATTCAGGTTTCATATGCCATTGGTGTACCAAAACCGGTAAATATTTATATCAATACATACGGTACTAATAATACGGATTACAGTGATTTTGACATTGCGGATATGATATCTGAATATTATGATCTAAGCCCTGCTGCCATAGAGAAGAGATTGAAACTCAGAAATCCTATTTACCTTGAAACAGCTGCATATGGACACTTTGGAAGAAAAAATGAAATGGTAATGAAAACATTTAAAAGGTTTGATTATACGAGTAAAGGTGAAGAAATTATTAATCTTGAAGTTGAATTATTTACTTGGGAAAAATTGGATTTAGTAGATGATTTGAAGACAATGTTTTTATAATACAGATGGATATATCTGAAATAATACAAACATTATAAATATGGATTTATTTACAATTTTAACATTACTCATTGTTCTTTCTGCAGTATTCGGTTTTATAAACGAAAAATTTTTTAAATTACCTGATACTATTGGAATCATGATGATCACTATTTTATTTACTCTTGGTATAGTAATATTCGGCAGCCTTTCTCCTCATATGATAGAAGTAGCCAAATCCCTTGTGTTAAAATTGGATTTTAAAACAGCTTTATTGGATATAATGCTTAGCTTTTTACTTTTTGCCGGAGCTATGCATACTAATTTTGATCAATTGAAAATACAAAGATATCCAATTCTGATTTTTGCTACATTCGGTGTAGTGCTTTCGACATTTATTGTCGGTTATTCTATGCATTTTATTCTCCATTTGTTAGGATATGATATTAGTTTAATATATTGTCTTTTATTTGGATCTTTAATATCACCGACAGACCCCATAGCGGTTTTGGGGATATTAAAAAAAGCAGGTGTTCCAAAAAAATTGGAGGCAAAAATAGTAGGAGAGTCATTGTTTAATGATGGAATAGCCGTTGTCGTGTTTATTACAATATTTCAAATTGCAAAAGGAGGACAAGCTGATTCAGGTATTAGTGAAGTTTTGCATTTGTTGGCGGTTGAAGTGGGAGGTGGTATAGTCTTGGGGTTGATGCTTGGATTTGTGGCTTATATCATGATGAAGTCAATAGATAATTATGCAGTAGAAGTTATGATAACATTGGCAATAGTAACCGGCGGTTATTTGGTAGCTAGTCATTTTCACGCTTCCGGTCCGTTGGCAATGGTCGTTACAGGTCTGATAGTCGGACATGATACTATTAGAGATACTACAATGTCTAAAACCGTTGAACTGTATATAGATAAATTTTGGGAAATTTTAGATATGTTTCTCAATGCTATTTTATTTGTTATGATAGGTTTGGAAATGTTGGTGCTTGAATGGAAAACGCAGTATATTGCTATCGGTTTGATAGCGACTCTTTTGGTATTGACAGCAAGATATATTTCATTATATTTTCCTATATTGATATTTAAGAAAAAATTGAAATTTGTTAAGCACACGAATATAGTAATGACCTGGGGAGGCCTGAGAGGTGGTATTTCTATTGCTTTGGCATTATCTCTTTTGGATAATATGAGTAGAGATTTATTCGTTACTATCACTTATGTTATCGTTCTTTTTTCAATTTTAGTACAGGGTCTATCTGTTAAAAAACTTGTATTGAAATTAAACTATAAATCTAGTAAAGTTGAAGATTAAATCAGTTTTTATAATTATATTGTTTTTTGGAATAAATTATTTGTATTCTTGCAATTCAAATAAACCAATTAGTAAAGATAAAAACAATATTATGCAAGATGTAAATTTGGATACAGCCACTTTTGGAGCAGGATGTTTTTGGTGTGTAGAAGCTATTTTTAGCGAATTGAATGGCGTGGAAAGTGTTGTTCCGGGTTACGCTAATGGACATGTCGATAATCCTGATTACAGAATGGTGTGTACAGGCAATACCGGATATGCAGAAGTATGTCAAATAGTGTTTAATCCTGCCGTTATTTCGTATGAAGAATTGCTGGAGGTATTTTGGACTACTCATGACCCTACTACATTGAATAGACAAGGAAATGATGTGGGAACACAATATCGCTCAGCTATTTTTTATCATAATGATTCGCAAAAGAAGATCGCCATTGAATCAAAAGCTACAATAGCCAAAAAGATATGGTCTGATGATATAGTCACTGAAATTGCTCCCTTGGATAAATTTTATTTGGCAGAGGATTACCACAACGATTACTATGCAAATAATGCTAATCAAGGCTATTGTAGAATCGTAATCGAACCAAAAGTTTTGAAATTTAGAAAATTATTTAAAGATAAATTAAAGAAAAAATAATAATGGATAATTTGAAATACACAGCATTATACAAAAAACATGTTGCTTTAGGTGGCAAAATGGTTGAATTTGCAGGTTATATGATGCCTGTACACTATAATACTACAATACAAGAGGAACATGAAAATGTTCGTGCCAACATAGGAGTATTTGATGTGTCACATATGGGTGAATTTATAGTAGAAGGGGCTGAAGCTTTGGATTTAGTTCAGAGTATTACTACAAATGATGCTTCAAAACTAATAATAGGACAGGCTCAATATACTTGTATGCCAAATGAAAATGGGGGAATTGTTGATGATATGATTATTTACAAACTTAGCGAGACTAAATTTATGTTGGTTGTCAATGCCTCCAATATAGAAAAGGATTGGAATTGGATAGAAAGTCACAATACTTTCGATGCGCAAATGCGAGATGATTCAATGACAATGGGAATACTGGCAGTACAGGGGCCAAAAGCAGTAGAATTATTGCAAAAACTTACAAGTAAAGATCTATCAAAAATAAAATTTTATCATTTTACTATAGGGGATATTGCCGGTATTGATAATGTGATTCTCTCTGCTACGGGATATACAGGATCAGGGGGATTTGAGTTGTATGTCAAAAATCATGACTTGCCCATAGTGTGGGATGTATTGTTTGACGAAGGTGGTAGTATCGGTATAATGCCGGCAGGATTGGGAGCAAGAGACACATTGAGACTTGAAATGGGCTATTGCCTTTACGGTAATGATATTGACGAGACAACATCTCCTATTGAAGCAGGGTTGAAGTGGATTACAAAATTCAAAAAAGAAGCTGATTACCCCTCAAAACAATTATTTATAAACCAATTCAAGAATGGTGTTGAGAAAAAACTTATAGCTTTCAAAATGGAAGGAAAAAGAATACCGAGACATGGATATAAAGTATACAATTTAGAAAATGATGAAATTGGATATGTGACATCAGGTTCTTTTTCCCCATCCTTGGATATGCCAATTGGCATGGCATACGTTAAGCCTAATTATGCAACAGCCGGATCAGAGATATTAGTAGAATTCAGAAAAAAGAAAATGAAAGCAGATGTGATTAAATTGCCTTTTTATAAGGGGTAAAATAATTAAAACTAAAATATGAAATCACTATTGCTATTTTTAACATTGATATTTATGTCATCCTGTGGAGTTAGATATTCAGGAAATTACTCAACCCGAAAGTCTTTTGAAAGGCCCAAAAATCCCGAACCTGGAAAATGCTATGCCAAAGCTAAATTTCCAAGCACTTTTGATCATTTAACAAAATTGTATCCTGTTTTTACAGGAAAAGATAAAGTAAATTCTCCTTTTATTGAAAAACGTAAGTTTATTATTCAAGCCTACTCTAAAAAATGGATAAAGAAAAAAACCAAAAATTGTGTAACTTCTGATCCTGAAGATTGCTTTGTATGGTGTTGGGATGAGACTCCTAAAAGTCAGAAACGTATTTTATTGTAACAGACACAACTAAATAAAAGATTTTAAATTGATGCCGATCAATGAAAATTACAATTTTAAACCGGAAAGAGAAGATTGGGTTGAAGTTATTTGCCAATCTGATGTAAATTCAAAGCTGTACAAGGATATTGCATTTAAGTTAATCTCCTTGGAGTATCTTAGTCCAAATGCATATATTTCTAAGGGGTCTGAAGATATCCACAAAGCATTGAATAATTATGCAAAAGATAATAATTTGCCTTATGGAAATTTGAATATTCCATTATTGCAAAAATTAGGTGTTTTGTAGCTCCTAGACTAATAATACCAAGTCGCTACCAATATTCTGATTATAAAAAGCTTAGTTTTTACTTCTTCAGCTTTAAATAATCTTTCCATTGGTAAGGCTATGCAAAGATTTTTTCATTGAATAAGCAAAAACTAATTCTTTTTCTATTTCATCATCTTGATAATGGTATGGTATAAAAATTACACAAGAATTATCTCAATATTAAAATCTTTTAGTTTTATTAAATCACTTTTTGATATGTTTTGGTCGGTGATGATAGTATCAATGTGCTTCAAACTACTTATTTTTGCAAGGCTTTTGCGAGAGAATTTGCTTGAATCCACTACTACGATCACTTTTTTCGCTATCTTAATCATGGCTCTGCTTATAGAAGCTTCTGATATGAGCGGCGTATAAATACCTCCTTCAACAGATATACTATCGGCTCCTATAAAAGCAATGTCGCAATGAAACTCACTGATGGTTTTTACCGTAATAGGACCTATTAATGAACGCATTTCAGCTCTCAATTCTCCCCCGGGAATAATCACATCTACTTCCTTAAAATCTGCACACAGATCAGCAATAGGCAATGAATTTGTTATAAGATTGATTTTGAATTCTTCAAGGTTTTTTGCCACTTCCAAGGTTGTCGAACCGGAATCTATAACCACAGAATCTCCGTTATTTACATACTCTGCAGCTTTCTTACCTATTCTTTGTTTTTCAGCATAATTTATTTTTAATTTTTGATTAAGGCTGAGATCAAAATTTACAGGTTGCGATTTTATGGCTCCTCCTCTGGTTTTGATTAACAGACCTTTTTTTTCCAAATGAGCAAGGTCATTCCGAATAGAAACTACACTAATATTAAATTTTGTGCTTAGATCATTTACTGAAATCTTCCCCTTTTCTTTTAGAATATCTAATATGGCAGATCTTCTTTTCAATGTATTCCTCCCTTCTTTCATAATATTTTTTTTGTCTTGTGGCTTAGCCCACATAAATTTAATAGCAAAAAACCCTATTGCAACTTTGGATATTTTTACAAATCTACTGTAATAATTATAAATATTAAAATAAGTTGTTAAATTATTTGCAAAAATTACGAAAGCTTATTATATTTGCCGATAAATATTTAAACGAAAGGAAACGAAAGTTAAATAATCTACAAAATGATTAAATAATAATGATTGATAAGTCAAAATACACATTAAAAGAAATAAAACAGCAGCCCTCACTGTGGAAAAAAGTTTCTGAACTGGTAAGAGATAAAAAAGAAAGTATACAGTTTTTTATAAGCGACGTAGTTTCAGGTGATAATTCGGAAATCATTTTTACAGGAGCAGGTTCTTCCTTTTTTATTGGAGAAATGGTGGCACCGTTTTTCCAAAAAGATACCGGAGTCAGTTCAAAGGCAATTGAGACCACTGAAATAGTAACACATCCGGAATATTTTATCAATAAAAACAAAAACACACTGCTTGTGTCATTTGCCAGATCGGGAAATAGTCCTGAAAGTGTAGCGGCAGTTAATTTGGCAAATAAGGTGTCCGGTAATGTAAAACATTTGATTATCACATGTAATATTGATGGAGCTTTAGCCAATATTAATGCGGATAACATTTATTCGATTGTATTGCCGGAAGAAGCAAATGACAAAAGTCTTGCGATGACAAGTAGTGTCACATCAATGGGAATAGCTGCGCTATTGGTTGGGAGATTAAATGATTTGGAGCGAATGGCCATAGAAATAGAAAAAGCTTCCCATGCAATTACTAGTTTTTTTAATGGTTTTTCATCGAGTTTAGTGGATATAAGCAGTAATGATTACAAGCGAGCGGTGTTTTTAGGCTCCGGCCCCATGAAGGGTGTAGCTCATGAGGCGCATTTGAAATTGCAAGAGCTTACCGATGGAGAGATAATAAGTAAATTTGATTCTTTTATGGGGTTTAGGCACGGGCCAAAGGCAGTAGTAAACAATAAAACTTTATTGGTTTACTTTTTTTCAAATGATCCTTATATTAGAAAATATGAATACGATTTGGTCAAGTCTATATCCGAATCCTCTCAATATGCTTTGACTGTAGCTGTAAGTAATGCTTCGTTGAATGGTTTGGATTTTGATTTGAGAATAGAGCTTGATGATATTATTATTGATGATGCTATCTGGACAATAACCAGCTTGGTACCTATTCAGTTATTAGCATTTTACAAATCAGAAGCACTCGGTTACAATCCCGATTCTCCGTCAAAAAGCGGTGCAATTCACAGAGTAGTGCAGGGAGTCTCTATTTATGAATACAATTAATATTGCCGTAATAATATGAATAAAGAATTAAGAAATATAGCATCAAAAAACAATACTTCATTATTGGAGTATATATTAAAAAAAGTTGATGACGCTGAGCAAAAGACCGGGATTAAAAGGACTTTGTTTGCAGCTTGTCCAAATTCTATCTCAGTAATAAGAGCTTCCCTGAATGCTGCTAAACGAAATAATGCTCCGATTAAATTTGCGGCAACACTTAATCAGGTCGATTTGGATAGAGGATATACGGGAATGAACCAAGAAGAATTTGTAAAAATAATAAGACAAGAAGCACGAAAGATTAACTTTACCGGGTCTGTTATTGTAGCGGTAGATCACGGAGGTCCTTGGCTAAAAGACATACAGAAAAAAGAAAAATGGTCTTACGACAAAGCGATTGGTTGGGTGAAAAAGTCTTTTGAAGCATCTGTTGATGCGGGATTTGATATGATTCACGTTGATCCGACTGTCGATATCAATTTGAAAGAGGGTGAAACTATTAGTATAGATATCGTGGCTGAGCGAACAGTAGATTTGATAGTGCATACCGAAGAATACAGAAAAAGCAAAAATATAAATAAAATTGCCTACGAGGTGGGAACGGAAGAAGTACATGGTGGATTAGCTGACATGCAAGTTTTTAATAGATTTTTTGTGTTACTTAAACAAGGTTTGAAAGCCAAGGGACTTGAGGATGTTTGGCCTTGTTTTGTCGTAGGTAAAGTCGGTACTGATTTGCACACTACATTATTTGATTCTAAAGTAGCAAAACAATTGACAGAGGTGAGCAAAAAATACGGAAGTGTCATAAAGGGGCATTATTCTGACAACGTTGAGAATCCGGAAGACTATCCCTTATCGGGCATGGGAGCAGCCAATGTAGGTCCGGAGTTTACTGAGAATGAGTATGACGGGCTAATGGAATTGGCAGAAATTGAGACAGAGCTGTATGATAATAATAAAATTGCTAAAATTTCCGAAATAAAAGACGTACTTTGGCAGGCAGTAATAGATTCAAATCGTTGGCAAAAATGGTTGGGTAGTGATGAAAATCCTAATGATTTTTACGCTAATACCCCTGAAAGACAACTTTGGTTGATAAAAACTGGATGTAGATATATTTGGGAAAATTCAGAGGTGTTAGTAGCGAGAAAATCATTGTACGACAATATTGAAAGTTGGGGAATTAATGCAGAAGCAATTTTGCTTTCTCATATAGAAAGGTCAATGGATAAATATTTTAATAAATTCAATTTGGTTAATTTTAATGATGAATTGATATAAATATTCAATATGGATTCTAAAAAATATGATGTAATAATAGTAGGGGAATTAAATGTAGATTTGATATTGAATGGTATTGAAGGTACGCCTGAGGTTGGAAAAGAAGTGTTTTCAAGAGATATGAATTTAACTCTTGGGAGTAGTTCGGCTATTTTTGCAAATAACCTAAGTGTATTGGGTGCAAAAGTGTCTTTTGTAGGAAGGGTTGGAAATGACAGTTTTGGGGAATTGGTGGTTTCTTCACTAAAAAAATCAGGTGTTGATATTAGCAACTTAATAGAAACTCCGGACAATTATACCGGTATTACTGTAGCGATGAATTATGGTGAAGATAGGGCTATGGTAACTTATCCGGGAGCAATGAGCGATTTGAAAGTGATAGATATTACTGATGATAAGCTATCTAAAGCAAAGCATTTGCACGTAAGTTCTATTTTTCTTCAAGAAGGTTTGTTGCCGGATATTCACATACTGTTTCAAAGAGCAAAATCATTAGGAATGACAACTTCGCTCGACCCACAATGGGATCCAACAGAAAAATGGGATGTAGATTTAGGCAGATTGCTTCCTTATGTAGATTTGTTTTTGCCTAATGAATCAGAGCTGATGGCTATGACCTATACACAGTCAATAGAAGCCGGAATACAAAAAATAAGAAAAATTTCTAATAATATTATAGTTAAACAAGGCTCAAAAGGAGTAAGCTTATACAATCAGGAGGAAACAATCAAAACTTCTGCTTTTTTAAACAATGATGTGGTGGATGCAATTGGGGCAGGAGATAGTTTTAATTCAGGTTTTATCAATGCATTTATCAATGGCAAAACTCTTTCAAAATGCTCTGAAGAAGGAGCAATAACAGGAGCGATTAATACAACGGCTTCAGGTGGAACAGCTGCCTTTGAAAGCAAAGAAAAGGTTAAAAAAATAGCAGAAACAAAGTTCAATTACAAATTGGAAATATAGAGATGAAGAACAAATTTGAACAAATAAACAAAGAAAATAAAGCCTTGTTGGCAACAAACTTTTACAATTTTGAAACATTGAAAGGGGTGTTGACAGCTGCGCAGGAAAAAAATAGCAGTATTATTCTGCAATTGACCAAAAGCTCAATTGACTATCTCGGTCTTGACAATGCTGTAGCAATGGCAAAATCAGGGTTGAAAAGCTTTGGGGTGAAAGGGTGGATTCATCTTGATCATGGGCCAAATATTGAATTGGTAGAAGCTTGTCTAAAAGCAGGTTTTGATTCTGTAATGTATGATGGAAGCGAACTTTCTTTGGAGCAAAATATCGAAAATACTCGTAAAGTTGTTAGTTTGGCAGCACAATACAATGTAAATGTAGAAGCGGAGTTGGGTTATATTGCCAAACTCGGACAGGCAAAAAACAAGGTTGCATATACTTCGGCCAAAGACGCCAAATTATTTGTTGACGAAACCGGAGTTAATACATTGGCAGTAGCTATTGGCACGGCGCATGGGTTTTACAAAAAAACTCCAAAACTAGATTTTAACAGATTAAAAGAAATAAAAGATGCTGTTAATATTCCATTGGTATTGCACGGTGGCTCTGGAGTGCCGGTTGAAGATGTGAGAATGGCTATAAAAAATGGAATTTGTAAAGTAAATGTTGCAACAGAGATAAAAAATATCTTTATGCAAACCTTGAAAAAATTGCTTAGTGAAACGGAAGAAATTGATTTAAGAAAGGTTTTTCCTCCAGCTACCAATGCAGTAAAAGAACTGGTGAAAGGTAAGCTGGATATGGTAAGTATAGTATGAAAAGGTTGAAATAATATTGATTGGAATTGAATAAAGTCCCATAGGAGTATGGTTCTAATAATGTACTGGGGGCGGTATTATAGCAGAAAATAAATTTTAATGATATGAAAAATATATTAACTATTTTATTTGTACAATTTCTGATTTTTCAGGGATTGAGCCAGATTACAGGAACGGTAATTGACGAACAGAAACTACCGATGATAGGCGTCAGCGTATCAAAAGCCGGCACCACTTTGGGGACTATCACAGATACAAATGGAGCTTTTAGCATTGCTGCAAACAAAGGAGATGTTTTGGTCTTTAAATTTATCGGGTACAAAACAATTGAATTTCCATTGAATGGAGAAAATAAAATCAATATAGAGATGGCAATTAGTTCTGTGATGATGGAGGATGTAGTAGTTATGGGTTATAGCAAAAAGACGAGGACAGAGATATCAAGTGCAGTCACGGTATTGGATGAGCGAAAACTTAACGATGCTCCGGCAAATGATGTTGCGACATTGCTTCAAGGGAAAATATCAGGAGTACAGGTTGTCAATAGTTCGGGTGAGCCCGGAAGTGGGGCTGAGATAAGAATTAGGGGAGTTTCTACTATAAAACCCGGTAACGCTGAGCCTTTGTATGTGGTAGATGGTATTATTGGGGGGTCGTTTGACCCGAGTGATGTAGAGAGTATTACTGTTTTGAAAGATGCAGGTGCTACGGGTATGTATGGAGCAAGAGCCAATAAAGGTGTAATTGTAGTGACCACAAAAAAAGCTAAAAGCAATAAACCAAAATTTGAATTTAAAACAAGTTATGGTTACAATACTCCTGATCATGGCAATGTAAAGATGATGAATAGTGCTGAATTTTTCAATGATTTTAGCGCTGAACTATATCGAGATTATGAAACTCATCAAATTGATAAAATCAAATTTTATAAAGATTATCCACAAGATTTGCTTCAAAAAGATTACAGCTGGGTAGGTGAAATATTTAAACCCGTCCCGATACAAAAATATTATTTATCTACAAGTGGTAGAACAAAGAAATTTGGTTATTATATCAGCGGTACGTATTATGATGAAAAAGGGACATATCGTAGTACCGGATTCAAAAAAATAAATCTTAGAGTAAATACAGATTTACAGTTAAATTCAAGAGTTAGTTTAAAAAACAATATAAATATAAGTGGTTCAAAAGGATCAAGCTATGATTATTTGGATATGTATTACTCTTATCTTGGTGTGCCTTGGGACAATCCTTACAATGAGGATGGAACGCCAAAATATGTTGATGCAAAAAACAAGAAATGGTGGTCAAGAGATCACATCAATCCGATTCACAGTATAGATAATTCCGATTACAATTACAAGGGAGTTGGTATTGATTATGATATGGTTTTTAATCTTAAAATTCTTGAGTGGCTATCATTTTCTTCTTCAAATAGGTTGAGCTTTAATACTGATAAAGGGCATAGATTTGTATCTCCTATCGCTGCCGGTACTTATCACGATAAGGGCTTTGTAAGTGAAAATCAAAATATATGGTATGGGGCTATTAGCACAAATCTTCTAAGATTTGATAAAAGTTTTGGAAATCATTCATTTGATGGTCTGTTGGGTACAGAAGTAGATCAAGGTTATACGGAAGATTTGGCACTTGAGGGCAAGGGATTACCCGAGGGCTTTAGTGTTCCAACCGTGGCTTCATCAGAATTTAAGATAAGCGGTTCACATGACAAAGAGCTATTCAGATCGTTTATTTCACAGGTCAATTACAATTTTGACCACAAATATTTTCTTACTGCATCGTATCGTGTAGACGTTACTTCAAATTTCCCATCGGGTAACAGAACAGCTCATTTTCCGAGTATTTCAGCTTCTTGGATGTTGAACAAAATGTCGTTTATGAGCAATATATCTTCTATTAATTTATTGAAATTAAGATCAAGTTTTGGTATTACGGGAGATCCTGATATTGGAGCGAGCAGATTTTTGGGCTTATATTCATTAAATACCCAGTACAATAGCCATCCATCTGCTACACCTTATCAATTGGCAAATCCCGATTTGACTTGGGAAAAAACTTACCAGTACAATATTGGGTTTGATTTGGGGCTATTCAAAGATAGGGTCAATCTGACATTGGATTTATATGACAATGTCACCAAAGATTTAATTGTTTTAGTCTCTCAGCCATTGTCTCAAGGATTTGAATACAGATGGGAAAATTCAGGGGCTGTCACCAACAAAGGGATAGAATTGGCTCTATCTACCTTAAATATTAAAACGAAAAATTTTTCTTGGTCAACAGATTTTAATTTTGCTAAAAATAAAAACAAATTATCAGGAATCGCAAAACCATTTTATACTACAATAAGCGGTATTTCACAAATATATCGAAATGGTAATGAAATTTATACTTTTGTTTTACCAAAATGGCTCGGAGTTGATAAGGAGACAGGAGGTCCCCTTTGGGAAAAAATAGAAAAAGATGGAGAGGGTAATATTATCAGTCGTTCGCCAACAACCAATTATTCAGAGGCAGAACCTCAGGAAGTAGGTAAAGCATTACCTGATTTTACAGGAGGTTTTAGCTCAACTTTACAATACAAAAACTTTACACTATTTGCAAATCTTGCATTTCAATACGGCAATGATATATACAACTTCACAAGAGTATTTATGGACAATGATGGGCATGAACCATATTACAACAATATGAAGCCAAAAAGCAGCTGGTCAAGGTGGGAAAAGCCAGGTGATAATGCAACTCACCCCAGTATGCAGCAAAATGCATTGTCCAAAGAACCATCATCAAGATATTTGGAAGACGGTAGTTTTGTGAAATTAAGAACGGTAAGTTTGAGCTATAGTCTGCCACAAAGATGGATTAAAAGTATCAATATTCAGAATTTATCAGTAGGATTAGGTGCTACTAACTTATATACTTACACTCAGTTTTGGGGACAAGATCCCGAAGTTACATTGAAGCAACAAGCGTGGTCTATGCCGGGAGTTTCGGACTTTAAATATCCCAATAACAGGCAGTTTTTATTTAATGTAAATATAAAATTTTAATACGATGAAAAATAAAATATACATTATCACAATCTTAGTTGGCGGATTATTATTTCATTCCTGTAGTGACATGGATGTTTTTCCTGCCGATCAATTGACTACCGGCTCTATTTCCAATTCTTCTGACGGTATATTGAATGTCACTAATGGCAATTATGCATTATTAAAAGACGGAGCGGAGTTCAATGGAATAGTAGATGACAACAATTGTTATCTTAGGCAATATTTTCAGATGTCGGATTTTGCTGCCGATGATATTGTTTGTGGACAAAAGACTGAAGATCCTTTGTATTATAGTTTTACCTATACGCATTCTCCCAACCAATCAAATTCAAGATTCTTTTGGTATATTTCCTACAAGATTATTAATGGAGCAAATACAGTTATCCAATATTTGGAATCAAAAGGAAATTTGTCAGATGAGGAATCTAATATTTTAGGTGAGAATTATTTTTTAAGAGCATTTGTTGAATTTAATCTCGTAAAATTTTATGCTTTTCCATACAACCAAGGAGATCCAAATTCTAATTTGGGAATAATTTTGAGAACATCCACATCAGAAAAGGCTGAAAAAGCTAGAGCCACGGTACAGGAAACCTATGATCAAATATTGCAAGACGCTATGCAATCAACAGAGTTGATGAATAAGTCGAGAGGAAAAGAATTTGCTTCAAAAGAGGCGGCTTGGGCATTATTGTCGAGAGTATATCTGTATATGGAAGATTATAATAAGTCAATAGAGTATGCTGACAAGGTAATAGATTCCGGAAGATTTACTCTTGAGACAAGTGAGTCTTATCCCTCATATTTTGCCAATGCATTATCTCGAAGCGAAACAATTTGGGCAGTTGCTTTTACTCCTTCGGACAACAGAGGAAAATTTGGTTCAATCGCTTCCATGATTTATAGCGATGGCAATTCGGGCTGGGGAGAAGAATTTGCTACATACAAATATTTGAACTTAATAAATACCTATCCGGAAGATATTAGAACTGCATATATAGATACAGTATTCAAAGAGCCGAGTATAGTTCAAAAGAAAAATGGTTTGGAAATGTTTTTTATAACCAAATTTAGTTTTCAGGGAGGAGATCCCAATTTAAGTTCACCAGTGATGTTTAGATTGTCTGAGATGTATCTCAATAAAGCAGAAGCTTACGCTCATCAGAATAATGAATCCTTAGCACTCGAAAATGTGAATATTATTAGAGAAAATAGGGGTTTGGATGGACATTTATTTGATAATGTGCCTAACGGAAAGACTATTTTAAGTGTCGTACTTGATGAACGTAGAGCTGAATTGGCATTTGAAGGACACAGGTATTTTGACTTGACAAGAAATAAAATAGACATTGACAGGACATATTGGGGTTACCATATCAAGGGTTTGACTATTGGTACAATTGATTTAGCAACTAAGCCTTCAGGTTATGATAACTTGATTATCAAATTTGATGATAAGGAAAAATTGTATTATATTCCGATTGACGAGATGATAGCTAATAATCTATGCGTGCAGAATTGATTTTTTTTTAACATACTTAAAACTTTACATTATGAAAAAAACTTTTATTTATTTATTTGCGATTTTAGCATTAGGCGTATTCACCGTGTCATGTGGTGATGATACACCTGCTCCTGTTACAGGTGAAGCATTGTTTACTTATGTTGCAGATGGCTATACTGTTACATTTACCAATACATCTACCGTTTCAGGTACTGTTACTTATGCATGGGATTTTGGTGATGGAGGTACATCAACTGAAAAAGATCCCGTACATACTTATGCTAAAAAAGGAGAGTACTCTGTGACATTGACAGTAACAGATTCAGAAGGAGGAACTCATCCTGTTACAACAAAGCTTTCTGTTGATAAAAAGACAAGAATTAGCTTGGAAGATAATTCTATTGATGATTGGAATGCTGTAACGGAGTCACAATTTATCATACCTCTAGGTGATAATTCAGGAGTGATTAAAGCTGTGAAATGTGATTACGATGCAGATTTTGTTTATTTTTTAGTGACTTTTGAAGGTACGCTTACAGATAGTACAATATTCAATGCATTGATAGATTCTGATGCAGACACTTCAGGATTCCAATCACATCTGTGGCCTAAATTAGGTGGTGATTACTTATGGCAAGGTCAAATAGACCTTGGAGCAGATGCTTGGATGGGTGTTTTTGAGTATGCAGGAGAGGATCACGGTTGGGGATGGATTGATTTGACAGGAACATTACCGGCTGATTTCTTTGTTTTTGGAGGTTCTTTTGTTACTGACAATAATACCATAACCTATGAAGTTGGGTTTTCAAGATCAAAAGTTCCGGGTCTGAGTGGAGATAAAGTTAAATTCTCTTTATATTTAGCTAATAAAGGATGGGCTGAGATCGGATATGCACCGGATAAAACAGAAGAAGGTGGTGAGCCAACTGATGGATTTACATTGAATATGAATTAATAATTTTTTATGCACAAGATTAGATTGATATTATCATTTGTTATTGCATTTAATGCTTTTTTGAGTGCTCAGACATTTGAACAGGTGGATTATGTGATTTCAGATGATAATATCGCTAATCCTGAACGTGGTTTTTACCACCAAGTCAGTAGCTTTTCGGAGGAAAACCTTTTAGGATATAAAGAAACGGGTAAAAGGTTGATACTGAAAAATTTTATTTTAAAAGATTTTAAAAATAAAGCTATTTCTGCCGATTTTCTCAGGGATTTGCAAAAAGACTTTGATAAGATAAGGAAAGCGGGTTTCAAAATTATTGTCAGATTTGCTTATACGGAAACATTAACCAACCCTTATGGTGATGCGCCACCCGAAATTGTATTGATGCATATCAATCAACTCAAACCAATATTGACAAGAAATAGTGATGTTATTTTAACTGTTCAAGCAGGTTTTATCGGCACATGGGGAGAATGGTATTATACGGATTATTTTTCAAAATCACCGGGAAACATAACAGAGAAAAATTGGAATGATAGGCGTTCAGTTGTCGATGCATTGTTGGAGTCATTGCCAAGAGATAGGATGATTCAACTCAGGACTCCGACATTTATGCGTAAAATAAATCAAGAAGATGAATTTGAAGCAATAGCTAAAGAAAAAGCATACAATGGCTCTAAAAAATCCAGAATAGCATTTCACAACGATTGTTTTGTAGCTGGGTATGATGATTGGGGAACATATCAAAATTTGGATATAGAAAAAGCATTTCTTGAATTGAATTCGGAGTTTTCTATTGTAGGTGGAGAAACTTGCAGTAAAAGTGCCTATTCCAATTGTGAAAATACCCTTAAAGAATTAAAAAGATTTCATTGGTCATTTTTGAATATCGACTATCATCAGGGAGTGTTAAACCAATGGAGAAATGAAGGTTGTTTTGAAGAAATTGAAAATAAATTGGGATATAGATATATTTTGCAAGAAGCAAACTTGCAAAACGAAAGCAAACCGGGTGGAAAAGTTGATTTTACTTTAAAAATCAAGAATGAAGGGTGGGCAAACCCGACAAATGAATATATTTTGCAATTGGTTCTAAGAGATACAACAAACAAAAACACATACGTATTTACAGTTGATGAAGATATTCGGAAATGGGAAATTGATCAAGAAAAGATATTAAATGTAAATGCCGGATTACCTGACGATATAGAATCAGGAATATATCAATTGGATTTTTCTATAAAAGATAAAAGAACTACGCTTTTTTTTAATCCCGATTATAGTATCAGGTTTGCGAATAAAGATATTTGGGATAATAAAAATGGTATAAATAGCTTAAATCACAATGTAAAAATATCCCCAACTTATGATGTGCCAAGTTATACAGGAGTTAATTATTTCAAAAAAGAAGGGGTTCCTTCACCTGGGTTTGAAGCGCCTAAATCTTTAAATATAACACAATACAACAAAAATAATATAGTATATTGGACAAATAATTGTCATGCAGAAAATCAAATTACAAGAGTTTTGCGTTCAATAGACAATACCAATTTTAAGACAGTAGCTGTAATAAATAATGAAGAAGTCAGCTATATAGATAAGAACCTCGATGATAATACTACATTTTTTTACAGAACACAATTTATTTCGGGAGATAAATATTCCTCATTTGAGTCAGCGCAAGTCCAAAAGCAAAATCCTGATACAAAACAATTTTTACAAATAGAAATAGATGGAAATAGCGAAGATTGGGGTTGTGTGCCGCCTGTTATTACCACATATCAGAATGGATTATATGCATTGAGACTATGCAACTCAAATAAAAAATTGCATTATAGTATCGAAGGTGATACAATAAACAATTATAAGATATATCTTAATTTTAATGATAGTACCGGATACATTGTAAGTAATGACAGTTTGTATAAGTTTGGCAACGATAATCTTACTTTCATTACCTTCGTTAATTTAGCAAAGAAATCAAATTTTGTTGAAGGTACTATCTTTTTGTCAGACATTGATTGCGTAGATAAAGCAATAATAGACATAGGGCTTTTAATCAATAATCAAGAAGTTTGTGAAGGAGAAGACAAATATTTTTTGAAATATAAAATCATTGATATTCCGGAAAGATTTAAAGTAAAGCCATCGGTAGTCACACCATATTCAAAGGTAAAAATCAGTTGGAAAATCGATCCCAATGTCGAAGGATATATAATAGAACGGTCAACAGGAGATACAGGGCATTTTGAACCTATCAAAGATCTCGAAAGAACATCAAGTTATTATTTGGATAAAGATCTTGACAGTTCCAAAGTGTATTATTACCGTATGTTTGGCTATTCTGATATTATTAAATCAAATTATTCAGACACTATAAAAGTGCATTTGGGCACTACATCTATCGGTTCTGTTATACTACCGGGTAAAAGTATTTTCATAGTGCCTAATCCAATAAAAGACGAAGGATTTTTGAATGTAAATTCACAATCAAATGCTGTATTTAATATAGGGTTATATGATGTATCCGGAATTATGGTTAAATTATTATATTTTGGGCATATTGAAGGTGGCAGAAAAATAAAGATAGAAAAGGAAGATTTAGAATCAGGGCTATATTTTGTAAGGATAAGCCAAAAAGGAATTATTATTAAAACTTTGAAATTAATTATTTTATAAAACTAAATTTAAAATTATGGAAATTAAAAAAATGGTATTGAGTTTATTTGCCTTATTATTGGGCGTTTTTATCATCACTTCTTGCGGCGATGATACACCTGCTCCTGTTACAGGAGAAGCTTTGTTTACATACCAAGTGGACGGATACAAAGTGACATTTACCAATACATCAACAGTATCAGGAACTGTTACTTACGCTTGGGAATTTGGTGATGGAGAGACATCAACAGAAAAAGACCCTGTTCACACTTATGCTGCCAAAGGAGAGTATTCTGTTACATTGACAGTCAAAGATTCTGAAGGAGGAACACATCCAGTCACAACAAAAATCAAAGTGGACAAAAGTACTCCTGTAAAATTGGACGATGAATCTTTTGACGATTGGAATGGTATTGCAGATGCATTTGCAATTGGAGATAATGCAGGATCTATTAAATCATTCAAATATGACTTTGATAGTGAAAATATTTATTTCTACATAAAACAAGAAAAAGATTATATAGATGCATCAATTTTTGATATGTTGATAGATGTTGATCCTGATGCGACTACCGGTTATACATACGGTTTGTGGACAAAATTTGGAGGAGGAGAATTGTTATTTGAGAATAGTTTTTCAGCCAATAGAGAAAACAATGAAGAATACTGGTTGGATTTTGCAACTTACCACCCTGAAAATGGTACTGAATGGGATGATATTTGGGTATATGATGGAGGAAATACAGCAGATGCTCAGGTTGATGGTACGTATAAGGCAACAGGAAATGTAGTAGAAATAGAATTTGCTATCTCAAGAACAAAAGTTGCAGATTTAAAGGATGTGGAAAAAATAAAGGTTGTAGCTTGGACAAGCAATCAAGATTGGGATGAAATAGGGTGGATGCCGGATAAAGGTAGCGAAGACAAACCTGATGTGGATGGTATAGTAATAGATATGAAGTAGTATCAATTATATTGATATGAAAAAAATGTAAAGTAGAGTTTTTAAGTGTGTTAAAACCTAAAAAGGGAAGATAGTTTTTTCTTTCTTCCCTTTTGGGTTACTAAAAAAATATTATTATGAATAAGAAGCTTTGGCTATTGTATGCATTGGTGACAACTGTATTTTGGGGTATATGGGGAGCATTAACAGAATTGTCAGCAACTGCTGGTTTCCCAGGAACATTGATTTATGTAGTATGGTCATTTACAATGATTATCCCGGCTATTATTGCATTAAAGATTATAGATTGGAAACTTGATATAGACCCAAAATCAATAATGTTTGGGGCATTAATCGGATTTTTAGGGGCAGGAGGACAATTAGCATTATTTACAGGGGCAATTGTAAATGGACCGGCATATTTAATATTTCCGATTATCTCATTGTCGCCCGTGGTGACAATTTTATTGTCGGTATTTTTGCTTAAAGAAAAGGCTTCTTTAATGGGGTGGGTAGGCATTGTTTTAGCATTGTTGGCCATACCTTTTTTATCATACCAAGATCCGGATGGTAATTCGCACGGATACGCGTGGCTTATTTTTGCCCTTATTGTTTTTTTAGCATGGGGAATTCAAGCATATTTTATGAGATTTGCCAATCAAACAATGAAGGCAGAAAGTATTTTCTTTTATATGACAATAACCGGTTTGCTTTTGGCTCCGATAGCCTATTATATGACGGATTTTAACCAAGAGATAAACTATGGTGCCAAAGGATTGTATATGGCTTTTGGTGTTCAACTTTTAAATTCAATCGGTGCTTTGACCATTGTATATGCCTTTAGATACGGTAAGGCAATAGTGGTAAGTCCATTGACCAATGCAGTCGCTCCTGTGATAACAATAGTATTGTCATTGATATTGTATAAGACTTTTCCACACAATATAATCGTTATTGGAATGGTAATAGCATTGATTTCAATGTTTATTCTTGCAAGCCAAGAAGAATAAGAAGAAATAAAAGTCCCATAAGGGACGGCATTATGGTAGAAAGAGAATAGTAAGAGGAAGAAGTCCCATAAGGGACGACATTATGGTAGAG
>Ga0256833_1000082_pt1 | contig 71226 bp, 66 predicted proteins | sample 356284metaG_FD_190535 | JGI IMG/M metagenome (GOLD analysis project Ga0256833, IMG submission 190535) | Hydrothermal vent microbial communities from Mid Atlantic Ridge, Atlantic Ocean - 356-284 | ecosystem: Environmental > Aquatic > Marine > Hydrothermal vents | place: Atlantic Ocean: Mid... | reverse complement strand
GCACTATCATGGGAGATATGCCCCTGCACTTACGTATTCCGCATCGGTGCAACAGAGTGCCCATGTGATATTCCTTGAAAAAATTTTCAATGCTGCCAAATAACCTTTGCTCTTGAGCTTGTTCATCCCAGAAAATTTCATTATCTTTCATCTTGGAGTCCTTTTTGACTTTCTGACTGTAATGATGTTTGGGTAACCACCATTATAATCGAAAAGAAAGGACTCCTTAAGTGAAATATACAAATTATTTCAATATATTATCCTCGATTTTTTCAGGAAAATTTACTCCGAAAGTTGAGTTATTTTAATATAAGCCATCAATCTAAAATAACAAAATGGCTTATTTTAAGATACGGGAAAACGATGAAGCGTGAACTCCAGGGGCATTACGTAACTATATCAATGGTGGGTGAGAAGGCCCAGGCCTTCGTGCCCGCGCCGCTGCCCCCGCAACCACCCATAGAGTGGACGCCGGAGTTGCGCGGCAAGTTCGACCATGCGCTGCTTTCTCTCGGTCGGTTGGACAGTATTTCCACCTTCCTGCCTGATATCTCCCTGTTCCTCTATATGTATGTCCGCAAGGAGGCGGTGCTCTCCTCCATGATCGAGGGAACGCAGTCATCGCTCTCCGATCTTTTGCTTTTTGAACTGGACATGGAGCCCGGCGTGCCGATGGACGATGTCCGGGAGGTGAGCAACTATGTGGCAGCCCTGGACCATGGCCTGAAGCGCATGAACGAGGGGTTTCCGCTCTCCCTGCGTCTGATAAAAGAGATGCACTCCATACTGCTAGCCAGGGGGCGGGGTAGCAACCAGACGCCGGGGGAGTTCCGCAGAACCCAGAACTGGATCGGCGGCACCCGGCCTGGCAACGCGGCCTTTGTTCCCCCACCGGCTGACCAGGTCATGGAGTGTATGGGCAAGCTGGAGTTGTTTCTGCATGACCAGCCGGAACCGACTCCTGCGCTCCTCAAGGCTGCTTTGGCCCATGTGCAGTTCGAGACCATCCATCCGTTTCTGGATGGTAACGGCCGTCTTGGTCGTCTGCTGATCACGCTGCTCTTGTGCGAACAGAAAGTGCTCCGGGAACCTCTGCTTTACCTGAGCTTCTATTTCAAGACACACCGCCGGTATTACTATGAGTTGCTCAACAATGTGCGTTTGACCGGAGACTGGGAAGCTTGGCTCGACTTCTTTGCGGAGGCGGTCATTGTCACCGCCACCCAAGCGGTGGAAACAGCACAGCAACTCGTCGATTTGGCAAATAAAGATCGTGATAAAATCAGCAGCCTCGGCCGGGCTGCGCCATCTGCCCTGCAGGTTCACCGGGCATTGATGGAACGCCCCATCACCACTTCCGGGTGGCTGGTGGAAAAAACAGGCATCACTCCGGCAACGGTCAACAAGTGCCTGGCCCATCTGGAACGCCTGGGCATTGTCCGGGAACTGACTTCCCGCAAGCGCAACCGTCTTTTCAGCTATACCGGATATGTGGACATCATGAACCAGGGAACGGAACTGCCCGGATGATGGAATTCAGACTTTTCATGTCAACACATCTAAAGGTGTGGCGGCGTGAATCGAACCCGCGTCCATTCTCTGTTTGGGGAAAACATGGAGAAAGGGATTTCTCCGGGAAGGCGCCGGAAGGAAGCTGTGTTGTGCCGATTTCCAATGTGCTGACAATAAGTTACGGCGATTTTTGCATGTGAGGGGCTTTTGTGAACAAGCGGCGAGCCCTCCACCATTTGAAAAAAGACAACCCGTCTCTCCGCAGGTCTTCTCCGGGACGACGGTTTTGCTATTTCTCCTTGTTTTCAAAGGTTTTGCACGTCTTGCTATCCTTGGAATCCTTAGAACGCATTTTTCTTGCGCACGCCACAGATATTCAATCCTGATCAGGGATGTCAGTTCACCAGTGAAGGTTTTACATCCATTTTGAGGGCCTACGATATTCGCATCAGCATGGATGAAGCGGATATCTTGACAGAACTCTATCTTCATAGAGAGGCCGTGGAGAAGCCTCAAGTATGAACTGATCTATATCAGGGAGTTTCCTACAGCTCCTGCTCTGAAAAAAGGATTGGATGCTGGTTCAGGCAGCTTAAGATGAGGGGCAAAGGCGAACTTAAAATGAACAAAATACTGTTCGAAAATTGGGGGGCCACTTCGCCATTTTTCATTTCCAAACGACTTATAAATATGATAAAATAAGTACCATCAAATATATTCGCCTTGGAATTATTCGTGTAGTCTGTACTTTTTTGATCTTGGGGGGGTGACAAAATGAAATATGGATATATGATTGTTTCATTTTTCATCTTGTTTTTGCCGACAACTTGCCTTGCTACTGATTATACGGGCATGTGGTGGGATGCTTCCAAGCCTGGGACAGGGATTTTCATAGAACAGCTTCCAGGCAGCAATTGTGTCTGTGGGGCATGGTATCTCTATGATCAGCAAGGGAAACCCCTTTGGACCACGTTTTGGGGAAATATCTCTGATGATCAACAAAGTAGCCAGCACCAGCTTAAAACTCAACTTTATAGCTTTACCGGCCCAAAATTTGGCAATATGTGGGATAGCTCCATGGTCAAGGCAAAGGTAGCTGGTCAGCTTACGTTGACCTTTAAAAACAGCACCAATATTGATATGGCGTATGAGGTGCAAGGTGTTACAGGCCAGATGCACCTCACCATGTTTTCCAACGGATTGTGCCCGGGATGGCTTTGGTGGGATCCAGAAAAACCAGGCCAGGGTGTCGCTTTATTCCATTACCTGGATAACGAAGGGCTGGATAGGGTTGGACTTGCATGGTATCTGTATGATGATCAGGGAAGTCCAATGTGGTTTACTGGCACAGAGCAGCCAGAGGGAGAAGGTTTTGAGCTTTGGCGTTTTTCAGGCCCGGTACTTGGCGTTGATTGGGATGGCTCAGATCTTTTAAAGAGCAGTGCCGGTACAGTCAGACTCGAAAACGTACAGCCTCCGGAATTCTCCGGGGGTGATTTGATATCGCCTACAAACAATATGACATATTCGGTGGGAGGTATTTCAGGTAGTCTGGCACTTCAGTACTTCATGTACGATTGCAACAAGTAATCTGATCAATGTCCACCATCATCCTTACATGAGGCTCAATGCGAAGTTGCACTCCTCAGAATTGTGGCCTGAGCGTTCTGTTCCTGAGAAATACATGATTTGAGTTACATGCAGGGATTGTAAGTGAGGAATTATTTGTCTGTTTTGGTTTCACGGAGTTGTAAATAGCTGTTTCACTGATTTCTTCTATGTTGCTTAATGCCTGTATCTGAATGGTTGCCTCTTCCACTATCTGATCAAACAGCTTCATTAACTTCTTCATCAAATCCTGAGGGTATTTTCTCCTGTGATTTTAAAGACTAACATCATGTCTTCATGTCGATGTAAATTTTATTCTGAGATCAAGCCAAGTTTGTTTGGATAATTTTACATTTTGTAGAAAATGAAGAAAAATAAAGCTGTTAATGGCCCTATATGGATTGTAATTACAAAAAGACAAAAATGATCATTCGGTAAGTTTTTTCAGGGCATAGGTGCTCACTTATGTCTGATATTGGTACCGGTCTTTTCTCTCAAAATAATGCCTGAAACGGTTGAAAAGCTCGATACAAACTCTTTTGTCCCTATTACTGCATATCTGTAAGATAACGGGTAGGCATGAAAGATCGATTCTTGGACGATTGACGTTTTTTCAATCCAATCTCTGCCTTTTCATAATTAACCCCACCTGTATTTTCCGGTCTATCACATAGACCTGCTCTTGATTGGGAGCGATGTAGGCCAGAGACAGGTTATCAATGTATCTTCCATCCCCTACTATCATGCTCTTGAATCTATCTGCAACATTCAAATGACTTATCGAAAAGATTGGATGCCGGGATTAATTATTGGCCTGTCCCCCAGATTTCCTTTGAGGATAATTTATTTGCTCGTGGGACAAGATCTGCTTCTCTTCGATTTTCATGTTATATTGAATCCGATCTCTGTCAGTTGCAGAAAGGTAGGGGTTGCTAATGCACTAAAGGAGATTATATGAAGGACAAATTGATGTTGCTGTTGGCTATCTTGGCATTGATCTCTTCTGTGGACACGGTATCTGCACGACGAATGGACATAGGTGGAGGTGGCATGATGCGAGGTGCTTCACATCAAGCCCATCTTACTGCTGAATGGGGACCAAAACTGGCTGGTAAGTGCTACACGTGTCATGATGGAAAACCTTCCAGGCGTACTGTCAATTACAATCATTGCACACCCTGTCATAGTCCTGACGGGGCATTTGATGGCATGAACGATCCTGTCATAGGGGCGCGTTACAACTGGGGCAGGAGATCGTCTCTCATATATGATTCGAATGGCAAACTAAGACCAGGGAAAGAGAAATGGTGCGCTGGATGTCACGACGATGGTACTTCTGTAATCGATAATGTTATAGCCCCAAATATCACAGGTCGTTCCTTCAGCGGGAGCTGGCAGAGCCCTGATTCTGTCGTGGACAGTGACATCCTTGATGCCCAAAATCTCATAGATAACGATATTGAGACAGGAAATGGGGAAAGCAGTGGGCAATATATGATATTCGATCTGGGGGATGTCACGGATATTTCCCATATCAGATTGTATATGGGCCCTGGTGAGACGGCTTTGTGGGAGGTCTATGGCAGTACGGACATGGGAAGCTGGAGGCGTATTCTTCTGGGACAGGCAGTAATTTTTGCTGCTCCAGCCTGGGAGTCTGGTTTGGTTGAAGGCTGGAATACCATAAGACTAGATACATTTATCCCCATTCGTTATCTAAAGCTTGTCAAGGTTGGGCCTGGTGACCTTGGCGAAAATGCAGTCCGAGAACTGGAATTCAAGAAGGATCTTCGCTATGGCTACTACTATAATGGGCACAAGATCTCTTGTGACAATTGTCATGACCTGAGAAGTTCACATATCGATGGCTTTTCCAGGACCTATGCGGCAGATCTTGATAATTACAACAGTGGTTATCGCCTCCTCGATGTTCAGGTTGGTAATACCACAGTCCCAGCCATGGAGATCCCGCGTAGAGGCTGTAGTAGCGACGAGGATCTTGAGACAACGAATGATTTTGCACTATGTTTCAAGTGCCATGACAGGGCGATGGTATTGGGAGATGGTTATGGCAGTGGTGTTATGTTTCAGTATCCTCTAAAGACAAATTTTCGAAATGATACCCATGTGGATGCAAGTGGAATGGTCAGCAATGAACATGTGCGCCATGTAAGGGGTAGGGGTTATTGTGGAAACAGTCCAGATTGGGATTCCGATTGGGATGGTCGGCCTGATTCTCCTATGAGCTGCACTGCATGTCACAATGTTCATGGATCTCCTACACCTGCTATGACTCGCCACGGAGAGCTCATCAGTACCGCAGGCACTTTCGATGGAGTTCCGATGATCAATTTCAGGTACCTAAATAACAGGTCTCAGCCTGATCCAGATCTGACAGATGTCATGAGGAGTACTGGCGGCATGACACAATTCTACGCACCAGGACCAGGCACCGTTGACAAGAATGCCACTTGCAAGATGTGTCACAACGACCAGATCAGTTACAGGCGTTCACCACTGAGGCTGGGCCATAGCCTGTTGTCTCCATAGGTAGGAAAATGGTAGTAGCTCTCCCGGATACATTCCGAGAGGGCTACCGAAAACTCGACAAAAACTGCCTCCAAGCCAATGGATTTGATAACACTCTACTCCTGTTGCATTGTGTTTTTTTAACCAGGATTTCATTACCTTGAGGCTTACACCAAGGAGAAGGATAATCTTGGTCCATGGGAACACGTGATCTTCTGCGTCGTAGTCCCTATCAAGCTCAGGATAAAAAGGCCTGATGTAGTACGATCCATGAAAAAACATTGTGTCTCTGACAATTACCCGAAGATGGCAGGGGAGAGGCGTGCAAGATAATGATAAAGGCGGAGATGGCCTCAGGCAGCCATTTCTTTGAAGGGTGTTTTTGGCAGATCCGAATTTTTTCTACTCTTTTATTTTTTTAAATAAGTTGCGAGCGATTAATAAGCATTAAAAAAGCTTTCAATTTTCCCGAATATGTGTTATTAAATACCAAAAAGTGCTATCGGCTTTTGTTGTTAATCTTGCTAGGGTCTTTGCCAGGCCTATACAATGAGTAAAAATTCACTCTGTCTTTCAAGGGAATCTGGTGTAAATCCGGAACGGGCCCGCCACTGTAAGTGGGGACGAAATCTTAATCCATGCCACTGTTAAAGATTTAACGGGAAGGCTAGGAGAGTAGGTGGATCCACGAGTCAGGAGACCTGAAGGCAGAAGTTTTAGATCCTTTTTCAGCGGAGACCTGAAAAGAGATCCGAAGGCATGCGGGGAAGCGGGTAGCTCGGGACTGGATCTTACTGGTTTCGGGCTTTTTTCATCTTGGGACATAATCAAATAAGGGAGGGAAAATGGAATGAAAAGAAGTGCTTTTTTCTTGGTCATCTTTTTTGTCTTTGGCACGTGTGTTTCTGTCATGGCAGGAGGTACGCCATCGCCCAGAGAACAGCAACTGGAGCAGATGGTGCAACAGCTTATCAAGGAGAATAGACAACTTAACAGAAGGCTTGAAAATGTTGAGGCCGAGCTTTCAAAGATGAAGGCAGGGAAGGCGCAAAAAGTACAGGCCCCTGTTGCTGAAGGCGCTACTGAACAAGAAGAACATTGGTATGATAGGTTCAGTATCGATGGTGGTGTGACCGGTGTTCTCATGGGTACATTAGGGGACGCAGACAGTGTAGAAAATATTCGCTCTACCCAGGATGCTTCCTATACCATCGACCTAAATCTAAATGCCGATTTTGCAAAATGGGGTAGGTTTTTCATCCATTTCGAAGGGGGAGATGGAGATGGACTAAACAACGATGTCCCCAGTTTTAGTGTGCCAAATTATGATGCTTATAAGACTGCAACCGCCCTGGACGAAGCCGCCTTGACCATCTCCGAGGCTTTTTATGAGTTTTCTTTCGCCGAGGACAGGTATGGGTTCGACATAGGAAAGATGGACGTAAGCGTTCTGTTTGACGAGAATGATGTGGCTGGAGACGAGACCACACAGTTTTTGTCAAATATATTTGTCAAGAGTATGGGTATGAATATCCCAGAGCCTGACAATTTTTACTGTCCGGCCTTTATGCTAAGGGCGCGTCCTGTAGACCTTCTCGAGTTCAAGGTCATTGGTGCAAGCGTATCTGCCCATGGCGAGGATACTGTATGGCACAATGTGTTTGATGATGGGATGATCGTAGGTCAGATGAATGTCATGCCAAATCTCCTTGGCAGGAATGGCAACTACAGGTTCTATGGTTGGGTAGACGAGAGGGGATATCTCAAGAACAAAGACCTTTCCAGGGTAAGTGGAATCGGACATGAAGAGGCAGACAAGCTTGCGGATAATTCCCTTACGGGCTGGGGGCTGTCTTTTGATCAAGAGCTCATAGAAGGAGTAAAGGGTTTTGCCCGTTACAGCCAGACTTTGACAGATGACAGAGCAGTCTGGAACAAAGATGAAAAAACATGGGAGATGATTCCATTCGACCGTACCTGGTCAGTTGGTTTTGAACTGGATGGAGGCCTTTGGAACCGCGGAGGTGATGCCTTTGCTGTTGGTTATGGGCAGACCTTGCTGACAGACGACTATGAAGATGAAAACGACCATACCAGCAATGAAAATTATGTAGAGGCCTATTACAGACTTATGATGAACCAGTATTTTGCATTGAGTGCTGATTTCCAATGGATAGGGAATGCTGGTGGCGATTCCCAGCGTGACGACATCTATATATGGGGGATAAGAAGTCAGTTGGATTTTTAATCGAAAGGACCGATCTATCAAGAGATATCCAAGGGGGCACAGGCCCCCTTTTTTCATCTTATCTTGAACCTCTTCTCAAATTCCCTGTCCATTGTCTTTCGCTTAAGGGCCTCCCGTTTGTCATATATCTTCTTACCCTTTGCTAGGGCTATCTCTACCTTTGCCTTTCCATTCGAGAAATAGACCTTCAAAGGGATGAGGGTATAGCCCCTTTCTTTTATCTTTCCAGTCAATTTTTTTATCTGACGTTTGTGGAGGAGCAGCTTTCTTGGTCTCAATGGATCGAGTCTACTTGTGTTTGTGGCAAAACTATATGGTGATATGTGCACGTTTTGGAGCCAGGCCTCGTTGTCTTTTATCTCCACATAGCCGTCTTTGAGGTTTATTCGGCCTTCTCTTATGGACTTCACTTCGGGCCCAAGAAGTACCATGCCAGCTTCGTAGGTGTCTTCTATGTGGTATTCGTGTCTGGCCTTACGATTTTGACAGATTATTTTGTTAGGGGTTTTGCCCATACGATCCCATTAAAAATTGCTATTACCAATCCCACGGCTTGGCAATGATCTTCCTTATCTTTAGGTCAAAAAGGGCGTTGGAAGGGGCGGGCTTGATGATGGCTGCAGTATCAGCCCCTCGTCCTGTGCCAGCAACCGTAACTATGTCTTCTGTGCCGACATGGCCAGCATCTGCAGCCATCATTGCTATTTCTACACAGACCTTGATGCCTTGGCCAAGGATCCTGAGTGTATTGGCGATCAGATCTTGCTGAGAATACCCAAGTCCTTGCCTTATAGCCGTGCCAATGTTTCTAAAGGGCATGGTACCTGTAAAGACCTTGGCACCCATTTTCTCCAGGCGTTGTCTGGTCTCTTGAGTCATCTCTATATGGGCTGGCTCTTTGAATCCATAGTTGTGGGTTACGACCACAAGATTTACACCCTTGCCTGAAAGTAGCTCCGCAGCCTTGAGTCCTGTATCTCCATAAGTAGATGCCACCACCATGGTAGAGATGTTTGCCTTTTGGAGTTCAGTGACAGCCAGTTCAAGGCATGCGGCTGTGTTGATTCGTCCAGCTTTTGGAAAGCTTGTCATTGTGTCAGTTTCCATGCTCATGTATTTTGTTATCACTTTAACCAAAATTATAGCCATGGCAAGTTTGTTGACAACATCGCCAAGATCCCTTCCAAATTCATGGTTGACTCTTCACATCCTGTAGCATCACGACCGTGTTTTTTATCCTGAGTATGATAATGGCGCGCCAGTCCCTTCATCCTACGTCAAACTGCCTGAAAAAGAGCAATTCTTTGAATGGTAGCTTAGTTACCATACATCTGATCCCATGGTGTCTTCACTCCAAAGTGCAGGCCGACTCTGTGATAAGTCCTATGTTATTTAAAGCAGGATGAGAAGGCTGGTTCTCTACGAGCTATTATTATGCTCAAAATTAAAAAAACGCAGTAATAATGCTGCAAGGAAGGGAGAACCAGCCATGAATAATGTAACAATTGGAATGGATCCTGGTAACAAAAATATCAGGTATGTGTATTGGATCCTGAAGGGTAAGTGAATATGACATGCCAACTGGCCAATACATATAGAGCCCTTTAGAAGTTTTTCGCAAGGTACAAGGGCGCTACGGTAGCAATTGAAGCAGGTACTCATTCTCCCTGGATTAGCCCCATGCTGGCAGTGCTTGGTCTTAGTGTTTTGACAGGAAATCCTTGCAAATTGCGTGTCATTTGGGAAAGTACGAACAAGTCAGATTTTTGGGATGCCGAGATGTTGGCGCGTATAGCCCGTTTTGATCCTGAGCTACTCTATCCTATCCACGATTTGTTGGCGGAGGTGTTGTTGCCGATCATTGAACAGATTAAGAGTTTGACAAAAAAGATCAATCAATATGATTGGCAGATAGAACAGGTCAGCAAGGAGAGGTATCCGGAGACAGAGAGTCTTCGCCAGGTTTGTGGTGTTGGACCGTTCGGCCCTGACTGCGATTTAATTAAAGCGATTTGGGCTACGACTTTCGGAGCGTGGTGGAAAAATTGCTAAACGCCGGGCAGCGGTAGCAGTCGCCAGGAAACTGTTGGTATTGCTATATCGTCTTTGGATAACTGGAGAAATATATGAACCTTGGATCGAGGAAAACATAACGAGGTTCTTGTGGAGAAAAAGGTGGTCCGCCAAGTCGGACATCTTGACAAGCCTTCTCATGGAAAGTGCATAATTCGTGATGAAGGCGAAACAGGGGGAGTAGGGTTTGATGCAGCTCATGTCCAGACCGCTCTTTCTTAAAAATAGTTAAAAAGGATACATTTTGCCTTGTATAACTGCTGATAATACTTATATTAAAAAGGTGTTTTTTTTCTCACGGGTGTATGCATAAGAATCTGCCAAGCATGTATCTCCACGGTGTTTATTAATTTATTGTTTTAGAAAAAGATTTCATAAAGGGTTATGGCGTTAAAAAACAAAAGAGTTCTTGTCCTGGATGATGAAGAGCTTATATTAGAACTTGTACGGGATATCTTCCAGATACTCGAATTTGAAGTAGAGACCGTACTTGATGGACAAGAGGCCATTGAGGTCTTTAAAAAGGCCAAGGCAAAGGGAAGACCTTTTGATCTCGTCATACTCGATATGACTCTTCCAGGTGAACTGGATGGAGCTGCAACCCTCCAGGAAATCAGGAAGATTGATCCAGAGATAAAGGCCGTGGTCTCAAGTGGTTATTCTGCCGAAGACATAATCTCAAATGCCCGGAAGTATGGTTTCGATGCAGCGGTACCAAAACCATATTCCATAACGATCTTGCGGGAAACTGTTAATAACTTGTTGAAATAATGTAGTTTTCAAGATAGTTTTCCTATTACTTGTCCATTTTTTGTCTCGCAAATCTCCACCAATACCCGTTTGTTTTTAAGGTCTTGGCTCGATTGTACCAGTACTGGGATATAATTTGGTGCATGGCCTGTAAAGAGTCCTGTAGACTTATCCCTGCCCTCAATGAGCACTTCCAGCCTTTTTCCCAAGAAAGATTCAAAGAAGGCCTGCCTTTTTTGGTGACCAATCTGCCTAATGATAGCTGCCCGTTTTTTGGCCTCTCTGGCAGGACAAGACCTATCCATGGCAGCGGCTACGGTCCCTGGTCGTGGCGAATAGGGAAAGGCGTGGACATATGAAACAGGAGATAGTTTCAATAGGGTGGCCGTTTTTTCAAAGTCCGATTCCTTCTCGGTGGGGAAACCAGTCATTACATCTGTGCCAATACAACAGCCAGGGATGTATTCTTTGATGAAGGTTACAAGTTCCTGGAATAGTGCCCCTGTATAGGCCCTGTTCATGGCGGCCAATACCCTGTCCGAGCCGCTTTGAAGGGAGATATGAAAATGTTGGCAGAAATTTTTCGTGGAGGCGGCCCATTGGATGAACTCTGGTGATATCTCAGTGGGTTCGATGGAGCTAAGCCTGAAGTAGATATTGGGATACCTGGAGCACAGTTCTTTGATGATGGAAAAAAGATCCCTATTATTTTTCAGGTCCCTGCCATAATGGCCTACATGTATGCCAGTGACCACAACCTCTTTAATGGCAGCGCTCTCGAACACATCCATCTGTTCAAATATGAGTTCTGGAGCGAGACTCCTGCTGGGTCCACGGGCATATGGTACGATACAATATGAACAAAAGGCATTGCATCCATCCTGAATCCTCAAATAGGCCCTTGTTCTCTGCCTGGGAGGCCTGTCCAAAAATAGGGCCGATATTGTTTTGACCTTTGATATATCCGATACATATATGCCAGTACAGCCTTGGTGTTGCACGGCCAATTCCGGGATGTGCGGCTTTTGTTCATTGCCCGCCAGACAGACACCTGGCCCAACCGATTCCAAGACAATAGAGGCATCGGTCTGGACATGACACCCAGTGGCTATGATGCGTGCTTCAGGATTTTGACGCTTGAGCCTTCTGATTATCTGTCTGGATTGATAGGCGGCCTTGCTTGTAACAGCACAGGTATTCACCAGATATAGGTCTGCCGTTTCCTTCCAAGGCACAATGGAACAGCCGAGGCGTTGGAATGCCTGTTCAATCGCCCAGGATTCAAACTGATTTACCTTGCAACCAAGGGTGTAGACAGCTACTTGCAAACAGTTCCTCCTCCAATAACCAATGGGCCGCTATAAAAGACGGCAAACTGCCCTGGCGTTACAGCCCTTTGGGGTTCAAGGAAATCAATGGTCCCCCTACTACTGTCAGTACTGTCGAGGGACACTATGGCCCTTGATGCCCTGTGTCTTGAGCGAAGCTTCACGTAGACATTTTTTTTTAACATCTTTTTTGACGGTCGGAACAGCCAGTTGATCTGGGTTATCCTGCAACTGGTTGTGAAGAGCTCATCCTCTTTCCCTATGACCAAGGTATTCGTCTCAACATCAAGTCTTATTACATAATAAGGAGTCGCATCCGGTATGGCCAGCCCTCTTCTTTGGCCGATAGTGAAATCGAAGAGCCCTTTGTGACGGCCCTTTATGGTCCCATTGGTAGTCTTGATGAAACCAGGTCTTGAAACAGCCTTATCAATGCCATGCCTTATGAATTCTCTGTAATCGCCACGGAGAAAACATACATCTTGGCTCTCTTTCTGTATTAGGCTGGCGATGCCTATCTCTTCTGCAATCTTTTCTACCTCTTTTCTCGTGATAGTTCCAAGGGGCATTATTATCGTGCGGAGCTGTTTTGGTTTGAGCCGATGCAGAAAGTAGCTCTGGTCTTTTTTTTCATCCAAGGCCTTGAGGAGGAAGACATGCCCTGTCTTGTTCTTTTTTATCCTTGCATAATGACCAGAAGCAAGGAATCTGATGCCGAGCCTATTGGCTGTCTCTGCCATGGCACCAAATTTTATCTCAGGATTACAGACTACGCATGGGTTCGGGGTGAGCCCTTGTTGATATGTCTCAGTGAAATATTCAATAACCGTGCGTTTGAAGGCATCCTGTCTGTCGACAACATAGAAGGGCAGGCCAAAAGACTCTGAAATCTTCCTGGCAGACGATAGGGCAGCCTCTTCCTGCCTGGTGCCTGTCATCTTGATGAACATGCAATGGACACGGTAGCCTTGCCTGTGGAGGAGAAACGCAGCCACAGCACTGTCCACACCACCGCTCAGGGCTACTAAGACCTTTTCTGCCTGGTTTGTCAGATCAGCACCTTTTCCTTGGAAAATCGAATCTCCATGGCCCTCACAGGGCATACTGCCACACATAGCTCACAGCCCTTGCAATCTTCTGGATTGAAGATGACCTGCCTGGTGTCAGAATCAATGTAGAGTGCATTGGTTGGGCAGATTCCAGTACAGGCACCACACATGAAACAGATTTCGTCATTTCTGCGGATTTCTTGGGCTACAGATTTTACCTTGACTCCCTTGGACCTGAGATATTTCAGTCCTGCCTTCACATTTTTTTGGTGGCCAGAAAGCTCGAGAACCATTATACCTTCCTCTCCAGGAAGGATTGTGGCCTTGAGTATATTGAAACACAGGTTATATTCCTGGCTCAGATAGTAGATTATAGGCTTGTCTGTGATATCAGATGGAAATCTCAGTACCAGCATCCGTTTGTACATCATTGGCTCCTGCAGCGTTTTTGTATCAAAGGAGGTTACCACTGCCCCATCCAAAACAGCAACATTATTTTTGGTCTTGTGAACTGAGGGCAGAGTGTAAAGCTAACTCAAATCATGTCTATGGTAAAGATCAAGCCGGATCAGATTGCATTTGATATTGACGGGGTGGTGGCAGACACAATGTCTGCCTTTTTGAGGATAGCCCGGGATGAATTTGGCATCAGTACAATCAAAAAGGAACATATTACCAGCTATTGGCTCGAAGATTGTCTCAATCTGGATGAGCAGATCATAAAGGCGATAATAGACAGGATATTGACTGATCCCTTTGGCATAGATTTGACGCCCATGGATGGAGCCGTTGAGGTCCTGACAGTCATGGCCTCCTATAGTCCATTGAGATTCATAACGGCTCGTCCTACAAAGGGGCCTATCAAGGAGTGGCTGGAGACGGTTCTTGCCACTGTTCCTGCCAAGAGGATTCAGGTGATTGCAACTGGCAAACACGAGATCAAGGTGGAGGTGTTAAAGGAATTGGAGATAGAATTCTTTGTAGAAGACCATCTCGAAACCTGCCAGACCATATGGAATCATGGTATAAAGGCAATAGTCTATGACCATCCCTGGAACCAGGGGTCTGTCCCTTTCATCCGCATAAGAAATTGGCAAGAGCTTGGACAGATGTTGCGTCTATGAACCCGGATTATGTGCTTCAAATGTCCGATGACTTATCACGAATTGGACTTCACCTCTTAGGTGAAATAAAATGGGATCTCAGGTACATGCTACCCCATGTAGTCATTCAAAAGAATTGTCTATCCCTCCAGATCTAAACCCTTGTCTTAACCCTCTGTTCAGTTTACTCTGCCTCGCCATGAAAATCCAAGAGATACTAAGCCGTTGCAGAAAGCCTGGCCGTTATATCGGACAGGAAAAGAATTCGTATCAGAAACCATGGGATGACGTGGAGGTTACGGCAGCCTGTCTATTTCCAGATCTCTATGAGATAGGCATGTCCCATATGGGATTACAGATCCTCTATGATATCATCAACAAGAAATCATGGGCCCTTGCCGATAGGGCATATTGCCCTGATACTGACTTGGAGGAGATGCTTCGGGTAGATGGGATGCCCCTTTTTGGCCTGGAGACAAGGCTGCCCCTGTCTGTCTTTGACTGCCTTCTCATCACATTGCCTTACGAACTGTGTTATTCAAACATATTCACCATCCTGGATCTATCTGGAATCCCGGTATGGCAAAAGGATCGAGGCCTCGATCCTTATCCCCTGGTGATAGGAGGCGGCAGCTGCTGTCTCAATCCAGAACCTGTGGCAGATCTCTTCGATGCAATAGTCATTGGAGATGGAGAGGAGGTAGTCGTCGAGATACTAGAGCTCGTGAGGGCACATAAAAAAGGCACGATGTCGTATCATGGCCTTTTGAATGCCCTTTCTCTCATACCAGGTGTCTATGTACCGTCTTTTTATAGGCCATATTATGATGACAAAGGTCGATTTTCAGGTATTGCGCCGATTCAGGGCAAGGTAGAGAGGGTGAAAAGGAGGATCATCCCGGAGCTCAAACCAACTTATCAGCCAACAAGGCCTCTTTTACCCAATGTTCAGGTTGTACACGACAGGTTGGGCATTGAGATAGCAAGGGGTTGTACCAGGGGTTGCCGCTATTGCCAGGCAAGTACCATCTACAGGCCTGTACGGGAGAGAAAACCAGATGAGATTTTGTCTCTCGTTGAAGAGTCTTTGAAGGCAACGGGTTGGGAGGAGATATCCCTTCTTTCCCTGAGTACAGGTGATTACTCAGCCATAGGTCCTCTTATAACCCTTCTCATGGATAGATATGTAGAGAGACACGTCTCTGTTTCCCTTCCGTCCTTGAGGGTGGGTACCCTTACACCAGACATAATGGAGCAGATCAAGAGGGTTAGAAAGACTGGTTTCACCCTTGCTCCAGAGGCAGGCAGCGAAAGGCTGAGACAGGTCATAAACAAGGGAATCACGGAGGAGGATCTCCTTCAAACATGCGAACAGATAAGTGCGAAGGGCTGGAACAGTGTCAAACTCTATTTTATGATCGGTCTTCCCACAGAGACTGAAGATGATGTATTGGCCATAACTGCATTGGCCAGAAAGGTATTGGCTGCCATCTCCAATGGCAGCAGGGGAGGGAGGAAGGTTGCAAGAGTAACAGTGAGTGTTGGCACATTTGTCCCAAAACCTCAAACCCCTTTTCAGTGGGAGGCCCAGCTTTCTATAGAAGAATCCAGGCGCAGGCTCAATGTCATCAGATCGAATCTCAGGGGGAAAAGGTTTCTGGTAAAATGGCACGATCCTGTGCAGAGTTTCTTGGAAGGGGTTTTTTCAAGAGGGGACAGGAGACTGTCTTATGTCATACACAGGGCCTGGCAGTTGGGGGCCAGGCTTGATGCATGGACAGACAATCTCAGGGCGGAGCTTTATTTCCAAGCGGCCAGGGAATTGAATTTGGACATGGAAGACTATCTCAAGGAGATATCCCTGGATGCATCCCTGCCGTGGGATCATATAGATCCAGGGGTAAAAAAGGCCTTTATCAGACTTGAGAGAAAGAGGGCCTTCAGGCGCGAGTACACGCCTGACTGCAGGAAAAATGAGTGCCAGGGGTGTGGGGTTTGCGATTTTGAAAGGATCAAGCCCATCCTTGCTGAAGCCTCTGAACTCAGGGATGAAAAATCCAAGGGAAAAGCTGGGCAGGGGAGAGCTCCGAGGCCTTTTTTTTGCCATATCTCCTTTTCTAAACTCTTCGATGCCCGCTTTCTCGGCCACCTGGACATGGTTCGCATGTTTCTGAGGGCCATTCGAAGGGCGGATCTACCTGTTTTATATTCTCAGGGCTTTCATCCAATGCCCAAGGTCTCCTTTTCCCAGCCTGTTTCTTTGGGCATGGAAAGTCTCAGGGAGGAGGCTGTTCTCACCTTGGGATACAGGCTTCCGTCCGAGGATGTGATGGATAGGCTCAATAAAGAGCTTCCCCTGGGCATAAGGATTTGTTCTTGTGAGATAAGTAGGGAAAAATACAAGATCGTTCCAGCTTCCTTGCAGGGTCATCTGATACTCCTTCGTGGCTTGGCAATCCACCAGGGACAGGAGATAATCACCTCTTTCGAAGATGCTCCAAGGTTCTTCGTAGATGTAAAGAAAAAGGACAAAAAAATCACAGTTGATCTCAAGGATAGGGTCTCTTGCCTGTTGTGTCTAAAGACAGAGCAGATAGAGGATAGTAGGCATGTGACATGGGCCAAAAGGGCAATTTCAGAGGTATCGACCATGGAAAACATATTTTTGAGGCTCGATCTCAACCAGGAGCGCCCTCCTTACCTGAATCCTGCCTTGGTGGTTGGGCATATCTTCAATATCCATGGGGCAGATCTCGATCTTTTGAGGATATTGAAGGTCTGACAGCCTCGCAAGACAACCCCATCGAAATAAACATCTTCTTCCACCAGGGGTGTTTTTAAAATAGGTTTTTCTGTACCAGTTTTTTTCCAGCTCTTTCCTCTGTTTGTTTCTTTTCCATCTGTAAGCTTTCTTGCCCTGGGCGATCTTCCTGTGGACAACAAGTCTTTATTATTCCATATCTTCCATCAAAGCCTGGGATAACCTTCACCTTTTCCTGCCTGATGGCAAGGATGGCCTCCACTATCTTTTCAGGCAATATTGCCCCAAGTTCCTCCTTTTCTTTCCAGATCAGGGTATCAAACTCTGTTCCAGCCATCTCGACAGCCCTAATGTATTCTTTACGAACCCGGGCAGTAATGGATTTTACTCCAAAGGATTCGGCAATTATCTCCTCGAGTGGAACCAGGTGAATGGATGGGAGGCCAGTTTCTGGAACAAAACCCATTGGTCGGTCTGCCAGATCGTCGACCCTGTGGCAAACTCCAACTGTGAGTGGGCGTTTACACGAAGGGCATATACCTCCAAGCTTCTTTGTCTCTTGGGGAGAGAGGCAAATATTGCAGTTTCTGTGTCCATCATAGTGGTATTTCCCCTCTTCTGGGAAGAATTCTATGGTGCCCATGAACCCCTCAGATGGCCTCTTTATGGCCTGTACTATCTCATCATAGGTGAGATCACAGGAGAATAGATTGGCCTCCCTACCCAATTTCCAGGGAGAGTGGGCATCTGAATTGGAGATGAGGGTATAGGAATCGAGTACTGACAAGCGCCAATTCATCTGTGGATCAGATGATAGTCCTGTTTCAAGGGCGTGGATGTGTATGGATTGTTCCTCAAAGCACTCTTCAAGGGAATCAAAGCCAGACTTGGCACCGAAAAGGGAAAACCACGGTGTCCATATATGGGCCGGCACCACAAGACATCCAGGGTTCGAGTCCATAACTAACCTTACAAGTTCTTTTACAGGGAAGCCAAAGATGGGTCTGCCATCAGAGCTAATGTTTCCTATCTTCTTGAGCCTCTGCTGGATATCCTCCACTGTTTCCAGATCAGGGGCAAAAAGTAGGGTATGTATCCTCCTGTTTTTGCCATTTTGTGTGAAGATATTGGAAACTTCTGCCGTAAGGATGAATTTTGTTCCGTCTGGGTCATTCTTGCATACATAAAGGCCTGTACCCTCTGGAATTAATTTTTCCTTCAACTCTCGTAGGTAGCCTGGATGGGTGAAATCACCAGTGCCAACCACACTTATGCCCTTGAGTTTTGCCACCTCGTTTATACCTTCTGGCTCCATGGCCTTGCTGGTGGCCCTGCTGTATTTGGAGTGTATATGGAAATCTGCCAGGAAATACGCCCTTTCCCAGGGTGGCCATCTTCTTTTTCTCATTTTGTTATGACCTCTATAAACATAAGGCTTGGAATCCTCTTCTTTGGATATTTTGAGCTGGATCTCACGTCATAATAATCCTGTTGCAGGAAACATGCATGGTCGATTTGGGCATGGTCTGAATTTTGCTGTATAGTCCCTATGAATGGAATGTGGGCGATATCACAACTAACTGATTTTGGACAGGCTTTTTTTCGCTTACACCCCATTGGGGCAGGTTTTCATCAAGACCAAGAAAGGTGAAAAAATCAGTTGACATCTTTCAGGATTGGGTGAAAACATAACGTGTTAGAAACCAGCTTTAGAGGAAGTGATCTAAATGAGCGAACTTAAAAAGATTTCCCCGTCTCGCAGAACAGAGCATATTGAATATGCCATACGAGATATCCTTCAGGAGGCAAACAGACGTAAGGAAAGAGGTGGGGACCTGATATATCTCAATATCGGTGACCCAGTCCTATATGGTTTCCATACCCCAAGACACCTCATGGATGCCACATATGAGGCAATGCTCCATAATCATACCAATTACAGTGCATCCGAGGGGGTCCCCCAGGCAGTGGAGGCCATAAAGAACGAGGCCCGTGCCAAAGGCATTGAACCATATGAGATACTGGTGACCACCGGGGCCAGTGAGGCCATTGATTTCGCCCTTTCCGCCCTGGTGAACAAGGGGGAAAACGTACTGGTACCTTCTCCAGGTTATCCACTGTACAACGCCCTTCTCAGCAGGTTGATCGGTGAGGCAAGACCCTATCTCCTCGATGAAGAAAACGGCTGGCAGCCTGATATAGATCACATGGAGTCCCAGATAGATGACAGGACCAGGGCTATCGTATTGATTAATCCCAACAATCCCACAGGGGCTGTCTATAGCAGAGATACCTTGCAGCAGGTGGTAGATCTTGCAAGGAAGTATAATCTACTCATCATGAGCGATGAGATATACGAAAAACTCATTCTCAATGGCAAGCAGCATATCAGCATAGCCGCCTTGGATAAAGAGACACCCATGATCACCTTCAATGGTCTGTCCAAGAGCTATCTTGCCCCCGGGTTTCGTATAGGTTGGTCCATAGTGAGTGGTGCCCCTGAACTCGTAGAAGACTATACCGAGGCCATGAGAAAGCTTGCACGTGCCAGATTGTGTGCAAGCCATCCCAAGCAATTTGCCATCCCGGTGGCGCTGAACGGCAATCAGGCCCACCTGACAGAGACAAGACAAAAATTGAGAAGCCGCAGGGACCTGACGGTGGACAGGCTCAACTCCATCCCTGGACTCTCTTGCCAGGAACCAGAAGGGGCCTTTTATGCATTCCCCAGGATAGAAAGGGCTGTGGACGATCAGGAGTTCGTAAAGAAATTGATACGAGATACTGGTGTGGTGGTCGTACATGGAAGCGGCTTTGGACGCCTACCAGAAACCCCTCATTTCAGGCTGGTCTTTCTACCGGACGAATCGGTGCTTAACGAGGCCTATGACAGGCTTGAAGATTTTATGAGAGAGAATTTCTGATCCTTCATTTTAAGGGTATTATATTGTGCCTTTTAAGGATCTGTCTGTATCTTCGAACCCTGGTGCTCCGCCACCTTGCAAACGCCCTGACAATATTTGTCTCGTCCATGAAGTGGAGTTCACCTGAGATTTCTGTCAGGATCTCGATTAGGCTGACGAATTCTGCCACAAGCATTGAGTAGAGGTTGTGGAGTCCCTGTTTGCTTCTATAAGGTCCATACATTTGGGATAGCAAGCTGTAAGATCTCCTGCCAGTGTCTATGAAATAGTCTATATCCACTGTCCTTCGTGTGAGGTGATCAGGATAAAGGCCTGAAAATATGAGAGACAGGTCTCCAACTGCCTTGAGATCCCTACTCCTTTCAAAGAGATTCTTGTGAAGTGCCTCCATAAGTACAATCCCTAAAGGCTTGTCTTGGACCACCTCTGAGTAGAAGAAATCACTGCTTTCTGAAAGATGTTTGAGTAAGTGGAGGAGATAGAGTTTCGATTGGGGGCTAAGATTTATTTGAAGCCTTTTCTGGGCAGCCTCTATCTCGTCTATGAAAAAGTCATCGAATCTATCAACTACATCCATAAATACACCTCCTTCACACAGTACCTAATGCTCAAGAGGCGAGGCTTTGGTGATTGGGGCAATACAGGTCGATATTTCCATATCGCCAAGATCTAAGATGGTAACTTTAAAGATATTTTTCAAGATCGTAAACAGTTGGCCCTTGGCTTGGATGCCGGATAGGGTGGCTAAATACAGTTTACTGCCTCATGACCATGGCGATCCGTCGTGTTATAGAAACGATTCCCTGACCCACGGAGGGTGCTGGTACAAAGGCCCGCTCACCCATGAGGCAATGAAAGGTGGGTTGGGGAATGAGCTGCGTCTCACCATAGATCCTCCAGAGGGAATAGCCCTTGTTCACATCTATGATCTTGATATGGATGGCCACCCAACCCTGAGAATCCCCAGCAGGTTCTATCACTGGAGGCATGGAGACCTCTACCAGGTAATCAAATCCCCTGTCTTTGGCCTCTTTTGAGATCTCTTGGTCTCCAGGATTGTTGGTAGGAAACAGTTCCAGGGTGTGAAAAAGGCCCTCTTGCAGTAGGATGGATCTTATGAGATTGGTGACCGACTGGCCCCAGTGCTGTTCCTGTGCACCTGCCATGAATACTGGGATCATCAGGGCCTTGGACTCATCCAGATTCACGTGTTGCCTTGGCATTACCACCACATTCAGTTTTGGAACAGGCATTTTTACCTGTCTGTTGTTTATGTCAGTGGAAAAGAATGCGCTACTGCATCCCAAAAGGAGGAGGCTGGCAGAGTTCAATAGAACGAAGGCTAAGACGCTCTTAAAAGGTCTGGACATCATAAGTAGTCGGCTCCGGGGTCTTTTTTGTATCCTTTCCATTGTCTGTCCAAAGAAGGGCTTCAACAGCAGGGGTGCGGGCAAGTTCTGTCATGGCGACCGAGATGACGGCTCTGGTGTCGAGGTCGATCATCCTTATGTTAACGACCACCGAAGTGGCACCCGTTCCATAGGTGCCAGCGATCACAGCCCTGGCATTCATGTCTTTGGCCAGATTTTTGGCATAGCGGCTCAAGATCATCTCTCCGCTTCCAGGTTTGACAAAGAGCGCCTTGGCAGATCGGACATCTCGAATAATGGCACCTTGTCTGAAAAGCTCAGAGCTTACCGCCTCGGCAAGTAGCCTTCCAAACCGCGAAGAAGACTCCAGGTGGTCTATGTCTGCAAAGCTCGTGACGATGCATGGCCAGGCCTGTAGAGTTTCACCCCTTAGATTTTGCCTAATTTGCATGGCCAGACCCTGGGCGACCTGAAAGATGGTGGGCATGATATTGGCAGAGTATGCTACAGAAACCCGGCCCGTACACGCTATGGCCCTATTGCTCCTGGCAGGAGACTGCGAGATACTGGCTCCAGGTCCAGCGCATGCTGACAGAAAGGTGGTACCAATGGCCAGAAATAGGCTGTAAAAAATAACTTTTTGTCGCAAGGTCCTTGGCATATTGCTTCTCCGTCAAGATTCTGACAGAATTTTTATGTCTGACATCTGCCCAAGTTCTTTGACAGGGATCCTGACAGCATGGCCAGAAGCCGGTGTTGTTGCGGGCCAGAGCATCTTGTCGAGAAAGGGGTCCCTTCTGAGGATCTTGAGACCAGAGGACGCTATCAGATTGTTCTGGTTCGATATGAGTCTGGCATTCACCATGATATAGCGGCCCCTGGTGACATAGGTGCCTGCAAGGATATAGCTGGCAGACGATTCCTGGGCGATCTCTTGCACGTCCCGTGAAAGCCCATATTCACCAAACTTGGGTTTTATCATGATGGATTCGGTCTTTCTTATTTCAACGATATTGAAACCAGCCCTTTGGAGTTCGCCCATGAGCTGTTCTGCCAGATATCGTCCAAAAGGGCTAGTGCGATAGAGGTTGTTGAGATCCACAAAAGTGGCTACCGCTATGGGGCCATCTGGTCCAGGTTCTGTACGAAAGTTTCTCATGAGCTGCAAGGCCATTTCGTGGATCTGCATATTGAAAAAAGAGGCCTCATCCATGTTTTCCACCTCCAGACAAGGTCTTGTCTGGGGTGCATCGTGAAGTTTTGCGGCCTGGATGTTGTTGGGACAGGGCTGGACAGCGGGAGGTGTGCTCGAGGGTTGGGGGAGCGGTTGTTGGACCGATTTTTGGCAAGGCTGTGATGGAGTAGGCCCTTCAGGGCGTGTCAATGAGGCAGGATTGTTTAGATTTATTACCACAGGAGGTTGGGGAGGGGGTGTCTTGGAGCATGCCCCTAAGAGACATAATGCAGAGCTGAGGGCAGCAGCACATGTCAGCCTGATGGTAATCTTACGGATTTTCATTTATATTGTCCTCCTTGAAATAATTTTCCCCTACATAGGAAGTGGCTGGTTCATCTTGGGATATACGTCTTTTCGAAAAAGGTTTTATCCTTATAACGGCCTGTGGGGATCTGCACCCAAAACCAATTGGCCTCAGGAGTGCAAATATGTACGGGGTGCAGATGTCTTCCGCTGTGGCAGCAGAAAGTATGCTGTTGTCTGGGACTGCCACAAGTTTTGCATTTACTGTTATTGTCCCCTGGTGATATAGATAGGTACCCAAGAGTACTGAGGTACAATGTATCTTTTTTGCCAGGTCCTTTACCTGGTCGGAGAGGATGTAGGGGCCTGCGTCCTCTTCGATCTTTACCTTGTCTCCCCGTCTGGTCTCCAAGACCTGCCATCCTTTTTGGGCCAATAGATTTCTCAGTCTCTCTGCCATTAGTTGGCCAAAGCTGGAGGTGCAACCCAATTGGCTGAGATCTACAAAATTTACAACGAGTATGTGGCCTGCTATGTGCCTCGAGTGGGGGAGCGTGACGAGCTGGTTGGCCAGGTTCAAGGTGATTTGGTCCACAGTATTGAATTCAGGGGCTGATCCCGCCCATACAGGCTGAGCAAATGCCAATAAGAGGATGATAAAGCCGAGCCATATACAGGGCAATGCCCGAGCTTTTATTCCCTTGGCCCTATCATCTATTGTCAAATGGTATTGGACTAAAGACATGTGTGTCAGCCTGTTCTGGTTGTTGGCAATCACTGCGTTTTTCTATCACATTGTATGTTACATAGCCTGGACTATTGTGGATCAGCACATCCGGGGGTACGGCATAGCCGTAAGTCTGGCCATAATTTGCCTGGACGGGATAGGGATAGTGTATTATTGGTGCTTTGTTTCCACTGTTTTCCCCTTCTTGAGGCCCATGGAGGGAATGTAATACTGCCTCTGGTATTGCAATAACAGATCGCAACAGCCTATGGAGCACCCCTTCCTGCGCCAAGGCCAGGCCACTGCTCGAACAGATGAAAAATGCGAAAAGCACGGATAGGATCATCTTTTTCTTGGGTGTGAACATATATTTCAGTCCTCCTTGCCTTAGGCTATAGCAATAAGATTGCCAAAACCGGAAAAGAGGAGATTTGTGTCTCTTAGGGCCTTTTTTGCCGAAGGGCATGGGCAATGACGGCTACTTCTGAGGCAAAGAGGAAATATCTTCTGGTTGGCATGAAAGAATTTCCCCCTGGGCAGGATCCCAGGCTTGGCTAATGTGGGTTGATACTTTGCAGGTATTCTTGCCAGGCCTTTAGGGCCCTTTCAGCATAGGCCCGCCCCCTTTTTCTCTTTGGTAGTCTCTTGCCAAGCCTGGGGAAAAGGCCAAAATTTACATTCATGGGCTGGAATGTCTCTGGCCTCGCCTTGGTCAGATGGGTGATCAGGGCGCCATGGGCTGTTTCTGGAGGAGGGATGAGAGGGGGTTGGCCTTTGAGCCTTCTGGCTGCATGCACGCCTGCAAGGAATCCCATGGAGGTTGATTCTATATATCCTTCAACACCGCTGATCTGGCCAGCAAGAATGCAGTTAGGCCCTTGGTGTAAGCTGAGGTCTGGGTGCAGGACCTTTGGTGCGCAGACAAACGTATTTCTGTGAATACTTCCAAGCCTGACGAATTCTGCATCTCCAAGACCTGGAATCATCTTGAAGATACGTTTTTGTTCCTGCCATTTGAGCTTGGTCTGAAAACCTACCATGTTGTAAAGGGTTCCTTCTGCATCTTCTGGTCTGAGCTGTACCACTGCCCAGGGCTGCCTGCCCGTTTTAGGATCTATCAGCCCCACTGGTTTCATTGGGCCAAATCGTAAGGTCTCAGGCCCCCTTTCCGCCATTATCTCAACTGGCAGACATCCCTCGAAGTATCTGGGGGACTCAAAGCTGTGAAGGGCCACCTTTTCTCCCTGTAACAGTTCTTGCACGAATTTGTCATAGAGATCCTTGTCCATGGGACAATTGAGATAGTCCCCTTCCCCAGGAGGGCCGTATCTTGACTGTCTGAACACCACCTCCATGTCTATGGAATCCTTTGAGACAATTGGTGCAATTGCATCGTAAAAAGAGAGAAATTCTCCTCCCACAAGGGACCTGAGGCTATGGGACAAGGCCTCCGATGTCAGCGGCCCTGTTGCCACTATGACCAGCTCATCCCTTGGTATGGAGGCGATCTCACGCCGCTCCACCTCTATTTGAGGGTGGTGGGTTATCCTTGAGGTCACATATTCAGAAAACCGTTTTCTATCCACTGCATGGGCCTTGCCTGCGGGTATTCTCGTGGCGTCTGCAGCCTCCATGATTAGGGATGAGCCAAGTCGCAGTTCCTCCTTTAAAAGCCCTATTGCCGAATCCAGCGATGAGGAGCGAAGACTGTTACTGCAGACGAGCTCTGCCAGGGAATCGAGTTTGTGGGCAGGGGAGAATTTCCTGGGTTTCATCTCAAAAAGCCGTACTGCTATCCCACGCCTGGCGGCCTGCCACGCTGCCTCACATCCTGCAAGTCCTGCCCCTATGATTGTGAGTTTCTTATCTGCAGTCATGGTATGTTATATTACTGCCAGAGATTTGATATGAACAGTAAATACTGTTATGGTGGCCTCTAAAGATGAGAAATTTCGTTCAAGAACAGGGCTCATGATAAAACAACTTGATACATGTTCTTGATATTTCGATGATTATTCCTTGAATGCGATACAGTGATTGGCCAAAAGGGCGATTCTCGAAACAGGCCTTATGTCTCTATCCAAGACAGGCCATGAGCCTGTAGCATAGTCTCCCACGATCTATTTGCTATAGGAGACGTGCTTCCTTTAGCCGTTTTAATACCTCTTCTCTATCCAGGTCATACCAATTTCTGTATGCCTCTGCCACAGCGAAATAGTGCCCAGTTCGTATGTTTGGGCAGAAGATCTCATCCACCTCATTAGATAGCCTGGCTATTGCAGTGCCAGAACCAGTGGGCGCTGCTACAACTATCTTTGTGGCGCCTTTGTCTCTGCATGTCCTGACAGCGGCCAAGGTGGTAAATCCAGAGGCAAGGCCATCGTCTGCTATGATAACGATCTTTCCCTTTAGGTCAGGCTCAGGACGGCCTTTTCTGAAGAGTTCGTTTCTCCTGTTCAATTCCTGCTTCACCCGTTGGATCTGGCCCTCTATCTGCTGGGGAGTTATTCCAAGATGATAGATAAGCTCCTCGTTCAGGAACATATGTCCCGAAAGGGTCAATGCCCCTATCCCAGCTTCAGGGTTTCCTGGCACTGGTATCTTTCTTATTATCAACAGATCCAAGGGCAGGTTTAGTCGTGACGCAATCTCTATTGCAATTGGTACACCGCCAGAAGGGATACCAAGTACAATCGTGTCATGGCTATTTTCATAAAAGGGCCTGAGCATACCTGCCAGGATAGAGCCGGCCTGGTCCCTATCTGCAAATACAAAACGTCTATTCCTAAGGTCTGCTATCTGGTATATCTTTGCTGCCATGACCTGATTACCACAAGGCCTTTCTCTCAAAAAATCTTGGATCGATAAGGTTTCATGTCTTTACCTTGATATTAAAAAGATAGGCATGATTGATGGAAATGGAAGTATGAACGAAAGGATGATAATTCCGTGTTGATCGGCTTGACAGGCGGCTTTGGATCTGGGAAATCAACAGTCCTCGAGATGTTCGAGGAAATGGGCGCATTCACCTTGAGTGCCGATGGGATAGTGCATGAACTTTTGAAAAAGCCAGAGATAAAGGCTGAGATTAGGGCCGCTTTTGGGCCAGAGGTATTCAGTGGCGATGAAGTAGACAGGAAAAGACTTGCCAAAAGGGTATTTTCTTCTCCAATAGCCAGGAAAAAATTGGAAGAGATCCTCCACCCCCTTGTGTACCAATATGTGTCGAGCTTTCATCATGATAAGCCGAATGAGATCGTGGTGGTGGAGGTCCCTCTCCTGTTCGAGTCTGGTGGCCAGGCCAATTTTGATATGGTAATCCTGGTCTCTTGTGATCCCCAAAAAGCGGTGGAACGGCTGAAAAAGCGGGGATTTACAGAAGAAGAGGCATGGCAGAGGCTGTCTGTGCAGATGCCCTTGGAGGCTAAGGCAAGGCTTTCAGATCTCGTGATCGACAATTCTGGTTCCTTGGAAGAGACGAGAAGACAGGTCCAAGGCCTTTGGAATAGTCTGATTCAGACAAGAAAGGGATCTTTTGCATGAAAGAAAATCTTACCCATTTGAGTATAGGCCTTGAAAGATTCATACGTATGCACCTGAATGGCAACCCTGTGGTCTACTGGCTTGTGATCTCCTTTTTGTTACTTTTTGTCTCTGCCCTCAGCTATCTTGTTACCAGATACCTTGCCATCAAATTCATACATGCAGCCCTTAGAAAGACAAAGAACAAGTGGGATGATGTACTCATTGAAAAGAAGGTATTCGTGCCCTTTGCCTTCTTGGCCCCTGTAATTGTCTTCAACTATGCAGGCCATCTCATCCCTGGATTCCCACCCATCCTTTTGAGACCTGCCTATCCCTTGGCCTTGCTTGCCATAGTCCTTGTAGTGGACCGCCTTCTCTCAGCAGGCCTCGAGGTCTATTCCAGGAATCAGGTGGCACGCAGATGGCCCATAAAGGGCTATGTGCAGTTGGTAAAGCTGTTTTTATATCTATCTGCTGGAATAATCGGAGTCTGTCGGCTTCTGGACGAATCTCCCTGGGGGCTTCTCAGTGGGCTCGGTGCCTTGACGGCCCTGGTAATTTTGATCTTCAAGGATACCATACTCTCCTTTGTGGCCAGTATTCAGATAGTATCCAATGACCTATTGCGGGTGGGAGACTGGATAGAGATGCCCAAGTTCAATGCTGATGGCGACGTTGTAGAAATCGCCCTCTATACCGTAAAGGTCCAGAACTGGGACAAGACCTTTACCACTATCCCAACCAAGCGCTTCATGGAAGAGTCTTTCAAAAACTGGAGGGGGATGAAACTCTCTGGTGGTAGAAGGATCAAAAGGGCCATTTTCATAGACCAGTTGAGCGTCCGTTTCTGTGATAGGGCAATGATAGAAAAATATCGAAAAATCCAATTATTAAAAAAATATATTGAAGCAAAAGAGGAAGAATTGAGACGCTACAATGAAGCCCTTGGAATAGATGACAGCGTGGTGGTGAATGGCAGGCGAATGACAAACCTCGGCACGTTTCGCGCCTATCTGATCGAATATTTGAGGAACAACCCAAGAATTAGAAAGGACATGACCTTCCTCGTACGTCAGCTTGCCCCAACACCTGAAGGCCTACCTATTGAAATATACGTATTTGCAGCCGACACCAATTGGGCTGTCTATGAATCCATCCAGGCCGACATCTTCGACCATGTGCTGGCATGTGTGTCAGAATTCGACCTGAGGGTTTATCAGCGGCCATCCGGCCATGATTTCAAGGCCTTGGGCCTTGGATGTTCATCCAATGGTCTTGAGTGAACCAAGAACTGCCAATGTTGATCCCAAGATAGTGCATATACGGAAGTTCCCCAAGGCTGTAAGGTATATGAAATGGCTTTTCGTCCACTTCTCTGGGTTTTTCTTGACAGCTTCACATTCTGTAGTTAACAAACAAAAATATTTTAGTCATGGGACTCAGGTGCACGGGAAGACCGGTGAGAATCCGGCGCTGGCCCGCAACCGTGAGCAGGGACCCAAGGGCCATGCTGCATGACGTCGTTCAAGGATGGGCGGCCTATGTAGCAGCCACTGCAGACCTATCTGTGGGAAGGCGGCTCTGTACGGGGATGATCTGCAAGCCGGGAGACCGGCCTGGGGACGGAAGGCATGCTGCCTCGAGGCTTAAGGTGGCATGGGATCTTTTCATCTGTCCTTTGGTGCCTTTGTTTTCCCCGTACTGTGCCTGCAATCTTTTTTGGATCTGGATTATAAAATGGAGGATTAATCAATGTTTGTTACAGGTCAAGGGCTCAACATTCTAAATGTAAAGATCTACGAGGCAGTACGGGATGGTTCTGGGCAGGTCATACGCGAATGTGTTGAGAGACAGCTGGAAAACGGGGCAGATGGCCTTGATATAAATCTGGGAAGCTGGGGCCGCTGTGGTGATGTCTTGCCTTGGATCGTTGATCAGGTCAGGGCTGTGTCCAACTGTCCCCTCTTCCTGCCTCCCTGCCCCGATGGGCTGGCATCTGCTCTCAAAAAGGCAGGGCCAGGAAGTTTTATCAACTGTGTGATTGCAGACAATGGCCGTCTTGAGAGCATGTTTTCTGCTGCTCGATGTCTCGACGCTTCCCTGGTGGTCCTTTTGACCAGAAAGGGTTATCTGCCCGCCAGTCTGGATGAGATCTGCATGGTTGCCGAGGAGGTCCTTGAGCTTGCTGAGAGACGTTCTTTCCCTACGAGTCGGCTGGTTTTGGACCCGGTTCTAAGGCCCAGGATAGGCTGTTTTTCAGATGGGCCAGCTGTAATCTTTCCAGATATAAGCCTATTCATGGAGGCGATCTACCTGATTGGCAATCTGCGGGAGAGGAGGGTAAAGACCATGGTTGGCCTTTCGAATATAATCTGTGGTCTTCCAGGCATGATCTGTGACAGACTGCAACTCCAGGTCCTTGAGATGCTCAAGGTCGCCGGCCTGGATCATGTGATAATGTCTACAGATAACAAGGAATTGATGGAAGTGGCAAAAACGGAAGAGAAGAGGGAAGGGAGGAAAGCCTCTTTTTTGGCATTGGACACACTGACAAATTTGCCAGACATCTTGGGGGCAGGTAGGGATTAATCCTGTTCGACTATGGACCTGACCATTGCCGTAACATTTATCATTTACTTTTTGGTAGTTCTCATCATAGGCATTGCGGCATATCTGAGGACCAGAGACATCTCCGATTACATATTAGGGGGCAGGGGCCTTGGCAGTATAGTGGCTGCCCTTAGTGCCGGGGCATCGGACATGAGTGGCTGGCTACTGATGGGGCTTCCCGGTCTGGTTTTTTCCCAGGGCCTTTCGGCCCTTTGGCTTGCTGGAGGCCTGCTCTTGGGTACTTGGCTCAACTGGACCATTGTGGCCCCAAGGTTAAGGGTCTTTACCTATGCAGCTCACGATTCCATGACACTTCCAGAATATCTGGAAAGGCGTTTTGGTAACCGCTCCCATGTATTGAGGGCAGTGTCTGCCTGCCTTATCCTTTTTTTCTTTACGATATACACCAGTTCAGGGTTGGTTGCAGGTGGAAAGTTGTTCAATGCAGTCTTTGGTATACCTTATTCATGGGCGGTGATCGTAGGAGGCCTTTCCGTCCTTTCATATACCTTTATAGGCGGTTTTCTGGCAGTATCATGGACAGATGCCTTTCAGGCCCTGCTGATGCTTATGGCCTTGGTGACAGTGCCCTTTCTCTCCTGGCTGGAATTTTCAGGTTCAGGGCCTGCACACCATGCAATCCTTGTGAATTGGAAGGCTATATTGAATCCCTTCTCATCATCTGAAGGGGTTGGGATCTCCCTGATCTCGATCATGTCTTTGGGTGCCTGGGGGCTTGGATATTTCGGACAACCCCATATACTTGCCCGTTTCATGGCCATAGACTCCCCTCAAAATATAAAAAAGGCAAGATTTTTGGGCACAACTTGGGCTGGGGTCGCCCTGGCTGCTGCTATTCTCGTCGGCCTTTCAGGTCTGTTCTATTTTAATGGCCAGCTTCAAGACCCTGAAAAGGTCTTCATCTATCTGGTGCGGCACCTGATGCACCCGGTGATAGCTGGTATTTGTCTGGCAGGTGTGCTTGCAGCCATAATGAGTACTGCCGATTCCCAGCTTTTGGTTTCTGCTTCAGCTTTGACAGAGGACTTCTACAGGGGAATTTTGAGGCCGCAAGCAGGCCAGAGGGAACTTGTATGGGTAGGGCGTTTGACCGTGGTCGTGGTTTCCCTTATTGCAGCTTGGTTTGCAAGGGATCCCAAGAGTCTTGTCCTGGACCTTGTGGCCTATGCATGGGCAGGTTTTGGCGCAGCCTTTGGCCCTGTTCTCATCTTTTCCCTGTTCTGGAAGAGGATGACTGCTGCTGGGGCCCTATGTGGTATCCTTTCAGGTGGCATTACAGTAATAATTTGGAAGGAGCTAAGTGGTGGTATATTCGATTTATACGAGCTGCTTCCAGGTTTTCTCGCCTCCTGTCTTGCCATAACATTGACAAGCCTCTTGGATCAGCCCCCAGATCAGGAAGTCCTGGCAATATTTGGACATGTCTCAGACAAGTAGTTTTTTTTATCCTGGTTGGATACCTACCTCGATATCTGCCCCCCATCTCTATTGCTATGTATATAACTCCTCCCGTACAAGAGGCCAGTCGTCTCTCCTTCCAAGGGAGTAGAGGAGCTGGAATACATGAAGGGGATTATATCTGAATGCCATCTGGCTGCTGTAGAGGTAAAATCTCCACATCCTTATAAATTTCTCATCAGCATGTTTTCTGATCTCTCCCAGGTGATCTTCAAATCTCTTGGCCCAATGTCCAAGGGTCTTGTCATAATGGCGTCTCAGGTTTTCGAGGTCTACAAAATCAAAGCCATATCTTTGTGCCTCTTCCATTATCTCTCCGAGACATGGCAGGTAGGTGCCTGGGAAAATATATTTTGTCAGCCAAGGGTCCATCTCCTCAAATCTGGTACGCCCAATGGTGTGAAGGAGCATAATACCCTTGTCCCGCAAGAGGGATGAGGCCTTTTTGAAAAATGTGGAGATATTTTCCCTGCCTACATGTTCAAACATACCAATAGAGATTACCCTGTCAAAACTGCCGTGTTCCTTGGAAGAGACCTCTCTATAGTCCTGAAGCCTTATCTCGACCAGATCAGACAGACCAGCATCCATGATCCGTTTTGTGCCTAATTCATATTGCTGTTTCGACAGGGTAAGGCCTATAGCCCTCACACCATATGTCTTTGCAGCCTCGATGATTACGCTGCCCCAACCGCAGCCTATGTCCAGGAGTCTTTGGCCTGGAGCCAACCGGAGTTTTTTGAGGCTCCTTTGGATCTTGTTTTCCTGTGCAGTGTCCAGATCCTGATCCTCTGTGGTGAAAAAGGCACAAGAGTAATTCATGCCCCTGTCGAGCCATAGCCTGTAGAATGCATTTCCCCTGTCGTAATGGTATTGTACGTCCCTTTTTGAGTCTCCAAGGCCTGCCTTTCGTTTCAGGTGAAGCCAGCAGATACGGGCCTTTTGTACTGGATGTAGTTTCTCCTCTGCCCTGTTCTGATAGATCCATTCGAGAATCTCTGGAAGGCTACCTTCTATCTCGATGTCACCATTTACATATCCCTCTCCAAAGGCCATGGAGGGTTGGGTGAGGATGGCTTCGAAGGTCTGGGGGTCCTTGATCTTTAGATTGAACCTGAGCTCTCCCTTACCAAAATGGATCTCCTGGTTGTCCCAAAGGGTTATTTTGCAAGGGACAGGGGAATCTTCTGAAAAGAGATTCGATAGGATTTGTCTTGCCTTCTGGGAATTCATAGAACAAACTTTTCGTGTTGTATTTTTTTTGTATGATATTATTCTCTTAATTGAGTCCTGAAAAATCTCTCTTAGATTTTTTAATAAGCATACATATATTTCGTGTCAAGATTCATCCGTGATGTTCCCTGTCTTGTATAGATTTATAAACCCATATTATGGACTTCAAGTGCTTGAAAAAACAATTTCTTTGACTCATTGAGTAGTTGGCATGTCTTTGATCCCGTTGTGTCTTCACCCAAAAGGTACAGTGCAGTCCGTGATAGCTCTCCAGGCATTTGAAGTCAAAAGGGACTTGACAAGCTTGCGAGCTGCATGATCCGCGATAAAGTCTCGCCTGTCCTTTTCGATCCTGGTGTCAGGATTTTTCATCGCTTTTTCATATCTGCTGAGATAAAATATCTGTTTTTGGCAAAATCCCTCCTCCATCGGGATCTCTCTGTGAATTGTCCAAGAATGGATAGGGACTTAAGGTGATAGATATCAAGGGGACAGCGGAATGATCAGGGAAGAGACATTGCAACAATCAGAGGATCTCACCGAAAGAGATGTGCTCTTGGGCGTCATCAACAGGTTTATTGGGCTGTTTTCCAGGGAAATACAGAAAACGACCCTTAACCAGACAGATGTTGAATATCCATTCGTGGCCATGGATACCAGGCAGGTGCTGGAGCAACTCACCTTTGTCAGGGATTATATTGATTCCTCAGGGCAATATAAGGGGGAAGAGATAAAGTTCGTTGACATAGGCTGTGGCTTTGGCAACGTGATGCTTTTTGCAGAGCAGTTTGATTTTCAGGTTTTTGGCCTCGAGAAGGATGAGGCCTCTTTGAAGGTGGCACGTAGCCTTTTCGAGCCGGAACAGCTGATTGAGGCAGACATCAGGAGTTTTGCCAGCTATGACCAGTTTGACGTGATCTATTACTTTTGTCCCCTCACCGAGGGTGAGCGCGAATTTGAGATATTTGTTGAAGAGCATATGAAAAAGGGTGCTATACTCATAGCAAATTACAAAAGGAGTAAGGAGATAGACCAAGACAGACGTTTTGTGAAGCTCTCCAAGCAGTTGCCCGTGTGGCGAAAAGTGGGTTCTTGACCCAGCCTGTCTGCCCAGGCACTCGACGTCAGGGCGAAAGATCTTTCCAATATACCTGAAAGGAGCATTGTCAATGAGAAGTGACAAGATGAAAAAAGGGGTGGAGCGAGCACCACATCGTTCGCTTCTAAAGGCCATGGGCTATACAGATGAAGAGATATCAAGGCCTCTCATTGGGGTTGCAAATTCTTTTAACGAGCTCATCCCTGGCCATATACATCTTAGACAGATAGTAGATGCAGTAAAGGCAGGGATCAGGATGGCCGGGGGGACGCCCATGGAATTCGGGGGTATCGGGGTCTGTGATGGTATTGCCATGAACCATCTGGGCATGCGTTACTCCCTTGCAAGTCGTGAGCTCATCGCAGATTCCGTAGAGGTGATGGCACAGGCCCATCCCTTTGATGGTCTTGTGGTGGTACCGAGTTGCGACAAGATAACCCCAGGCATGATAATGGCTATTCTCAGAATGAACATTCCTGCCATCGTGGTCACAGGAGGTCCCATGCTCACAGGAACCTGGAGGGGCAGAAAGGTTAATTTGATCTCTGTTTTTGAGGGCATAGGAGAGGTAAGGTCTGGACGGATGAGCCAGGAGGATCTTTGCAGCCTCGAGGACGAGGCATGCCCTACCTGTGGCTCATGTGCTGGGATGTTCACTGCCAATTCCATGAACTGCCTGTCCGAGGCCCTGGGGCTTTCCTTGCCTGGAAATGGCACCATACCAGCCGTGACCGCCAAGAGGATGAGGCTTGCCAAGACCACTGGTATGCAGATAATGAAATTGGTGGAGAAGGGGATCAGACCAAGGGATATAGCAACGGAAGAGGCCTTTAGAAATGCCATTGCAGTTGACATGGCACTTGGATGTTCCACCAATACGGTGTTACACGTACCTGCCATCGCTCACGAGGCCAAGGTGGATCTGCCCCTCGAGGTGTTCAACGACATGAGCAAGAAGACGCCCCATCTGTGCAGCTTAATACCGGCAGGTACCCATAGCCTCCAAGACCTTGATTATGCTGGTGGTATCCAAGCCATTTTGAAGGAACTCGACAAACTGGGCATAATAGAGGGTGGTTGTATCACAGTCACTACAAAGAGTGCAGCTGAGAATTTTTCCGAGGCAAAGGTGGTTGATCCCCAGATCATTCGATCCGTGGATGATCCATATCACCAGGAAGGGGGCATAGCCATATTGTATGGGAATCTTGCAGAGGAGGGTTCTGTGGTGAAGCAGTCGGCAGTCGCCCCTGAAATGCTTAGGCACGAAGGGCCCGCCAGGGTGTTCGACTCGGAAGACGAGGCATACAGTGCTATATTACATGGAAAGATCAATCCTGGAGACGTGGTGGTCATCCGCTACGAGGGGCCCAAGGGTGGGCCTGGTATGCCTGAGATGCTGTCTCCCACCTCTGCTATCGTTGGTATGGGACTTGACAAGCAGGTCGCTCTTCTCACCGATGGACGTTTCAGTGGAGGGACCAAGGGAGCTGCCATAGGCCATATATCTCCAGAGGCAGCAGAAGGAGGCACCATAGCCTTGGTGCAAGAGGGGGATACGATCTCCATAGACATCCCGGCAAAGCGGTTGGATCTCAAGTTAAGCCAAGAGGAGCTCGAAAAGAGAAGGGCCCAGTGGCAGCCGCCAGAGCCAAGGATAAAGGAGGGATATATGGCCCGTTATGCAAGGATGGTCTCGAGCGGAGCCAAGGGTGCTATAGTTGAATGAGAAGGTAAGGACTATGGGAAAAGAGCTAAAACTCCTAATACACGTGGCACAAAAGGAAAGATGGGACATCGCAGTGAAAAATGGCCTCAATTTCCTCAAGACAGCAGGTAGGGATGAGGATCTCAGGGTCAGGATAGTAGCCAACGGTGATTCTGTGACCAGGTGTGTAAAATGCGACCGCCCCCTTTTTGACAATCTCAAGCAATTGGTGCTTGATGGTGGTGTCGTGTTCCTGTGTGAAAATTCTCTGGCAGCCTTTGACATACCGGTCTCCAGACTGCCGGAATTTTTCGACACTGTACCCGCTGCCATTAGGGCCCTTGTTGATTTTCAGCGGGAGGGGTGGATATACGTCAGGCCCTGAGTCTTGTTGGATGACTTGGGCCCCAGGGGCGAATTCGCCGTTTCTGGGAACCATGTCAGATGCCAGAACCGGAAGAATTCAGAGGCGGTTATGTAATCGGGAGAGACCCCAATCTTCTGGCAGAACCGTTCCAGATTTTCCCTTTCACCACAGATGACATGGTAGGATCTTTTGCGCCTGGAATGGTAGTTTTCGTGTATGGCTATGTTGCCTCTTTCGGCCCAAGCCACAGCAAGTGGAATATCCTGAAGACGGAATAACTGGATGTTGAAATCGTCTTTGAGGGATTTCAACAGGCCTTTTATATCAGGGAGTGGTCTCTTTTTTCTTCTTGCCAAGATATTGTTGCGCCCCGCTTTCGCTGGTAATCTCTTAATGCAGACATCGCCATTCAATTAATGAATCGGCCTGTTGATGGCTTAACCTTAATCTTCTATTCAAGGATAATTTTATGAGGGCATGTAGATTTACCAGAAAGACCAAAGAGACAGAAATCGATATCAGCTTGGTGATTGATGGCACTGGAAAGACGAATATTTCCACTGGAATAGGCTTTCTTGACCATATGCTTACCCTATGGGCGGTTCACGGGCTTTTCGACCTCAGCATTGATGCCACAGGAGACGTCCATGTCGACTATCATCACACAGTCGAGGACGTAGGTATATGTCTTGGCATGGCATTTTCGAGGGCTATGGGGGAACTCAAGGGCATAAGGCGTTACGGATTCCAGATACTACCCATGGAAGAGGCCCTTGCCGTAGTAGCCATAGACATATGTAACAGGCCCTTTTTCGTATTTGATGTCCGGTTTCCAACTGAAAAGGTTGGTGCCTTTGACACAGAGCTTGTGGAGGAGTTTCTGAGGGCCTTGGTCGTAAACAGTGGCATAACTCTTCATGTTAAGGTAGAGTACGGGAAGAATAGCCATCATATTTCCGAGGCTGTTTTCAAGGCGTTGGGGCGGGTAATGGACCAGGCATCCATTGTTGACAAGCGTGTCAAAGGGGTTCCCTCGAGCAAGGGAAAGCTTTGAGTCGCATCAGCTTGTTGGCATGCCTTATTCTTTGTGTTTGAACTGGGAAAGATGCCTCTTGCCCTTTTAGGTGCGACCTGAAGAGGTCTCTTTAAGGTTGTGATACCAAATCTATGAGGTGTGAATGAAAGAGCCAAAGAGAGCCAAATTACTTCCTTTATTGATGTTGGCGTTTTTTTTATGTGCTGGATGCTGGATGAATGTGGGGAAGAGGCAGCTCACCAAGTTGCCCAAGCTCAACAAGATTGCAGTGCTACCCATGGACAGGGCCAGCTCGAAACCTGCCTCTGAAAGGCCCACATGTAATATCAGTGGCAAGTCAACGGTTACCAGTTACTATGTTACACCAGAGGCAGCCGAGAGGGTCTCCAAGATATTGTATTCACTCGTCTTGAAGGATCCTCGTTTCAAGAAGGTGACCCAGGGGCAATGCCTGGGATTGCTGAATTCCATATTGCAGAAAAACGTCAAGTCATCGGAGCTCAGGATTCTCAGGTCGTTTGGAAAGGATCTCGATGCAGATGCCATACTATATGGAAAGCTGTATAGGTTCAGGGAGAGAATAGGAAGTCCTTATGCTGTGAAGACACCTGCCTCCGTGGCCTTTTCCCTCATCTTAGTCAGGGTGGCAGACGGTGCTGTCCTATGGCGGTATAGTTTTGATCAGACCCAGGAAGCCTTGACCTCAAATCTTCTAAACTGGCGTTTTTACAAGGAACAGGGCATGAGGTGGGTTACGGCTGAGGAACTGGCAGCCTATGGCCTGGAACAGGCAGTAAAAGAACTGGAACAGATGCTTTCCTGAAGAGAGTAGTTTGTCTGTATGGAGCTTTCATCTGGCCAGGTAGTAGAGTTTTTAGAGAATCAGCGCTTTCTTACAGCATGTGTACTGGCCAAAAAGAATAACCGTTATCACTGTCTCACCGAGAAGGGGAAAGAAGTCAACATCTCTCAAAATCGCTTTATCCATATATCTGACCAGAAGATTCCCACAGATAGGCAGTCCGCCCTCAGGGAGTTGAAGGAGATAAGCACAAGGAGGCAGAAACTGGAATCCCAGATAGACATCCCTGAACTGTGGGAACTCACATTGGACGAGCAGGAGATATGGTCTCCAAGAGAACTTACGGGTTTGGCCTTTCCTGGAGAACCAACCCCTGATCAAGAGGCAGCAGTCATTCGAGCTGTCATAGACGATCATACGTATTTCAAATTCAGGGAAGGCCTTATCCATGTAATGCCGAGGCTGGTGGTTGAAAGGCTTCTTGAGCAAAGGGCCAGGGAGGCTGAAAGGCTCAAGAAGCTCATTGCAGGAGGCAGGTGGTTGGAGGCCCTGTTAGAGGGCAATCCAGACAGAGGTGATATTGTCGAACAGGACAAGGCCTACTGGATCAATGCCATCAAGGACGTATGCCTGAAAGGAGACGAGTCACGCTTTTACCAGGAGGTCAATGTACTTTTCAGACAGGTAGGGATAGCAGGAAAGGTCTCATTTTTCGATGCCTTGGTGAAGGCTGGTGTATGGGATGAAGATGAGAACCTTGAGATCCTCAAGAACGAGGTGGAGACACAATTTTCTCCAGAGGTCATTGAGCAGGCGGAAAGACTGGCAGAAATAACAGATGAAAATATCTTTGGAGAAGGACGAGAAGATCTTTCAGACCTCGAAGTCTTTACCATAGACAGTGTGGAGAGCAGAGATCTTGACGATGCCATCAGTTTCGAAAAGATTCCCACAGGCTATGAAATAGGTATACATATAACTGACATAGGCCTCCAGGTGGAGCCGGGCACAGCCCTTTTCAAAGATGCGCTATCAAGGGCGACCACCATCTATCTGCCAGAACGTCAGATACCAATGCTTCCAGAGGTGCTTTCGCACGGTGTCTGGAGCCTCCACAAAGGAGGGCTCAGAAGGGCCATATCCTTCCTGATCACGGTTGACAACAGCGGCCAGATACAGGCCACCCAGATCATTCCAAGTGTTATCAAGGTGAAAGAGAGGCTCAGCTATCAGGACGTGGATGCGGCTATCGACCTCAGAGAGAGATGGTATGAACTCTATCAGATCTGCAAGGCAAGGCTAAATTACAGGATCTCAAGGGGGGCACTGCCTCTACCCATACCAGAGCTAAACGTCTCCGTGGATTTGGAGGGGCATGTTTTTGTGAATCTTGTCACACCTGGGCCTGCAAGGTTTCTCGTGGCAGAATCCATGATATTGGCCAATCAAGTGGCAGCAGGCTTTTTGATCGACAATGCCATTCCAGGTCTCTTTCGTAGTCAGCCCCCGCCAAGGGACCATATCATAAGTGGTACAGAGACAGCCCTATTGCCCAACATCAGGCAGAGAAGGCTGATAAGCCGGGGATATCTCGGTACTGAGCCCGAGCCTCATTCAGGTCTGGGGCTACCCTTTTACACCACAGTCACATCTCCTTTGAGAAGGGCCCTTGATCTAATCATCCAGCAGCAGATATCCTCCTTTCTACTAAGGGGGAAACCCCTTCATACAAAGGAAGACATAATGTCGATGCTGCCTGTGTTGAAACAGGGACTGGCCACAGCATCCCAGGTGAATCAAGGTACGGTTCGCTACTGGCTCATAAAATATTTTGCAACCAGAAAGGCGGAGACCCTCCGGGCCTGGGTGATAGAAGTGGGGCAGCGGAGATTGACGGCTGTCCTTCAGGATACACTGACTACCTTCGACCTACCTGTGCTGCCTGGCATGGAGATAAGGCCTGATCAGGAGATAGAAGTGCGGGTAAAAGAGGCAAAGCCAAGGGAGAATATACTCAGGTTCTACTGGGCTGATGTCTGAACCCAGTATCAGAATCAATGTCGCCCCAGATTCGTAAGGATTGTACCTGTCTCCTGGATGAAAAAGGCAAGTAGTTAGGGCAATAGGCTGAAGGCCTTTTCAACCGCCTCTTCGGCTGTTTTTACATAATGGACATTCTGGATACCAGGCCAGGTATTTAGTCCTATGACTGGTTTCCACATCTTTAATGCCAATGCGATCTCGGATAGGGTCCCATGGGAACCGGATATGGCAATCAATGCCTCACAAGAACGTACTAACACCACATTTCTTGCATGGCTCAGTCCTGTGACAACAGGGATGGTGACGAATCTATTGGCCTCTGATGCCTTGAATCCTGGTAATATGCCTACAGTATTGCCACCAGCCTCGGTAGCCCCTCTGCAGGCCGCCTCCATCACACCGCCTAGACCTCCACAATATATCAACCCACCCCTTGAAGCCACGAGGGCCCCTGTGGCCCTGGCGATTTCATAGGTGTCCTGGTCACAAAGGCCGGCACCAATTATACCTATTCTACGTCCTAAAAAATCCATTTTATAAGGAAATACCCCCCAATGAGCAATACGGCAAATATAATGGTGAACAGATTGAAATAGCGTTCAAGAAAATAACGGACCTTTGGGCCAAAGAAATAGATGGTGGCTGCAACGAGAAAAAACCTCAAACCCCTTGAAACAACCGATGCAACGACAAATGTAAGGAAATTGATCCTGAATGCACCAGCTGTGATGGTAAAGAGCTTATAGGGCAGAGGGGTGAATCCGCCTACAGCCACTGCCCAGGCGTCGTATTGTTGATAGAGGGCCTGGACCTGGGAATATTTGTCCATTAGGTGATAGAACTCAAGGATCCTATCACCTATCATTGCCATGAAGTAATAGCCCAAGCCATAACCAATGACCCCTCCGATTACTGATCCTGCCAGGCATATTGAGGCCCAACGGATGGATTTCTTCGGTACGGCAAGTCCAAGGGCTATCAGTAGGACATCTGGTGGAATAGGAAAAAAGGAGGCCTCTGCAAGGGCCAGGAAGAACAGGAAATAGCCTGCATTTTTTCTGCCAGCCCACGAAAGGATCCAGTCATAACCGCGCCTCAACAGGGATGGCAAAAATGTAACTGCCTCTGTCATGCTCGCCATCCATGATCTCCGATGAGTTTTACGAATCGTACCCCTTCCAGGTATCTCGTCTCTATCTTTCCATCTTTCTTGGTGATCTTTGTAAGGGTTTGGGAGTATTCATCTCCTACAGGGACTACCATTACTCCTGGATCTTTTAATTGATCCAGGAGGGGTTCTGGTATGACAGGGGTGCCTGCAGTGACTATGATGGCATCATAGGGTGCATGTTCCTTCCATCCCCATGTCCCATCGTCGAGTTTGATCAATACATTGTGATAACCGAGCTTGTCCAGGATCTTCTTGGCCCTGGGCAACAGGGCTGGTATGCGTTCTACGCTGTATACCCGGTTTGCCAATTCAGCCAGGATGGCGGTCTGATAGCCTGAACCAGTACCGATCTCGAGAACCTTTTCCGTACCTTTGAGGCCAAGCTCCTCTGTCATGCGCGCTACTATATAAGGCTGTGATATTGTCTGGCCCTGCCCAATGGGCAAGGGGAAATCACTATAGGCCTGATCCCATAGGGCCTCATCCACGAAAAGGTGTCTCGGGACCTTTCTCATGGCCTGCAAAAGCCTTTGGTCATGGATACCCCGTGCTGCTATCTGGGAATCGACCATTCTTTCCCTTGCTATGCGGAAATGATCATTTTTCTGTGACATAATAGATTACCTTGGAGACATGATCGTGGTAGAAGCTCACCTGTATGGCCTCTATCCTTTTTTTGCCGAAAAGTCTTCCTATCACCCATATCTTTCGCCAGAATGGTGTAATGTCATTGTAGTAATACCATTCTTCTTCACCTTTTTGGTTATGGGTTATGTATTCTGGTTCCCCTACCAATTTTTTGACCTCGAGTTTGGTCTGGCCCTTGCTTATGATAGAGGCGTCTATTGCCAGATGTGGTTCTTTTGAGGCACAACCGCAAAGATTCAAGAGGAAAAGTCCGATAAGGAAGAGTAAAAGATTAGATTTAAAAGCATTTTTCATGGAGAATACCCCAAAAACCTCTATAACAATTAATTTGGAACCGGACGAGACCGGTTAAGACAATTAACCACTGGTTATGAGCCCTTAGTGCACATGTTGGATGTGTTCATCTCTAAATCCGGTGGTCGGAGAACAAAGGAAAATTTTTTATTGACAATAAACTATTGTATGAATCTTTTCAATTTAGCTGATGGAGTAAATCATGAGATGTCAAAAATGTGGTATTATAAGTTTTGATTGGCTGGAGACCTGCGGTAAGTGTGGCACCTCTCTATTGCAAGAAAGGGAGAGGCTTGGACAGCTCATTCCAGACAATGGGGATGTCAACTGGTTTGTCAAGATGGAGGCCCCTGAGGTAGATATAGTAAGTGAGCCTGAAGTATCCAAGACCTCTTCTTCTGATATATCCCAGATCGACGTATCTGATCTCGTGGCAGATGGTACGGATCAGGATATTGTGGAGATAGAGGAGCAGGAACTTCTTCGGGCAGCAGAGGATGAAGAATTTCAAAAGGCCTTGGAGGAGATTGCCTGATCAGGTCCCCACAAAGATTCGAACTCTATATAGAGCGTCTAGTTTATGGTGGCAAGGGCCTTGGTTACCTTAATGGAAAGGTGGTCTTCGTGCCCTTCACCTTGCCTGGAGAACTGGTGGAATGCATTCCCGTAAGGGACAAGGCCCGGTGGTGCGAGGCCTCCCTGGTGAAGGTGATCAAGCCCTCAGGACTCAGGACCTCGCCTATTTGCAGGTATTTTGGCATGTGTGGCGGTTGTCACTACCAACACATGGCATATAAGGACCAGCTTATTACAAAGGAAGACATCTTTCGTTCAATATTGGTCCACCAGGTCGGCGTATCGGGCTCATCTATTTCCCCCATCATTGCTTCTAAGTCCCAGATAGGCTGGAGGGCCAGGGCCAGGTTGGGACTATGTGGAGAAGATGGTCATGACAATGCCTTTTTTGGTTTTTTCTTCGCCGGTAGTCATGAGTTGGTTCGAATCTCCACCTGTCCTATGTTAAGGCCATGCCTTAACCATCTCTTAAAGGTATTGCATGGTCTTGCAGGCCCTATATCTCGTACCTTCTGGGACATGAAGGGATTGATCCTGGAATCAGGTATAGACGACAATGCCAGAGGCGTCATAATATCCAAGTCTGTCAGCCACAACGCTAGGGTCGATCTACTTGAAGGGGCATGTACGGATAGGGGTATTTGCCTGGTTGCAACCAATGGCAAGACGATGGAGCTCTCTTTCCATCCATTTAAAAGACTCATTTTTTACAATGGGCCCAGGGTGAAAGAAGGGCTTTTTTCTTGGCCTGGCTCTTTTTTTCAGGCAAATGTAGAGACAAATGTAGACCTGGTGGAAAAGGTGGTGGAATCGTGTCAACAGGCTGGAAGCAGAGACATACTCGAGCTTTACAGTGGCTGCGGTAATTTTTCAATCCCCCTTGCCCTTATGGGGTTCAGAGTAACTGCTGTTGAGGTCGACACGTTGGCCTTTGAGGCAGCCAAGATAAATAGGGCCAGGAACATGCTCGATCCATCACGACTTCGTCTTGTTAATGCGGATGCAACGAAATACCTCGCAGGCCTTGGGCCTAAAATGGATTTTGATACTGTAGTCCTCGATCCCCCAAGGCAAGGGGCAAAGAGACTTTGCCAGCTCCTGGCCAAAAGTGACGTGAGGGCACTTATATATGTCTCATGCGATCCAATGACCCTGGCCAGGGACGTAAAAATACTGGGTGAGGGAGGTTTCGAGCTTGTAGAAAGCAGCCCTATTGATATGTTTCCCCATACCTTTCACATAGAAAGTGTTACCAAGCTCACAAGGAAACAATAGCCAAGGGCCAGTTGTCACAGATCAGCAGACCATATGGTCCCCTGAGGGGTGTCTTTGAGGGTTATTCCCTTTTCGAAAAGCTCTTCTCTGATGTTGTCTGCCAGCTGCCAATCCTTTTTCTTTCTGGCCTGGTTCCTTTTTTCTATTAGGCGGTCCAATTCTTCTTTTGTCAGTCCTGATGCAGCAAGGGCCTGTTTGTTTCTCATGTCTATGTAATCTTGAGGCTCTTCTGTCAGGATGCCCAGTATACTTGTGGCCTTTTTGATCTGGCTGCATGCCTCTTCAATACCTTGCTTGTAAAGGGCAGATGGTCTCTTCGAGGCATGTTGAAGTATTCGGTTGAGTCCTCTGACAGCCTCGAAGATATTGCCGAGGGCAAGGGCAGTATTGAAATCATCGTCCATTGCCTCTTCCACCTGCTTGTCAAGGGCAGAGATCATGGAAAGATCCTTTTCCACTTCAGGAGGTAAGGGGCGTTTCTTCTTTATTGGCAAATTCACTACTGTTTGGGCCTCAAAAAGCGCCTTGTAACATCTGTCAAGGGCAGCCGTTGATTCCTTCAGAGCCTCTGGGGAATAGTCGAGGGGGCTTCGGTAGTGCTTTGATAGCAGAAACAGTCTCAGTGCTTCTGGATGGAAGTGGGTTAAGATGTCTTTGATGGTTATGAAATTGCCAAGGGATTTCGACATTTTTTCTCCCTTGATGGTGACAAAGCCATTGTGCATCCAGAATCTGACAAATGTCTTCCCTGTGGCTGCTTCGGATTGGGCCCGTTCGTTTTCATGATGGGGAAAGGCCAGGTCCAGGCCACCGCCATGGATATCTATCGTGGTACCAAGGTATTTCATGCTCATTGCTGAGCACTCTATGTGCCAGCCAGGACGGCCTGGTCCCCATGGGCTATCCCACTTTGGTTCTCCTGGTTTTGCAGCCTTCCAAAGGGCAAAGTCCAAAGGATCCCTCTTTTTTTCACCAGGTTTTATCCTGGCTCCTGAACGCAATTCTTCCAGGTTTCTCTTGGACAAGGCACCATAGGATGGAAAACGGCGAACGGCAAAATAGACATCACCTGCTGCCTCATAGGCAAACCCTTTTTCTATAAGGGTGGAGATCAAGGCAATGATCTCAGGGATATGCCGTGTAGCCCTTGGCTCGATGTCGGCCCTTAGAACGAGAAGAGAATCCATATCTTGATAGAAATGGTCGATTTCCCTTTCTGCAAGCTCACCTGGGTCTATGCCTTCTTCCTGGGCCCTGTTTATTATCTTGTCGTCTATGTCAGTAAAATTTCTCACGAAAGTAACATCAAGGCCCTTTTGACGCAGGTAACGGACCACGACGTCAAATACCACTGCAGATCGTGCATGTCCTATGTGGCATCGATCATAGGCCGTGATGCCGCATACGTATATACCTACCTTCCCAGGCCTCAGGGGTTCGAATGGTTCCTTTTTCCTTGTCATGGTATTAAAGATGGTTAGAGCCACGATGCCTCCATATATTTTTGCCTCTGAAATGCCTATCATAAATTCCAGAGATAATTTTTTAAAGTGCTTTTATCCCGGATTATGCAGCTCTTAAGTTTGTCGAAGATGCGCGGCGGAGGGTATGCAGTGCATAATCCGGGTTTATAAATTCTCCACAGCACGCCTGCCATGGCCCTTGTTTCATGGATCTCAAGGGCTGGGTTGGGCTTGGTCAGCAGTCTTGGGATTCAGCCGAGGCCCTTGCCCCAATCGTGTTGACAAAAGTCGATGGATTCACTAAATATATGATTATCCAAATAGCAAATAACTATATCTTGTAGAATATCGTCGTCGTTTTTTCAATTAATCTTTTTGGGAGGCAGCAGAATAGCGTATGGAACAGGAACTTCCTCGCACAAATTTACCCCTTAGTAACAACGCCTTGGTGGTGCTTGCAAGGAGATATCTCAGGAAGGACGAGCAAGGTAAGGTGATCGAGACCCCTGAAGACATGTTCAGGCGTGTGGCAGATGTTGTTGCAGCATCAGACAGGCTTTATGACAAAGATGCAGATATAAAGGCGGTCTCAGATCGGTTCTACAAGATGATGATCGAGCTAAGGTTCATGCCCAATAGCCCAACACTAATGAATGCTGGCAGGGTTCTTGGTCAGCTTTCTGCCTGTTTTGTCCTCCCGATCGACGACTCCATAGAGAGCATATTCGAGGCAGTCAAACATACGGCCATGATACACAAGAGCGGGGGAGGGACAGGCTTTTCCTTTTCCAGGATTCGTCCTGAGGGCGATATCGTGAAAACCACTCACGGCGTGGCAAGTGGGCCCATATCCTTTATGACCATTTTTGACGTGGCAACAGAGACTATCAAACAGGGTGGTACCAGGAGGGGAGCCAATATGGGTATCCTCAGGGTAGATCATCCTGACATCGAAAAATTCATTACTGCCAAGACCAAGACAGACAGGCTGAACAATTTCAACATATCCGTGGCCTTGACCGAGAGGTTCATGGAGGCGGCTGGACATGGTGAGAGCTATGCACTCATAAATCCGAGAACCGGAAAGGAGGTCAGAAGGCTGCCGGCATCAGAGGTACTTTCAGAGATAATACGTTCTGCCTGGGCAAGTGGAGAGCCAGGGATTATCTTCCTTGATCGTATCAACCGCTACAACCCTACCCCAGAGCTTGGTGAGATAGAGAGCACCAATCCCTGTGGAGAACAGCCCCTTCTTCCTTATGAATCGTGTAACCTTGGTTCCATCAACCTGGGTAAGTTTATCACCAGGGATAAAAAGATCGATTTTTCAGGACTCAAGGAGATAATATGGGAAGGGGTCCACTTCCTGGACAACGTAATAGATGCCAATAAGTTTCCCTTGGAAGAGATCAGGCAGATGACCAGGAAGACAAGGAAGATCGGCCTTGGCGTCATGGGTTTTGCCGATCTGCTCATCTCTATAGGCATCCCCTACAACTCAGATGAAGCTGTGGATCTTGCCCGGCGAATAATGACCTTCATTGAAGATGAATCCAAAAAGGCCTCTGCTGCACTGGCCAAGGAGCGAGGCAACTTTCCGGCCTACACGGGTAGCATTTACGACAGTGCTGAAACGCCATTCATGAGAAATGCCACCACCACTACCATTGCCCCAACGGGGACAATTAGTATTATAGCAGGTGCTTCAAGTGGCATAGAGCCCCTTTTTGCTGTGAGTTACATCCGCAAGGTACTGGATGGAAGCGAACTCGTAGAGGCCCATCCCTTGTTTGTAGAGGCAATGAAGGAAAGGGGGCTTTACAGTCAGGAACTCATGGAGAAGATAGCAGAATCTGGTTCTGTCCAAGACATAGAAGAGGTCCCCCAGGACCTAAAGAAGATATTCATAACATCCATGGATGTTAGCCCAGCAGAGCACATAGCTATTCAGGCCGCTTTTCAAGAGTCCACTGACAATGCAGTTTCAAAGACCATCAACTTTCCAGAAGAGGCTACCGAAGAGGATGTCAGGCAGGCATATATGCTGGCATGGGAAAAGGGCCTTAAGGGGATAACCATATATCGTTACGGCAGTAGGCCTGTACAGGTTTTAAACCTCAAAAAGAAAAAGACTGTTGCATCTTCTGAGCCCGAATGTGTTTGTGCACCAAATGGAAAGATAGCCCCCAGACCGCGGCCGCTTAGGACTCATGGGGTCACGGAGAAGGTGAGAACGGGTTGTGGCAATCTATATGTGACGGTCAATTGGGACGAGCATGATTTTTGCGAGGTATTTGCCCAGATGGGCAAGGCTGGCGGATGCGCGGCCTGCCAGATCGAGGCAGAAAGCAGGCTCATCTCTCTGGCCCTGCGTTCAGGCGTGAGCCCAAAGGCTATAATAAGACAGCTTTCTGGCATCAGGTGTCCTTCACCAAGCTGGGTGGATGGGAAACAGATCCTGTCCTGTCCAGATGCAATGGCCAAGGTACTGGCCTCTGTGGCAAATGTCGAGATAAAGGTAAAAGAACAATCCGCCATGGCCTGCCCTGACTGTGGAGCTGTCCTGGAGATGGAAGAAGGCTGCCTGCTCTGTAGGTCATGTGGATTTTCCAAGTGTAGCTGAGTTGGAACAGGCCATTTTGTAATATATGTTTTGTCGTATCGGGCGATTATCCAGGGCTGTCTTAGCCCTTATATTGTTTCTGCTGCTCATGTCCGCTCTGTCAGTTGCTCCAAGTGTAGGGGGCGGAGGGGAATTTGGCCCCGGGGCTCTAAGTCCCTGGGGGGACAAGGCCATGACAAAACACGGCTTTGGTCTATGTGCTGTTATAGTTAAGGTTATAGGCCTTGATCCACCAAAGGGAATATTGCGTGTTGCCCTGTACGATTCCAAGGAGAGTTATGACAAGAGGACGGATCCTATAAGGTCTGCCGCAGTGGAAATCGATAGTTCAAATGCAACGGTGGAGTTTGCTGACTTGTACCCTGGCCAATATGCGATAATGATGTACCATGATACCAACAAAAACAACAAATTCGACAGGTTCTTGGGGCTTCCCAGGGAGCAATACGGTTTTTCCAACAATGTCTTGCCAGGCCTGGGGCCTCCAGACTTCGACGCGGTGAGATTCACCGTAGAGGCAGGCAAGGTCACATTCGTCAGGATCCAGGCAAGGTAGAATGGTTAGTAGTCCATGTGAATGATCAAATAAGGCACGAGCCTGCCCCTCTACTCCTGCTGATATTGCCTTTTGCCGCAGGCATCATCTATTCCAAGGGAATCGATGGGCTTGATAGGCTCGATCTGATCTGGATCTGGCTTTTCATCCTCTTTTGTATCTTCTTTTTTTCCATCCCTTTTTTCCTCTCCAGGGAAGGCAACGGATTTCGTATCACTGGCCTACGTCTCTCATGTCTTATTGGATCACTGATCCTTGGGTTTTCCCTGGGGGTCTTTCATGAGAGGGAGACGTATCAACGAATCTCCCAGAACCAAAGGGTGCTCTTGTCTCTGGCTGACAAGGGGGGAGAGCATGTATTTACAGGTCTTGTATTGACAGCCCCGGTTCCAGTGGAGAATGCCTGTAAGACCCAGATGCTTGTTTATGCAACAGAAACTCCCTTTGGGAGCCATCCCGTGGATGAAATTCTTGCCGTTACCTTTGGCGGAGTGGATTGGCGTGAGATCGAACCAGGTACAGTGGTTAGATTTGCAGCCAGGCTCAGAAGGGTGAGAAATTTCAAGACCCCCGGCTCCTTTGATTTCGAGAACTGGTGGCTGATAAGAAAGATCATGGTAAGGGGCTGGTGTAGCAGCGGCTTGAAGTTTGTAGTGGGATCCAAAGAAGACAGCTTGTCTCCTGGCCTTGGCGTGGAACTATTTGTGCAAAGATTGAGGCACGCAATCATGAGGGAGATTTCGTGTTTTTTCCGGGATGGGGGATCGCGGGCAGTGGCAATGGCAGTGCTTACTGGAGAAAGGGCATGGTTCCAACATGATCTGAGACAGGACTTTGGTGCCTCAGGGCTTGGCCATATCCTTGCCGTGTCTGGTTTGCACATGGCCATCATAGCCCTTTTTGCAGCAGGAGTGGTGAGATTCTTTTTAGGATTTAGTCAGTGGATCTTGCTCCGTTTCAATGTCCGTATTATTTCATATTGGAGCGCAGTAGGGGCATGCCTGGTTTATACGGCCATTGCAGGATTTTCTCCATCAAGCCTGAGGGCCTTTTTCATGGTTCTGGTCTTTGGTCTTTCCATGCTTCTCAATCGACCTGCAGCCCTTAAGAACTGCCTTGCGCTTGCCGCACTTATCCTGCTGTTGCTTAGCCCATTCTATCTCTTCGACATCTCGTTTCAGCTCTCCTTTTTCATAGTGTTTTTTCTGATCCATTTTTATGGCCTATTGAAATTTTCTGGGGGCCGTCCATCGAGATGGTTCAAAGAACTCATTGCCATAAGTTGTGCCGCCTTTGTGTTGGCCAGCCCCCTTGTAGCCTTCTATTTCCAGAGATTTGCCTTCTTGGCCGTCCCATTCAACATGGCAGCCGTGCCTCTGACGGAATTTGCCATTCTCCCCACCCTTTTTCTTGGCCTCATGTTTTCCTGGCTCCTTCCTGGTTTGCCAAATCCCATGTGGATGTGTGCCGATTGGGCCATGTCCTGTCTTGTCAAATTGGTTCAACTCTCATCCCAGATCCAGGGGATAAATACTCATATATTGCCTCCATCAATTGCCCAGCTATGCATTCTTACGGCCTTGTTTCTCGTCTTGCCACTGGTGACAAAGAGATCGTTCAAGAATATGGCCATTGTAATCGCAGCATCTTTTCTCATGGTAACCGGCTATAAGATATATAAAGAGGCCAATCCAAACAGTCTCTTCTTTCATGTGGTGGACGTAGGACAGGGCCTTTGTCAGGTGATACAGTTTCCTGATGGCAGGACCATGGTGGCTGATGCAGGGGGGCTGAATGGCTTTGATGTGGGGGGATCTGTGGTTGCCCCTTATCTCAGGAGGCTCGGCATAAAAAGGATCGACATACTGGCGGTTTCCCATCCAGAAAGGGACCATATAGGAGGGGTACCCGCCCTTTTGCGACAGTTTCAGGTAGGCCAGTTATGGCTTGGACAAGGCACTAACCCAGGCCTCGATGCCTATTGGGAGGTCTTGAGGCTTGCCAAGGAGAAGGCAATACCCATAAGGATGTGGGATCATAGGCTCACTCTATCCATTGACAGGGATCTATCTTTAGATGTCTTGCCGTGTCAGTCTTGTCCTGGAAAGATGTCCAGGAACGCAAGGTGCTTAGTATTGAGGATCGGTTTTAATGGCAGGCATGTCTTGCTTACAGGAGATATCGACAAGTGGAGGGAGAGAAGGGAGTCAACCTCTGGCCTTCTATCATCAGAGATAATGGTCATGCCCCATCACGGGAGCACATCTTCGAGTAGTAAGATGTTTTTGCATGCGGTTCATCCTCTCATAGCAATCTGTTCATGTGGCTATAAGAATTCCTTTCATCTCCCATCCAAAAAGGTGCTAAAAAGGTATGAGAGGCTCGGTATTACTGTTTTCAGAACAGATATCGACGGTACCATTGACGTGAGGATATCCAGAGAAGGGGAGATAAAAATAGCCACATATCTTGAGGGATGGATGGGCCTCTGACAAGGCATTTTCGCTCTTCAGGCATGCCTTCTTATTGGTCGTCGTAGTGGCAGCGAAGGAATCTGAGGATATCTTCCATGTCCTCGGGTAACGGTGCCTCGAGGTAGATCCTTTCACCTGTTACTGGATGGTGGAATTGGAGTAGATATGAATGGAGCATTTGTCTCTTGATTGCTATCTCCCTGCCGCTTGGGGCTCTGAGATGGGTTGGACCGCCATATTTCTTGTCACCAAGGATGGGATGCCCCATGTGGCTCAAATGGACCCTGATCTGATGGGTTCTGCCAGTATGTAGCAAGGCCTCCAGTAACTGGTATGGACCCAGGTGCTCAACCACGCGAAAGCTCGTCACAGCAGGACGGCCACGTCTGTGGTCAACATGCATGTTGGTCCTTTTTCGAGGATCTCTTCCAATTGGTAGATCTATAATAGTTAAGGAGTCCTGGAACCTCCCCTGCACCACTGCAAGATAGCGTTTTTCAATGATCCTTTTTTTGAACATGTCCACAAGGCAATGGTGGGCCATGTCGGTCTTGGCCACAACCATGAGTCCACTCGTATCCTTGTCGAGCCTGTGAACGATACCAGGACGCAATTTCCCAGCAATACCAGAAAGGTCTTTACAGGATGCCAGGAGGGCGTGCACCAGAGTGCCTGTGTCATTTCCTGCCCCCGGATGTACCACCATGCCAGCTGGCTTGTTGACTACTGCCAAATGCGAATCTTCATATACCAAGTCTAAGGGGATCTGCTCAGGAATTAGGTCCAGGGGTTGGGCAGGGGGGATCAGGATGGAGACCTTGTCCCCCAGGGATAACCTCTTGCCAGGTTTGATATGTTTGGCACCAGAGACCTCTACATTTCCTTGTTCTATGAGGTTCTTGATTCTACTCCTCGATAGATCAGGGATATTTAGTGCCAGGTATCTATCAAGGCGCAGACCCTCTGCTCCCTCTCCAACCTGGAGTTCTATCCTTTTTAAGGAGGTCTTCCTATTGTTGGTAGACTCGATGGACTTCAGGTCTGCTATACCAACCCTTAAATGTCGGTCTTCATCTCCAGTAGCATCTCAGGGGCTGGTTCGGTCTGGACAGCCTCTACGCCGAAGATGGACTCTATACCCTTTTCGATATCCTCCTCTTCCCTATTTCTCGCTATGGAGAGTTCTTTTACCAGGAGGGCCTTGGCAGTCTCCAGCATCTTTCTTTCACCAAAGGAAAGGGGTTTGTCCATTTGGAGTATATAGAGATCCCTCAATACGGCAGCAAGATCAAAGATAGAACCAGTCTTGATACGCTCCATGTATTCCCTGTATCTACGGTTCCATGTCTGAGGGGTGAATTTGATATCCTTTTCCTCAAGGATGGAATAGACTCTCTCCACATCCTTTTTGGATATTATGGATCGCAGGCCTACGGTCTCGGTGTTGTTCTTTGGAATCATTATTTTCATGTCATTTTCCAATATCCTCATGACATAGAAGACGAGGGTCGATCCTCCGATCTCTTTTTCTTCAATAGCCTCAATAAGTCCAACACCGTGGGCAGGATAAACTGCCAGATCACCTACTTTAAACATGGCCTAAGATTTATTTCCTCCTGAGTCCTGAATTTTTTGGTTATTTCTCAAAAAATTTACTGATTATAGCATCTTTTCGTAGAATTTTAAACAGGCAAAATAAAAATCAATGTACTATCCAGTTGAAATCGGCACTAAAAAGGGGCCCAATGGCCCCTGGGAAGATTGGTCTCGCCATGGGTCAGTTCAAGACGTTATGACCCCTTTGTTTCATGCATCTGATATATGCATTTTTGTATTTCTGTTCGGCATCCATGCCCTTGTAAGTGCCACCTCCTATTCCACCTGCGGCAGCGCCAATTGCTGCACCTTTTCCAGGGGCACCTGTTGCAGCACCTATGGCAGCCCCTGCGGCAGCGCCAATCGCTCCCCCGATGAGGGCCCCTTTCGCCGTCTCTCCAGGTGTATATCCAGATACCCTCTCGGCGAGCATCTTGCATTCCACAAGGTCTTGATTTATGTACGCAGCCCTGGGATCGTTGTATGGGTCCACGGTGGGTTGCCAACCGGTCTGGCTGGCACATCCTGAGAGAAGTATCACGGATAACATGGCGTAAAATAGGATGGGTTTCTTTTTCATCTATAGACCTCCTGTTGATCTTAAAAAGTTTTGTTCAGAACCAGGTTGTTGTCGATATCAGTGGCTTCAAGCCCGCAATGGCTTTGGGCAATACCCTTGGAGAGCCAATGATAAAAATAACACCAAGCTGGTGATATGTCCAAGTCTTAACCCAGCCCTTCTGGCATTACTTGCAATTTTTTAAAAGCAATATTTGTACCTGGATTATACAGCTCACAAGCCTGTCAAAGGTTTAAGGCAGATGGCACCTTAGGTGTCCCTTGGTATTTTTAGGTAAGAACACAATGGGATCAGATGTATATCAACCCTGGAAGAATTCAAAAGAAATTGTCTTCTGCGGACGTTTGAAGCGCATAATCCTGGTTTGTACCATTAGTTTTGATGTGGCCTGGCCCTATGTCGGGTGGACATAATAGCTGAAAAATAGTATGAGAGCTTGCCATGATTATTAGATCTCGTCTATGGATTTTTATATCTCTTCTTTCTGGGGTACTGTGGTTCATCTTTTCCTTCCCATGCATTGGAGGAGGCCTTGGAAATGGAGAGTTTTGGACAAGCCAGAAACCTTTCAGGATACCTCTTTCCGTATTGAGACAATCTATCAGTGAAAAAAAGCCCTGGGAGCTTACCAGCCCTCGTTTTGAAATTACTTGTAATGGGAAGCTCCTTACTGCCACTACAACCCTTGACCAAGACCTCCAGGCCTATCTCCAATCCATAGTAAAGGGATCTACTGGACAGATGACCGCCATAGTCTGTCTTGATCCGATCTCTGGTAGGATACTTGCAATGGCCGGTTTTGACAGGGGAAAGCCAGAAGAAAAGGTCTGGACCCAGCGCCTGATACCCTCTGCCAGCATATTCAAGATCATCACTGCAGCAGGTGCCATTGAATTTCTCGGTATGTCTCCAATGACCCTATTTCACTACAATGGAGGCAAGCATACCTTATACAGATATCAACTGGAGGAGAAGAGGAATAGGTATACATGTACTGTGACATTGAAAGATGCATTCAAGGATTCGATCAATCCAGTTTTTGGAAAGCTTGGCTCTATCTATCTTGGTAGAAAGGGTATCCTGGAGATGGCTGACAGATTTATGTGGCAGAGGCAGATACCCCTTGAGATACCGGTAAAACCGAGCACCATAACCCTGCTTGACGACAAGTTCAATCTGGCAGAGGTGGCCAGTGGTTTCAACAAGGCTACCAGGATTACGCCCATTCATGGTGCCCTTATAGTGGCTGCTATCGCCAACAGGGGGGTGATCATGGCTCCAAGTTTTATAGATACCATTGAGAGTGGGGGGCATGACATCATCTATCAGAGTAGGATCTATCCTCTCACCAGACCAGTGAATCCCAGGACGGCAGATCTGCTATTCGAGATGATGAAGGCTACCGTAGAGAAGGGCACGGCCAAAAAGGCCTTCTCTCACCTGAACAGGGATAAGGTGCTCAAGGATCTTGAAATCGGTGGCAAGACAGGGACCATTGACAACGAGTCACACGAGCTTCGATACGACTGGTTCTGCGGCATTGCCAGGCAAAAAGACAGGGGGAAAAGGCTGGCCTTGTCTGTGGTGGTCGCCCACAGGGCAATACTGGGCACAAGGGCTGCATCTTTTGCCAGACTGGTCATACGAAAATATTTCAGTCAGATGGAACCATGAATCTAAATATGGTTCATAGCGCTTCTATTTATGATTTCCATTAATTATGAAAGCCGTGGCTTGACGTTTTGGGCCAGCCATAGTAGCTACAGTCCGAAAATAATTTTGGCAAGCCTGCCTTTTATCTCTGAATTGAGAGGCTATGCTGTTGTATTGAAGGGAATTTATATCTAAATGGCAAAAATCATACCTTTTCAGGGGACCTGTTACAATAAAGCTCTTTTTGAGGATCTTTCGGCCCTTTTCGCTCCTCCTTATGATGTGGTGTCCCCTGAGGAGAGGGATAGATATGTCAGGGGAAATCCCCATAACATATTCCGTCTGGAGCTTCCATCCATAGGCGATTGCAATGGGGAAACAGGAGACAAATACCGGTGTGCTGCCAGTTTGTTGAAAAAGTGGCAGGAAGAAAAGGTACTTCTAAGGCATGACCAACCTTCGATATATCCCTATGATATAGAATTTGAGATAGATGGCCAAGGTTTTATACGCAGGGGGTTTATATGCCTGGTAAGGACAGATGATTGGTCCAAGGGGAGTATTTTGCCCCATGAAAGGACGTTTGAAAAGGTGACCGAAGACAGGTTGCGCCTTCGCATGGCAACAAGGGCCCAATTCAGCCAGATTTTCATGCTTTATCGCCACCAGGGAAAACTGGCCCAGGCCCTTGGACCTGGAGAGCCAGAAGCGCTTTTCACCGCCAAGGACGACAAAGGCTGTATTCACAGGCTTTATCGGGTCTCAGACCCGGAAAGGCTCGATCTGGTAAGCCAATGCCTGGCCGATAGCCCCCTCTATATAGCAGATGGGCACCATCGATATACTACTGCCATAAGATACAGGCAGGAGATGGATCGCCTTTATGGACCTGATCCAGAGGCATCATACAACTATACCATGGTCTATCTGGTGGACGTCAAGGACCCTGGAATGGTAGTCCTTCCTACCCACAGGCTCGTCTCCATCCCTGAAGGAATGAGCTGTGATAACGTGATAGAAAGGCTTTCCCCTCTTTTCCACCTGGAGGAGTTGGAGGTCTCAACCCATTCAAGAGGCGAATGGCAGGCCCGCTTCTTCAAAAAGAGCCTTTCAGAATCCTGCTCCAACGGGATAACCCTGTTTTTTGGTTCTATTAAGAGGGCATTTATGCTTTGCCCAAGACAGGTGGCAAAGGATCTGCTTTTAGAGGCGGTCAGATACGAGGAGCTTGCCAATCTGGATGTGGTTGTACTCGAAGAGCTCGTATTTAAAAAGGCCCTTGGAATAGAACCAGATAGGCTCGAAGCCGGGAAAGATATCATCTTCACGGCAGATTCTCAAGGGGCCATCCAGTCATTGAAGCCGGATCAGATGCTCTTTTTCATGCATCCTACCCAAGTAGAGCAGGTGTTGGATGTGGCAGATGCAGGCCTGTCCATGCCTCATAAGTCCACGTATTTCTACCCGAAGATCCTGACGGGTATGGTGCTCAATATAGAGGAATGAAAAGGGCAGCAAAATGCTGCCCTTGTACCCAAGATTCGAATTGATCCCTTGTGCTCCTCAATCGAGGAAGTGTTTGAGTTTTTCCCTTCTACTCGAGTGTCTCAGACGGTTTAAGGCCTTTTTCTCTATCTGGCGGATGCGCTCTCGTGAGACATTGAACCGTCTTCCTATCTCTTCCAGGGTGTATTCGCTGTCTTCGCCTATGCCAAAGCGTAGTCTTATGATCTTTTCTTCCCTGGGGCTAAGGGTGGCCAATATACTCTTTATCCTCTCGGTAAGTTCTCTTTCCCTGACTGTCTCATAGGGAGATACCGCATCCTTGTTCTCTATGAAGTCACCAAGGGTGCTGTCTTCGTCTCCTACAGGGGTCTCAAGAGAGACAGGCTCCCTCGATGCCTCCAGGATGGAAAGGATTTTTTCCATGGGCAGGCCGGTTCGTTCCGAGATCTCAGCAGGGCTTGGTTCGCGTCCGAGTTCCTTGAGCATGGCATAGAAGGCCTTGAAGAATTGGCTCCTGAGCTCCAGGAAATGTACAGGTAGGCGTATAGTCCTGGTCTTGTCCAGTATTGCCCTGGTAATGGCCTGTCTAATCCACCAACTGGCATAGGTGGAAAACTTGTTGCCCTTGGTATAGTCGAAACGGAATACAGCCCTCATGAGACCGAGATTGCCTTCCTGAATGAGATCGGCAAGGGACAAGCCCTGATGCATGTATCTCTTGGCAATGCTCACCACGAGCCTCAGGTTGGCATTTATCATTTCGTCCTTTGCCCGTTCCACCTTGATCTGCTGGAGCCTTACGAATTTTTTTAACTCTGCCATGTCCTGGTCATCGGCATGTTGCTCCGCTATGCTGTATACGGTTTCTGCCAGGTAGTTCAGGTGTTGTTTCTTGGGCTTCAGGGTTGGATCTCGCCTCTTCCAAATACGTATTTGCTCCCTCAATGCCTCTATCTCCGGCAGGGAGGAGTCTATCTCCATTATGGAAGAGATGATGCTATTGAATCCAGTACGTATTATTTTGCTGAGTTCTTCTTCTTTCTCTGGAGTCAGTAGTTCATAGCGCCCCATCTCCCTGAGATAGGTCGTGGTGATTTCCTCTGAATCCGTATATTCACCAGCATCCAGGACTACTTCGTGTTTTTTCCCATCCGGTACCTTTTGGGTCTCTACATTGGGAAGTGGTGTTTCTTTGGCATCACGGGGGATGGCTTCACTCTTGAGGGCAATGGCGTCATTCAAGGTGCCACCCACCACTTCTATATTGTTTTCACAAAGCATGTCAAAAATCTCTTCAAGTTTTTCTGGATCTTTTATGTCATCTGGGATGATCTGGTTAAGGGTTTCGTAGGAAAGTGATCCCTTGTGGCCAGCTTCAAGGAGTTGATCCATGTATTCAGTAGATTCTCCCTGGGGATGTTTCCTTGCTATCTTTACTGCCATGGCAATCTATCCTTACAATGGTGCAATTTTAGAGTGCAAATAAAAATTGCAAACAAAACACGTTATTATAATAAATTAATTGGGTAAAATCAAGGACAAAACTCAAAAGAAATTTTTTTGTGGTAAGATTTTTTTCTTTCTCAAAACAGAAAGATAGACACGAACTAAATGATTGCCAAGTCCTGGTAAGATTTTTTTTATGATTTTTCTGCCGTCTCGCAATTGACAACATAGTTGCATGATATATATACTTGTCAGAGTCTCATGAGAAAGGGGGGATACCCTTGGCCATAGTGGTTGAAGTTCAGGACAACCTTGAAAAGGCCCTCAAGCTGCTCAAAAAGAAGATGCAGCTTGATGGACTTCAGCGAGAGCTGAAAAATCGCCGTTTTTACGAAAAACCAAGTGTAAAAAGAAGGCGCAAGGCTCAAGAAGCTGAGAGAAGGCGTCGCAAGGCAAGCAGACGGCGCAGGCGCTATTAGACAGAAATCCAAGACAATTTGCTGAGGGGGTGTCTTCATTCAAGCATCCCCTTTTTCTTTTATATCATCCAAATTGTCCAGTAAGGTGGATGCATCGTTTGCCAGGGCATCTGCCAACTTTTCTCCATAGGTCTCCTTTCGGCTCAAGGCACCACAGACTGCACTGAAAATCTCGGATTTTCTCAGGCCCCCAGGTGAGATGCCTGGTAGAAAATGTTCTCCATCCTCTGTTTGGACAATAAGCCCTTTTCCCTGGAGTTTTTTCAGGACATTTACAACTTCCATCAATGGATATCCCAATTCATCTGAAAAATCTTCTGCTGTGACATGGCGCCCTGAATCAAAGTAATTATAGGCCATCTCCAGGATATCTACAGCCAAGGCTAGCTTAGTAAGGGGAGAGATAGGTCCTTTAAAGGGAACATATCTCTTGAATTTTTGTACTGCATAGGAGGTCTCTGCACCGATCAAGAAGACCAGCCACCCTATGTATAGCCAGAATATGAACAGGGGAAAGGTGGCAAAGGATCCATATATGGCATTGTATCTGGCCACTCCTATCTGGAGCTTTACATAGAGTGTCTGTACCATTATCCAGCCAAGCCCACCTATCACACCTCCTGCCACTGCTGGTATAAACTTCACGTTCGTATTGGGCATGAAGCTGTAGAGTATGGTAAATGTCCCAACTATAAGCAGGATAGGGAGAAATTTGAACATGAGAGGTAGAAGCCAGGGCACCCTTAAAGTAGCTGTGATCTTGGCCAGCAAGGTCTCACTCTGGGCAGCTGTTATTGCCCAGAACGCAAAGTTTATAGATATGGGAAGAAGTATGATGAGTCCTATGTAATCAATCACCTTCCTGCCCAGTTTTCTGGCCTTTTTGGTCTCCCAGATGTTGTTCATGGCTGCCTCTATGTGTGTCATCAGGGAGACGATGGTCAGAAGGGCGCCTATAATGCCAAGCCATCCAAGGGTTGCGAAGTTGGTCTTGTCCACATAGTCGAAGATCTTATCGAGGGCGAGTTTTAGGTGGCGTGTTGATCCGCTGTAGGCAGCCTGTGCCTCTTTCTCCCCCATCTCCGAAAGTGTACAATTACCACTGACCTCACAGTTGTGTTGGCCGCTTATCTCCTCCAATTGGGCAAGCATCTTGTACGCTGCAACCTTCATATAGTTGTCGGCTCCAAGACCCTTCAACAGTGCCGTGCCCATTGCCAAGACGGGCACAAGAGATAGGATCACGGTGTAGGTCAGGGCACTGGCCCTCAGGTCGAAATCATGCTTGCCAAAGCCCTTTACAACTATGAAAAAGATCCGCAGTGTAGCCTTTGTGAACCAAGAGGCATTTTTTTTCTCTTTGGAAAGATTGCCCTCCCAGATCCAGTCATGGAATCGAGCCAGGTCTTTCATCTTTGTCCCATCTGTCTTGTATGTTTGGTATGCCTTTCATCAGCCCACCGTAGGAGGATTGGATCATATCCATTTAATCACGAATCCTGTCGGCTTCAATGTTATTTCCCCTGGTTTTTTGATAATAGTTGTCACATGAGATAATATAGCAACCAGTTTATCAAAATAAGCCCTTTTGGTTTTTTGGGATATCATAAATGTCAGGATTTTCCTTCATACATGCAGCAGACCTGCACATTGGCTCCCCTTTCAGTAACATAAGTCGGATCGAGACAGAGATGTGGGACTACCTCCTTGGGTCCACGTTCAGGGCATTTGACCGCATGATCCAGTTGGCCTTGGAAAGGGATGTGGATTTTATCCTCCTATGTGGGGACCTCTTTGACAGTATGGAGCGTAATCTAAAGGCCCTTTTACATTTCAGGACAGGAATGAAGAGGCTTCAGGCCGAAGGCATAAAGGTCTTTATAGTCTGTGGTAATCATGATCCCTTTGGCCATGGGGCAATGCCGCTCGAATTGCCAGATAACTGTTTCGTCTTTCCTTCTTCAAACCCAAGATGGCAGGTTGCAGAAAGGGCAGGTCTATGCCTGGCTGCTGTCTTTGGCATAAGTTTCAGAGACAGGTCAGTAGAAGACAATTTTGCTCTCATGGTGCCTCCTGGTCCTTCAGATCTATTCAAGATAGCCATGCTACACTGTACTGTAGGGCAACAGACAGGTCATTATCCCTATGCCCCTTGTAGTCTGGCGGATCTTACCGATCCATCAAGACACCAGGTGGACTACTGGGCCCTGGGGCATGTCCATACAAAAAAGATCCTGTCCAAGGGGCCGCTGGTCGTCTATCCAGGGGTATTGCAGGGCAGAAGCTTCAGGGAACAAGGAGAAAAGGGGGTGTTTCTGGTCCGTGTCTCTGGGGATATGTCTACAGATGTGACATTTACGCCCATGGATGATCCAAGATGGCACGAGATAGAGATAGATGTATCGGCCATTTCCTCTGTGGCCCAACTCATGGACGATATTTGGACGAAGATACAGGCATTGCGTCAAGGAGTAGGCCAGAGAGGCCTTGTGTTGAGGGTCTTGATCAAGGGCCGTAGTGAGCTGGCGAGATCCCTTTCCAGCCTGGACACAATTCCAGATATGCTAGATGAACTAAGAGATGGACTTTCAGGTCTTGAGCCTCTTGTCTGGCTTGAATCTATCCGGAATCTTTCTACCAGCCCTGTTGATATAGAGGCAAGAAAAAAGAGCCCGGATCTCATCGGAATGGTTCTCAAGGAGGCTGAGGCAATAAAGGTCAGCCCGGAATCCTTGGAAGGGGCAAAGGGTTGTCTTTCATCCCTTTTTCACTCCAGGCTCTTCAAGGGCAATTGTCCAGAGGCCACCATAGAGGATGTATCGTCTGTCCTGGAAGAAGCAGAATTTTTGCTTCTCGACCGTCTGGAGGATTGATCCTCGGTCTTGGTTGATGGAGATAAGAAGGCTGCAAATAGAAGGTTTTGGTGTGTTTAGGCACCTTTCGATTGGGCCTTTGCCTGGAGGGTTGGTGATATTCTCTGGCAGGAATGAGGCTGGGAAATCAACACTCCTTTCCTTTGTGAACACCATGCTTTTTGGTTTTCCCGATGCCAGAAGGGGAGAACGCCAATTCCTGCCCATACATGGAGGTAGTTATGGAGGCCGTATCGTCCTTTCCACCAAGAGGTACGGACAGATCACCATAGAGAGGATAAGGTCTTCTGGGAGGACCTCTTTCAGGCTTTATGGGCCTGATGGCTCTTCGCTGGACGAGATGGTCCTCAAGGGCATATTTGGTGGTGTTACCAGGCAGCTTTTCCAAAATGTCTACAGTTTTAGCCTAAAAGAACTCCAGAGTCTGGATAGCTTGAGACGTGAAGATATAAGGGATGCTGTATATGGAGCGGGCTATGGTACCTCTTTCTTGGCGGTTCCCCAGACCATGAAGGAACTCCGAAAAGAAAGGGACATGCTTTTCAGGCCCGCAGGCAGGAAACAAGCCATCAACAAACTGCTCTTTGAGCTGAAGGATGTCAATGCCAGGTTGAAAAAGGCCAGAAAAGAGATAGACGACTATGAAAGGCTTACCCGGTCTTTGAAGAATAGCCGGGATCGTTTGAATCGGTTACGTCAGAAGAGGCAACTCCAGGCACGTACCCTGGACAATCTCCAGGCAGCAGTGAAGGCATGGCCGGACTGGTTGAAGCTTGCCTCCATCCAGGCCAGGCTCTCTTCCATTGACAAGGATGAGAGGATAAAGGGGCTTTCCCTCCACATGGCGTCCCAGGTGGAGGAGGCAGAAGAAAGACTCCAGATCGCAAAAGCTGAGCTCAGGGATATTAGGGAAGGGTTGACAGAGGTCCGGGCCAAGCTGGAGACGAAAAGGCCGGATTATGCTCTCCTTGAAAAAAAAGAGGCCATTTCCACCATTTTATTGGGTAGAGACAAGTTCCTCAAGCTTCAGCAATTGAGCCAGACATTGAAAGGCGAAATAGAGGATCTGGACCGGGAAATAGGGTTGATGATGCAACGGCTTGGGCCTGCCTGGACGGCCGATCGCATCAGAGAGGCAGCCTTTTCTGCCCTTGATATGAGAAAGTTGGAGCGGTTCAAGGAAAGGTTTAATGAAATAAGACAAGGCTCTGTCCAGCTTGGTCAAAGGCTGTCGATAAGGCTCCAGGATCAAAAGGCTCTCAAGACCCAACAGGATCGGCTGAGCGCGAGATCCCAAGAGCTTCGAGACAGGCTTGGCGGGTTGGATGCCGAGACATTGAAAAGGCTTTCTGCCAAGGGAGACAGATTAAGGCATCTGACAAGACAGAGTGAAAGATTGGAGCAGGCCTTGGCTGAAAGGTCAAAGGCTCTGGAAGCAGCAATTGAAGAGGTGAGCCAGGCTGCCTCTGCGGAATTCTTGAGAGATCTGGACGTGACGGAATTTACCAAAGAGGCCAATGGTCTTCATAGGGATATGATGGATACAACCCGGCAGCTCGAGGCAGCCAACGAGCAACTCGAGGCACTTTTGGCAAGACGTGAGGAGATGAACGACCAGATCCGGTCCAGGCAGGCGGCCATTGAAGAGATGGACAATGATCCACGCCTCGTCTTGAAAGAGCATAAATCGTATGTGCGGGCATATTCTATTGCTCGCAACTTGGCTGGCCGACAGGGCCAGGAATTGGGTATCGAGGCAGAGCTTTCAAGGCTTGAGACAGAGCTGAGAGAATGTTCCAGACAGGCTGATGCAAAAAAGGCCGAGATACAAGGGCCTTCGAGGGCTCACACAACAGGTCTTTTGGTCTCTGCTGGTTTGATCATGATGTTGGTTGCCGCCTTGTTGCTCTATTTGAAATGGCCGGTATCTGCATGGGGGATGTGCCTTGTCCTATCCATGACGTGTCTTTTGGCTGCGCCAATACTCAAGAGGAGATGGGCTGTCAGAAGGCGGTTTCTTCAGGAGGAGATTGCAAGACTTTCTGGAAAATTCCAGGAACTCGATGCCCGAAGACAGAAGCTGGTTGATTTTTTGGACCTCGTGAACCAGGACAGAGGACAGCTTGCCAAACTTCTCGGTATGGATACAGAAGAGGTCCAAAATGATCTCTCTCGGATATTGGAGGAGCTCAAAGGTGCCATGAGTCTGATGGAAAAGAAGGAGCTGCTCCTTTCCCAGATATCGATCATCAGAAGGGACAAGGCTATCTTGTCTGAAAAGATTGTCAAGGCCAGGAAGAGGGTTTCAGCTCTCAAGGAGTCTGAAATAGAGCAAGACTCACACTGGAAGGCCTTTTTGGAGAGATATCGCCTGGATAGGGAGACATCTCATCAAGATATCTCCTTGATTGCCAGAAAAATCTTAAGGCTTCAGGAGCTGATTAATGACATCGAGGCCATCGTAAAGGAGCTGGATGCCAAAAAGAGAGAACAGAAAGAACTGTTCTCCTCGTTCTTGGACAAGGGCTTCATGGAAGAATATGGAGACGGTCCAGATGAGATCAATATAGATTTGATAGAGAAAATAATCATCAGGTTGCACGACTTGGCCGGCCTGATAGAGGAAAACCAACGCCTCACCAAGCAGCAGGATCAGAAAGATGCAGAGTTAAGAGGCCTTGAAGGTGAGATCAAAGATATCAAGGACAAACTCAAGGACCTGGTAAAGAGGAGGCAAGCTGTCCTTGCTGAATGGGAGGAGTGGCTCAGGGAAAAGGGGTTTCAGGATGGGCTCGGCCCATCTGACGTGGTTGAACAGATACAGCTTTTGGACAAGGCAAAAGGAATGTTTTCCAAGAGGGAGGCCAGGCAGGCAGATTTGGCAGAACTCCTGAAAGAGATGTCTGCAATTACTGAAAGGGTAAGCCTTCTCTTCAGTGATCTCGGTCCAGACGGTGCCGATTCCATGGATGTTGTCTTCATGATGGATTTTCTCTCCCAAAGGCTTACACAAGAGCTCGAAAAAGACAGGGAGTACAGGTTTCTTTCCCATAACGAAGGCCAATTGTTCAAGGAGGAGGCAAAGTTGAGGGGAGAGATACGCCGCCTCGATGAAAAGATAGAGAACATCCTAAAAGATGCAGGGTGTACTTCGAAAAAGGAGTTGTGGAGTCTTTTGGAGACCTTCAAGGAGAGGGAGCATGTCTTGGCAGAGAAGACAGAATTGGAGGCCAGGCTGAAGGCTGTCTCAATGGCCAAGGATCTACAGGGCATAGCCTCTTTTTTCGGCAAGAAGAGCCAACAGGAGCTCGAAAGAGAGGTTGAACGATATAAGGCGTCTTTAAGAGATCTCGATGAACAGATCCAGGCCCTTGTGGAGCAACAGGCAGAGATGAATCTATCCCTGGAAAAGCTGATCTCCTCTGATGAGCACATGGAGCTTATTGCCAAGCGCTCATGCCTTGTTCAAGAGGTCAAAGACCTTGCCAGGAGGTGGTCGGTCCTTTCTATGGCACTGCATATATTGGAGCAAGCCAGGCAAAGGTTTGAGAAGGAGAATCAGCCAAAGGTCATAAGGGAGGCCTCTCGGTTCTTCTCCACCATAACCTCAGGACGCTATGCCAACATTGCGGTTGGTGCGGGGACGGATGATATATGGGCAGTCACCAGACAGGGGGAGCGCTTAGAGCCCAAAATGCTCTCCACTGGTACTGCCGAGCAGCTTTATCTCTGTCTGCGATTTGGTCTCATCTCGGCCTGTGCGACTGGAAGTGAGGATATCCCTGTCTTGATGGATGACATACTCGTCAATTTCGACCCCGATCGTACGAGGCAGGCTGCCCGTGCAATCGGGCAACTCTCAAGGGGGCGTCAGGTCCTTTTTTTCACCTGCCACCCCCATGTTACTCATATCTTGACTGAGGAAATCCCTGAAGCTGAACTGATAGAGATGGAAGACGCAATCCAGGCCAGCCATTTATTATGAACTGGCCTTCGGTCCCCATGTCCATCTCAGGAGCTTGAGACCTCTCAAAAAGACCTTTCGTTTTCCCATGCGCGAAATTAGAATCAGCGCCTATATTCCAACAAAGGGGAACAATATATCGATGGGCACATCAAAAGATAGACTCAGAAAACTGGACAAGAGATTCATTTGGCATCCCTATACCCAGATGAAAGATTTTGAAACCAGGGACCTCCTCTTCGTGGACCGGGCAGAGGGGGTGTTTCTTTACGACATTGACGGAAGACGTTACTACGACACCATCTCCTCTTGGTGGTGCAATGTGCACGGCCATAATCATCCTGTGATAATGAGCCGTATAGCCAGGCAATTGGAAAGGCTCGACCAGGTACACTTTGCAGGCACTACTCACGAGGGCCCGGTTGTACTTGCCGAGCGGCTCTATAGATATCTGCCTCCAAGGCTTGAAAAATTTTTTTTCTCTGACAATGGCTCTACAGCCTGTGAGGTGGCCATCAAGATGTCTCTTCAGTATTGGAGGCAGATCGGTGATGTCAAGAGGGAAAAATTCATAGCCCTCGAACGTGGATATCACGGTGACACCATAGGCACCATGAGCCTTGGTGGTGTGCCTGCCTTTGAAGGTCCTTTTGATCCCCTTGTCTTTGAATCCTTTACCATCCCTGCACCCTATTGCTATCGCTGCCCTTGCGATCAAGAGAATTACAGTCCTGGTCAAGGGTCTTCTTGTAACCTGGAGTGCACGGAGTTCCTGCATCGACTCTTGGAAAGGGAAGGGGAAAATGTGGCTGCCTTGATCCTTGAACCCATGCTCATGGGGGCTGGGGGGATGATTTCCTATCCCAAAGGATACCTGCAGCGTGTTCATGCCCTTTGTGAGAGATTTGGGCTCCATCTCATATTCGATGAGGTGGCAACAGGTTTTGGACGCACGGGAAAGATGTTTGCCATGGAGCACCCAGGTGTTGTGCCGGATTTTATCTGCCTTTCAAAGGGGATCACAGGGGGCACCTTGCCTTTGGCCGTTACGGTGACCACAAAGGAGATATTTGAGGCCTTTTATGCAGATTACAATGAGGGTAAGACCTTTTTCCATGGTCATACCTTTACGGCAAATCCCATATGCTGTGCAGCTGCCCTGGGTTCCCTTGATGTATTTGAGGCCGAAAAGGTATTGGAAGGCCTTCCAGCAAAGGTGTCCAGGCTTCAAGAAGGCAAGATGGATTTTCTGGATATACCGATAGTGGGTGATGTCCGCGGCATCGGTATGGTGGCAGCCTTCGAGCTTGTGCGCGACAAAGAGGCCAGGAGCGCCTTTGCCCCTGGGGAAAGGGTAGGGTGGCAGGTCTATCTAAGAGGCCTGGAGAAAGGGCTCATCCTGAGGCCACTTTCAGATGTGATCTATCTATTTTTACCCCTTGCAGTAACACTTGAACAATTAGATGAGATTCTAGATCTTACCGCAGAAACATTGCATGATATATCTTCGGTCCTTTAAGCCCGGCCGCCTTGGTTGATGTCATGGAACAAAACCCCTTGGACATATTGAAAAGCCGTTCTCTGTATGAGCTCATGGAGAGGGCCTTGCTTTTAAAGCTCAAGCACAGGGGACTCAAAATGGGCCTTTGCACCATATCCAATGCCCGCTCTGGTGCATGTACCGAGGACTGTGCCTTTTGTGCCCAGTCGAGATTTGCCAGGGCCAAGGCCCCAGTGTATCCACTAAAGTCTCCACAGATCCTCTTGAAAGAGGCGGAAACGGCCAAAAAGACTGGTGCCAGCCGTTTCAGTATAGTCACCAGTGGACGAGGGCCTTCTGAGAGACTCGTTCAAGAGGTGGCAGAAAGGGTCTACGAGATAAGGGAAAAGGTTGGGATAAGGGTTTGCTGCTCATTGGGAATTATGAGCAAAAGTAAAATAAAAATCTTGAAGGATGCCGGTCTAACGAGGTATCATCACAATCTTGAGGCATCCGAGGAATTTTATCCCTCCATATGTTCCACCCATAGATTTGCCGACAGGGTGGAGACCATTCGTGCCGTGAAGGAGTGTGGTCTTGAGATCTGTTCCGGGGGGATAATAGGCCTTGGTGAAGATGAGCACCACAGGTTCTCAATGGCCAAGGCCCTGGCTGAACTTGGGGTGGATTCCATCCCTATCAACATCCTTGTGCCTATAAAGGGAACGAGGTTGCAGGATGTTGCCCCATTGCCGTTGGGCCAGATCCTCAGGACTATTGCCATGTTCAGGATAATGGTTCCTTATTGTGCCTTGAGGATCGCAGGTGGCAGGGAATCAGCCCTTGGGCAGATGCAGGCCTTGGCCTTCATGGCAGGGGCTGATGCCATGCTCATAGGAGGTTATCTCACCACCCGTGGCAGGCCTCCAGAAATGGATCTTGCCCTTACTGAGGAGATCAAAAGATTATGGCAGGAAATGTATCACCGCTGAAACTCTTTCTGGCCTTTTTGCGTCTGGGATGTACTGCCTTTGGTGGCCCTGCGATGGTAAAGTACATCAAGGACCTTTCCTGCAGGAAGAATAACTGGGTCAGGAAGGAAGACTTCGATCACGGGGTTGCCCTCGTTCAGACCATCCCAGGGGCCACGGCCATGCAGGCTGCTGCATATGCTGGGTTAAAGGCAGGAGGTGGCATAGGTTCCCTGGCAGCATATACAGGTTTTGCCCTGCCTGCCTTTGTCTTCATGACCCTTCTGTCTGTTGTGTATACCCATGCTATCGACATCAAACCTGTGGCATCGTGTTTTCTGGGATTCAAGGTTATCGTGGTAGCCATAGTGGCAAACGCCACCATATCTTTCGGTAGAAAGATGGTACGCTCATGGCAGGATGTTTTGCTGGTTGTTGCTGCAGCTGGCTATCTGGTAATGAAGGGAAGTCCTGTGACCGTCATCCTGGTCTGCGCCGTGTGCGGCATCTTCATCTATCCTCGAAAGGACGGGGTAGCACAGGAAGCCACGGCTGGCAATCAAGACCGGAAGGGTTTTGTAACGCTCATGTCGTCTGAATCCTCGATGTTTGCCTATAAAGTAATGGCCGCGGTTGCAGTGCTGATGCTTATTGTCTTTCTCGTGGATCCCTTTCTTGGCAAGTTGTCTGCCCTCATGATGAAGATCGACTTTTTTGCCTATGGTGGTGGCTATGCCTCCTTGCCACTCATGTTACACGAAGTGGTCGACAAGAGACATCTGCTCACTGCAAAGGTGCTCATGGATGGTATCGCCCTTGGTCAGGTCACCCCAGGGCCGATTGTGATAACGGCTGCCTTTGTGGGTTATCTCCTAAAAGGCTTCCTTGGGGCCGCTGTATGTACCTGGGCCATTTTTACCCCATCCTTCCTCATCCTTCTGCTCACTGCCCCAGTGTTTGAAAATTTTAGGTACTCGCCCTTGTTCAGAAGGGGCATGAGAGGGGTCCTGGCATCGTTTGTAGGTCTCCTTTTGGCGGTTTTTATAAGCTTTTTGCTTGCAATAAGCTGGAAGGTTGCATCTGTACTCATTGGTATTGCGGCCTTTGTCGCCCTTTATCTCAAGGTGGATATCTTGTGGGTGGTATTGGGAGGAGGGGCGTTGGCAGTAATCTTTCTTTAGTCATCTGCTGTTTCCGGGCTGCTCATTTGTCCTGCAGGATAGCCATTATCCAGGCCCCAACTGTTGAAAAGATTGTAAGTCCAGCCAGGATCTTATCCGTATATCCTAACCCTTTCTCTGAGAGGTGTTCCCTTGAAATGCCAGCAATTGCGCCTACAAGAAGGCCTGAGACAAATCCAAAAAAATGTGCTCCAATATCCACATGGTCCTGTCCTGAACCAAGCATGGCAAGAAGTGCGATGCCAGCGGCCACAGCACGCAGGGCCTCTTTCATGAGTCCCTTTTTGCCATGGGTAACAGCCCTTACTGCAACCAATGCCCCAAGTCCACCAAATATGGAGGTCGAAGCCCCTATTGAGAGATGCCCGTCATGGCCATGAAAGAGGGCAGTAAGAAAATTTCCCAAAAAACCAGAAAGAAGGATCACAAACCAGCCCATCCCAGGGCCGAGTTCTTCTATCAGCCAAATGACGATGAAGCCGCCAATGGCCATATTGCTCAAAAAGTGCGAGGGATCCGCGTGGAGGAATAGGGCTGTCACTGCCCTCCACCATTGGCCGTCAACTATCTTGCCAGAATCAGCCGATCCTATCCTTAGTACGAGGTCACGGATCTCATACCTGAAGGTCACGGACATGAGGGCTGAGATGAAAAGAAGTGTCCAAAGGCTTTGCCTTAGATATCTGATGGGTTTTTTTTGAGTAAGTTTTGAGGCGAGGTCTGTGTCACGATTTTCAAGTTCAAAGAGCCTTATCTGACGCCTGGCCTCATCCAATTTATCCTCAGGCACCAATATCATCCAGCCATCATCAAGGTGTTTCAGCTTGTGCTGGATGCCAATGGCCGACAGGACGAGAGACCACGTGAACGCCCTCTGTCTGTCTAAGTTGCCAGTAAAAATTGGCACAGATAAGGATATTTCCTGGTGAGGTGTATCTTTTGTCAAGTACCCATCTCCTCTATTTCCTTCCAAATGTAACACCAGACAAATTATACCCGAGGAAAACACAAAGAGCGCTTGAAATATCAGGATAGCTCAATTATATAGTAAGCGCCTTAACAAGATGCGCCCGTAGCTCAGCTGGATAGAGCGCCGGACTACGAATCCGTAGGTCGCAGGTTCGAATCCTGCCGGGCGCGCCAGTAAAATCAAGGGTTATGGCAGAAATCCATAACCCTTTTTCTTTTGCAGTAATCCAGCGCTAAACGCTGAGCCTGTTCCAATTGTCATTTACAAATGTCCTGCTAACTGTCTTCAAGAACTTTCCTGTACCTGATACACGGCCTCTTACCTTGCACTTGGTGCAAGTGCAATATTGATATGAACTCCAAGCCTTCTCTTCCTATGAAGTTGTAGAACATTTGCTCACACTGGCCATCCCATGTTCAGACGCAAAGATTCCAGCAAAGGAATCAATCAGCAAATTTGGAAATATTAAAAGGGTACTTGATGCGCTTGTTGACGAATTGCAAAAAAATTCAGGTTTAGGGAAAGTAGCACCTGTTCCAGCTAAAGGTTGAAACAGGTAAGGGAGGATCAGGCTGCACATGGCCATTGACACAAGGGATTAGGGAACAAGGGCTGGACAAATGTTACACTTACGTTGTAGGTGTATTGGTAGTGGAGATGAAGATGAAAGTACACATAATAACTCAAAAGGACCAACATGGATGCTACGCATTTTGTCCTGAGTTGAAGGGATGTCATAGTCAAGGTGAGACATTGGAAGAGACCCTTGAAAACATAAAAGAGGCCGTTGAGTTGTATCTTGAGACCTTGACGTCTGAAGAATTGATATTGCCAAGATATTAGTAAGAGGTCCTTTTAATGATCTCGCCGTTTCATGCAAAATACTATGCCTATGCCTTGACCCTTCGTCGCGGTACCTCTAATGTTGAGAGGATCACCCAATCCCTTTTTGATGCAACCGTTGATCTCAACCCCCACCAGATAGAGGCTGCGCTTTTTGCCCTAAAAAATCCCCTTGAAAAAGGGGTTGTCCTGGCCGACGAGGTAGGACTTGGCAAGACCATTGAGGCAGGATTGGTGTTGAGCCAGTACTGGGCAGAGAGAAAAAGGAGGCTACTTGTCATCTGCCCTGCTTCCCTTAGAAAGCAGTGGGCAACAGAGCTTCTTGAAAAATTTCACCTTCCCTCCTTCATCCTGGACGCACGGTCCTGGCGCAGCTCAATAAAAGAGGGCCGAAATCTTCCCCTCCTTTCTGAAGACGTCATAATAATGTCCATTCACTTTGCCGCGCGTATCGAAGACAGATTGAGAGGCATTCCCTGGGACCTTGTTGTGATAGACGAGGCCCACAAGTTGAGAAATGTCTATAGAAAGAGCAACAAGATTGGCCGTGCCATAAAAAGGGCCCTTGACGGAAGGCAGAAGATACTTCTTACAGCCACTCCCCTCCAAAACTCCCTCCTTGAGCTCTATGGTCTTTCCATCCTCATTGACGACCACATCTTTGGCGGTGAAAAGGCCTTCAAAAAGAGATATTTATCAGGCCAAGGCGATCTTTCAGACCTAAGGTCGAGAATAAGTAGCTTTATAAAAAGGACCCTTAGAAAAGATGTCCTTGAATATATCAAATACACCCAGAGAAGGCCCTTAACCGTACCCTTCAGACCCACAGACCAGGAACAGGAGCTTTATGAGGCCATTTCATCCTTTTTGGATAGAGAAGAGTCCTATGCCATACCACCAAGCCAGCGCCACCTCATAAAACTTGTCTTGAGAAAGCTCCTTTCATCAAGCCCACATGCCCTCATCCAGACACTTGAACAGATCAGAAAAAGGCTCATCAAGTTAAGAAATGGCCTTGAAGAGAAGGAAGAAGGCCTCCTCTTTGACATCGTCTCTTCGCAGGAGATGGAGGAGGAGTACCTTGAAGAGGAAGAAGCCGGGCCGATTGAGACAAAAGAGGCCATAGACAGGGGGCAGGTCAAAGAGGAGATAAGGCTCATTGATTCCTTCATAGAAATGGCAGGGCGCATTGGAACAGACAGTAAAGCACGCGCGCTTCTTACAGCCATAGAGCTTGGCT
>Ga0256833_1000081_pt1 | contig 71324 bp, 77 predicted proteins | sample 356284metaG_FD_190535 | JGI IMG/M metagenome (GOLD analysis project Ga0256833, IMG submission 190535) | Hydrothermal vent microbial communities from Mid Atlantic Ridge, Atlantic Ocean - 356-284 | ecosystem: Environmental > Aquatic > Marine > Hydrothermal vents | place: Atlantic Ocean: Mid... | reverse complement strand
TGGGGGGTATGCTGCGCGCCAGGCGCCCCGGGCCTGCCGTAGCCCCACTGCTCCAGCACGTTCGCAGGCAGCTCCGGCAGCTCCGGCGGCACAATACCGGCCGCGTGCATGGCGGCGACGTCAAGCACGACGTGCGGGCCCGAGAAGGCGCGCTGCGCCACCTGCAGTCCTACCTGTACCGCTTTCTGGAAGCTAACCTTGGCGTTGAGCTCCGTGGACTCTATGGGTATGAGCGCGCCGCTTGGGAGCTTTATCACCGGGAACGCATGGGCCGGCATTATCACTATGTATGCCTCGAGGCCCTGGCTCATAGCCATCGTTGCGAAGAATATCGCCGTATCTATGCATGTCCCGCTGTGGTCCCTCAGGACGTCCCTGGGGAACTTTATGTGCTCGCTGAACCTGCCCGTCCAGTAGGCCTGCGGCTCCGTCTGGTAGCTTATCCCGTTCGCCACGCTGTAGTCCCACAGCGCCTTGAGGAAGCGCAGCGCCTCCCTGTCGCTCAGGGCTGTCGCGGGGCCGCCCGCCATCTGGGCGACCAGGCCGGCGTATTTCAGCACGACCGGGTCGCTCGGGGTAACCCAGGCCGCCAGCAGCGGATAGTTGCTGAAGACGTCCTGGAAGCTCCCGGTGTTCTCCTCGGGCGGCAGGCTGCTGAAGACTATGTCGTTTATCCCCAGCACGGTTACCTGTCTCGAAACCGTCGTCTTCGAGGCCTCGCCGGCGGGGGAGCTACGGTACTCAACCTCTACTATTATCTTCGTGGGGGTCGCCGAGCTGAGCCTCGTCACGCTCCGGGGGAGAACCGGGTAGTAGAGGTCTACGACCGCGCCTCCAGGCGGCACCGCCGCGTACTCGTGGGGCTGGCTCCACTCGGTGAAGCCCTCCACCTTGTACCTTATCTTTACATCGTAGATGGCTGTGTCGCCCTTGTTCTCGACAACTGTCTTGGCTAGCCAGAAGCCTAGCTTCTCGTTGGCATAGGCCTTGTAGGCCGCTGACACTATGTGCTGCCTAGCGAACAGCCTCACCGCCGGCACTGCCTTGCTCCCGCCCGCTACGAGGCTGTAGGCCACAGCCGCGACGCCGACGAGTACAAGCAGCAGCCCTGCCGCCGCCAGCAGGCGAGACCCCAGTGGGCCACCCATCGCCCTCCACTCCGCTTAGCTACGTGGCGCGCAGCGTGCTAGTGTAGAGTCGGTTTGAGGGAGACGCTTCAGACCCCCCAACGGGCGGAAACACATATCTAAGAACCGTTGAGAACTGAAACAGGGGCAGCGGGCCGCTGGCCGCGCCCCTGTATCGCCGCTAGCCATCCGGGCTAGAGAGGGTCCCCAGTGGAGCTAGACGACCGGATACTGGAGGCCTTCCGGCTTCTCTCGAACCCGGTGAACGTGGAGCTACTGCTGCTCCTGTCGACCAGGGGGTTTAACCCCCGCGAGCTCTCCAAGCTCCTGGGGCGCGACGAGACCGACATCTCCAGGCGGCTGAGGAGGCTCGAGAAGGCAGGGCTCGTCGTGGGCGAGTGGACCAGGAAGGCGGGGAGAAACGTAAAGGTATACCGTCTGCGGCTGAGGAGGCTCTGCCTGCGCCTCGGAGAGGACGGCATAGAGCTAAGCCCCAGCTGGGACGTCGAGCCCAAGGCGCTGGCCCGCAGGATTAAGGGGCTAGCCACGCCTCCGAGGCCCCCGCCAGGCTTCGCCGGCCGCGCAAGAGAGCTGAGGCTACTGGAGGACGCCCAGAGCGGCCTGCTGGTGGTGACGGGCCTGCCGGGCATAGGGAAGACGAGCCTGCTCGCGAAGTACGTGGCGCAGGCCGCCCGCCCGGCGGCCTGGTACAGCTTCACGGGGCTCGAGGACGTTAAGAGCTTCTACTGGGCGCTGTCGCTGCGCTTATCCGAGATAGGTGGCGAGACACCGTTCTACAGCTTCTATGGCCAGCAGCTCCCTGTCCAGGCGGCGGCCAAGACGCTGGCGGAGGCCATGGATAGTGTTAACCTGGTGCTTGTCCTAGACGATTTCCACATGCTCCAGGATACTGCCGTGCTCCTCCTGGTCTCGAAGATGGCCGCGCTGGTGGAGAGGGCGCAGATACTGGTGGCTTCGAGGAGGAAGCCCAGCAGCCTGCTGGCCTCCGTGCCGGGGTCGAGGCTCATCGAGCTGGGCGGCCTGCGCCTCCAGGAGGTCCGCTCCGTGCTGGAACTGCTCGGCCTAAAGCTCAGCCCGGCGGAGATCTCGAGGCTCTACAGCGCCACCCAGGGGCATCCCCTGCTTGTCCGCATCTTCGCCGAGATCGCTGCGAGGAAGGGCGTGGAGGCCGGGCTTAGAGCCGTGGAGAGCCAGCGCCTAGAAGACCTGTGGAGGAGCGTGTTAGAGAGCCTAACGCCGTGCGAGGCTGAAGCACTGTCGGTGCTGGCAGCCCTCCCTGCACCCTTGCCGCCGGAGCTTCTGGAGAAGCTCACCCGCTGCAGGCATATAGGTACGGCTATCTACCACCTCCTCGACGCCGGCCTCATAGAGGATGGCGGCGAAGGATACACCGTGAAGGATATCGTTAGGAGGCTGAGGCCTAGGAGAGGAGTTGCTGTGCCCCGCCGTCTCACGGTGGAGGCGGGGGACTGGTTCCTCTCCAGGGGCACGCCGAGGAGCGTGCTACACGCTATCCGCCTCTACGACGCGGCGGGCGACGAGAGGCGGATAGTAAAGGCGATCAGGTACAGGATGGCGCATATAGGGGTGGAGATGGCGCCCCTGGCAGGCGTGTACGTGAAGGAGCTTACCAGGGTGCTTGAGGGCTCTAAGAGCCCCTACACGCGGGCATACATACTCCTAGAGCTTGCAGCAGACGACACGGAGAGAGGCCGTTTCCGGGACGCCTACGAGAAGGCTAGGAGCGCATACGAGGTGTTTAGGAGCAGGCACGACGCGGCCGCAATGCTAGCGGCGATAGCTAGGCTGCTGTGGCTATACCCAAGCCCTATAGGCAGGGAGGAAGCCGGCCGCCTCGTCGAAGAAGGCGAGAAGACGGCCGCATACATTAGAGCCGTGGACGCGTTCGGGAGGGCGGCGCTGCTCCTCTTCTACTCGAACCTTGCCAGGTACTACGCCTCCCTGGGGGAGACGGTGCAGGCCCTGGAGGTTGTGCGGAGAGAACTCGCCCTGGCGGAGGCCATCGGCAACCGTTTCGAGGAGCTACACGCCAGGCTACACCTTGCCGTCGCCCTGGCGCTGAATTGCCGCCACGAGGAAGCCTTGAGAGAGGCCGAGGCAGCCCTATCGGGTCTCTACCCCGAGGCCCCGGAGCCCCTGCTGGCCACGGCGCTGTGGGTGCTTTCAGGCATCTACCTCCAGCTCGGCAGGTGGAGGGAGGCCTACAGGAGCAGCAAGGAGGCCTACGAGATATTCGATAAGTACGAGAACGTCTACAGGGCGGCCGGGGCGCTGGCCATACAGGCTGTGTCGCTACTACACCTGGGCCTCCACGGCGCAGCCCGCGGCGCCGCCGAGAAGCTGGTAGACCTCGTGGAGGAGAAAATAGGGACGTGGAGGGGGCTTGAGCCGGAGGGGCTTGCAGCACTTGCCGTACTACTGTCCCAGGGCGCTACGCCAAAGAGGCTGGTGGAGGAGCTGCGTGAGGCCTTCTCGGATAAAGGGCGGCCATCCAGCTGCGAGATGAAGCCATACATAGACGCCGCGGTAAAATATGGCGGGGAAAAAGCCGGCGCCGTGCTGGGCTACATCTCGAGAAGCATGCTGAAGTAGTACTGGCGCTCGGCCCTCAAAACCCTCCTCACGATCTCCTCAGGCAGCCCCGTGGCGTACGCGATGTACTTGACCAGCTCTTCTGGCGCCTCCAGCGCCCCGTAGCCGGCCTCGCTCACAGCTTCACATACCTCCTACAGTTGTAGCAGTACCACCTACCATACCGCTCGATATAGGAGAGGGGGAGGCCGCACTCCGGGCACCTCGGCACACGGGCCTCGACATCGGCGGGGAGGCTGACGTACTCCCTGCAGTGGTAGCAGTACCAGCGGCGGCTCCTCGGCTCGAAGACCAGCGCGCTGCCGCAGGCGGGGCAGCGGGGTATCACGTATCCGTCGTGGACCGGGCTAGTGGCGCCGCCCTGCCTCCGCCGGAGCCCCCTAAGGAGCCCCCTCACCCTGCCCGCCGGGCGGGGCTCCCCGTGCCACGCCGCGGATAGGCCGCCCGCTGCGGCCTCAGGGTGACCGCCGGCGGGTGCCTGGCCTAGGCGGCTGCCCGCGCCTCTGGGCGCCTCTACGGTCTCGAACCCGTTTCTAAGCAGCACTATGTCGGCTGCGGCGGCTATGCTGCTCGTCTCAACGCCTATTTCGGTGCCCTCGCTCGTCGAGACAAGCAGGTAGACCTTTACGGTGTCGCCGCTGTTCTCGATCCATATGTCTCTTACCGTACCTATGTATCTCGCATCCTGGTCGTAGACGCGTAGCCCTATAAGTCTAGCATAGTGGCCTTCTCGAGCCAAGGCTGCCCACCCGAAAGCTCTAAGGATTTTAAGGTGTAAAAGACTAGGGTAGGGGAGGTGGCGGTGGCGGCGTCCTCTTGGCGGCCCTGGACATGTAGAGTATTGCCGCCACCGCGGTCGCAACCGGCAGAGCGTAATAGTATGGGTAGCTCCTGCCGTTCTTCGCGGTCTTTGTGGCGGTCCACGCGTTGGCCGCCGCTGGCCGCGTCGAGGCCGCATGGCTAGCCGTCTTGGCCGTCTTGGTGGTGCTGTGTTCTTTCGCCGCCGTTTTCTGCGCCGCCGTCTCCCCGGTCACCGATGTAAGGTTTAGTGGAACCACCACGGTCACGTTGCTGCCCGGCGGCTTCCCTGAAGCGCCTCCCGACGTCGTGGTGTTTGCGGGCTCTTTTGCCGGCTCTACCGCCGTTGCTGTCCCGGTGTGGGTCTCCGTCCCTGCGGGGTTCGACGCGCTGCCCGTCGAGCCGCTGCCGCCCTGCCCACCGCTGTTCTCCGGCTTTGTAGCCGTGGTGTTGGCCTCTCCCGCGGCTTCTCCTGTGCCCGCGTTGCCGGTTCCTGCCTGTGTCTCCTCCTGGTGCCCGGCTCCGGCGCCGGCAGGGGAGGCCGTGGTGTTGGCCTCGGGATTGGCCGTGCTGCTGCCGTTCTGGCTCGCCGTAGCGTTAGCGTTGCCAGCGTTGCTGGTGTTGCCCCCTGAGCTGCCGGCGCCGGGCGCCGTGGCTGTCGGCGTCGTCGTGTTTGCCGCCGCGTTGCCGGTGCCGCTGCCTGTCGTCTCCCCCTCCCCGCCGGCGGGGCTCCAGAGCTGTACGATGCTCGCCGTGTCCTGGCTTGCAGTCATTGTTAGCGAGGTCTCGGCCCCCGCCTTGACCACTACGCTGGCGACGGCGACTATTCTCCCGTTGACGCTGACCGTGAGCTCGTAGCTAGACGCGGGTAGGCTGTCGAATGAGAAGGCGCCGGTATTGTCGGTCCTGGTGGTGTATACCGTGTTCTGCCTTGGCACCCTTGCGGCTATCTCGGCTCCCGGCACTGGGTTACCTTCCTCGTCTACGACTCTTCCACGCAGCGAGCCATTGGTTACAACGTAGTTGCTGACGTTGTGGAGGGAGACGCGTACGCCGGCATTGTCCATCTCTATGAAGGCTACCTCTAGGGCTCCGTCGCCGTTGGCGTCGACCGCCAGCGGTATCTTGAACCCGCTGTCTCCGAGCATGTGGTCGGTGCTGTATTCTAGCCGGGGCCTTGGCTCTATGCTGACCACTCTTAGGCCGGCGTCGTCTACGTCTCCTTCCTCGTCCAGGTTTGCGAGAATTATCATTAGCTCGTTGACGCCGTCGCCGTCGAGGTCGTACACCTCTACAGCTGTTACCAGCGAGTAGTGCGTATTGCTAAAGTCTATGTCGGCCAGTTGTTTCACCTTACCGTTCCTTATCTTGAGCACCGTGACCCTGGGCTCATTGGAGCTGCCCAGCACCAGCTCGGGCTTGCCGTCGCCGTCTACGTCGCCGGAGTCCAGGTCGGACGCCGGATAGTTTATTATGCCCAGTATCTTCACGCCGCTGCGCGAGAAGTCGACGACGGCCACAATCGGGCCATCGCTTATAGGCGTTAGGTCTTCACTATACCTGCCCAGGGACACGAAGACCTCCGAGTCGCCGTCTCCGTCGACGTCTAGCAGCGCCAGCGCGTTCCCGGTGGTTACTGGAGCCTTGCGGCTCTTCAGGGGCAGGTTGGCGACCGGGCTAAACCTGCCGATGTCGACTATGAACACCTCTGCGTAAATCCCCCGGAGTGTGCCCTCGGAGACCTGGTAGGTTGTGCCCGCCAGCACAAGCTCCGGCCTACCGTCGCCGTCTACGTCGCCGACCTCCATGCCGCCTACCTCGTAGCCGTTTATCGTGGCACGCCGTATCTTGGCGGCAAGCCCTCCGCCAGGCTTGAGGAAGAAGTCGAGGTAGACGAGATCGGTTCTGGGCGTATCCGAGTCGGCGCTGTAAACCACGTTGGCTACTATGAGTTCTTCGAGGCCGTCGCCGTCGTAGTCGCCGGAGACGCTGAGAACCGGCTGTATCAGCTCGCCCCTCTTCCTCGGCCTCTCTAGTACGATGTCGAACATTTTCTCCAGGCGCCCGTCCTGGAAGGTCAGGGCGTAGACCTCGGGAACCATGGTCTCCTCGTCTTGGAACGCAGCGACGACTACCAGTATCTCGTCGCCGCGTTTCCCGTTGAGTTCTACGCGGCCGGCCCCCGAGAGTATGCCCGGTACGCCGCCCTCCCCGTTTCCGCTGACCGGTAGCTGCGCCTCCGCTGTGGGCTCGTCACTTATGTCGGGCGCTATGTTTACGAGCACGCGCAGCGCCCTGAGCCAGCCGAGCTCCTCGCCTGCGGGGAAGAGTAGCCGGTACTTCTCCACAAGCTCTATCCTGGGCGGGTAGAAGATAGAGAGGCCTCCAATGTCGCCTATCTCCTTGCCCGCGTAGCGCGCCACCACCGAGGCCCGGAGCTTCCTGGCCGCATCCACGAGCTGGGGCGGGAGTTGGCCTCCCTCCTCCTCTATCCGGTCTATAAGCTGGAGCAGGTCTACAGTCACGCCGCCGACGCCTTCGATGACCCCGTATTCTCTTACCTTTCTCCTCGCCTCCTGCACCTTGCCGGGGTTGGCCTCGGCGTAGCTGGCGAGGAGCTTCATCACTGTAGCTATGTCTCTACGTGTGAGCCCGGCCAGCTTTACCGCCGAGAGGGTTACTGCCTCGAAGCCGTGCTCTGCGTAGAATTCGCCATATTTCCTGACTATCGTCTTTGCGAGCGCCTCGGGGGCCATGCCTGGGTTCCCCCTTAGCGCCGCGGCTATGGAGGCGTAGGGCCAGCCGTATCCCGGCTCCGTCTCGGGCGAGGCCACGACGTAGTCCACGTGGCCGCTCACGGTGTAGAGCGTCTCAATGGTGGCCATCAGGCAGGCGTCGAAGCCGAGGAGGTCGATGTGGATGCCTGCTTCTTCTATCTCCCTGAGGGCCTTCTCCAGCTCGGCCCCGTTGAGGCTATCCCTGGACGCCTCGTCGACTGCGACGTTGAAACCGCTGCCATGGTTCCACATTATGAGCGCGTAGTGGCTGGCAGGGTACCTCTGGGCGACGAAGCGGACAAAGCGGACAAGGGTCTCCGGGTCGCCGGTGTTGACCTCGCCCAGCCTTGCCAGCACCTTGGAGCCTATTCCTGGCTCGGGGTGCTTCTCGACGAGGAGGATTCTCGCATCGGACCAGTCCCCGAAAACCTGGGGCCCAAGGCCGTGCTCCTCGAGAACGTTCTCGTAGGGCTTATCGGAGCGGTCAACGAGCACTATGAATATTACCCCGTTGCCGGAGCCTACGTGCTCAAGCTCCTCTAGGTCTAGGTACGCGTAGCCCTCCAGGTTGTTGTCTGCAGCCATGTATATCATCACGACCCAGTTGGCCTTCGCCGCCTCCGCCACGCGGGGCGCCAAGAGTATGGCCGCGGCGAGCAGCAGGAGGAGTATACGGGCACGCGGCATGACCGTCCACCTGCCACGCTAGAAGGCGGCAGGGATGGCTGCACTAACCCTAGAGTCTGAAGGCGGCTCCTCAGACCCGAGGAGAGGGCATCGGGGACACAAGGACGGGGCGAGGCTGCAAAAGGGTGGATCTGGGCCGGGGCCGTCGGCTAGCACGCTGCGCCCTGGCCGGGGCTCCTCTCTATGGCTACCTGGCTGCCTTTCTGGAGTATAGCAGAGCCGCGGCGAGTATGGCGGCGGAGGAGGCTAGCGAGAGGTATAGCCCTGCAGTGTCGCCGGTCTCCGTGGCCGCCGGGGAGGCTGTGTTCTCCACGGCAGCCGGCGCCGTCTCGGAGCTGCTCGAGGCCTCGGCGGGGCCTGTGGTCCTCCCTGTCCACGCCGCTGCGGGCTCGCTGGGCTCGTTGCCGCTGTGGACGGGTAGAGGCATGCTGTCTTTCTCGTTGGCGCTGTGTTGGCTGCTGCCGGTGCCTTGGGAGCCGGTCTGCCCGTTGCTGGCCGCCGCGTGGCCGCCCTGGGCGGCGGCGTTGTGGCCATTACTGCCCTTGCCTGTCTCATTCCTGGCGCCGCCTACGGCGGGCAGCACGGGTATGACTATGTTGTTGGCTGCAGGCTTCTCTCCGCCACCCTCGGCTCCTGCGCCTTGGCCTTCCGTGTCGTGGGCGGGGGCCGGGTGCTGTGGCCTCATATGTGGGAACGCGGCCAGGTACTCCTTTGTCGTGGCTGGCGCTGTGGCTGCCTGTAATGCTACCCCGCCGTAGGAGGGCTGTAGGTTCTCCAGCAGGCCTGCATCGTTGTAGGAGATGCTTGTGAAATATATTGGGGAAGAGAGCTGGCCTGTCGGCCGGTAGTTGCCGCCGGCGCCGCGGTACTGGTTGCCGTAGATTGTGACAACCGGGCTGCTGGACGCCAGGGGGGCGGCCAGTAGGGGTACGTCGCCGGGTCCAAGCAGCTGGGCGCCGGGCAGTACGCTCGTCTGGTTTATGAGGGCTGCCTTCCTCTTCTCCACGTCTACGAGCCACTCGTAGAGCCATGCAGAGTAGAGTGTCGACGACTGCGGGGTGCTGACGAATATCAGCTCCAGCACTACGAGGCGGCCCTTATACATCCCGGCTATGTAGGAGGTCAGCGACACCATGAAGCTGGCCTCGATGCTCACGTAGAGCCAGGTGCCTCTAAAGGCGTAGCCTGGGCGGACGAGTGGGCCGTAGTCGTACCTCCCCTCCAAGTAGCTGGGGAGCTTGTCCTCCAGGTCGACGTTTACGCCGGCGAGCACCATCATGCTGGTGGTTATTCCTTTCCCCGCCTTCTCCGTGTAGCCGGCGTAGTAGACTAGGCCCATCTCGGCGTCCACGATGAACTCTACTCTCTTGCCCCTCTCAGGCTCCCCGGCCAGTATGAGGACCTCCCTGAGCGTCCCGGGAGGCGCAGGCAGCACGATCGGCACGCCTTGCCGTGCCAGCGAGTTAGCCGACGTGCTGAAAGCCGACACGTCGACGACGGCGCGTTTAACCACGGAGAGCTCGATGGCCTTGCCTTCACCGGTCTCGAAGGGCACCCTGTCCCCGGGCCTAGCCTCTCTCAGCCTGCCGGGGTCCATCCAGAAGGGGCCGGAGTGGGCGGCTGTAACCGCTCTATCCCTCATGACGGCGTTCGGGCTCTCCCCGAGGAGCGTAGGGTGTACCTCGAGCTTCTCGTAGCTGACCCTCTGGCCGTCCACGCCGAGTATAGTGTAGAGCACTATGGAGGTGAGGGCCTGGGAGGTGGCGCCTGCGTGCCCGGCGCCCTTCTTTGTAGCCACTATCACGAAGTAGCTGGCCTCGACGCCTGGGCGGAGCCAGCGGGGGCCGTGGGCGGGGGCGGCCTGCGCCGCAGCGGCGGCAGCCAGGGCGTCTAGGATGATGAGCGCCAGGAGGGCTGCTCCGGCGATGCTTCTCGTGTCCACTCCTTCTCGCCGATGCCTAGGCTGTAGCAAGGAGAGCCGCTATGAGGACTGGTTTTGAAGAGGCCTAATCAGAGCCCTGCGCGGCGGCGGCTTCACCGTATTTACCCGGAGGGCCTGTGGGGCAAGCGTGGGCTGGGCGCATGGCTTGCCGCGTGGAGGCTAGGCCCGACTTCCTTGTCGTCGGCGCGGGGATAGTGGGCCTCGCCACCGCCTACCACCTCGCGGCCTCCTGTGGGGGCTGCAGTGTTCTCGTCGTGGAGAAGCGGCATGGCCCCGGCCACGGCGATACGGGTAGGAGTGCTGCCGCGTTCCGCGCGGTGTTCTCGTCGACGCTTAACGTGGTGCTAGCCAGGTCCAGCATAGGCTACTATCTGGAGGTGCAGGGGCGGGGCAGGGACCTGGGGATGCGGCTCCTCGGCTACCTCTTCGTGCTGCCCGGCGGCGCTGTGGAGAGGTTCGAGGAGGTCGCCTCCAGGCTCTCCAGGCACGGCGTCTCGGCCAGGTGGTTTACGGGGGACGAGCTCGCCGAGGCGCTGGGCGTCCCGAGGCGGCTGGGCGAGGAGGCCCAGCTGATGGGGCTGCCGGGCGTCGAGGCCGGCGTCCTGTTCCAGCCTGCGGGCGTGCTGAGGCCCGAGAGGCTCGTGGAGCACTACTATGAGGCCGGCCGCGGGCTCGGGGTCTCCTATCTCTTCGGCTGCGAGGTGCGCCGCCTCGTGGTCAGGGCGAGGCCCGAGCTCGGCCTAAGGGGTGAGCCGCTGCCCTGGCAGGAGGGCGTCGTGGGGGGCGTCGAGCTGGCCGACGGCTCCGTGGTCGAGCCGCGGGAGGCTACTGTCGTGGCGGCGGGGGCCGAGGCTTTCCGCATACTGGAGCCGATAGGCGTGGACCCCCATTTCCGTCCGCGGAAGCAGCGGGTTTACGCGGTCCGGGCCTCGACCCCGCGGCTGCGCAGACTGCTCCACGTGGAGGGGTTCAACGAGTACAACACGCTGCCCTTCATCCTGCTGCCGAGGGGGGTCTACGTGAGGCCGGTGCCGGAGGAGGAGAGCTTCTGGACCGGGGGCAGCACGGGGCTCGGCTACCCTATAGCGTGGGAGCCGGAGCCGCAGCCGGAGCCGTGGATATACGAGTACGGCGTCGCGCCGGTGCTCCGCAGCTACCTCCCAGCGTTCGAGGACGCCCCCTCGCCCGACGCCTCCTGGGCCGGCTTCTACGATACAAGCATCGACTCGAGGCCGGTGGTGGATAGGGCGGCGGAGGGGCTCATAGTGGCCGGGGGGACCAGCGGCAGCGGGATAATGAAGGCGGACGCGGTGGGGAGGGCGGCGGCCGCTCTGGCGCTGGGCGGCGAGGAGGCGGTGCTGTATGGGGGCCTACGGCTCCGCCTAGCGGAGCTGGGGCTCCGGGAGAGGAGGCTGGAGCAGGAGAAGCTGGTCATCTAGCCCGCCTCCAGCACCGCTACGGCCGTGTCCTCGAGTAGGTAGTCTAGCTCCTCGAGGAAGCCGCGCAGCCTCGAGACGGGGACTATGGGGACGCCGGAGGCTAGCCTCGGGATCCCGGCCTCGCGTAGGACGAGGAGCGCCGGCACTAGGCGGTACCTGCCCCGGGGCAGGCCGAGGCGCTGCCAGTTCGCTGCGAGCCTCCTGGCCCTCTCCAGGTGGCGGAGGGCCGCCGAGCGCAGCCTCGACGGCTGGCTCGTGCGGGGGCTCCAGTGCTTGCACTCCAGGACCACTCCCCGGCCGTAGCCGTCTAGCCCTAGGACGTCTACCTGCAGCCCTCCGGGCCCGTGTAGGCGTATGTCTCTCCAAACCCTGAAGCCGGCCTCCTCCAGCGCCTCGGCAGCGTAGCGCTCGAACATCCTCCAGTCGAGAGCCTTCGCCGCCTCCTTCTCGGAGACGCCGAGGCGGAGGAGGTGAAGCGCCAGGACGAGGGGGTCCTCGACGCAGAGGCGGCCGCCCCGGAGCCGCGTCCCCGGGGGCGGCGACCGGGCGGCAAGCGCCCTGCCGGGCTGCGCCAGGATAGCGGTGTCCACGCAGCTCTCGCCGCGGGACAGGGCGTCCAGCAGGACACGGCCGACAAGGACGTCCAGGCGGCCCATGCCAGGCGTCCCTCCGGGAGCGCGCGTGGGAGAAGAGGGGGGTTCGGTTGTCCCTCGCCACCCCATCCCCGTGGAGGGTCGGCGGCCCATCAGTGGCTGCAGCCGTCCACATCCCCGGCGCCGCGTGCTAGGCTGCGAGGAGCCCGGGGTTCCTCACCTTGAACCTTTCCCCTGCCGCCGCCCTCCCCGCCTCGTGGTAGCCGCGTGCCTCCCAGAAGCCGTCGACGTAGTTGTCGACTACGTCTATCCTGGCCACCCATTTTACGTGCTTCCAGCCATAGAGGCTGGGCGCCACCAGCCTGACGGGGCCGCCGTGCCGGCGCGGGAGCGGCCTGCCCTCGAGCCCGACCGCGAGCCACGCCTCCCTGGCCTCGGATGCGGGGATTACGGCGGCGTAGCCGCCGGTGCTCACGGCGACAAGCCACCCCCTCGGCGGGCCGGCGCCGGCGGCCGAGAGGAGGGCGGCGAGGGGCGCGGCTATCCACCGTTTCAGCGTCGACCAGCCGGTCACGCAGTGGAGCGGCAGCTCCACCTCCTCTAGGTGGTCCAGGAGGCTCTCCAGGGCCACCCTTGCCTCGCCGCCGCTGTGGCGCACCGTTATCTCGCCCGGGTGCTCCGGCACGAGGGGCTCGGCGGTGTAGACAGGAGGCCTCTCGAGGAGGGGCTGCTCCCGCCCACCGCTCGGCGAGCCGGGCACAGGGGGGTGGAGAGGGGAGCCCACCTCAACGCGCTCGACGGCCGCCTCTCCGGGCAGGACGAGCACGGCGTTAAGCAGCCTGCCCAGGTACTCTACGATCCTGGCCTCGCCGCCCCCCGACAGCATGGCCTTGTTGACGCGGTACCCTAGCCTCCTCATGTCCTCCACCTCGTAGCCGGCCACGGCGAGGCGGCGGCCGAGGAGCCTCGACGCCAGGGAGACGAGCTCGTCCAGCAGCACGCGGCGCGGCGCAGCGCTGTCCCCGACGCTGCAGTCGAAGACAGCCGCGGGGCCGGGCCCCGCGTAGGGGCTGGAGTAGACGATGCAGCCGTGGAGCCAGCCAGGGAGGCTCTCCGAGGCCACCTGGGGTGCACCCGAGCCGGCCCCCTGGGGGCACGGCCCCCAATACCTTGCCCGCGCCGGCCTACAGCCGGGGTCTGGTCCGCGGCGCCTAGCAGAGCCCGGCCAGCGGGGGAAGGAGGGCGGGGAGCAGGGCCGTGAGCGCCACGCCCTGCACCACCGCCGCGGCCGCGGCCTCCCCGCCGCCGGAGAGCAGGACCACCGGCAGCCCCGTGTCCATCGTCGTCGCCCCGCCGAGGGCTGCCGCCTCCAGCCGGAGGCCCCGCGAGGCGAGCACCGGGTAGAGGGCTATGTGGAGCTGCTCCCGCGCCATGTTGGCCAGCAGCGCTAGGAGCGCCGCCCGGGGGCCATGGGGGGCGAGCACCGGCGCGGCCAGCGTGTACCAGCCGCCGGCCGCGGCTACGGCGGCGGAGACGCAGGGCTCCAGGCGCGCAGCGGGCGCCAGCGCCAGGCCGGCGAGGAGGCCGCCCGCCAGCGTGGAGGCCGCGAGCAGCGCCCCGGCGGCCACGCTGCGCCGCATCTCCGCGAGCCTGGAGGGGAGGCTGTAGCCTATCTCGAACCCGGCGAGCAAGACGAGCAGGTGCAGGGATACCGTGGATAAACATGGGGGCGGCCTCAGCCCCTTCGCTGACAGCAGCAGGCCCGCCGCCAGGGGGGCGAGGGTGAGCGCCACCGCTCGGAGGCCCATCGTCTCCCGCACCATGGCGGCACCGCTGCCTGGCTAGCAGGGGGCGGGGTTTTATCGCGGCCCTCCCCCCGGGGAGGCTCCTCGGGTCCTGGCGGGTTGTCGGCTAGCCTTGTCGCGGCCCTCGCGGCCGGGGTGGTGGCCGGGCTGGCCTCGTCTAGGAGGCTGCGGCTAGGGCGCAGGGCTAGGAGGGCCATAGCGGCGGGCTTCGCGGCTACGGTTGCGGCTACCCTGTTCTCGGTCGGCGCCGAGAGCGGCGTGGCCGACTACACTGTGCTGCCGCTGGCGCTGCTGTACGCGGCGGCGTCGAGCCTCGCTGCCGTTATAGTGGCGTGGCTGCTGCTCCGCCTCCTCTAGGCCTAGGCGGCCCGCTGCCCGGGTTAGTGGCTGGTAGTGTTGGCTAGGAGGATTAAGGGGGAGAGGGCTCTCCGCCTGCTGCGGCGCTATTCGCCTAGGCTGCGCTGGTGTCCAAGCTGCGGGATCCCGGTTCTTGGCAGGGAGCGGTGCCCTCGGTGCGGGGGGCCCACCCTCGAGGTGAAGATGGCTCCCCCGGCGACGCGAGGCCCGCCTGGGGCGGCGAGAAGAGGGGCACCATGTCTGCCGCCGAGAGGGAGCTTGGAAGAGAGGCGGCTAGGCGGCTGCTGGGCGGTGCCTCCGCGTTCTGGCTCTTTAACCCGGTTCAGGCGGTGGACGCGGCCCACGAGGTGATAGTCGACGGCCACACGGTGGCCACGCGGCTCTACGACCCTGTTGAGGACGCGTGGAGGCTGAGGCCGGACCGTGTGGGGGTCGAGATACTGGTCGGCGAGGAGCTGGGGCCCTACGCGGTTGTGGAGGAGAAGCTCCGGCCGGGTGCTGTCGTCGAGCCCCGCCGGGTAGGCGACGTGGAGTGGTCGCGGGGCCGCTGGGTGGCGCTGGCGGGTGGCGGCCTGAGCTTCGGCGTCGGCAAGGTGCTCGGCCCCGGCAGGCTGCGCGTGGTGAAGGCCTGGTACCGGAGGAGGCGCGTACAGTGGCGCCACCGGCCCCGCGCCGTCGGCCTAGACACGGTGGTGGAGGCGAACAGGGCCTGGCTGGAGGAGAGGGAGGAGGAGGCCGTCACGTGGCTCCAGGGGGTTATGAGGGAGCACAGCGGCGCGGCCTACATGGCCGGCGTCAGCGGCGGGAAGGATAGCGCCGTCTCCGCCGCTCTAGCCGCCTCGGCGGGCGTCGAGGACGCGTACAGCGTCGACACCGGGGTGGAGCACCCGGAGAGCCTCGCCACCGTCGAGCGGCTCGCCTCCAGGCTATCCCTCCGGCTCCACCGCGCCGAGGCGGGGGACGCCTTCTGGCGCGGCTTCGAGGCCTACGGGCCCCCCGGCCGGGACTACCGCTGGTGCACCAGGCTCATCAAGCTGGCGCCCCTCGCGAAGCTGTTCGCGGAGACGGCGGGCGGCCGCCCCGTGGTCATGGTGACGGGGCAGCGTGGCGCTGAGAGCCCCCAGCGGGCGGCCGCGCCGCGGCTGGCGGAGAGCGGCACACTCGGCAGGGGCCGCGGCCTGGTAGCGGCGCCTATCCAGGCCTGGAGCAGCCTAGAGGTGTTCCTCTACACGAGGCTCCGCCGGCTGCCCCTTAACCCGCTCTACCGGGAGGGCTTCGAGAGGATAGGGTGCTACATGTGCCCCGCCAGCCATCTCGCCGAGTTCCGCGTGGTCGAGAGGCGGCACCCCGGCCTCTGGGCGCGGTGGGAGGAGGCCCTCCAGGGCTACGCTAGGCGCGCCGGCCTGCCCTGGGAGTGGGTGAGGTACGGGTTCTGGAGGTGGAGGCTCAGCCTCCCAGCGGAGGCGGCGAGGCTCGCCAGGAGGCTGCGCCTGGCCCCCTCCAGGCTCCTCGCCAGGGCGGCCAGGGCCGTTGTGGAGGCCGGCGCAGCGGGGGGATGCGTCACCTACCGCCCGCGCCTTGTGAGGCCCGCGCCTGGCCCCGTGGAGGGGTGGCTGCGCGCCGCGGGCTTCGAGCCGAGCGGTGGTGGAGACAGCGCCGAGGCGCTGGGCGGCGCGGTTAGGGTGCTGAAGGAGCGGGGCGAGGCGAGGCTGTGCGCCGGAGGGGGCGCGCTCAGGGCGGCGCTGCTCGCCTCCGCTGCGGCGCTTACATGCCTCCGCTGCGGGCTCTGCGCCGAGGCGTGCCCCCACGGGGCTATACCGGGGCCCGGCGTGGTTGACCCTATACGCTGCGCCGGCTGCAGGGCCTGCCTCTACGCGTGCCCATCAAGCGTCCTGGCCGAGCTTGCCGGCGCCGCGGCGAGGATTGGAGGGGCGAGGGATGAGGCTGACGAGGAGGAGGCTCGTGGCCGCCGCGGCGGCTACAGCCGTGGCCGCGGCGGGGGCCGCTAGGGGCTACGGCTACGAGGTGGCTGTGGTAGCCGACGGGGCTCTCCCCCGCGGGCTGCTAGTGGTGCTCGTTGCCGACCTGCATGTCCACGGCGCCGTCCCCCGGTGGGTTGTGGAGCAGGTGGCGAGGCTTAGGCCCGACGTGCTCCTGGTCGCCGGGGACTCGTGGGACGAGCTGAGCCCGTGGCCGCCCCGGCCGGCGGTGGAGGCGCTGAGGGCCATGGCTGGGGCGGCGGGGGAGGCCTACGCTGTGCCGGGTAACCACGAGTACGCGGCTGCGAGGAGGAGGGGCGAGGACCCCCTGTCGGCTACTAGGAGGCTCTACGCGGAGGCCGGGGTACGCCTCCTGGCCGACGAGGCCGTCGAGGCCTCCTCCGGGCTCCGTGTCTGCGGCGTGGACTGGCGCGACGAGCCCGCGGGCTACGCCGACGCGGCCAGCATGGCTAGGCGGGAGGGGTGCCGTATCGTCCTATCCCATAGCCCGGATGTGTTCCACTACGCTGACCCGGGGTTTGGCGCCCTCTACCTCGCCGGCCACACGCATGGGGGCCAGGTGTGTCTCCCGGGCGCGGTGAGCCTGTTCACCAACAGCCGGTTCGGGTACCGGTGGGGGCTCTATCGCCGCGGCGCGGCGAGGCTCTACGTCTCCCGAGGCCTCGGCGAGATGCTGCCGCCGAGGCTGTACTGTAGCCGCCAGCTGGTGGCGGTGCGGGGAGCTAATAGAGGCCGCGGGGCCGGGATGGAGGCTTGAGGTGGGAGCGTATTGTCTAGCGAGCCGGGCCTCAGGGTCCCGGATGAGGTCGCGAGGATAGCCGAGGACATTAGGACTATGCGTATACGCGGCGCGGGCAGGATAGCGCGTGCAGCGGCTAGGGCGCTCCTGGTGGCTGCGAGGGAATACCAGGGGGGCAGCCTCGAGGACTTCATCGACTACATGGAGAGGGTGGCCAGGCTTATAGTGTCCACGAGGCCGACCGCCGTCAGCCTGCCCAACGCGGTCCAGTACGTTATGCGCCGGCTCCGGGAGGGCCGCTTCGGCAACGTAGAGGAGGCCAGGGGGGCTGTAGTCAGGGCGGCAGAGGAGTTCATCAACTACTCCCGGGAAGCCGTGGCCAGGATAGGGGACATAGGCGCCAGGCTGGTGCGGACCGGGGACAGGATACTGACGCACTGCAACAGCAGCGCAGTGGAGTCGGTGCTGCGGACCGCGTGGAGGAGGGGGAAGCGCTTTGAAGTATACGCCACCGAGACAAGGCCCAGGTTCCAGGGATACATAACCAGCAGGGACCTCGCCGAGGAGGGCATACCCGTCACGCTGGTGCCCGACTCCACGGTGCTGAAGGTGATAGAGGAAAGGAGGATAACAAAGGTCATAGTCGGCGCCGACACGGTCACGGCGAACGGCGCCGTCGTGAACAAGATAGGGACCAGCCAGATAGCCCTCGCCGCAAGGCTCCACAGGATACCCTTCATAGTCGCAACGGAGACCTACAAGTTCAGCCCCTACACCGTGACCGGCCAGCCCGTGGAGATAGAGGAGCGCGACCCCAGGGAGGTGCTCCCAGAGCCCATTCCCGGCGTACGTGTCCGCAACCCGGCCTTCGACGCGACGCCGCCAGAATACATAGCGATGATAATAACCGAGAGGGGCATAATCCCCCCGAAGTCGGCCGCACTGGTGCTCTGGGAGGTCTTCGGCCGCAGCCCGGCGGAGAAGCAGGGGAGAATAAACGTCGAGGAGGACACCGCCACCTAGCCGTATATGAGCCGGGTCAGCTCGCCGAGCCCCCGGTGCCTACGGTAAGCCGGCTCCACGACCCCGTCACGCGCGGCCAGCTCGTATAGGCAGGAGAGCCCCCGGTAGGCATGCTCCATGGCCGCGCCTATGCCCTCGCCGGCGGAGGCCTCCACCAGCTCCACGCGGAACCCGGTGCCCCGCAGCACCTCGTAGACCTCCCTAGCTGCGGCCCGACAGGGGCCCGGAGAGGAGTAGATGGCCACGGAGCCGACACTGTACACTGGCGCATGGACAAGCTGCTCTAACCGCTCGTACCTCACGGAGCCCCCGTACACCTCGTAGATCTTCAACGCGTTGAAGAGGGCCGCCGAGTAGCCGGAAAGACAGCCGCTGTGCATCTCGCTGCGCAGCCAGAAGCAGCCATCTCCGCCCGCCACGCCGCCCGGCAGCCAGGCCTCGAGCCCAAGCAGCCTAGCCACCGCGGCCAACATGACCAGGTGGCGGGCGGCGCCTATCCCGCCCGCCAGCCCGCCGTAAACCATCTCCACAACCTCGTCCGCGGCTGCCGCAAGCGGCGACCCACGGCTAGCCGTCACCGCGACTACCCTGCCACCGGCGCCGCGGAACACCCTGGCAGCCTCCACGACGCTCCTAGTCCTCCCGCCGACGCTCAGGGCGAGGAGCACACAGCCCCGCCGAGCCATCGCCGCGGCGCGGCCACCCACGGCGGCCTCCAGGGGGTCGGCGGCAACCACCCTCGCAGAAGCCGCCTCGGCGGCCAGGGCGGCGGCGAAGCTGTCCCCGCTACCCACGGCCAGCACGCACTCCTCGCCCTCGAGTATCGGCTCAGTGGCCTCAACCTGTTCCCGCACAAGCCGCGGGGCCTCGAGGAGCTCGCGGCCAAGCGACTCTACAAGGCTCTCAGCCATGCGGGTTCACCGCCGGGCGTTGGAGGCTACACGCGTCTCGCCGCCCACGCGGCGGCGCCTGGGGGGAGGAAAAGGAGGGGCAAGACGCAGGAGTAGAGGGGAGGCCCGGGGGCCGGCGCGGTAAAAGAGGGAGCGCCCTAGGGCCGGCGGCTGCTCTAGAAGCCGAAGAGGCCGCCTAGGCCGGCGGCCAGCTCCTCCTCGCTGACCTCCTCCTTCTCCTCTTCCTCCTCTTCTTCTTTCTTCTCTTCTTTCTTCTCCTCCGTGGCCGGGGCCGCTGGAGCCGCCACCTGCACCTCTATGCCTAGCTCCTTCGCGGTGTCTCCGAGCGCCGCCACCACTGCGAGAGCGCGGCGCACGGCAGTGCCTATCACATACTCCGCTGTCTCCGGCGTCACGTAGCCGGCCTCCGCGGCCACCGCTAGCGCACGGCGCACCGCCAGCGGTATCGCGACCTTCTCCAGCACCTCGGGCTCCGGGTAGCCTATCTCGGCCGCCACCATCAGCGCAGCCATGTACGCCTGGGACACCATGCTACGGTACTCTTCGAGGTCTATCAGCAGCTTGTCGGCCGGTATTACGACGCCGCCCTCGTAGGCGGCCTTGGGCTTAAGCTTAACTATTATAGGCTCAATGCCCAGCTTCTGGAGCACAGAGGCCAGCTCGGGGCTAATCACGTCGCCAGGCTTCGCGACACGCACCTCCTTAGCGATCCATATGGTGCCTCCCTGGACACGTATCGGCACCTTCAGCTTGCCGAAGACGCTCATAATGGGGCCCGGCTTGAACCCCGTGTTGCCGGGCGGCAGCACTATCTCGGTGGGCGCGACATCGCCAGGCTTCGCAGGCTTCGTGGCATAGACCTTGTCGAGAGCCAGCGCCACCTCGAACGGGTTCAGGTTAGAGAACACGAACATGTTTGTACCGGTGAGGTACTCCTCAAGCTTCCCCGTGTCGACGCCGGCGCGCTGGAGCGCGAGCCGCATCAGGGTGTTCTTCGCCACACGCAGCACGACCTTGCCCTCAAGCCTGCGCTCGAGCTTCCTCCTTATCCTCTGCAGCTGCGCGGTGGGGACCTTAGTCAGATCGATAATTATGAACGTGCGGTTGTTCCTCACTAGCTCCGTTAGCTCTTCTACCTCCTTCACCTTCCACTCTGGTACCCGCTTAGCATGCGCCTTGGCGATTACGACCACTCCAGTACACCCCTCTCCCATGCAGAGCGGCACACCACAGGCAAAGGCCGGGATAAAAGCTAGCCCCTACAGCCCGAGGCCATAACGCCACACCAGGCCTGCAGGACGGGAGACGCGAAAGAATACAGCTGCTAGTAGCGGACCTCCACCGGGGGCCCCATAGTCGTCTTGACTATTATCCTGGCTATGTTGTTCCTCGGGTTAGGCAGCCTGTGCTCAAGAGCCCCAAGGACCTTGTATATGTTCTCCACTATCTCGCCGGCGTCCATGTCCTCCGTGCCGACACGGCACATGACCTGCGGCTGGTCCTTGACCCGCAGCATCACCGCGGCACGGTACCTCTCTATGAAGGCCCTTATGTCGGCGTTGGGCGGGACGGGTACCGGCACCTTACCCCTGGGGCCAAGCGCGGGAGCGAGCGTGCGGCCGACCAGGGGCATGAGATCCGTCTTCACTAGGACCCAGTCGCAGAACTCTGCGATCTTCTTTGCAGCCTTCCGGTTACCCATCAGCGCCTGCAGGTCCTCCCTGGTGAGCACACGGTCAGCAAGCTCCTTAGCCTTCACAGCCATATCGCCGTCGGCTGCGACGCATATGTTGAGCTTCTTGCGCGGGGTGTGGGGGAGGAACACTATCTCACGTATCCTGCCCTGAGGGCTCTTGAGGTCGACATCCTTGAGGACCACGGTAAGGTCGACGGACTGTTTGAAGTTCCTCTTGGGGCTTCCCTCTATGGCCTCCCTGACCGCCTTCTCCACATTCTCCCTTGGCACGAAGGACATAAGCATACACCTCCTCCGTCTACCAGGCAGGCACCCTAATCCCCGGAGCAGCCTCCCCCGGGTCTCTAAGCCTTCTCCCACTCCTCCTCGTACTTCGCCAGGACCGCGTCGTAGACCCCATCCTCAACCTCCTTTGTAACCACTTTCCCGTCCTTCCCGTCTATCGTTATGCCTATACTCCTGGCGGAGCCTATGATCGACTTCACTGCAGCCTTGAGGCTCCTAGCGTTCATAGCAGGCTTCTTGAGTATAGCTATCTCGACTATCTTCTCGAAGGACAGGTCGCCTATCTTCTTGTGCATGGGGTCACCGGAGGGCTCCTTAGCGCCCACCGCCTTGAGCAGGAGCTCCGTGGTAGTCGGGGGCTTGATCTCGAAGTCGTACTCCTTCGTCTCCTCGTCTACTATTATCTTGACCTGTACCTCCAGGCCCTTATACTTCTCTGTGAGCTTGTTTATCTCCTCAATTATCTTCTCGACGTCGAGGCCCACGCCCTTGATTATGTCTGCCACCGGTGGCTCCGGCTTCGCCTCACCACCCTTAACCTTTACAGTGACCACCCTAATCGAGGCCATCCCTACTTCCCTCGCTCCTTGACTGGTCTTACCGCGTCCCCTGGCACCGTTATTTGCAGCATGTACTCAACCTCTAGCACATTTAAAACTACCTCATTCTTAGCGGGGTTCACCCTAACAACCTGTGCCTTCATGTCCCTGAAGGGGCCGGATATTATCTCCACAATGTCGCCCGGCTTAAGCGTCTCCACCACAGCCTCCGGCTTCAACAGCCTCTCAACATCCTCGTACTTCAGCACGCCGGGGACAACCCCTTTCGCGTACCTTATCCCCTGTATCGCGTTGGACGCGTAGAAAGCCGCCGGCGTCTCAACTATAACGTAGCCCTTTATCTGCGGAGGCACTATGACCGCGTAGATCGGTATATCCTCGTCCCTCGCATGCTGCTCTATTAGAAGCGCCACGTCGAGCTCGCGGCCAGCAACCGTGCGGACAGCGAAGAGGCGGGGCTCGCGCAGCCCCGGTGCAACACGGCGCCTCTCGCCGTGCCCCTTCTCACCCACCGGCTCACCCATCCCTACTCCACCCCGTGCCGCAGTGGTGCTGCAGGAAAAGCGGGCCCCACGAGCCCGAGGCCGGGTGCGCGGCGGCGCTACTAGGGGCCACGCCGCCCGGCCTATGGGGTGAGCAGCGAGTAGGCTACGTAGTGTATGACGTAGGCCACGCTGCCCACCAGCAGTATAGCCATCCATATTATCTTCGAGGCGTGCAGGTAGTCGTCCTTGTCGGGCCTACGCACACGCTGGAGTATGAGGCGCCACTCGTGTAGTGTAGACCTGATAGCGTATACTAGGCCGCCCTCCTCGCCTCGCAGCGCCATTGCGACCCTCTCCCTGCAAGCCCCAGGCGAGACGGCAAACAAGGCGGCTTAAAAAGGGGGCGGAGCCTGGCGCCCCGCTAGCGGAGCCCGGAGAGTATCTTCTCCACGTACTTCCTCGGCTCGAAGCGTTCCAGGTCCTCGTAGCCCTGCCCTACCCCCACGTAGAGTATCGGCTTCCCCGTCGCCGCGGCGACGCTTATCGCGGCGCCGCCCTTTACGTCGGCATCAACCTTGGTCAGAACTATGAAGTCGACGCCAACTGCCCTGTCAAAGAACTTTGCCTGCTCAACCGCGTCGTTGCCGGTGAGCGCGTCTACCACAAGCGCCTTGTAGTCGGGCTTCGCGACGCGGACTATCTTCCGAAGCTCCTCCATGAGGTCGCTGTCGGTGTGCATCCGCCCAGCAGTGTCGGCCAGGACCACGCGGTAGCCCCTGGCCCTCGCATACTCGACGCCGTCGAAGACGACGCTGGCCGGGTCAGCCCCATACCTGCCGCCTATGAAGGGGACGCCCAGCTTCTCCGCGTGGCGCCTCAGCTGCTCCTGGGCCCCCGCCCTGAACGTGTCAGCTGCTACTATTACCGGCGTTATGCCCGCCTTGCGGAACATGTAGGCGAACTTTGCTATAGTGGTCGTCTTGCCCACGCCGTTGACGCCGAGGAACACCAGCCGGAGCGGGTTCTCCGGGCTACGGCTGCGGGCCTCAGCAACCAGGTCCAGCGGCCGGTAGCCCCGGCTCAGTATCTCCACGAGGGTCTCCTCGAGGTTCTTCAGCACCACCTCCCTCGGGTCCTTGAACCTGCCTATCTTTGTGCCGACGAGCTTCTCGCGGAGCCTCTGGGCTATCTCCTCCGCCACCTCGAACGCCACGTCACTCTCCGCCAGGGACACAACGAGCTCCTCCAGAATGGGTTCGAGCTCCTCCTCGCTCAGCGTCTTAGTTGCGACCGCCTCGCTGACGTTGTCAACGAACTTCTTCAAAGCCTTCTTAAGCTTGTTGAAAACCAAGGCTCCGCGCACCCCGCCCATGCGGCAAGACGGCCGGGCCTAGAAGCCGCCGCACACGCTAGAGGGGAAGACGCGGGGACAGCAGAGGACGAGACGCTACTGCTGCCGCCCCGCGGCCAGGCTCTGCTCTATCGCCGCCCTGAGGGCGGCGTAGTACTGGCCCAGCCTCGCTATCTCGCGGTTATAGGAGTCGAGGAGCTTGCTTACCTCCGCCTTCTCCTTCCTGACAACGTCGACCGCCTTATCGTAGCTGACCTCGACAAAGACGTCGAGCCCGGCGTGCACTATCACCTTGTCCAGTGGCTTCACCGTGCCGCGCGCCACGACGGTCGCCCTAGGGTCGAGGGGGACCAGTACGTCCTCGCTGCCGCCGCGCAGCGAGGCAAGCGCCTCCTCCAGGCTGCCCAGCTGCAGCAGCCGCGTCTCCAGCTCAGCCGCAGCAGCCTGCAGCTGTTTAAGCTGGCTCTCTATCAGGCTGAGCTGCTGCAGCGCCTCCTCCAGCGTGATACCCTGCTGGCCGCTCAAGGACGTACCCACCTCTTAAGATTGGCGAGCATCAGGAGCTCTCGGTCCTCCACTTCCTCCGGGGGAACCTCCACTACCCGCTCCACGCGTATATGGAACCTCTTTATCTTATGGTTGCTGCCTAGCTCCGAGAGCACCTTCTCAACCGCGTGCTCGGGCTTCACGGCACGCACGTACTTACGGAACTTCCACCACTCCGGCATCTTATGCGGCCTTATCAGCATCTTGCCCTCGACGAGGAAGAACTTGACGTCACCCATAGCTGCCACCCTCCTGGCTCCACCCGGGGTAGGCGGACGACCACCGGGCCGGGCTATAAGAGAGTTGACTAGCCCGGGGGCTAGTCCGTCAGGCCAAGAGCCTGCTGTATCCTAACCAGCTCCGGGCCCGTGGTCTCGTCGCCCACTATTGCCCCCTTGTTGTTGGCCACCAGGCCTGCCTTGACAAAGTAGAGGCCGAAGTTCACAGTCGCGGGCGTAAACTCGACGCCGAACAGGTTGGAGAGGAACCTTAGCTCCTCCTCGCTGACACCAGGGTGCACTACGCCGCCACGGTCAGTGACGACGACCATGGAGCCCACTGTGGTTATGTTTGCCAGCGGGCTCTGGGTCACAACCTCCACGCCCAGCACTTCTTTTACGGTGCCGAGCACATTGCGCGATACCAGGGGAGATACCAGGGCCGCCCGGCTGTTAGCGGCTATAAGGTTACCCAGCGCTGTCTGCCTCACCTCGAGGATCTCCACCCGCATTTTGCCCGAAAGAGCCGACCTCAGGGCATCGTACTCCTCAGGCTTCACTATCCGGGGGAGAAGCAGGCCACGGTCATTACCCGCCACCATGACTCCGTCTATTATCATGTCGGCTATCCTCGTCTCTATAGCCTCGACCCCGAGCGCCTCCTCTATGCGGCGACGATCCTTCTCGGTCACCGTTGGAGGCACAAGGGCAACATGGTTGTTGGCGAACACGTAGACCCCTACATTCGGGTTACCATGGATGTTCATCAGCTCTATCAAGCCGTGTCGCCCCCGCTAGGCACTAGCCCGGGCCGCCACGCTAACCCGTCTACCAGCCAAAAAGAAGGGCAGAGATAACACGTCCCTCCGCATGGCGGGATGGCGCCTACAGCGAGGCCTGGGAGAGCAGGCCCGTAGAGAAAGGCTCTGAGGCCTACCTGCCCTTAGCCGTCCCCAGCTTCTCGGGCTTCCTGACCAGCAGGACCTTCACTACGCCGTTCTCCTCGTCCCTGACAGCCCTTACCGTTATCCTCCGAGGCGGCTTCTCTATACCGCGGCTCCAGATGTACTCGTTCACAGCAGGGTGGAGGACGACGTTCTCCGGCTCTACCCCGAAGTGCCTGGCTATGAAGCGGCGCAGGTACCTGGCCGCGCGGGCCGCGCGGTTTACCCGCCTACCCCAATATACGCGCTTGAAGGGAATAGTGTAGACCATCTCCTTCTTGTCCTTCACGCCGCGGCACCTCCTCCCGGCCGATACACGCGCCTAGAGGGCTACGCCTTCAGCTTTACACGCCTCCAGTGCCGGCGCCTCGGGTGGTCACGGAACTTCCTTGCAGTCTTCACGATAACCCATACCGGCACGGTGCGGTTCTGTTTAAGCGCGTGAGCCAGCCGCAGCTTCTTCCCAAGCGGCTTGAAGTGCGCCAAGACGCTCCACCTTCGCAGGGCGCCTCCCTTTCCTACCCGTGCTGGCGACCAGGGCCTCCCGCAGAAGCTATAAGTGTATGAGCGGGCTGAGCCACATTAAAGCTATTTGCGCTTGAACCTTATCTTCGGCTCGCGGTGGGTTCTCTCGTAGATCGCGGCGAGAAGCTGCTTGACCACATCGTCGCCCACCGGCGGCTGGAGCTGCCCCGCCTGCACCAGCGCTATAATGTTGTCCTCGACTATCTTAGCTATCTCCGGCTTTACCAGCTTAACGTTGGCCAGGCGCTCACGCGCCTCCGGGGCCAGTATGGAGCGGAGCAGGGCCTCCCTCCGCGCAGCCTCCGCCTGCTGCCTCCTACGCAGCTCCTCCTCCATCTGGAGCCTCTTCTGGAGCTCCAGAAGCTTCCTCTTCTGAATCTCGGCCAACTCCTCGTCGTAGTACTCGGACATGGAGCCTCCACCCCCGCGCTCGTCCCGAAGACGTGTGAAAGCCGTAAAGTGTATTAGTTTAACGCGCCGCCGCCTCCAGAGAGCGATCAGGGCAGCCATCTATGGGCTACCGCTACGTCTTCGGCCCGGTGCGTTCACGGCGGCTAGGGGTATCCCTGGGTGTCAACAATATACCCTACAAGGTCTGCAGCTATACCTGCATCTACTGCCAGCTCGGACGCACTATAAGGCTCAGCGCCGAGAGGAGGCGCTACAGCGACCCGGAGACGGTCGCCCGGGAGGTAGCCGCGGCGCTGGAGGAGGCAGGCCGAGTAGACTACGTCAGCTTCGTACCCGACGGCGAGCCCACCCTGGACCTCTCGCTCGGCGAGGAGATAGAGAGGATAGAGGCCGACATCGGCGCCAGGGTCGCCGTCTTCACCAACTCCAGCCTCCTATGGCGTGGCGATGTGCGGAGCGAGCTAGCCCGGGCAAGCTATGTGAGCCTCAAGGTGGACGCGGGCTCCGAGAAGACCTGGAGAGCCATAGACCGCCCCGCGCCTGTGCTCAGCTACAGCCTGGTCATGGACGGCGTGAGGCGCTTCGCCAAGGACCACGGCGGTGCAGTCTACCTGACGACCGAGACGATGCTAGTAGCCGGCGTCAACGACTCCCGGGACGAGCTAGAGAGGATTGCCGACATCCTGGCAGAGCTGGAGCCCCGCAAGGCGTACATAGCGGCCCCCACGAGGCCCCCCGCGGAGCCCTGGGCGAGGCCGCCTACCGCCGAGAAGCTCGTAGAGGCCCACGAGGTGTTCCGGGAGAGAGGCCTCAGGGCGGAGCTGCTCGCAGCCCCCGAGCCCGGGCCCCCAGAGCTAGTAGGAGACGACCCAGTCGAGGCGCTCTACAGGACGATAGCCGTGCACCCACTGCCCCTCGACACGGCCAGGAGCCTGCTAGCCGAGAAGGGGCTGAACCCGGAGGAGGGGCTCCAGAGGCTGCTCTCCAAAAGCGACGTGGTGGAGGCTAGGTTCAGGGGCCGCGTCTTCCTGGCGCGCCGCCCTGCTGCGGGCGCCAGGGCGGCGCCGGCTACTCGAGGTACTTCCTGAGCTCGGGCCTCTGCTCGGCCAGCTCCTTGAGCACCTCGTAGGCGGTGTTGTCGAGCAGGCTGCGGCCCCGGTCCGTCAGTACACGGCCCCTGCCCCTGATCCTGCGCACGAGGCCGGCGCGCTCGAGCTGCTGCAGCACCTTCCTTATCGAGCTGCCGCCCGCCTTGGCGAAGTGCTCCGGCGCCACTCCCCGGTTCACCCTGCCGCCGTAGGCTGTGCGCAGCCTCTCGAGGCCGACCGGCGTGCCGTGCTTGTAGAGCTTGCGTAGCAGGCTCGCGGCCCGGTAGTACCACCAGTCGGTGTCCTCTGGGGGCCTCTCCTTGTGGGCCCCTGTTTTCGCGTAGAAGGCCCAGGCAGGCGGCCTTATCTGCGGCATCTTGCGCAGCTTCTCGGCAAGCCTCTCTATCAGGAGATCCGCGGGCACCTCTAGCGCCGTGACCACGGCTTCCTCTCCCCACCTAGGCCCCGAGCGCCGCGGGGGCGTATATTATCCCTTCCACCCCGCCGCTGGCCGCCCCCGCCGGGCCGGTAAAGGACGAAGGTCCTCCCGCGGACGTCCAGCAGTGACGCGCCCAGCCTCTCGGCAACATGCCTCGCGAGGCTACGCCTATCCATACCGGTAGCCTTCACGGCCGACCGGAGCGCCTTAACCTTCACAACCCCCTTAGCCTCGAGGCGGCGCTTTATCTCGGCAACCACCGCCTCCGTGACACCCTGCTTGCCTATTATCACGTCGGCCCTGCCCTGCTGTACACGCTCCTTAAGCCTCCTCAGCTCCCTCCTCAACACGAGCCACGCCCCGCCGAGGAGAGGGGGCTACACACCCCTCCCTCTTATTCTAGCCTAGCCGCCGCCTACGTACATGCATCCTACGCATATAGCCACAGTGGAGGCATGTCAGGGTCACACGGGTTATCCTCCCCTCCGGGTGGAGGCGGACACGCGCACTAAGCCCAGGCACAAGGGGGAGGCCACAGTTCTTACAGACACCCAGGCGCAGGAAGCGAGGCTTCCTCAGCCTAGCCACGCGGCGCACCTCCTCCGCCTCCCTAACCAGGCGGCGGGCAAGCTCCAAGTCACCATCCCGCAGCGCCTCAACAGCCGACCGGTAGAGGCTGTACATGCTGCGCACCGCCGCCTCCCTGGCAAGCCCCCGGAGCCTCCTAGACACCGCCCCTGCACCCCCGCCGGGGAGTGCGTGGAAGCCCCTATACACTGAGCAGCCTCTCTCCCCGGCACGACGCGGGAGCCTCCTTGCTCGGCCGGATAGTGCTGGCCGAGGCCGCCCTAGAGACCATACCGAGGGAGCTGTGGAGCCACCCAAGCATTTACCGCTACTCGCGGAAACGGGGGAAGCCACCCTACCGTCTACTCCTCGACGCCGCGCAGCACCACCAGGCTATGCGGAGGCTCCCAGGGCGCGAGTACCGGGGCCGGCCCGACATAGTGCACGCGACGCTGCTCGCCCTGCTGGAGTCCCCCCTATGCACCAAGGGGGGCTGCGAGGCGGTCGTGGCAACCGTGGGGGGCCACGTTATACGTGTAAGGCCCGGCACAAGGCTTCCGAGGAACTACCTGCGCTTCACCGGGCTCATGGAGCAGCTGCTCAGCGAGGGACGCGTCCCACCGGGCCCCGGCGAGCCGCTGCTATGGCTCGAGCAGGGCGGCCTCAGGGAGGTACTCCAGCGGTACCGGCCTCTAGCCCTGCTCCCAGGCGCTGAGAGGGCCGCCGGGCTCGAGGAGGTAGTGGAGGCCGACACAATCCTGGTGCCGGCGACGCCCCGTTCGGAGCCCACGCCGCGCCTCCTCGCGGCCCTGGAAGAGGCTGGGCTCGAGGCCTTCCGGCTACGAGGCCTGGAGGGCGCCGAGCCCTGGGTCATCGTCTCCCGCCTGCTCTGCGCGGCGGAGCAGGCGGCGGGCCTCCTTTAGGCCTGGAGGGTGGGCCCGCCCGGTTGTGAGATGTATATTCCTCCCTCCCGCGTGGGGCCTCTGGTGAAGGCGCGCAGGGTGTGCCGGGGTGGGCGCGTTACACGCAGCCGCCTATAGCTACTGGCGTGGCCCCTGGCTAAGCCAGGACCCCTTCGTCAACATCCTGCTTGTTATCGGCGCTTCTCTGCTTGTATGGTTCGTGCTCGCGTTTAGCTTCGAGTCCGGGTCTAGGCTCCGCCGCTGGCTCGCCGCCGCCCTGCTAGTCGTGCACGCCGCCTACGTCGCCAGGTATTCTGCCGCCTACTCGCTCAGCGTCCGGCTCCTGCCGCTGCTTGACGTGTTCGTGGACCCTAAGGGCCGTGTATCGGCCGTCCTTGACATATCGCAGCTAATGCTCATATACCTCGTGGTCTCGAACACAGACCAGCTCAGAAAAGTTTTAAAACCCTTCCAGCGTGAGAGCCGTTCACCCACGGAGCCACGGCCGGGGTCCTAGCTGGCTGCGCGGTGTAGGCGCAGGCGATGCCGCGGTAGTATAGCCCGGCCAAGTATGCGGGCCTCTCGAGCCCGTGACCCGGGTTCAAATCCCGGCCGCGGCACCAACCCTCCCCACATGTCTACACCTTCTGCCGCGGGAAAGACTGGGCATAATAACTACATACCACGTAGCTATGCGCAAGCCAGGCTGTGCCGGGGCCTGGTCCAGACACTTCTATCTACTAGTTAGATGAGTCTCAAAGCCTAACATACGACCTAACATACGATTCTGTAATGTTTTCTTAGGTACGTACCCAGGCCGCCGCCACTATGGCATAGACAATGCCACGACGGGGCCATAACGGGGAGAGCCCGGCGCTATACGGCTGGTGCGCTGCTCGCATTCTAGACTGGCCCCTCTACGTCGGCCCCACCGGGGCTCCTCTCGTCGTCCCTGCTGCGTGCGGGAAATTCCTGTCCCGCTTGGTTCCCCTATGCCTCTCGGTAGGTGGAGAGGCTGTGGTTGCCTCGTTTATGCCGGGGCGGGTGGCGGGGTTTCTGCCGGCTACCTGGCTGGGTTATTTATCGGGGTCTTTTGGGCGGTAGTATAGGGGTGAGTTGTATATGGCGTTGATTCTCTTTGACTGGGGTACTTATAATGCCTTGTCGACGCTTGTTAAGGCTGCGACGCTTGGCATGAAGCTGACCGAGATACCTCCCTATGATTTCGCTAGGAGGTCGCGTGGGCAGGAGTATTTTGAGCAGTACCGCGAGGTTGCGTCTAAGACTTTCACTACTGTGACTGCTCATGCTCCCTACTATAATGTCGTGTCGACTATACCCGAGGTTTACATGAGGTCTAGGAGGGCCCTGGTTGCTGCCGCGAAGAAGGCTAGGCTTGCTGGTGCCGAGGTGTTTAACCTCCATCTCGGCTGGAGGGCGTGGATGGATGAGAGGGATGTGGAGCAGGCTGCTGATACTGTGAAGGCTATACTTAGCGAGGTTCCTGGTATCGTTGTGAGCCTTGAGGTAATGTATTCTAGGAGGATGCTGGGCACGTTCGAGGACATAAAGGCTATAATGGAGGCTGTTGGGAGTGACCGGGTTCAGGTGTCGACGCAGCTGGAGAACGCCTGGATGCTGCTAACTGGGGCCTCGGAGCATGGGAACTTCGAGGAGGCCAACGCGGCTGCCGACGAGGCCTTCTGGAGGAGGGTGTTGGAGCAGACGCTTGCTCTTAGCACGCATTTCTTCTCCCTGAGGTTCTCTCAGGTGATAGGGTTCGCGCTCGGCAGGCGTGTGTTGAAGAAGAGGGTGCCGCTGGGCAGGGGCTACCCTGACCTGAAGCCGCTGGCGAGGGCGCTGGCGGAGTTCATGGTTCACGAGGTTAGGGCTAAGCACGAGGAGCTTAGGATGCACATGATATACACGGGGCCGCCGGAGACCAAGTACCGTGACACGATAATGCTCTACGCTAGCGTCATGAGCGAGGTTGTGCCGCACCTCCGGTAGGGCTCCTCTTGTGCCCGGTTTTTGTGGCTGTTCTCCCCGCTCCACGAGGGGCTGATGGGCCTTGTCTCGTGGGGTGGTGGTGCTGTATTCTCTAGCCGGGTTCTAGTAGGCGCTGGTTCGGCGGCGCTGGGGAGGAGCGCGCTGTGGGTTTGCGTGCTGTGTCCAGGCTGAGGCAGAGGCCGCGGGAGTACCAGGTTGAGGCTGCCGAGTGGGCTCTCAGCGAGGAGCGCGGCGTGGTGGTGCTGCCCACGGGTACGGGTAAGACGCTGGTCGCCGTCATCTGGGCGCTTGAGCTTATGGAGGATGGTAGGGCTAGGCGGGTGCTGTTCCTGGAGCCTACGCGTTTCCTTGTAGAGCAGGTGGCCGGCTATATACGCAGGGTGGCCGGCTTAGAGGCGGAGGCGGTGCATGGCGCTGTTTCTAGGGCGGAGAGGCGGAGGCGGTGGAGCGCCAGGGTTGTAGTTGCTACGCCGGAGATAGTGCTAGCCGACTGGGGGGCTTTTGGGGAGTTCGACGCGGTGGTTGTCGACGAGTGCCACCATACGACCGGGAAGGACGCCTACCGGGAGGTTATGACGCGCCTGGGTGGTGTCCGGTACCGTCTAGGGCTCAGCGCCTACATACCGCCTTCGAGGAGGAGGGAGATAGAGGAGACCATTGGGCCTATCCGTGTCTGGAGCTGGAGTGACCCGCGGATAGCCCCCTACATACCGCCCCTGATAGGCGAGGTTTACGAGGCGGTTCTCAACAGCGACGAGAGACGCCTCTACGAGGCATTGGAGGAGCTGTCTACACGTGTCCCCGGCAGGCTGCGCGTGGCCGTGAGGAGCGCCCAGAGGTGGCTGGTCCGGGACGGCGCGCTTGCCTTGAAGGACAGCATGTCTAGGAGAACCATGCTCGCCGGCCTGCTCCGCGAGCTTAGGGGCCTCATAGAGGCCCCGGGGGTTAGGCCTAGCCATAAGGCGGAGGCTTTTCTCCGGGTGCTCGCGGACCATGAGGGCTTCACGAAGGCCATAGTATTCATTGACCGGGTTGTTGTGGCGGAGTATGCGTGTGGCCTCGCCCGGTCGGCGGGCTATGGCTGCGTCCTTATCCGTGGCCGCATGGGGCGTGCCGGGCTCCGCGAGGCGCTGGAGAGGGCCCGCCGGGAGGACACAAGGGTGGTTGTCTCGACGTCTGCCGGCGAGGAGGGGGTGGATCTCCCGGAGGCGGACCTCCTCGTCATGTGGAGCATAACGGCTTCTCCGCTGCGCTTCATCCAGCGCCATGGCCGTGTGCTGCGTGCGCGTGGGCCGGGGGGAGGGCCTCCCAAGTTCGTCGCCTACATAGTCACACTCGACACTATAGACGTTGATAGCTTCGTCGACGCTATGGAGGCTGCGGAGCGGATAGGTATAGACATGCCGGTTAGCCGGGAGGTTGTGGAGAGGCTGTGGAGGCGTACGACTAGAAGCCGTTTGCTGTCGCTGCTGGAGGGCAACCCTATGCCCCTGGAGCTGCTCGCCGAGGCCGCCAGCATGCCCCTGGAGAGGCTGAGACGAGACCTCCAGAGGCTCATGAGGCACGGGGACGTGGTGTACATCTACACCGGTATTGGCCGTGTTTACGCCTACCGTGGAGATATAGAGCTCCTGGAGGAGCGGTTCGCCGAATACCTGGACCCGGTGGACAATGTAGAGGCTAAGGTGAAGTGCCTGCCTCTGGGGTCGCGGGAGTGGTGCCGCGCGGTGTCCGGCACCTATTCCTCGGTCAAGCCTAGGCTTCTCCGCATGCTGGGCAGGCTAGGCGGCTTCGAGAGGATCCATGTCTCTATGACCCTGCTTCTAGGGAGCGTGGCTAGGCTCGTGAACATCGTGTATACTTTCCGCGTAGACGACGAGGACGTGCTCGATCTCGTGCTGCGTAACGCCTACGCGGTGCCGCGGATAGTCGCCGAGCTTGGAGGGCTCCCCCTCTAGGGGCGCCGAGTTCTCTATTTAAGCCCCTTTTCCGGTCTCCCCCCGGGCGCGGCGACGTGGCGGCGCCGGAGCCCTCCTCCCGGGGGGCCTCAGGCGCTGCGCAAAGCCCTCTTTAGCGCCCAGCGGGTAGGGGTCGGCATGGTTGACCCTCCGGCGGGTCGGCTTGGCGAGCTGTAGTGCTCCGGGCTCCCCCTGCGGCGCGGTGTAGGTGGGCGTCGACGTAGGGAGGTGGTTTGCCTCGGTACAGATACCTCTCGACTACGTTTGCGTCAAGAGCGGCGTCCTATGTCCCAGGTGCCAGGGGCTTATAGACAGCGGCGCTGTCGACGAGAGAGAAGTCCCCATAATGAAGGCGCTGATAGAGCTCGAGGAGTCAGAGGGCATGCAGCTGCTGAAGAAGGCCACCTATCATAAGGCGTATTTTGTCGACAACGACATGGTGATAATTGTCATGGATCTTGGTGTTGGGACGAGTGTGCCCGTGTTCAGCCGCTATGCTAGGGAGATAGAGCAGAAGCTCAAAGAAAAACTCGGCATGAAGGTGAAGATAATACCGCGGGCGAGTGATGTACGTGGCCTGGCCACCCATCTCCTCTACCCGGCACGCGTGCTAGGCGTCAACACGCTGTGGCTGCCGGATGGCAGCATAGAGTACGTTGTAAGGATAACGAGGCGCGACGAGCGCCGCCTAGGCAAGGCGAAGGAGGTATACGAGAGGATACTCAGCGAGATACTCGGCAAGCGCACCCACATAAGGTCGGGGTACTAGAGCAGCGTGGCATCTGGCACCCCAGGGGCGTCAGAGCTGGTAGGGGTCCACTAGTTCGCGGAGAAGCAGGGTGGCGTAGAGGCCTTTTTCGAGCCAGAATGATAGCAGCACCTTCCCGCCAAGTACCCGTACCTCGACGTTCCTAGGCGCAGTGTATACTGGCCGCCAGTAGGGGAGCCTCTTCTCGAGCAGGGGGCTCCTGGAGGCCAGGTCCCGGGGCTCCAGCCCGAGCGACTCGAGGGCCTGCCTGAGTATTGCCCCGGCTACGCCGCCTATCCGCGTCCTCACCCCGACTCCGGGGACGGGGGCTAGGGGTCTCCCGTCTCTTGCCCGGCGTTCGCCTGGTACGCGTTCCGCGAGCCCGTAGCCTAGAGAGAGACGTGTTGAGAGGTAAGTGTTGAACACGAGGGCCTGTAGCGCGGAGGAGTGGATTGACCGGAGGAAGCCGGGGAGCGAGCCCATGCTGCGGGGGAGTCTTCTAGAGAGGCCTTCCTCGTACATCCGTGCTATGTTGCAGCCTGCGGCTCTCCAGAGGAGTGTCCTGCATGCCAGCGCCGTGGGGGCCTCGTCGGGGTAGCCGGTGTCGATTACCTCCCTTACTGTGGCTAGGTGTGGCGCCGTCAGCGAGGCCAGGCCGGCGTACTGCGTAGAGGGGCGCCGTGTGCCGAAGCGCTGGTAGGAGTAGTAGGCGGGTAGCCGCTGGCGGGCTAGTGCCGCCGCCTCTTCTGCGACCTCGGAGGCCGTGGCGTGGGGCAGCGGCTCTAGTAGTATGTGGAAACGGTTTCCGCGTAGTGTGGTCTTCCTGCAGCTGGTGGGGCGGCCCGCCAGCCTAGCCCATAGCCTGCCTGGCACCCGGAGGAGGCGGGGCGCCTCGGGGCTGCAGGGCTGTATGCAGATGAGTTGCAGTGTCGTGGCCCTGGTGTCTTTGAGCCCTAGGGGGTGGGCTCTGCCTCCGAGGAGGCGGGCCAGTGTTGCGGCTGCTTCCGGTGTCGATATGCCTCTCTTGGCTACTAGGTAGGTGCAGGCGCTGCCTTCGGGGCCGGTGTCTGCCTCGCTGTCCTCTATTACCACGAAGGCTCTCTCGCGGGGCTCGGCTAGCCTCGCTAGTGGCTTCGTGCAGCGGAGCCTGTACTCTATTCTCAGCAGGTGGTCTAGTTCGCTGTTGCTTATGCAGAGCCTGTCTTCTCCCAGGCTGCACCACTCTCCCGCCGGCCGCTGGGGCCTGTTAGAGGAGGCGCAGGTGTCCGGTCACGCGGTCCACTAGCCTGCTCGGCGCTGGCCCTATTGCTGACGCGGTACGGGTGCCGGGGGGCAGCTCGGTTAGCCCCGCGTCCGCGATGAGGCTCGCGGGGAGGCCGAGCCGGAGGGCCTCCCTGTACACCTCTAGTAGTTCCTGTTCGTTGGCTACGCGTACTGCTATCTTCTTCTGGCCCTGGCTGCGCCACACGCGGAGCCAGCCGAGCCACATGGTGTTGCCGCTGTCTATTATGGACAGCACTGCCTCCACGGCGGCGTGTGCTGCCTGTACCGCGGTCTTTCCCTTACTCATTTTTAGGTCGGCGCGTATAGCTATGACTTGTTTCATCTCCTCGCCTGGCATTGGGCGCTTACCTCCCGTCTGCCTCGGGGGAGGTTAGCCTATATTATCCCAGGAGGGGCGCGGTGTGTGCCCTACTGGGTGCTAGGGATGGCGCTGGAGCTGGAAGTGCCCAGGAAGCCCAGCATAGTCGACGTCACCAAGCTGCCGATGTGCAGTAGCTGCGGGAGGCCCATAACCCCCTGGGAGAAGGGGGTTGCCTTCCTCTGCCCCAACTGCGGCGAAGTAGTGATTTGGCGCTGCGCCAGCTGCCGCAAGCTGGGTGTCCGCTACCGCTGCCCCAAGTGCGGCTTCGAGGGCCCGTAAGGGCGTGCCGGGTGTAACCCGAGAGGAGGGCGATAGAAGATGGCCAAGGTGCTCGCGCTCGTATCCATATACCCCTCCAGCACCGACATAGACCTAGACAAGCTCATAGAGACCATTAAGTCGAAGCTGCCGGAAGGGTACGAGATAGCCCGCTACGATAAGGTTCCCATAGCGTTTGGCCTCAACGCGCTAAAGGTGTACTTCATAATACCGGAGGAGAGCGAGGGCGGCACCTCGAAGCTCGAGGAGCTGCTGCAAGGGGTTGAGGGCATAGAGGAGATAGAGGTGGAGGCTGTACACCGGCTCTCCCAGTACTAGTCCTCAGCCGCCAGTGGCGGCCCGTTCGGGCCACTTTATTTTCCCACACCTCCCGGTATGGTCTTGGTGCTCTGCTGCCTACGGCCCCCCGGCTTTCTCGGCGCGGGGCAGGCAGCTGGGCCGGGCCTGAGGGTATCCTAGATAAGTCCCTAGGGGTTATCGTAGTGGCTCTGGTTATAGGGGTCTAGGCGGTATCAGCAACGCTATGGGTACGGGATAGAGCCATGTCGGTCACTAGCTCTAGGCGTCGACGGGAGGTAGTGCTACGAGTAGCGGAGGCTAAGCATAAGGATGTAGGTAAATGGAAGGTACGCATAGATCTCGACATATTAAAGATGATTGGCGCGGAGCCGGGCGATATAGTAGAAATAGAGGGTAGGAAGAAGACCGCCGCGATAGCTTGGCCTGGTTATCCGGAGGACAAGGGCCAAGATATTATCCGCATGGATGGCTTGCTGAGGAAAAACGCTGGTGTCGGTATCGGAGATAAGGTTATAGTCAGGAAGGCTGAGGCTAAGCCTGCCTCGCTGGTAAAGCTGGCGCCCGCCAACTTCTCTATAACGATAGATTCGGGCTTTGTGAACTATGTTAAGAAGAAGCTCGCCGAGCGCCCCGTGGTCGAGGGCGATACTGTTCTAATCCCTGTGCTCAACCAGTCAATACCCTTCGTCGTTATACAGACTAAGCCCTCCGATGTTGTAGTCATAACTCCTAATACTAACATAATTCTGCTCGAAAAGCCCGTGGAGCAGGGCAAGATACCCAGGGTAACATACGAAGACATCGGCGGCATGAGGGACATTATACAGAAGGTCAGGGAGCTTATAGAGCTTCCGTTGAAGCACCCGGAGGTGTTCAAGAGGCTGGGCATAGAGCCGCCGAAGGGCGTGCTCCTCTACGGCCCGCCGGGCGTCGGCAAGACCCTCCTAGCGAAGGCGATAGCCAACGAGACTAACGCCTACTTTATCGCCATCAATGGGCCCGAGATCATGAGCAAGTACTATGGTGAGAGCGAGCAGCGGCTGAGGGAGATATTCGAGGAGGCCAAGAAGAACGCGCCCAGCATAATATTCATCGACGAGATAGACGCGATAGCGCCTAAGAGAGACGAGGTGGTGGGGGAGGTCGAGAGGCGTGTAGTAGCACAGCTACTGGCTCTCATGGACGGGCTGGAGAGCCGGGGAGACGTGGTTGTAATAGCCGCCACTAACAGGCCTAACGCGATAGACCCTGCCCTCAGGAGGCCGGGCAGGTTCGACCGCGAGATAGAGATACCTCTCCCAGACAAGCAGGGCCGGCTGGAGATACTCCAGATACACACCAGGAACATGCCGCTAGCCGAAGACGTAGACCTCGAGAGGCTTGCCGAGCTGACACGGGGCTACACTGGCGCCGACCTGGCGGCACTAGTAAGGGAGGCCGCGATGCATGCGCTGCGACGCTATATCAGCAAAATAGACCTCTCCCAGGACCGCATACCGCCAGAGATACTCGAGGAAATGGAGATACGTATGGAGGACTTTCTCGCGGCGCTGCGCGACATCGTGCCGAGCGGGCTCAGGGAGATCTATATCGAGATGCCCGAGGTGCGGTGGGAGGACATAGGCGGGCTTGACGATGTTAAGCAGCAGCTGCGTGAGGCCGTCGAGTGGCCTCTGCGGCGGCCCGACATGTTCCGCCGCCTCGGGATAACGCCGCCGAAGGGTATACTCCTCTTCGGCCCGCCGGGTACGGGTAAGACGCTGCTAGCCAAGGCGGCCGCCACGGAGAGCGGCGCCAACTTCATCGCCGTCCGGGGCCCGGAGATACTGAGCAAATGGGTAGGCGAAAGCGAGAAGATGATACGCGAGATATTCCGTAAGGCGAGGCAGCACTCGCCGGCAATAGTATTCTTCGACGAGATAGACGCAATAGCGCAGACCAGGGGCGCCTTCGACACCAGCGGTGTAACCTATCGTATAGTCAACCAGCTCCTCGCCGAGCTAGACGGCATAGTGCCGCTAAGCAACGTGGTGGTTATCGCTGCCACCAACAGGCCCGACATACTCGACCCGGCCCTCCTGAGGCCGGGCAGGTTCGACAAGGTAGTCTACGTGCCGCCGCCCGACAAGAAGGCGAGGCTGGAGATACTCAGGATACACACCAGGAACATGCCGCTAGCCGAGGACGTAGACCTGGAGTTCTTGGCGATAAGGACCGAGGGGTACAGCGGCGCCGACCTGGCGGCACTAGTAAGGGAGGCCGCGATGCTCGCGCTACGCGAAGACGTGAACGCCACAAAGGTCCACATGAGACACTTCATGAGGGCACTGGAGGTCATAAAGCCCAGCATAACACAGGACATGATGAAATTCTATGAGGAGTGGCTTCAGAAGGCTAGACAGCAGCTGCCGGGCTCGAGGCTGGTGCACGAGAAGCCAGCCCTCTTCACCTAGACGCCCTTTCTCAGGCCCGCCTGCACGGCCCCGGGACCACCGTCCCGTCCACGCTTCCGGCCCCGAGGTGGTGTCCATGCCTACAAGCGATACTTGGAGGAGCCGCCCCCTCTACTACGCGATAGTTGACGAGCTCGAGCGCAGAGGCGGCTCGGCTAAAGACGTTGACCTTTACAAGGCGCTGCGCGGCAAGATAGACATAACGTTCGCTGAGTTCCTACGCGAGCTTATGAGGCTAGAGATGCACGGCGTAGTCTACGTCAGCGTGCTGAAGGAGAACCTGCGCAACATCGAGCTAGTGAGGAGGCCATAGCCTCCACGGCCCCCTTTTTCACGTGCACGGTCTTAGCCTAAATCTAGAAACGCGCGCAGTAGAAGATACGGGGCCTAGCAGCGCGTAGGACGCTGTGGCCTTTCGCTCGGACTATGGAGGGTGACACCGTGGGCGTAAACATTAGGGAGATCATACCCCCCGAGGCGGTGCAGGTTATAGAGCTTGACTCTCTGCGTTTCCGCAGCGTAGCCATTGACGCCTACAATGCGCTATACCAGTTTCTGGCCGCCATCCGGCAGCCGGACGGCACCCCCCTCATGGACAGCAGGGGGCGTGTAACGAGCCACCTGAGCGGCCTCTTCTACCGCACGATAAACCTTGCCGAGCACGGCGTGAAGGTTGCCTACGTCTTCGACGGCAAGCCCCCTGAGATGAAGCAGGCCGAGATAGAGCGGAGAAGACGGGTGAAGATAGAGGCTGAGAAGAAGTACACGGAGGCTATACGGAGGGGCGACGTGGAGGCTGCGAGACGCTACGCCCAGATGGCCTCTAGGCTCACCGAGGATATGGTTCGCGACGCGAAGCGGCTTCTCGAGGCCATGGGTGTACCGTATGTGCAGGCGCCGGCGGAGGGGGAGGCCCAGGCGGCCTACATGGCCCGCAAGGGCGACGTCTGGGCCGCGGCAAGCCAGGACTACGACTCCCTTCTCTTCGGCTCGCCGAGGCTTGTCCGGAACCTGACCATAACTGGGCGAAGGAAGCTCCCGAGAAAGAACGTGTATGTAGAGATAAAGCCCGAACTCATAGAGCTTGAGCGCCTCCTAAGGAGCCTCGGCATAACCAGGGAGCAGCTAATAGCAATAGGCATACTTGTCGGCACAGACTACAACCCGGACGGAGTTAAGGGTGTCGGCCCTAAGACCGCCCTTAAGATGGTTAAGTCCCACCCGGATCCCCGTCGACTGCTAGAGTCTCTGCCGCGCAGCGAGTTCCCAGTGGACCCGCTCAGGATATACGAGTACTTCCTCAACCCGCAGGTGACGGACGACTACCGGCTTGAATGGAGGCCGCCCGACGAGAAGATGGTGTACGAGATACTCGTCGAGGAGCACGATTTCAGCCCCGACCGTGTAAAGAACGCATTGGAGAGGCTGAAGAAGGCCTATAACGAGTTCTTCAGGGGCCGCCAGATGGGTCTCGACGCGTGGCTTAGGAGGCGCTAGTAGCTGGTATCACTTCTCCACCCATAGCGGCCTATCAGGGGCACGAACAGGCACGGCGTGACCGGCCTCGCCTTCACCTTGCCGTCGCCGGTTTTTTCGACCACATAGAGGTACTGCATGTAGCGGTCGCCTATCGGTATCACCATCTTCCCGCCGGGCTTGAGCTGCTCGACGAGAGGCGGCGGTATGTCAGGCGCAGCGGCCGTGACTATTATCCGGTCGTACGGTGCCTCATCCCGGTACCCTAGGCTCCCATCGCCCACAAGCACCGTCACACGGTCAGAGTAGCCGGCCCGCTCCAGGTTCCTCCGAGCCCTCTCGGCCAGGGCGGGCACCCTCTCCACGGTGAAGACGTGGCCCCACTCCTCGCGGGGCGCGTCGCTCGGAGCAACGACTTCTGCAACCACTGCTGCGTGGTACCCGCTGCCCGTGCCTACCTCGAGCACCTTCATCCCAGGTTCTAGCTCTGCAAGCTCCGTCATCATCGCCACCATGTGTGGCGCGCTTATAGTCTGGCCATGGCCTATGGGTAGAGGCGTGTCGACGTAGGCCAAGTGGCGGAGATCCTCGGGGACGAAAAGCTCGCGAGGCACACGGAGCAGGGCTCTTTTGACACGCTCGCTTCTCACATAGCCCTCGCGGACCAGCTTCTCCACGAGGCGGCGGCGCTGCTCTGCGAAGTCCACGTCTCCCAACACGGGCCCCGGGTAGCCTAGGTAGCGCCCCGGGAGGCTGCTATACCTTAGCCCCTCCCTGCCGGGTGGGGCCACGCCGCGAAGAGGGAGGGCGGCCAGGAGTTGGAGACCGGCAGGGTGTGTATGGAGCTTATACGCTGCAGGGGCCACCCTAACGTGCAGCTGGCTCACCCCTCGACACTGGAGCTTGACCGTAGGGGGCGCCTAACCCCTAGGGGCGACTGTGTCGCGTGCGTCTCTTGCCGCGGTGGGGGGCGGTGCGCCGCGAAGAGGGGGCTCGCCGCCATGTATTTCGCCGTGCTGGCCCTGGAGCCGCCGTTCTACGCCGGCTTCCGGGTCTTCGGCGTCTCTCCGGGCCGGCCGGTGGGCGAGAGGATGGTCGTGAGGCGCTCACTGCATCCAACCGACTCGGTGATGGTGGCCGCGTCGACGCCGGCCCGCGGCGTGCCTGGCGAGGCGCGCAGGCTTCTAGCCTCGAGTTTTAGCCGCTGCCTCGTTCTCCACGTGGTGCTGGACGTCGACGCGGAAGATGTACTTGCCGGGGGCGTAGTCGAGGACCCGGAGGACCCGGGTGACGCGGAGTGAGGGATGCCTCTCCAAAATACTGCTGGCCGCGTCCTCGGCGCGCCTGGCCAGCGTGTAGACGTGTAGTGTGCAGCCCTCGCCGCTGCAGAGGCTGAGAGCCGTCTCTATGTAGTCTATGCTGGCGTGCGGCAGGTTCATTATTATCCGTGTGAACACGGGGCGTAGCAGGCGGGGGAGCCTTGACGCGTCCTCGTTGAGCACCAGTATCGGAGTCCTTAGCCTGCTCTTGTTAAGAGCTATAGCCCTGGTCAAGGCGTCGACGGCGTGCGGGTTCACGTCGTTGGCCACAACCACCTCCGCCCGGCCATGACGGGATATGTTTAGGGCGAAACCGCCTATCCCCGAAAACATGTCAAGTACCCGCTCTCCCGGCTCGACGGCCCTGGCTATCCTCTCGTGCTCGGCTGCAAGCCTCGGGTTGACGTACACCCTGCCCAGGGGGACGGGTATACGTAGCCCGTTCTCGACGTAAACCGTCTCCCTGAGCCGCCGGCCCGCTATGTGTACCAGCTCCTGCACGCGGTGAGAGCCCACGGTGGCCTTCTTGGCGTAGACTGCTTCTATCCCCGGCACCGTGCGGAGCAGCTCCTCGCCTATCTCCCGCTCCCTGCCCTCGATGCGCTCATCGAGAGACACTATCGCCACCCGGCCCACCAGGACGTAGGAGACCGGCGGCTTGCTTCTCGCGGCCTGGCGGCACTCGGCGTAGAGGAGGTAGACGGGGCACCTGCAGCGCGCTACGAGGCTACCCGCCCCCTCCCTGCACGCGGTGAAAGCCGGGAGCCGGCGGCGTAGGGGGGGCGCGGGCTTGGCGCCGCCGCGTCCCGGGCACAGGGTTCTAAGTAGCCGGCGCACTTCTTCACCGCACTGGGGCTCCGTTACCGCGACGAGACACGTGGTGCTCCCGGTGTAGGAGATGCCGCTCCGGGTCGCCATCTACGCCAGGCCCGACCGTGTAGACGCGCTGGCGCTGGCTAGAGATGCTTACCGCCGCCTGGCCGAGCTGGGGGCGGAGCCGCTCTACGACGTATCCATAGCCGGGATTCTGGGCGGGCCCGGTGTCGATCTGCGCTTCGAGACCGTAGACGCGGTGGTGGCGATAGGCGGCGACGGCACCCTCCTGAGGCTGCTCCAGCTTCTCGGGGAGAAGACGCCCCTGATCCACCCGGTACGGCTCGGGAGGAGGGCTTTCCTCTTCGAGCCCTACAGCGGGCAGGAGGGGCTGGCCCTGCTGGAGCGCCTGGTCCGGGGCGACTACTGGGTGGAGGAGCTGCCCCGCATGAGGCTCACCGCGGCCGGCTATGAGGGCCTCGCTCTCAACGAGGCCGCCGTGCTGGCCCTCGGCTCGAAGGTGGCCGGCCTACGCGTCATGGCCGGCGACGCGCTGCTCTACAGGAGCCTAGAAGGCGACGGGGTCATAGTGGCCACGCCAACCGGCTCGACTGCCTACAACTACAGTGCCGGGGGCCCTGTGCTCCACCCGGGGCTCGAGGCGCTCTCAGTGACGCCGGTCAACCCGGTCAACAAGGCCTTCGGCCCCATAGTCGTGCCCGGCAGCCAGGAGGTCCTGGTCTTCGTGGAGAGGACTACGAGGCCCGTCAAGCTGATAGTGGACGGCGTGCAGGAGAGGCTCCTGTACCGGGGCGCGCTTATCCGGGCCAGGCTTGGAGGCCCTGCCGCAAGGATCGCAAGGTACCGGGCTGGGCGAGGCTGGCTGAGGCTGCCATGGCCGCACTAGTCTACATCGTGGACGCCACGGCGCTGCTGGCTAAATGGGTTCTCCTCGTGCCCCGGGCGTACACTACCAGCCTCGTAGCCGCCGAGGCCCGTGACCAGGAGAGCCGACAGGCAACGGAGACGGCGATACAGCTGGGCAAGCTCGTCGTGGTAGATCCGCCCAGGGAGTACATCACTAGGGCTGTAGAGGAGGCTAGGAGGCTAGGGCTCCAGAGCAGCCTCTCCGAGGCGGACCTCTCCGTGGCCGCGCTGGCACTAATGGCCAGGGACGAGGGTAGCACAGTGGTGGTCGTGACGGACGACTATGCTCTCCAGAACCTCCTCTCACACCTCTCCATCCGGTTCATGCCTCTACGCACGCGCGGCATAAGAGAGGAGAGGAGCTACGTGGTGAAATGCCCCGCCTGCGGCTACGTGTCGACAAAGCCCGGCGAAACCAGGTGCCCGGTCTGCGGCACGCCGCTACGCCGCTACCGCCGGAGACGCGCGACAAAGTAGCCGGTCGCCCCGTGGACGCTCGGGTGGACGCGCTGCGCGGCACCCCCGTAGGGGCCGACCCCCCGGCTCCACCTCCGGGGCCAAGCGTCCTCCAGCACGAGCCCCAGCTCCTCGACAGCATAGGCCATGTTGGCCTCGTTCTCGGCCACCGTGAGAGTGCACGTCGAGTACACCAGCACGCCCCCCGGGCGCAGCAGCTCACGCGCAGCCCAGAGGAGGCCACGCTGGTACCTAGCGATCCCCTCTATGTCGTTCATCCTCTTCACGTCGTACACCTTAGGTATGACGCCCAGCGAGCTGCAGGGCGGGTCTAGTACCACGTAGTCAGCTATTCCCCTTCCAAGCATCTCTGGGAGGCGGCGTGCGTCTGCGCGCAGCACCTCGACGCCAACATGCCCCAGCCGCTTCATCTCCTCACGGAGCCGCTGCGTCTTCCTGCGGGTATGGTCTACGGCCACCAGCCTGGCGTCCCCGCCCACAAGCTCGTATATGTGCCCCGTTTTGCCCCCCGGCGCCGCGCACATGTCGACAATTACGCTCCCCGGCCTTGGGTCGAGGACACGGGCAACCGTCATAGAGGAGATGCTCTGCTCGTATATCATGCCCCTACGGTGCCAGACGGTGTCACGCAGGCTCGGGACGCTATAGAGGGGCCTGGTGACCCTGACCACGAGGCCTCGGCGGACGCGTAGGGATTCATAGAAGCCCTGGGCCACGACGCCGTTGGCCACAGCGACACCGTTCTCCGAGACCACGAGGACCTCGGCGCCCGCCCTGACACAGTCCTCCACACGCAGGACCCCGGGCGCATAGACGTTGGCGCCCATCATTACGCTCTCGGCGGTCCTCTTGTCCACCACTACCTGGCAGCCGGTATCCTCTAGGCGCCTAGGCCCCTCCACCGGTAGCCAGAGAGCCTCCTCCCAGAACTCGTCCATATAGACCCGGAGGCCGCTCGACCTCATATCGTCCAGCAGTTCGCCCGGCTCGGCCCTGAGGCGGTTAACGCGCACATAGTAGCGGCGGGGCGGGGAAAGGAGCGACTCGAGGAGGACGCGAAGCCCTCTCCCACCATAGACGCTCTCAAGCTCGCGGATGAGGCCCTCATCGTAGTTTAGGGCTTCCACCGTGTTCAAGGCCGTTAACCTGCCGTTGGAGAGGACGTGCCCTCGTCTACGAGGAGAGGCCCGCCCATGGTGCGGGGGGTGGGATTCGAACCCACGCCGGCCTACGCCAGCGGGTCTTAAGCCCGCCCCCTTTGACCTGGCTCGGGCACCCCCGCATCCACGGGCGCCTCCATGTACTCTCGGGGTGCCACGCAGCCCCCCTTAAAACGGTCGCTTTACCTGGATAATGCGGCCACGGGAGAGCCTACATGCATCCTAAGGTAGGCATCGCTGCGGCGCGGTTCTCGGGGTCTTACTCCTCGCCGCCCTCGAGCTCCTCCTGGAGCAGCTCCTGCAGTATCTCCCGGTACTCTTCGCGCTCCTGCTCCCACTCCTCGAGGCTCTTCGGCGGCTTCTTCTTAGCCTCCGCGACCTTCATCGTCGTTATGGTTCTCTCCTCCCTCGGCGTAGCAGCGGCAACAACGTAGCCCAGCCGCTTAGCCTCCTCCAGGCTAAGCTTCTCCGTGTAGCCGCAGCGGATGCACCGCAGTATGACCGCGTCGCCCTCCCTGCCAGCCGGCACCATTAGGCCGCCGCATCTCGGACAGAACTTCATAGGCCGCACCACCTTCGCCACAGGCAGGGCCCGTAGGCCCCAGAGCCGGTCCTCACAACGCTCTTGCCCTAGGAGCCGGAGAGGCAGACGCACACCCAGCAATGCTTTATTTAAAACTATCGCCCTAGGGGAGGACCTTCACAATAACCCCCTCAACCATTACAGCGTTCGTCTCCTCGAGTATCCTCAGCGCGTCCTGGAGCCTGGACTCCGTTGAGGCGTAGATGGTTAGGAGCGGCTCGCCGCGTCTCACTCGGTGCCCGGTCTTGGCGTGGAGCACTATCCCGGCGCCCTTGTCGTCGGGGGCGCCCGCCGCCTTGGCGGCCAGAGATATGCCGCGGTTGTTAACCATGCTGACTACGCCGTCCCGCGGCGACTCCACCGTGAAGCGGTGGGAGGCCAGCTTGATGTCCTCCGGCTTTACCTCCGGGTCGCCTCCCTGGGCCTCTATTATCTCCCGGAACTTCTTGTAGGCGGCGCCGGTGCTGAGTATCTTGCAGGCAAGCTGGTAGCCGCGCTCCCTGGGGGCCGCGCCGGCCATCTCGAACACGAGGCCAGCCAGGCTGCAGGCCTTCTCGACATAGCTAGGAGCGCCCTTGCCGTGTATATGCGTCTCCAGGGCCTCCCTAGCCTCCAGCGCAGGCCCAACACTGTAGCCTATGGGCTCGCCCCCATAGGTTAACGCGACTCTCATATTTATCCCGAGGCGCTGCGCCTGCGAGAGGAACAGCGACCCCAGGGCGACGGCCTCATCCTCGCCCTCGACCTTGGCCCCACGCCCCACCGGTATGTCCACGACAAGCCTCGAGACGCTCATAGCCAGTTTCTTCGACAGTATGCTGGCAACCATCTGGGTCTTCGGGTCTATGTCTAGGCGGCGCTCGACGCGGACGAATATATCGTCGGCCGGCGCCATTCCGAGCGCCCCGCCCCAGACTATCGCGCCCCGGACGCGGAGCGCGATGTCGTGAACCTCCTGGGGGCTGAAGGTCACCCTCGCCAGCACTTCCATCGTGTCAGCGGTCCCAGCAGGGCTAGTAATAGCCCGGCTGCTCGTCTTCGGGATGAGGAGGCCACGGGAGGCCACTATAGGCACAGTGAGAAGCGCCACCTTGCTGTTACCCGGCACACCGCCTATACTGTGGACATCGTAGACAGTGTCAGGGAACTTGACCACAACACCGGTCTCAACCATAGCCCGGATGAGGTGGGAGAGCTCGTCGCCACGCAGCTGGCGGTAGAGCTGGCTGACAAGAAAGCCAGCTATCTGCGCCTCATCGTAGAAACCGTTAACCATATCTGCTATAAGCCTCCTATACTCGGACTCTTCAAGCACATGGCCCTCAAGCCGTTTCTTCAGCGCAGAGAAGCTGGGCGGAAACTCGAAGGGATGAACCTCCACATCGTCGCAGCCGCCCAGCCTGTCCCAGAGCCCACGTGAGAGGCCCACACCCTCCTGCCCAATAGACTCGTCCACGAACACCACTGCGCCGTAGAGCACGCCGCGGCAGCCCACGGCCACACGCGAACCTGGAACAGCGCCTATCCCGCGCGCAGCGGCCGGGGAGAGGACTACCGCGTCGAAACCCGGGTCGAGGCTCATCCTCACGGCACGCAGCCCTTTCAACCACTACACCCCTGCAAGGCGTCAGCCGCTAGGAGGCGAGGAGCAGCCCTGCCGAGCAGCACGGTAAAGATAGGGGCCACATCCAGTATATAGCCACTGGCACGCAAGAGGCGGGGCGCAGACGTGAGGGCCGGCTGTAAGCGGCCTGTCAGGGTAAACGTGAGGCTCCTCGTAGCCGGCTCCGCAGGGGAGAGACCCGTAGCAGGCTTCTACCATCCCCGCGGCTGCCTAGGCGCCAGGCAGAGCCACCTAGACCTAGAGCCCGACAAAATACTGCAGCCACTCGTCGAGCTAACAAGGCAACGCGGCACAAGGCTGACGTGCAGGAACCACAGCGGAGGCGTAGAGATACACATAGCCGAGCTAGGAGTCAACATGCTGATCAAGGTGCCAGGCTCGGAGCTGCGCTGCCAGCAGCACAAGATATACGCCATGACCACGCGTAGCGGGATGCTGTACATAGCACCCCTGGAGCTGAAACAGCTGCAGAGGAGTCGGACACGAGGAATCTAGGGCAAAACATATACCGGCTCGCGCCAAGGGTCTCCCTTCCCCCGGAGACAGCCCCAAGGCAGGGCTGGGCCCGTCGTCTAGCCTGGTTAGGACGCCGCCCTCACACGGCGGAGGTCCGGGGTTCAAATCCCCGCGGGCCCACCATTCTGGCGCCCTCTCCTAGCCGGTCAACGCTCTAGAGTGCTGGCGGCGAGGCTGCAGGTCTTACTTAGCCTCCTGGGTGAAGAGCCCAAGGGCTAAGATGTAAGAGGGAGGCGACGGGCAGTCAGTAGCTAGAAGCGCAAGGCGGGTGAATGCCGTGCCTCTGGAGAAGAGGGCCGAATACAGCTGCGCTGGCTCAACGCTCGAGCTGGCAATAGGCGATATAACAGAGGCGGAGTGTGGCGCCGTCGTCAACCCGGCCAACAGCCTGATGATAATGGGTGGGGGTGTGGCCGGCGCTCTTAGGCGCGCCGCCGGCCTCGAGGTCGAGCACGAGGCTAGGCGGCGTGCGCCGGTGCCGGTGGGCAGAGCTGTCACTACTGGCGCCGGGAGGCTGGAGCCGCGTATCCGCTACATAATCCATGCTCCTACCATGGAGAGGCCTGCTATGAGGACGACGCCGGAGAAGGTGGAGGCGGCGGCCTACGCTGCGCTGAAGGAGGCCAGCCGGCTTGGCGTGAAGTGTGTCGCGTTTCCGGCGATGGGCGCGGGTGTTGGAGGCCTTGACGCCGAGGAGAGCATGTCGGCCATGCTGCGCGCACTGGACCGTGCTGTCGGCGAGGGCCTCCGGCTGCCGGAGAGAGTGGTGTTCGTGGCGTACCGTGAGGCGGATCTTCGACATTTCCAGCGGGCCATGGAGAGGACGCGGCTACGCCACTGTAGGCTCGTCAAAAAGGAGGCCTCGGGGTAGGAGGCTAGGCCCCTGGTGGCCTTTCACTCTTCCTGCTGGTTTTCGCTGCCCGGTGAGAGGATTATCCTTATCTCGCGTACTGTTGCCTTCACTACCTTCCTCACGCCCCGCACGCCGGGCTTGTACTCGGACCGGACGAGCCCTATTTCCTCTAGTCTCCTCACCTGTGTAGACGCGTTGGCCTTGCTCTGGGCTATCATCTCCGCTATCTCTCCTATGTCGGCTTCTTTCCTTAACAGTTCTTTTAGTATCTTTATCCGCGTCGGGCTCGCCAGCGCGCTGCAGACGCGGTAAATGTATTCGTCGCCGGAGACCACCAGCACGCCGTCTTCCTCGAATATCCCTTCTTTCGCCTCGCCAGTGTGCAAGGCCTTCTCACCTTCCCCCTTGCTGAGCCTCAGGGCGCCTATGGACAACCCTGTTCCACCCCGTTGCTGCGGATAAAAGCGCCTATACCTTATTAGGTTTAGTGCTAGAAGAACGCATAGGCGCCTAAACACAGTGCGCAGAGATATACAGATGAGCTATTCCTCTGAATGGTACAACTAGCCTGCTAATCGTTAGCGTCGGGACACATAGCCGGCAGCGGCCTGATAAATTTTGACTACCGGCTACACAGCCTCAACCTCCCCCTTGACATATTTTAAAGCTTTCTCCAGGCTCACCTCCACATCGTACCGTTTAGCGAAGAACCGTGTTATGTACTCAACATCCCTCGCCAGGAGGCGCTCTGCCTCGGGGAAATCCCTCTCAACGTACTGGGGCCAGTCAATAATATAGGGAGTCTCCTCCTCGCCAACCATGCTTACCAGCACGTTATACTCGCTGAGATCGCCGTGAACTATCCCTACGTCCAGGTAGGCTCTACGCAGCGTCTCCAGTATCTTGACAAGGATAGCTTCGGGGTCCACGGGGCTACGGTACGCGTAGAGCTCTATGCCTTCAATATACTCCGTCACAACCACGTGGCGGCTGTAGCTCAGCGGCCTCGGCACCAGCGCGCCGGCGCGGAAGAGATCCTCCAATGCTCTGTACTCCCTCTGCCCGGCCAGCTTTGCCAGCATGAACCAGTCGGCATGGAGCCGGGCGGCGTAGTGCCTTACACGCGCGACGCGTTGGAAGCTGGTCCTGCCCACGCGGTGGAACTTCACGACCACGCGTTCGCCGCCGGGGGCTAGGCCGTAGTACACGTCGCTCTCTTTCCCGACCCCGAGCCGCTCGCCGAGGGCCTCGAGGACGCCGCGTTCCACCAGGCTGCGGAGCGCGAGCATGTCTAGCCCCATGTAGGTCAGGCGGTACCCCACGTAGTCGCCGAGCCTTCTTTTGACCAGCCTGAGCCGGTTAAGCTTCTGGAGCACCGCCGCCACATGGGTGGAGGGCATGTTGGCGTGACGCTCTATCAGCTCTAGTGGGACGTACTCGTATTTCCTCATGCCGCGCTCTACTATAGAGAGTACGCGGAAATCCCTAGGTACGAGCTTCTTATAGGTGACTGCTATAAGCACCATCGCGGCTACCCTTCCCGCCAGCAGGGCTTGTGGGCGTCTCTCCCGGTGCACCAGGCATTGCCTTAAAGTAGAGCTCTTATATAGGAAGCCTTGCCCACTTCTCTCCCACGCCACGCTGCGGGACGCGAAGAGGCGAATAAGGGCGAGGTGCGGAAACCTCCTTGACGCCGCTTATGCACGAGGCGCTGGAGCCGGAGATAGAGGAATGCGTGGAGACCTTCCGCAGGCTAGCCGCCGAGGCACCCAAGAGGGGGCGCACGACGAGCCTAGACACGTACCTCATAGAGTGGGGCCGCTTCAAGCGGAAGGTGGCCGAAGCGGCCGCGCAATGCATTATACGCCTCGTGCCAAGCGTCGCCGAGGTCTACTACACTGAGCTGTCCGAAGACTACGCCGGCAGGGACATAGACCTCGTCATCACCGTGGGCGGCGCCTCCCTCTACGAGCGGGAAATAGAGGACACAATAGAGGCCATACTTGCAAAGCTGGCCGAGGCTGCAGGGATAGAGCTACACGGACACCTCGCCTCAAGGCTCTTCGAGGTGCACCGCAGCGACTCCCTCATAGGCTCCAGGAGCCGCGTAACGCTGCTGGCGCGCCGCTAGAGGGGCACACACCAAGGCTACTATAGGGCGCCGCACCTCTACTTAACCCGGCAAGAGGCCTCCAAGGCTAGCCGGAAGGGCGGCAACAGTTGAGAGCAGCCAGCGAAGAGGCCGACGAGGGGCTAGAGGGCTGCATGCGGCGGGGCCTGGAGAGGCTCGAGGCCGCCCACCGGCTCTCACTGCCCCGCGGACGGCGCGGCAACGCGTGGGAGACCTTCGAGTGGCAGAGGCTGAAGCGCCTCATCGCACGCACCGCCGCCACCTGCCTGTGCCGCTACACCGGCTGCCCAGTCTACCTAGGCGACATCCACGGCGGCGAGCCCAGCGAGGGGCTGGGGGGCAAGGACGCCGACCTAATACTGGGCTGCCCTATGGGCGCCGAGGAGACACGCCGGATCGAGCAGCAGCTGGAGAGGGTAACCGCCGCCTGGCTGCACGGTGTTCTAGGCGACGACCCTTACCGGTTTCTAGGTGTGGCGAACATAGTCGAGCTGCACACTGTCGCGGAGTACTTGTTTAAAAAATATGTAGAGGCGGGGCCGCCCTACGTGGTGCGCATATGTTGAGCCTATTTCCGCGTGGCCAGGAACAGGAAGGCCAGCAGCGCCGCAGCCACTATCACGGCTACGGTTAACGTGGCTCCGCCTGTGGCGCCCGGGCCCTGCGCCGTTGCCTGCCCGCTAGTGGTTGCGTGGGTCGCGGCGGCTGTCGGCGACGTGGCGGCCTTCTGCGTCGTGGTGGCTGTGGGGCTTCCCGTGGCTGCCGTAGTCGTTGTCGAGGGGGCCGTGCTGCTGGTAGTGGTGGTGGCCTTGACCGTGGAGGCATGCGTGGTGGCCTGCTGCTTCACCGTCCTGGTCTGCGGCGCCGCATAGACTATGTCCCTTGTCACCTCCACTGTCTTGCCGGATACGTCGTGCACCCTTACGACCAGCCTCGCCTTGCCGCTCTTCAGGTCCTTCAGGGGCGGTATTATGAGCCTCACAGTGTCGCCTATGATTGACGGTATCAGCCTCATGGCTTTGCCGTCGTATAGCAGGCTGGCCTCTATCCCCTCAACCCCCCAGGCGTCGTCGCTTATACGTAGCGTTACCACCACCTGCCTGCCCGCGACGGGCCTCGCCGGGTAAACCCGGACTATCCTCACCGACGGCGGCTTGGCGTCGGGCTTCTCGTAGAGCACGGCCCTATACACGGCCCCCTCTCTCGGCCTGGAGTTAGTGTAGGCATAGAGCACGCACCCCAGCGGCGTGCAGCGTATCCGGTAGGAGTCGAGGCCCTGGAGGTAGAGGTGCAGCTTCTTGCCCAGATACTCGCTAGGTATCTCTACGGGCACAACTGTCTTCACCATGTAGCGGGCCGCCTTGGTGCCGCTTATCGTGAAGTAGGCCGACACCGCGTAGGGCCCCCTTATCTGGCCCGCCTTCACACCCTCGAGGTTGAAGCTGGCGTGCCTCGCGTCATACGCGCCGTCGCCGAGTATGGACAGGCCGCCGCTGCTCGACACCCGGATTATCCTGAACCCGTGGTAGTCGCCGGGGCGTACAGAGCCGCCCGTGGCTACCGTCACTACATAGTTCATCACTGACCCGTCGGCACGGTGGACCTCGGCGTAGGAGTCCAGGTGGACATGCCCCGAGAGCGCGAGCACGCGCTTAGCCGGCGCATTGTACATTCCTTTAACTAGCTCGCGGAAGGCCTTCCTGTTTTCGAGCCAGCTGCTGTACACGTACATGTAGTCTGTTCCAGGCTTCTTGCTCGTGAGTATACGGTAGAGGTCCTCGGCGCTCTTCGCGTCAAACACGTGAGGCGTCTTGCCCCAGACATGGGTGAAGTGGGGGTGGTGGAACAGCACTATCTTGACCGGCTCCTTGCTGGTGTCGAGAACCCTGGAGGCCCACTCGGCCTGCGCCACCGTAATGTAGCCGTCGCCGCCGCTGTCAATACCGACTATCCTGTAGAGCCCGTAGATGCTTATAGTGTAGTTCCAGTAGCCGCGGTACTTTGCATAGTTGGGCGAGTTGCCCACATGGTCGTGGTTACCGGGTATCCCTATTAGCGGCTTGTCTAGCACATAGTCGGTCATAAGCGACTCCATGTATTCCACGTCTCTCGCCGTGTCGGCGTCATCGCCGGTATCTATGACTACCGTGTTGTTGGGCAGCCCCAGTGCCACTATGTCCGCCGCCAGGTCGTAGTTCGCGGCCGGCCTGCCGTTCGCGTTTATCACGCCGAAGTGCCGGTCAGTTACATGGACTATTGTCATGTTCCTGTAGGTGTCTGGCCTAGCTACTATGACGGCGTGGGGCTCCCCTATTGCCTCCCCGTTCTTCTCGACTATTATTAGGTCGTAGACGCCGGGCACGGCGCCGGCCGGCACAGTGGCCTCAAGCCGCCCGCCGGAGGCCGCCGTCTTTAGCACGTAGCGGTGCCCATAGCCGTCGTCGATTATGACCTTCGAGGGCTCCACAGTCGGAGAAAGCACCATGGAGAAGCTCGCGCCGGGCTCGGTAAACGCGGGCGTGGCGAGCTTCGGGTAGCGCACAGCCCCCGGCACTATTCTCGCCTTGAACGGCGGCGACGGGATGTCTACCACGATGTCCTTACCTGCCCTGTCAGCAGCCACGGAGAGGGGCAGCAGGAAGGCCGCCACTAGGAGCAGGGGGATAACCAGTTTCCACCTTCCCGTCAAGGCCGGTCTTCCGTGCTAAGCAGTGGCCCGGCCTCCCGGGTAAAGGGAGTTTCCTACCATCCCATGTGTTGAGGTCGCACACCCGCCGAGAACGAGGCGGCGGGGAAAAAGAAGAAGGCGAGACCGCTCCTGCCGCGCCGCGGCGGCGCCGGAGGTGGCCTCACAGAGGGCGGGGCTAGGGTTTGCGCTGCAGCGCTAGACCGGCCGCTATTATCGCTATCACGGCGAGTACGAGGCCGCCTATTGCGAAGCTGTAGGCGCTGTTGGCCTTGCCCTCTACCTGTTGGACCTGCTGCTGCACCAGGCTGTTTATGTTCGCCTTAATACCCTGTATCTCGTTCTGCAGCTTGTTTACCTTAGAGTTTATCTGGTCCACCTGGCTCTTCATGTCTGCAACGGCCTTGTCTAGCTTGGCGGTTAGCTGCTGCTCGAGCTTTGCCACAGCCTCCTTGCCCGACTCCGCCATTATCTGCTTGGCGGCCTTTAGCTCGGAGAAGTCCGCTGTAGCCCATAGCACCAGGTTGCGGAAGAACCTGGGCCCGTCGAGGAGCTTGCCGTGGTACTGGTAGGTAACCATGCTCTGGTAGCCGAAGTAGGGGCTCTCGCCGCTAACAATGACCACCTTGCGGCCCTTCAGGTCCATGACCTGGGCTGCCATTAGGCAGAAGCGGCCGGACTCGCCTGCCTGGTGGGCGTAGCCCAGCTCGCCGGGCTCGCCAGGGTTCTTGGGCTGGTGCTCGACAACCCTGCCGGCGTCAGTCGTTACGAGTATTGGCACTATGTCGTCGGGCGCGGTCTGCTTGCCCGTCTTGGGGTCTATTATCTTGTGCCAGTTGCCCTGCTCGTCGACCCAGGCGACGGCGCCGGGGCCGTGCATCAGCACCTTCTCGGCGCCTAGAGCCAGCAGGTTGGCGTCATACCTCTGCGGCGGCTCCACGAGGGCTATGACTCGGTAGGAGCGGCCTGCGTTGCTCTTCGTGTCCTCTATGCTCACGTAGTCGCTCCTTATCTTTACGGGTATGCCGTTCTGCTGCATGTAGTCGAGGAGGTCGTTGCATATGTGCTGTGCGAGCTCCATGTTGCCGCCCTGCGCCGGGTAGTCGCTGTCAGTAGCGCACCAGAGGGCCTTAGCGCCCTCGCCTTTGAACCAGGACACTATGGCGTCCTTCTCGGCCTTGCTGAGCGGCTCGACAGGCTGCCCGATTATAACCATGTCAACAGTGGGGCCCTTGCCTAGATAGGTTAGGTCGCCAGCGACTATGTTGTATGCGCGGTTTCTTATACAGGAGGGGAGCTGCTGAACCATATCCTTAGACTTGACTATTATTATCCAGTAGGCGTCGGGCACCGTCTGCATCATGGCGCATACGCCGTTGTACTGCTGACCGTGCGCCAGGTCAACCACTATCACCGGCAGCTCCAGCCTCGCCGCGGAGGCCAGGGGCGCTGCATAGGCGAGAGCCATCAGTGCGAGGAGGGCTAGGACAGGTAGACCCCGCTTCATACCACTCCACCTCGGGGAACCATAGGAGGCGGCTTCGCTTACCTCCACGCAGTAGGGGGAGAATGGCGCGGTCTTCCCGATAAAACTCTGTAGCACCAAGCCGGTAGGAGGACAATCTGTAAGAGAACCACGCGTAGCGGACACACCGGTAAAACTAGAGAACCCGCGGTGGAGGTGTAGGAGGGGCTTGGCGGTAAAGCCCGAGGTCATAGCCCTTGTTGTTGTTGCCGTGGTAGTGCTTGCAGCCGTCTTCCTCCTGGCGGGCGGCGGCCAGCCTGCAACCACCCAGGGCTCTCCAACGACGACACCGGCTGCATCAGCGACGAAGACAGCTACGGGGCAGCCTTCTCCCAGTAAGACCTCGGCGCAGCAAACCCAGGCGGCGACCACTACCTCCCCCTCTCCCGGGCAGGGGCAGGGCGCAGCGGCTACCAGCTGCAAGACGTGGTACGTCGTACATGTTCTAACAAGGCACCCGGCGGATATACAGGAGAAGGCCAGGGAGGCGTTCCTACGCTCGCCGCTCGCAAAGAAGTACTGTATAAAGGACGTGGTGTTTGTCTCTCTGCCGGCCGGGTTCTGGGAGATCCAGATAAAGAACAAGAAGGCGGACGTCGGCTGGGGCGGCGGCCCGACACTGTTCGACACACTGTTCCTCGATAACCTGCTTGCACCGCTCAAGACCAAGACGGCGCTGGAGGCTGCGGCACAGGTCCCCGACACCTTCGCAGGGATGCCCATGAAGAGGGTTAAGAACGGCAAGATATACTGGGTTGCGGCCGCTATTGCCAGCTTCGGCTTCACGGTCAACACCGATGTCGCTAAGAGGCTCGGCTTTGATGTGGGCAAGCTGCGGCACTGGAGCGACCTGGCGAGCGACGACCTCGGCCTCCTGCTGGTCAAGACGGGCGCACCGCAGGTGGCGATAGCGAACCCGCTCATGAGTACCAGCAATACACGTATGTATGAGATAATACTGCAGGCTTATGGCTGGGAGAATGGCTGGCGCAACCTCACCCTCATGGCTGCGAACTCGCTGATAGAGCAGGGCAGTGCAGCCGTGCGCGACGACGTAATCAATGGCCGCGTCCTGGTGGGAATAACGATAGACTTCTACGGCTATACCGCAGAGAAGGTGAACCCTGCCTGTAGGTACGTGCTCCCCCAGGGCGAGACAATAGTCAACGGCGACCCGATAGCCGTAACGATAGGTACTAGGAACCAGGACGCCGCCGAGGCCTTCCTGGCGTGGGTGCTCACAGACGGGCAGGCCATATGGCTGGACCCGAACATAAACCGGCTGCCAGCAAACCCCAACGTGTTCAAGATGCCGCCGGACAAGCTCGCAGAGATAGTCGGCACGACACCGCAGGTGATGGAGCAGCAGGTGAAGCTCCTCAAAGCCAAGTACGAGCAGGCTATGTCCGCTAAGACCCTGAAGTTCAACGACAGCCTCGCTCTCGAGACCGAGACGCCTATGCAGCTGTACTTCGTCGCGACACTCGTGAACAACCACGACCTGCTCGTAAGGGCGTGGACTAGGCTGCTCAAGGCATACTACATAGAGCACCGGATAAGCAAGGAGAAGTTCCTGGAGCTGAAGAAGAAGCTAACCGACCTGGTGACCTACAAGGACCCTGCCACCGGGAAGATGGTGAAGTTCACCCTGAAGGACGCGATAAGGGTCAACCGGCTTCTCCAGGAGGCCCTGAAGAAGGGCAACGCGCAGCTGAGGGACGAATATGTTAATGCCTGGAGTAGTGCTGCACGCGCTAAGTATAGGGAGGTTCTAGACGCCCTTGGCGGCTAGCCTCTTGTCTACAGTGAAGAGGAGGTTCAGCCCGCTCCACGTAGACGCGGAGATACTTGTTTTTCTATACCTGCCTTTGCTCGTGCTCATACTCGGCTTTGTCGTGCCCATCCTTAGCGTTGTCATCCACGCCACCGCCTGGGGGGTTATTAACAACCCAACCTACTTTGATATAAGCAAGGAGGCGTTCGCGGAGCCCGTGCTAGTGCAGACTAGCGAGATAGGGGGGCATAGTGTCATACAGGTCAAGATACGGGGCTTTGACTTCGGCGTGATAGGCAACAGCCTCTTCATAGCTACTTCGGTTACCCTTGCCTCCGCCGTGCTCGGGGCCGCGGTGGCGCTGCTCACCGGGTTCTACCTGTTCCCTGGGCGGCGTGTCTTCCGTGTGCTGGCCTTCGTGCCCCTCCTCATAGCGCCTTTTGTCAACAGCTATGTTGTGACGCGCATACTTATGTACAAGGGTACCGACTATAACGTGTTGTCGTTTCTGCTGAGCAAGATGTTTACCGAGCCCTTCCTGGGTAGAAGCATCTATATCGGGTTCACGGGCCAGGCTGGCGTCATCATAGCACAGATACTCATGTTCTACCCCATTGTATATATAAACGCGTTGGCTGCTCTCGGGGTTGTCGACGCTACTCTTATCGAGCAGGCTCTCAACCTCGGCGCCAGGGGGTGGACGCTTCTCCGGAGGATAGTGCTTCCCCTGATAATCCCCGGCATACTGGCTGGCTCGACGCTTGTCTTCATCCTTAGCCTCGAGGACCTCGCAGCGCCGGTCACGTTCAAGTTCTACAAGGTCATATCCTACTTTATCTACAGCAAGTTCCAGGCCGCCAGGGCGTCCAGCTACCTGCCCATAATAGCGACGCTGAGCACCATCATGCTTGCAGCCGCGCTTATACCGATGTTCCTTGTGCGGCGCTATCTCAGCCTACGCTACTACGCTAAGCTGACGAGGGGCGCGCCGAGGGCCTTCCGCGGCGTGCGGCTCGGCCGCCGGGGGCTCCTGGCGGCCTACCTGCTGGTGCTGCCCATGGTGCTCCTCGCTGCTGCTCCCCAGTTTGGCGTGGTCGCGCTGGCGTTCAGCCGCGGCTGGGAGCACGTGTTCCCCAGCCTGCTGCCGCGGGAGGCGCTGCTCTACAACTTCAAGTCCCTCATCGAGGTTGACGGCATAAGGAGGAGCATCCTCAATAGTCTCTACTATCTCGGCAGCTCCATAGTGTTCATAGCGCTGCTCGGCTTCATGGCCGGCTACGCTATATCCAGGGCGAGGCTGCCAGGGGCTGGGCTGCTTGACCTCCTCTCCTCGGCGCCGCTGGCCGTGCCCGGCCTCGTGGTTGCGTTCAGCTACCTGGTGTTCTTCACGGTGCACCCGGTTAACCACTTGCTGAGCCTCGCGGCGGCCGCCTCCGCGGCGGCCATGATGCACGTGCTTATACTTGCCTATATCCTGCGCAAGCTGCCCTTCACCGTTAGGGCCGTGTTTACGTCGGTTATACAGACGCCCGAGGAGCTCGAGGAGGCTGCAAGGAGCCTGGGGGCGCGCCGCATGAGGGTTATATCGAGGATAGTGCTCCCCCTGACCTGGCGTGGTGTCGTCGCTGGCCTCCTTCTCAGCGCCATCTACGTGCTCAGCGAGGTCAGCGTCAGCGTCACCCTTGGAGCCCTCAACGGCGACGTCTACTCGCCGACACATATAGGCCCTATAACGTTCGCCATACTCCAGCTCATAGAGATGCCCCGGGTCAGCACTGTCCGGCTCCCAGGCGGCAGGCTTCTCGCTGTCTCGAGCGAGGCCCAGGCAGCGGCACTGGCGACTATGCTCATGCTGATAGAGGTGGCCGTGATAATGGTCTCAACTAGGCTTGCGAGGAGGGGGCAGGCCCTCGTCACGGTTTAGAGGGGCGAAGAGGTGGGTTCGGATGAGTCTCGGCCAGGGGGCAGGCCCTGCCGGCAACGAGGGTGGTGCGGGAGAGGTGAGCAGGAAGGGCTTCATACGCGTGGAGAACGTCGTGAAGAGGTTTGGTCGCACGCTGGCGCTGCGCGGCGTCTCCCTGAGCATAGAGGAGGGGGAGCTGTTCGCCATACTCGGCCCCAGCGGCTGCGGCAAGACCACGCTGCTGCGAGTAATAGCTGGCTTCGAGGTGCCGGACGAGGGGCGTGTCTACATAGAGGGGCGTGACGTCACCGAGGTGCCTCCCGACAAACGCGGGACGGTGATGGTGTTCCAGAACTGGGCCCTGTGGCCCCACATGACTGTCTACGAGAACATAGCGTTCGGGCTTCGGCTCCGCAAGCTGCCGGAGGAGGAGATAAGGGAGAGGGTGAGGTGGGTCCTAGAGCTGCTGGGCCTCCGGGGGCTCGAGAACCGCTACCCGGGCCAGCTTAGCGGCGGCCAGCAGCAGCGTGTAGCCCTCGCCAGGGCGCTGGCGGTCAAGCCGCGTGTGCTGCTCCTCGACGAGCCCCTCAGCAACCTCGACGCGAAGCTGCGGCTGAAGCTTAGAGGCGAGCTTAAGAAGCTCCAGCGCCAGCTCGGCATAACGATGGTCTACGTGACGCACGACCAGGAGGAGGCTATGAGCCTCGCGGACCGCATGGCCGTTATGCGGGACGGCATCGTGGAACAAGTAGGGGCCCCGATGGAGCTGTACCGCAGCCCCGCCACCCTGTTCACCGCCGTCTTCCTGGGCCGCACCTCCCTCGTGCTCGGCCGGGTTGTCGGCACCACACGCGATGCCCGCGTCAGGGTTAGAGTCGGCGACACCGAGTTCGAGGCAGTGAACCACGGCCTAGGCGTAGGCGACGACGCCGCCGTGGTCGTCAAGGCCGACGGCGCCCGCCTGGAGCCGAAGGGGGCCCCAGAGGGCTACACAGTCATCGAAGGCAGGGTCTCCGTCGCCATGTATCTTGGAAGCTTCATAGAGCTGCGGCTCGCGCCACGCGGAGCGAAGACGGAGATAATGCTGGACCTGCCGCCCGATTCCAGCCCCCCGCCGCCGGGAGAGGAGGCGCGCGTCTACGTGCCGGTGGAGAACATCCACGCGTACCCCGTCGAGGAGAGGATAGTCAGGGAGGCCATGGAGCAGGCGTAGAGTGGCGGGCAACGATACCTCCTTAAGCCCCTCGCCGTGGGTTTCCCACAGCCGGAACCCCGGTCCCCTGCAACCTACCCCGTGTCGCCGGGGCTGGATGAGCAGGGGGCGGGTCACTCCCGGCATCAACATGGGGGCGGACGTTTTCCGCCTCCCCGGAGCCCCTTCTACCCCTCCTGCCTGGCAGGGAGGCCGACTGGGCCACACTTTATAATCCATGAGGCCCTGGTGGCTACGTGGCTCCCGTTTACGGTGGGAGGTGTGGCTCGCTGTGAGCGAGGGCTTTGACAGGGAGAAGGTCCTGGCGGAAGCCCGTGGCAGGCTCAGCGCCCTCTACGAGAGGTACATGAACGAGCTGGAGACGGAGGCCGACAGGATACTCCGAGAGAGGCTCTCGGAGCTGGAGCCCCTGAAGAAGGAGCTAGTGGAGAGCCTCAGGAGTGTTAAGGGCTGAGCCCGGCCGCCGCGCCTCTCCCGGGAGGGAGGAGGCTCCGGCTATACGCCTAGTTTTTCCGCAGCAGCCTGCACCATGGAGGCGTACTCGGCGAGAGTGAAGGCAGGGTGGACGGCGCCTAGCCTTAGCTTCCTGCGTAGGCCTCGGCGGAGGTACCGCGTGTCCGCAAGTACTATGAGTGCGCGGTCGCGCCGTGGGTCCCGCTGGGCCCTGCCCACTGCCTGCCTTACACGGATTACCGCCTCCGCCTCGTAGAGCTCCCTCTCGATACCCGGGTCACCAGCCTTCTCCGCTATGGCGGCCAGGCTGTCTCTCAGGTAGTCATCCGGCTGCGGGTATGGGACGCCGGCGACGAACACTGTCCCCAGCAGGTTCTCGCCGCCTATCCGGAACTCTACGCCCTCCACAAGTTTACCGCCGGCGACGGCGTGTATCAGGAGGTGCCTCCTGTCGCTGAGGGCTCTAAGTACCTGGTCTATGTCGCTGCCTGGCTCCTCGGCTGCCTGGTGGAGTGGCTCGTGGCCCGCGGCGCCCTGGAGGGCGGAGACCACGCTTCGCATGAACTCGTAGCTCGGGTATACTGCCAGCACGGCCTTCCTTGTGGCCCTGTAGGTTTCCAGGATGTAGCGTGCGTACGCGCTATACATCGCCGGGCTGCGGCTGGTGTACCTCGAGGTGAGCTCGGCGGCGACTAGGACTATCCTGGTCTCCGGGGAGTACAGGGGGCCGTGGAGCAGCTCGACGTCGTAGCTTACCAGCGGCTTCTCTATACAGAGCACGCCCCTGAGCAGCCTCTGGGACGGCATCGTGCCACTGGCGAGCACGGCTGCGCGGGAGCGGTTGAGCGGCTCCCTGGTGACGCTGCAGGGCTCTAGGGGCAGCACCGCTAGGCCGCGTTGACGCTCCTGGAACACGTAGGCACCGGTACCGTCCTGCTGCGCGAGGGCGGCAAGGGAGGCTACACGGGAAAGGGCGACCTTTACGCGTAGGCCGCCGCCCTCCTCGAGGGCCTCCCGGAGCTTTGCTGCACGTACCTCTGCCGCCGCGTCCTCCCAGAGCTGGGGGTCTCCCAGTATCTCTCGGACCCTTTCCAGGCTTACGCGGCGAAGCCCGCCGAGTAGGCTGGAGGCTGCCCTGCTCTCCTCTTCTATAAGCTTCTTTAGCATGCTCAGCCGCTCCGAGAGGTCGCTTGGCAAGGCGTGCTCTTCCACCTCTCGGATCGCGGAGCCCACGTCGTTGACGGATAGCCGTGCCTCCATCAGGCTTGAGGCGTGGAGGAGCGAGTGGGCCTCGTCGACCACTACCACGAGGTCCTCGTAGCCCAGCGGGTCGAACGTGGTGGCGAATATGTCGGGGCGGAATAGGTATGGATAAGTTGCCACAATGAACCTGGACTCGCCTATAGCCGTCTTGAGGGCGAAGAAGGGGCAGAAGCCCAGAGAGGACAGCATTCTCACTGCCTCGAACGGGGTCTCTGAGCGCTCGATAACCGAGCGGAGTATGCCGCTGTCCAGCCTCTGGAGGTTGAGGTAGTAGTCGCAGCCGCCGCGGAGCCTCAGGAGGCGGCAGTTCTCCCAGAAGTCCTCCACGCTGAGAGCGTCGCGGGAGAGGAGGGGGCACATGCGCCGCGCACTGTAGAGGAAGAGGGCCTCGCGCACGTTGAACCGTCTAAGCTCGCGCATTACGGGCACTATCTCGTTCCTTGTCCTCACCAGGTAGAGGACGCGGTCCACGCCGGCGGAGAGGAGGCCATGGACCACCACAGCGGTCTTACCGAAACCGGTCGGCGCGGAGAGCGCGAACACACCGCCCCTGGACACGGTCTCGGCTAGCGCCTCCGCGGCTTCGCGCTGGCCGCGGCGGAAGCCCTGGTAAGGCCAGCGAGGCTGCTCCGCCATTGCACATCCTTTCCCCTTTTGACGCGGCCCCGGGGGGCTCCCGGAGCGGCTATCTAGCCTTCCCCGAGTCTAGGCCTCTTCCAGGCGCCCTCGCCGGCGAACTCTATCCCGTCGACGCTCTCCACGACGACCCCGCGGTAGAGGAATGATAGCTGCCTCAGGGTGAGGTAGTAGTCGAACTCGTTCAGCGCACTTATCGCGTCCATGGAGGTATAGACGCGGTACCATCTCAGCGCGGCACTGGAGGCCGTGTGCAGGACGCAGATATTCGCAACCGTCCCCACGACCACCACGTTTTCTACCCGGTTCACCCGGAGCAGGTCGTCCAGGGGGGTTCCGTAGAAGCCGTCGTACCGTGTCTTCTCTACAACTATCTCGCCCTCAACCGGCTTGAGCTCGTCTATTATCTCCCAGCCCCAGGTGCCCTTCCGGACGTGCTCCCCCCATATCTCGTACTCCGGGTCGTGCTGGTAGTGCGTGTCCTGCGTGAATATCGTCAACACGGCGTGGCGGCGGGCCTTCTCGAGGAGCCGGCGGATAGGCTCAACCGTGGCCTCGGCAGTGGGCACGCGGAGCCTGCCACCAGGCTTCACGAAGTCGTTCTGCATGTCGACTATTATTAGGGCTGTACGCTCAGCCGGCAGCACGACACGCTCCTCTACCGGTATCTCGGGCACCTCTACGCGGAGGCCCGACAGGCGGCGTGCGGCCAAGATGCGCTCCCCCCGGGGGGGTCTCTGTGGTGACACGCGGCTGGCTGTCTATTGTCTTCCGCCGGCCGCGTCTCTTGCGCCGTCCCTGCTCTCCCACCGGGGTGGGAGCCGGCGTGGGGCGCTATCAAACCCTTTTAGCCCTCCCTGGCGGTGCTGTCCTGCCTCCGGGTTATCCAGGAGGGGTGCCTCATGGGCGGCAAGCACGGCAAGTACGCCTACGTCCAGAGGCGTGACGGCCTCTACGTAAAGGTGAGGGTGTTCAAGAACAAGCCTGATGACAGCCCCGACAAGTACCTCGTCGTGGGGCCTAAGAGGAGGGATGCGCCTCCCTCCTACCCGCTGCTGCGCGAGGAGGACCTACCCGAGGAGGCCAGGCGCGGCCTCTACGAGGTGTGAGCGCCTCCGCCTGCCCGGCAGGGGTTCCTACTGGGCCGCCACGCCCTGCCCGGGGCCGGTTTTTGGCTTAGCCACGCCCTTAGCTTAGGGGCTTCTCGGGGTGCTGCCGTCTTGCCGTACCGGCTGCTGTTTCTGGCCGCTGCCGCGCTGACGTCTGCCGGCATAGTGCTGGCCGTGGTGCCTGCCTGGGTACGGGCCGCCAAGGAGAGGGGGCTCGTCGGTTTCGACATGAATAAGCCTGGTCGTCCGCGTGTGGCCGAGGCGGGCGGCGTGTGGGCCGTTATTGGCGCCGTGTTTGGCCTGTTTGTGCTCGAGGCTCTCCACCGCTACGTGCTTGACGAGTTCTATTACCCTGTTGAGCTGTTCGCGCTTGTAGCCATGCTTCTTCTCTCCGCGTTCCTCGGCTTCATGGACGACATTCTTGGCTGGAAGCGGGGCCTGCCTAGGTGGCAGCGCGTAGTGTTCATGGCGCCTATAGCGCTGCCGCTGGTGGTGATAAAGGCTGGGAAGTCGCGTATGGCGCTGCCGCTGCTGGGCGTCGTGGATCTCGGCATGCTTTACCCCCTCGTGGCGGTGCCGCTGGGCGTGCTCGGCGCGGCTAACGCCTTTAACATGATAGCCGGGCTCAACGGGCTGGAGGCCGGCATGGCTGAGGTGCTGCTGGTAGGCGCCGCGCTCTACGCGCACATCCACCACGTCGCCTTCGTGCCAGAGGCCGCGGCCGTGATGGCCTCGGCGGTGGCGGCGTTCCTCTACTACAACTGGTACCCCGCCCGGGTCTTCCCCGGCAACGCGTTCACGTACTCGGTAGGCGCCTACTACGCCGCCCTAGCGATAATAGGCAACATGGAGAAGTTCGCCCTAGCAGCCTTCGCGCCATACTTCGCCGAGTTCGCCCTCTTCCTCCGCGGCCTCGCACACGGGGTCTACAAGGAGAACTTCGGCAGGCCCCAGGAAGACGGCTCGCTGCTCCCGCCCTACGATAGGGCCTACAGCCTGACACATGCCGCCATGATGGCGGCCGCGAAGCTGTGGGGTAGAGCGACTGAGCGCAACACGGTAGCCCTGCTCCTCGCAGGCGAGGCGCTGTGGGTCGCTACACTGCTTCTCCTGGCGCTGCACGGCGCCCTCTAGCCCCCCTCGAGGGGAGGAGCGGCGCCAGGATAGGGGACGCGCAGAGGAGCAATGGGGAAAAGGAGGGCGGCGCCCACAGCGAGTCGCCCGGGGGGCTCCGCGCGGCCCCAGCAAAGGGCCAGGAAACGAGGCCCCTCTGCTAGGAGGGACAGGGGGCAATGACTTACAGTATACTCGCGTTCGACCCCCTCCTGGGTCAGGCCGGGGTGGCCGTAGCCTCCGGCAGCATCGCCGTAGGCTCCCGCGTGCCCTGGGGTAGGCACGGGGTAGGCGTCGTGGCGACCCAGGCCTACACCAATCCAGCCCTGGGGCCGCTGGTGCTGGAGCACCTGGCTAGAGCCGCCAGCGCCGAGGAGGCGCTCCGCCGCGCGCTGGAGACCGACCCCAGCCCCGCGCACCGACAAGTAGCGGTCATAGACTACCGGGGCGACGTCGCCGTCCACGATGGGAGCTGGTGCCCCGAGTGGCACGGCTACATGGTGTCCAGGAGGGAGCCGGCCGTCTGCGTCGCAAACCTCGTCCAGGGGCCGGAGGTGTGCGAGTCCGCCCTCCACGCGTACCTCTCCACCCGCGGCAGCCTAGCCGAAAGGCTGCTGGCCGCCCTGAGCGCCGCACACCACGCCGGCGGCGACCGGCGCGGCGACAGGAGCGCCGCGCTGCTAGTAGTGGGGCAGACCGAGTACTCGCCGCACTACGACCGCGTCCTCGACCTCCGGGTAGACTACTCCAAGGAGCCGGTGGCGGCCCTCCGCCACGTCTACCGCCTATACCTAGAGGGGTGAGCCCCCCCGGGTCGGCGACTAGAGATGCGCCGGCGGGAGGAGGGGTGCACGGCGTGCCGGGGAGCGGGGAGCCGAGGCTCGAGGAGCTGGAGGAGTACACGAAGAGGCTCATCCCGCTGGAGGCGGGTGCCCGCTACCGTTTCCGCTGCACGCGCTGCGGTAGGTGCTGCAGCGGCGGCCCCAATGTGGCCCTAACCGTCTACGACGTCGTGAGGATGGCCCGGTTCCTCAGGATGGGGTGGAGGAGCTTCCTCCGGGGCTACGTGAAGGTCATAATAGCCGACCTCTTCCCCCACATGCTCCTCCGGGGCGACGAGCGGGGACGCTGCCTCTTCCTAGCAGTGAAGCACGACGGCACAACCCTCTGCACCATATACCCGGCGCGGCCCATGAGGTGCCGCCTCTACCCGGTCCTCGTGGAGAGCCTGCGGCCCCGCCGCGTCTACCTGGACCCCCGCAGCCCGGGCGTCGGCCAGGGGCCGGAGAAGCCCTACCCCGCCCGCCTCCTCGCCCAGTACGTCGAGGAGCGTAGACGCCACTACCGCCTACTCTCCAGGCTCATAGTGGAAGAGGGCCTGGAGCCACTCGAGGCCCTCTACCGCGCCCTCGAGGAGGCATGGGAGGAGGCGGAGAAGGGGGCCAAGTGGGCCGACCTGGACTACGTGGAGGCCCTGGGCTCCGTGTAGCAGCCCCTCCGGGGCGCCGGGTCACCCCATTTTTGAGCAACCCGCGGCCAGGGCGTAGAAGGCCCACGGGGAAGAGTGGAGTGGACGCCGACAACCGGTTGCTCCGCGCGAGCCCAGAGGAGAGGGTGAAAGCCTACATAGAGAACGTCGAGCTAGCCCTCGAGAAGGCGGGAGACGCGCAGCTCGACGAGAAGGCGAGACGGGTAGTGGAGAACGCCAGGGCCTACCTCGACGACGCCCGCTTCTACCTAGCCCAGGGAGACGTCTTCACAGCCCTAGCCTGTATAGCCTACGCCGAGGGCCTGCTGGACGCCCTACGCCACCTAGGCCTGCTGGACATCGACTGGGAGCCCACGAGCAGCCTCCTAGAGAGGCCAAGGGTCCTCGTGGCGGGAACCTTCGACATCATACACCCGGGCCACGTGGAGCTGCTGCGCCAGGCCTGGCGGCGCGGACGCGTCTACGCGGTAGTCGCCAGGGACGAGAGCGTGAAGCGCTTCAAACACCGCCCCCCCATAGTCCCCGAGGAGCAGCGCCGGGAGACACTGCAGGCCATACGCTACGTCCACCGGGCACTGCTCGGCAGCAGCCGCGACATACTAGACCCGATAAGAGAGGTGCGGCCACACATCATCCTCCTAGGCCCCGACCAGTGGGCCAGCGAGGAGTGGCTGGCCCGCAGGCTAAGCGAGGAAGGCATAGAGGCCAGGATAGAGAGGCTGCCCGAGAAGAAACGGTGCCCCCTCTGCAGCACCACAGAGATAGCGTGCCGGGCGGCAGAGATAGTGGACAGGGAGAAGTGTAGACAAGAGAGTAAACGATAAACCCTCCAGCACTTATACCGCCAGACCCGTGCAGGACGCGAAAAGTGGAGCCGCAGAACAGCCTCCAAGGGGCGCCGCCGTAGCTCAGCCGGCAGAGCGCCGGCCTTGTAAGCCGGTGGTCGCGGGTTCAAATCCCGCCGGCGGCTCCATCCAAATCTCACATACCTTCTCTTCTACTATCGTCAACGCTCGTAAGAGCCATGCTAATATCATAGCTTCTTGCAACAAGTTAGGGCACTAGGAATGGCGCTCGTGCATGAGAGGCAGGAACAGCGGAGCCCGTTGATGTAGGCCGGGGCTTGCGGCAATACATGCCGGCAAGTCCTGGGTTCAGTGCGTCGAGAACTACCGGCCTGGGCTTCTACAGGAGCGTTCTGGGAGTAGCGCGGCCTAGGCCTGAAGCTAACTGTAGGTGCCATGCCTATATCGTGCCTTTTAAGGGCCTTTAAGGGTAGATAAGATAGTGTTGCGCTACAGGGGCGGGGGCGTGTTGGCTAGAGTTATCCGAGTACGCTATAAGGGAGGTGTGCTTGAGCCTCTGGAGAAGCTTGACCTCCATGAGGGAGAGGAGTTGACTGTTATTATAAAGGCTAGAAGCTTCTACGAGGTGGTCAGAGAGCTCCAGGTTGAAGCCAAGGAGGATGTGGATAAGATTATCCGGGAGGTCCGCGGGCGTGGCAAGAGGCTCTACGAGTAACAGTGTTGTGCTGGACACCAGTGTTATTGTTAAAAGCATCCTAAAGCCTCCACGGCATCTCCCCCGCCACGTGTATAGGCGGGAGGTTGAGACACGCAGGAAGATCCACGCCATTCTAGAGATTCTTGAGAGCCGAGGCTACACAGTCTACTTCCCCCGAGCGGGTATCGTCGAAGTGGCTGCAGTCCTAAAGCGGGGTGGGCTCGGTAGGCAAGTTATAATCGAACTTATAGGAAGCATGGAGGAGACCTTTGTTATAGTAGGCGAGGACATAGTCTACGGTAAAGCCTTCGAGGTGGCTCTTGAAAGGGCTCCCTCTGGCTTCGACACATACTTCATAGCACTAGCTGCAACGACAAACTCAACATTGATAACCGACGACAAGCCCATGGCCGTCCATGCAAAGGCCCTGGGCATAGAAACGATCCTTGTGCGAGAGACTAGTCTAGACCAAATACGGAGAAAGCTAACATGACAGCAGAGTAATAAAAACAGCTTATAACGTACTCACGGCTCCGTCAAAACCTTCACGAATAATAGCCTGGCCGCCTAGACTCACAACAAAGCCTACAGCCAATAGCCATACAAATTTAGGGCTACCCTAATACAGTCGGAGGCCCCCCTTACCCTCTCTTCTTCTCGCGTAGAACCTCCACGACAGCCTTCCTGGCTGGCTCCGTATCTCGGCCCAGGAGTATTTTAGTATCCTCCTTGCTAGCTCCTGGCGGAGCTCCTCCCGGTACACACCCTCCTCATCCTAGAACTAGAACCATGACGGCTAGGGGTATGTTCGATAAAGAGTACACTAGCCAGCAAATACTGATAGTCAGTTCTGCATAAACGTTTCAGCCTCTCATCAGTTACTGAAAGAGGGGCTTATAAGTTTCGGGCCTTGTAAGCCGGTGATCGCGAGTTCGAATCCCGCCGGCGGCTCCGCTAGAATCATAACTTAACGCAACCTTATGCTCCCAGGCCTTGTCGTTTTCTAACAATTACTCGTTTGCTGTAAACCCATTGAATCTTATGTGTTCGCCTCTTCCATCTCATAGGTACAGGTAATGAAGCTGGATTTTATACGAACTTTTCCTATACTCGGCAGCAATTCCTAGATTGTTGTTAGTTTTGAGGCTTTCTAGCAGTCCTCTTCGTAGGCTCTCAAGAACTCTTCTCTCGTTATTCCTGCTAGCTCGAGTACTCCTAGAAGCGTGCCGGGCTTCAGCTCTGGGTGGAGCGGTACGACTGTCACTATCTTCCGGTCATCAACGTGTTTAACCAGGACTACGTGGCTCCCGCGTTGCCTCCTTACAGTAAAACCGAATTTCTCGGCGAGCAGCTCTACGACTTCACGCCCTGACAGCCTTGGGAGCCTTCGCCTCAACCTCTAGCACGCCCACAATGCCTTGGTTAAGCTGTTCTAGCCTCTCAAGCGCTTCCGGAGCCTCCTCTAGGTATAGCTCAAGCGCCTCCCGGAGATTCTCGAGCGCCTCCTCGACGGTTCTACCTTGACTGGTGACCCCTGTGGCAACCTCTCTAGCTACATACATGTCCTCTTCCCGCCAGACAAGGGCCCTTACACGCAACCTAGGAGCACCTTCTACGATGCATAACTGTTATCAGGCTAAATAACCTTAGTAGCAGTGCCATATACATACACGTTTCAACTCAACTTGCATCGGTGAACATCTCGGCGGGCAGTACATTCTGCATAAACATTCCAGCTCCTCATCAGTCGCTGAAACAGGGGCTTATAAGTCTCGGGCCCTGTAGGCCTGTGGCCACGGGTCCGAATCCCGCCGGCGGCTCCACCTAAACTAAACACCCTCTATACAAACCTCCTCTCAGCCCTTGTCGACATCATAAGTATCGCCCAGTGTTTCAGCTCCTCGGGGCACCCTGAAACACTAGGAAGCGATATTCACAATTCACACATAATAGGCGGGAGCGGCGGAAAACCATCGACCCGGGCTGTGGTTGCGTTTGGGGCCCTGTTGCGCTATTTGATGTCTAAATTGCTTGATGCATTTTTAACGCAACATGTTATTACTAGGACTTTGTGGAGAGAGCTAGCGGTAGGTGGAGGCGCGTGTGGCGATTACATAAACGATGAACGACGCTCTACGTAGATGTCATGGATGTGGGGCCAGTAGCTTAAGAGCCTCTTCGAGGAATGCTTGGAGCGAGGGGTCGCGTAGGGGGCCTACTTTCCCTTTCTCGTGCTTATGGTGCGGGTACGTCCTTATCTCTGGGTGGTGCGGCGTATTATCGTACCTCAGTACATCCTCATTGTTGACTAGTAGTTGATAGGAATACCGGATAATGGTGTTTGCTTTTACAAACTCACGTATATGGACCGCTATACCTCCGGGACATAGGATGGTGAGGCGCAGATACTCGGTGTCCTCGACGACCCTATGCTTCTCCACCTTGACTGTACAGTTTCTGCCTGCTAGCTTTTCTCTGACAAGCCTTAGTACTTGTTGTAGTCTCGTAGCTGGCGCCATAGCCTATCAAGCTCCTTCAGCTTCTCCATGATCCTCTTCTTCTGCTCTAGCAACGCCTCCCACTCAACTACATCGGGCTCCGAGCCCTCGGGCAGGCTCCACGCCCTCTCCCCCCGGAGCATCTCTAGGAATACATCGCTCCGGACACCGTATTTCTCCTCGAACATTCGCAGCTCCTCCTCAATAACAGCCAGCTCGCTCTCCAGCCTCCTAACCTCCTCGTCTACGAGCCTCACTAGCCTGCTCAGGGCCTCTCTAGAGACGACAACCTTACTGCTCAAATCCCGGCCACCCAGCCACTTATAGTATGGGTAAACACTCCTCTTATACCCTCACCGCATGATCCCTCTCCAAAGCGCCTCGCCGACCCAGAGGCCCCCGGGCACAGTAATAGGCCAGCTTAACACACTGGTCCTCTGGGCAGCTTCAAACCATAAGTCAATGTACTGGCTAGAACCGCTTCCAGAGGCTTCGTCCTTCGGGATAAACCATTCACAAGAGCCACCTAGATCTGCTAGGAGGAGGCCCGGCACCGAGGGTTTCGGCTATGCCTGCCGAATACCGTCCATAACTATAGGCTCCGCATGAACGTTTCAGCAAACCGTCAGAAACTGGAACAAGAGCTTATAAGTCTCGGGCCCTGTAGGCCTGTGGCCACGGGTCCGAATCCCGGCGGCTCCGCTAAAATACCCCATGTAGGCCCTCTTTTCTACCCCTGCCAACGCTCGTAAAGATCGCCGTGTGGCTAGGGCTGTCCAAGTGCCCTATAAGGGGGCGTGGCTGGAGCCCCTGGAGGATCATCGGCCTCATGTACGTCCTCGCCGCCGTGGAGCCGGGCTGCCAGGGGATAATCGCCGTCGACAGGTTCATAGCCCGGCGGGCGAGGGAATATGGCCTCCTCTATGCCAACCAGTACACGGGGTGCCCCTAGCGTGGGGAAGCTCTACCGGGAGTGGAGGAGGCTCCGGAACCAGGCCGGGGAGCTCTACTACATGGTTATACAGGCTAAGAAGCTCGGCCTCCGGGACCAGGCGTGGCGCATCTACGAGGAGTGGAGGAGTGAGAAGATAGGCTTCGAGGAGGCCCGGAGGGGGCTACAGGAGCTCCTCGACAGGCTGGGCGGCTAGTCGCCGGGGCAGAGCTGTTTCGCGAGCTCTACGCCCTCTTTTGTCAGCCCGTAGCTCCTCCTCCCCTGGCCATGTGTCTTCTCCCACGCGAGGCCCATCGCTGCTAGGCGGCGGAGCGCCTTGGGGACCATGCCGCGGGCCTCTCTTGGCAGCCTGTGGGCCACCGCCTCGGGCGGGACGTGGCATTTTGTCGAGGCTCCGCAGAGGGCGTAGAGTATGCATAGTATTCTCGTGAGCTGTCTCGGCGTGAGTACGAGGAGAAACAAAAACTCGAAAACACCATCGAGAAACGACTCGCAAAAATCGAATACCTCCTCCACACAATCCTCGAAAAACTAGAACAGGAAGGCGACAAGAGATGCTGAAGAAGAAAGCCTGGAGGAGAGGTTCTCCGAGGAGCTAGCAAAGGAGCTGGAGAGACAGGCAAGGGAGATGGAGCAAAACCTGACACCCGAAGTACGGGAACGCCTCAGTCTAATGGATAAGAATAGCGAGGCCTGGAGGCTAGCCGAGGAGCGGATAGGCCGCGGAGAAATCAAGCTGCTCTGGAGGAAAATCAACGACGACCTCTACATCGCGCCCGCGACACTATGAAGAACTTCCCCTTCAAACGCAGCAATGACCACCTGGTGCCGCCCATCGGGCTCGACGAGCCCATTACCCTGACAGGCTACGATGAATACAATGTTGTGCCTTATGAATGTATAGTGGAAGCCCGGGATGGACGACGCTTCCTAGCGCGTGCTCTTGAATGCTTGCTCCTAGAGCTAGCCGACGGGTCCAGGACAGCCTATGACATAGCGAGAAAGGCTGCAGCCGCCTATGCTGATGGACTGTGGAAACATGGTCTAGCCGAAGCTGTGCAAAAGGGCGAGATAAGCAAGGAGGAG
>Ga0256833_1000080_pt1 | contig 71327 bp, 73 predicted proteins | sample 356284metaG_FD_190535 | JGI IMG/M metagenome (GOLD analysis project Ga0256833, IMG submission 190535) | Hydrothermal vent microbial communities from Mid Atlantic Ridge, Atlantic Ocean - 356-284 | ecosystem: Environmental > Aquatic > Marine > Hydrothermal vents | place: Atlantic Ocean: Mid... | reverse complement strand
ATGTTGGGGATTCTAAAAAGGATGATGGAGATGATGTTGTTGATGCGGAGATTGTGGAATAATGGGGGTGTACGGAGATTAGGCCATGGTTAAAAAGGATTATTACGCTGTATTGGGGCTCCAGAAAGGAGCCTCAATACAGGAAGTAAAAAAGGCATACAAGAAACTTGCAAGAAAGTATCACCCTGATTTAAACCCTGGTGATAAACAGGCTGAAGAAAAGTTTAAAGAGATCTCGGAAGCCTATGCAGTGCTTTCCGATCCAAAGAAGAAGGAGCAGTACGATAAGTATGGGTTTGTTGGGGAAGGTGATTTTGGTTCTAACTTTAACTACCAGCAGTATCAGAACATAAACTTTGAGGATTTCTCAGATATATTTTCTGATCTTTTTGGGGGGGGAAAAGTTAAAAGTGATTTTTCACACTCAAATGCTCCCCAAAAGGGAGAGGATATTCAGTATTCGATGAGAATATCATTTATGGATGCTGTTCACGGTTTGACTACAAAAATAAGGGTTAACAGAAGCAAACCATGTGATGTGTGCAATGGCACAGGCCGGATACCTTTATCAACCCCTCAGATTTGTCCAAGGTGCAGGGGCACAGGTAAGGAGAGTGGAGGGTTTGCATTTTTTCATGTTGAGAAACCGTGTTCTTTGTGTGGTGGTACTGGAAAAATAACCTTTACCAGGTGTTCAAAGTGCAATGGTAAAGGAAGGTTACCGTTTACGGAAACAATAAGTGTCAGAATTCCTGCTGGTGTTGATAATGGGTCAAAGGTAAGAGTACCTAAAAAGGGGGAAGCAGGGATAAATGGTGGTCCTCCCGGAGATCTTTATATTGTTACGGTGGTTGAGGAGCATCCGTATTTTAAAAGACAGGGGGATAATATCTATTTAAAGTTACCTGTGACCTTTTCAGAGGCTGCACTTGGAGCGAAGATAAAGATTCCAACTATTTATGGGTCTTCCACCGTTAAGATTCCTCCGCAAACTCAATGTGGACAGAAGATAAGGGTTAGAGGAAAAGGTGTGAAATCAAGGTTAACTGGCAAGAATGGTGATATGTTTCTTGAGATAGAAATTAAAACTCCCTCAATAGTTGATACAAGGGTGAGGGAGATAATGAAAGAACTTGAGCAATACGAAGACAGGGAAGCAATTAGAGCGCATTTGAAGGTTTAAAGGGGTGTATTATGGTTAAAAAGAAAAACAATGAGCCTTATTATATGATAAGCGTTGTGGCAAAGATGTACAATGTTCATCCTCAAACATTGAGGCTCTATGAAAAGCATGGTCTTCTAACACCATCAAGAACTGAGGGTAATACCCGGCTTTACTCACAAAAAGACCTTGAAAGGCTTGAGGTGATTTTAAATCTTGCAAGGAATCTTGGAGTAAACCTTGCAGGGATTGAAGTTATACTCAATATGCGAGAAAAAATGGAACAAATGCAAAAAGAGATAAATCAATTAACCATGGCTTTGCAGAAGATTATCCTTGAGCATGTGAAAAATGGTGAAGAAAAGATCAAAAATGCACTTGTTAAAATCCCCCGTTCAGGTATTATTAAACTTGACATTGATAATGAGGATGAAAAGTAATAATGGCAAAAAAGTACAGGTTTTTTGAAGAAGAAGAGGCTTTAAAAAAGTATTTAAGCGAGATAAACAGGATTCCCCCTCTTACTCCTGAAGAGGAAAAAGAACTTGCAAGGAGAATTAAAAAAGGTGATGAAGAGGCGTTGAGAAGACTGGTTGAGGCTAATTTAAAGTTTGTCGTTTCCATTGCTAAAAAGTACAGGGGCAGAGGGGTACCGTTTATGGATCTTATTAACGAGGGAAATTTAGGATTGATTGAGGCTGCAAAAAGGTTTGACCCTGATAGGGATGTAAAGTTTATAACCTATGCTGTCTGGTGGATTAAGCAGGCAATAATCTCTGCAATTGCAGAGCAAAGTGGGATATTCAAGATTTCCTATAAAACCCTTAATCTTTTAAATAATATGGGTAAAAAATTTAATGAATTGCAGAAGGAGTTAAACAGAGATCCCACACCCTCTGAACTTGCAGAAGCAATGGATATTGATGAACTTGCATTAAATTCCCTTCTAACCACCTATGGAGAGCATAAATCTCTTGACGACTATATTTCTTCAGATACCGATGAATTGAACTATGAAGATGTTATTGAACAGGAGAGTGTGGTTGACGCCGAAACAGAGTTGATCAAAAAATCTTTTGTTGAACATCTAATGGAATCTCTGTCCATCCTGGATGAGAGAGAGAGAACTGTGTTGGTCCACAGGTTTGGCTTAAATGGGGAGGAACCAAAAACTTTGCAGGAAATTGGAAAGATTATGAATCTTTCAAGGGAAAGGGTAAGGCAGATTGAAAAGTCTGCACTTAACAAGCTAAAAAAATCAAGATACAAGGCTATCCTTAAAAGTTATCTCAATTAAAAAATTTTTTATTAATAAAAGATGTTGCAAAGAAAATAAGTGCTCCAATTGTAACAATGGTTGCCCCGGCAGGAAGGTCAAGTTTGTAACTTAAAAAAAATCCGGAGTAAAAAATAACAAGGTTTAATACAATTGAAAGCATAATTACCTTTTTATAATTATTTGCAATAAAAATGGTTGTTGCCGCAGGGATTATCAGAAACGCCGAAACCAGTATAATCCCTATTAATTTTATGCTGAAAACAATTACGAAACTCAGAATTGCCACTATTGAGTATTCGAAAACATCGACAGGTAACCCCGATGCCTTTGCAACGGTTTTGTCAAATGTTATGAAGATTATCTCTTTAAAGAATAAAGTGAAAAAAAGTGTGACAAGGATTGTGGTTATGGTAATAAAGAGAAGATCTGTTTTGTTTATACCTAAAATACTGCCAAAAAGGTAAGACATTAGATCAAATGTGTAAGATTTTCTTAAAGAGAGAAAGATGACTCCAAGTGCCATTGTTAGGGCAAAAATAATTCCGATTACGGTATCATATTCTGATCTGTTTGATTGAGAAGCAATTAAAAACCCGGTTAATATACAGAAGATTATGGCAGTTGGATAGGGGCTTAAACCAATGAGAAGCCCCAGTGCAATGCCTCCGAACGCTGCATGGGATATGCCAACCGTTAAAAAAGATAGTTTCTTCATAACAACAAAGAATGAGAGAAATCCAAAGAGTATGCTGATTAGACTCCCTGCAATCAAGGCATTTCTGGCAAATTCATAGTTCAGTAATTCAATCATTGTTCCCCCTGTGGCAACCCCTGCAATGTTGATCGTGTACAAGTATTTGAATGTTTGTTCCAAAAACCTTCTTCAAAACATCCTCTGGTATTGGTTGTCCGCTTTTTCCGTGGTAATGAATAGTTCTGTTTAAGCAGGCTATTTTGTCGACAAAGGTGGACACAACCCCTATATCGTGAGATACCATTAAAATAGCCATTTCTTTTTTATCTCTTATCTCAACAAGTGTTTTGTAAAAATCTTCCTGAGCAACTATGTCCAATCCTGTTGAAGGTTCGTCAAGGATAAGTATCTTTGGTTCCATTGCAAGAGCCCTTGCTATAAAAACCCTTTGCCTCTGTCCACCTGAAAGATTGTTTATGTTTTCTTCTTTAAGATGCTCCATTTTTACCAGTTTGAGGCATTCCTCCACTATTCTTTTGTCTTCTTTATCGGGTTTTTTCAAAAGCCCTATTTTTGGATACCTTCCCATTAAAACAACCTCAAAGACAGATATGGGGAAATTTCTCGCCGAACTTTCCTGCTGGGGAAGGTAACCAATTTCTTTTCTGTCAACATATTCAGGTGGTTTGCCAAGCACAAGTACACTGCCTTTTGAATAATCTTTTAAACCAAGTATTACCTTTAAAAGCGTTGTTTTACCTCCGCCATTCGGCCCTACAACGCAGACGATTTCACCTTTGTTTACTTCAAGGTATATATTTTCAAGGACAATCTTTTGCTGGTATTTTACCTCAAGATCTTCAATTAAAATGTATGGTTTCATTGGCTTAAAGCCCTGTAAATCCTTTCACAATTAAATTCCATCAATTTTAAAAAAGAGTTTCTGTCTTTACTGTCAGGGTCACCAATAGGGTCAAGTTCAATCTTTTTAAGCCCTTTGACCTCATTCAGGTAAACATCTATTACTTTATCTTTTGTATTCAAACTGCAGAGAATACCCCTTGCTTTTACCTTTTGAGCAAGTTTCAAAATAGTCGTCAATGTTTTTATTGACACTATTTTGTTGTTTGTTGGATAGATGGTTGCTATAATTCTAAGGTTTAAATCTCTTGCCAGGTACTCCCATGCAGGGTGATACTGAATAACAGGCACTTCTTTTAGTTTTAGAAATTTTTTAAAATACTTGATTCTTGTTTCCTGGATTTCTTTTGCATAGTTAAGATAATTTTTATGATAGAACTCTTTATTTTTTGGATCTATTTTGCTCAAGAAATGATAGGTACTGTACACCACACCACAGGCTGTACTGAAAGATAGCCAGATGTGAGGATTCTTTGACCCTTTCATAATATAAAAAACCTTTGCATTCTTGTTTAAATACTTTTCAATCCAGCCGTCAAATTGCCTGGACACCCCGATAAAAATATCTGCATTTTCAATAATCTTTGCCTGAAGAGGTGTTGGTTCAAATGTGTGAGGGTTTGCCCCTACAGGAATAACAAACTTTACATCTGCTCTGTCTTTTGTTACCCTGGACACAAGGTCTTTAACAGGGAAAACAGAGGTTACAATTAGAGGTTTATTTGCAAAAAGTGATGCTGTGAACATAAAAAACAGAAGGTTTATAATTAATTTCTTCATAAAATGCCTCCCTTATTCAATCTCAAAATATTATAACAAAATGCAAACATAAAGTATAATTTACAATGTTATGAATTTGACTTTTGTTTTTTTATTGTCCTATCTGATTGGTTCTATACCATTTTGTTATATTCTGGCATATCTTTGCAATGGGGTTGATCTCAGAAAAACCGGAAGCGGAAATGTTGGAGCAACCAATCTCTATAGGGTTTGTGGATTCAGATTCTTTGTCTATGGTTTTATTCTTGATTTTTTAAAGGGTTATGCTTTATTGTTCATTATTTCACACTTTTTTAAACTCTCCGATGGTTACCTTTACATTATTGCCTTTTCTGTTTTAATTGGTCATGCTTTTCCCATTTTTTTGAATTTTCAAGGGGGAAAGGGAGTAAGTACTGGAGCAGGAGTTGTTTTTTTCTTTTACCCTTTTGTGTTCCTGGCGGTTTTTTTTATGTTTGCAGTTTTATTTTTACTCTTTAAAAGGGTTTCATTGGCCTCTATTGTTTCTTCGTTATTTCTTGTTTTTTTTGCTGTTTACTTTCATTTTCAACGATATTTAACCCTTAAAGATATGTGGTTTTTAATCTTTATAGGATGTTTAATAGTGCTTTTTCACAAAAAGAATATTATAAGGCTACTCAAAGGTGAAGAAGAGAGGATAGATGAAAGATGAAAGACAGGGTAAAGGCATTTTACTGGATGGTACTTGCATCTTGCTGTTATGCATTCCTTGCAATAGACTTTAAGTATCTTGCAAAAGAATACCCTGTATTTGAAATGATCTTTGCAAGAAACTTCACGGCATTTGTTTTTCTTTCTGTCTATTTGTTGCAAAGGGGGATAAAAAAATTCAGATTTAACAATATTAAGTTATTGATAGCAAGGGGGGTTATGGGAAGCTTTGCAGCGCTTTTTTACTTTTACTCACTTTCAAAACTCCCTGTTGCCACTGTAATAACCATACAGAAGACAGCGCCTTTTTTGATTATACTGTTGTCGTGGTTTTTCTTAAAAGAAAAGAGTTCAAAGTATAAGTTCATTGCTTTCTTCATTGCTTTTGCGGGTATTTTGTTGATTTTTAAGCCGGGATTTAATAAAGGAGTGTATTTTTATCTCTTTTTGCCTCTTTGCTCTGCTTTCTTTTCAGCAATTGCCCACACCATAATAAGAAAATTAGGGGAAACAAACGAGCCTGCGGTTATTGTATGGTTTTTCTTTTTTGTTTCAAACTTTATACTTGCCCCTTTAATGATTTATCAGGGTGTTAAGTTGCCTCACAATCCTTTTGATTGGCTTTTGGTTTTGTTTTTAGGGGTATTTACAATGAGCGCCCAGCTTTCAATGACCAGATCTTACTCCTTAACAAAAGTTGGTGAGGCAAGCCTGTATTCCTACATTAACATTCCGTTTGCAACTTTCCTGGCTTATATCTTTTTCAATGAATTGCCTGATAAAATCTCATTTATAGGGATTTTTCTTGTCCTTTACGCAGCCTATGTAAATTATAAGGAGAAGATTTTGTTATAAAAAAACCGGGATAACCCCGGTTTTTAGTTAACTTCTTGTTTTTTCTTTTGCTTTGTCTATTATAGGCCTTTTGCCCTTTGTGTTTTTCTTTATTGTATGAAGTAAAACCTCTGCATCTTCGAATGGCAGGGTTACGAAAGAGAAGTTGTCAAATATCTTTATCCCTCTTATCTTTCTACTTTCAATATCTATATGTTGCTGTATAAGCTCTATAAGTTTGTGAACATCAAAGCCATGCTCCCTTCCCCTTGCAATAAAAAGCCTTGTTGTGCCTTTTAAATCAATTGAAACCTCGGATATGGGTCTGTAGGATTCAGGGTCAAGTTCTTCTTTGAATGCAATTTTTAAAAGGGCGGCAATTACCTTTTCAGGCGTTGAAATCTCAAGCATATCCTCTGCAATTTTTGTAAATTTATCAAGGTTGTTATCCCCTATTGTTCCTTCAATACTGGATTTGAGTTTGGTAATCTTGTTTTCAAGTATTTTATCAGCACCCGGCAGTTTTTCTTTTCTTATATCCGCTTTTGCTATCTTTTTGATAAATATTAGGTTTCTGTACTCTCCCGGTGTTACAAATGTAATTGCTGTTCCCTCTTTGCCGGCTCTCCCTGTTCTTCCAACTCTGTGTATGTATGTTTCCGGGTTTTGCGGAATTGAATAGTTGATAACATGGGTTAAATCGGATATGTCAAGCCCCCTTGCAGCAACATCGGTTGCAACAAGTATGTTTATATGCCTTTTTTTAAACTTTTTTATTATCCTTTCCCTTTGAAACTGGGAGATGTCTCCGTGCAGACATTCTGCATCGTAGCCTCTGTCAACAAGCTTGTTTGCAACCCTGTCTGCTTCAACCTTTGTCCTTGTGAATACAAGGCCATAAAATTCCGGTTCAAAATCAATTATTCTGCACAAAGCCTCAAACTTATCCCTTTCTGCAACCTCAAAGTATATCTGATGGGTAAGGTCTGTTGTCTGGCTTTGTTTTTTTATTCTGATAATTTCATATTTCCCCATATACTTTTCAACAAGTTTTAAAATCCTGTCAGGCATTGTTGCAGAAAAAAGCAGCATCTTTTTTTCTTCCGGGGCATGGCTTAAAATCTCTTCTATATCGTCAATAAAACCCATATTGAGCATCTCATCCGCTTCGTCAAGGATGAAGTACTTAATTGAGTTAAGGTTTAAGGTGCCTCTTTTTAAATGGTCAAGAATTCTTCCCGGTGTGCCCACAACAATGTCAATGCCCTTTCTCAACTTTCTTATCTGTTCAGAGATGGATTGCCCTCCGTAAATCGGGACAATGTGAAGCCTTTTTCTTCCCTTTAAAGAGTTTATTTCCTCTGCAACCTGAATTGCAAGCTCCCTTGTGGGTGTTAAAATAATTGCCTGAACCTTTTTTGAACCCCCTTTTAACTTCTCAATCAGCGGAAGCCCGAAGGCAGCGGTTTTTCCCGTACCTGTTTGTGCCTGTCCAATTACATTTATATCCTGATGCAATAGAATAGGTATAACTTTTTCCTGAATCTCTGTTGGCTCTTCAAAGCCTTTTTTCTTAAGCGCAAGTAATGTGTTATCGCTTAAGCCCAGTTGTCTGAATTTTTCCAATCTTTCCATAAAATCTCCTATTTTTAGTCAAACGGATTAAGTATAGGGTATTTTTGCAAAAAAGTATATCAAAACATTCTATTTCCCTGTTTTCCACAGGGTGAAGTGGTGGATAATGCTTTTCTTTAACTCTTCTATACCAAGTTTTTCCTTTGCCGAAATGAATAGTGCGTGTGGGTAAAGTGCTTTTACCCTGTTTAAGTGAAAACGGTTAGTAAGATCGATTTTGTTGAAAACAAGAAGTTTCGGGATTTTGTCGCATTCCTTCTGTAGTTCCCTGTGTACAATTTCTATCTCTTCTTCAAAGTTGTTTGAGGTTATGTCAACAAGTTGAATAATAAGGTCGGAGTAGGTTATAACGGCAAAGGTTGATTTAAAGGATGCGACAAGGTGATGGGGTAATTTCCTGATAAATCCCACTGTGTCTGACAGGATTGCGTACTTATTTTCAAAAAGGTGGATTCTCCTTGTTGTTGTGTCAAGAGTCATAAATAGTTTGTCTTTTGCACTTACATTTGCTTTTGTTAAAGTGTTTAAAAGGGTGGATTTCCCTGCATTTGTGTACCCTGCAATTGATATGTGGAAAACATTTTCCCTTGACCTGTGTAAACTCTCCTTTCTTGATTCGATCTTTTTTAACTCTCTTTTCAGAAAGGCAATCCTTTTTTGAATCTTTCTTCTGTCAAGTTCAATCTGCTTTTCTCCCTTTCCCCCTTTAACCCCGATTGCTCCAACCTGCTGGGCGAGGTTGGTTTTTCTCCCCTTTAAGCCTGATAGAATGGTTTTAAGTTCGGCAAGTTCAACCTGAATCTTTGCCTCTTTTGTCTTTGCATGGTTTTTGAATATTTGAAGAATAATGTCTTCCCTGTCTATTGGGATAAGCCCGGTTAGTTTTTTGATATTTCTCTTTTGTGAGGGGGAGAGTTTGTTGTCAAAGGCTATGTAATCTGCATCTGTATTGAAATTTTCCAAAAACCCCCTCCCTGCATATGTTGCAGGGTGGATTTTATCCCTTTTTTGAATAAATCTCTTTATTGTTTGAATGTTCAACGAATCAAGCAACCTTTCAAGTTCATCAAGGTGAAGTTTAAGGGTTATACTGTCAATGTCGGGTATTTGAACATCAACTATTATTGCTTTTTTCATTTTTCCCAGCAAATAGAAGTATTAAAAATGCAAATATAAAAATAAAGGGCAAAACAGGGTGAATATATTGAAAAACGGTTTTTCTTTTAAGCAATGGAATCTTTGCAATTAAATAATCAGGTTTGTTAATCTCAAGTTTTTTCATTATTTCCCCTTCTGGACTAACCATGCAGGTAAACCCGTTATTTGTTGCAACTATCAGGTATTTATGATTTTCTATAGCCTTTGTTCTCACCTGTGCAAAGTGAATCATCTTTGCCTTTTTGCTTAAAAACCACTCATCGTCTGTGGGATTTACAATTACATAGGCGTTTTTAGAGATAGCCGCTGTGTACCCCTGATAAATGCTTTCAAGGCATATCGGGGTTGCTATTTTGATTTCACAGCATTTTAGAGGCTTTGACTTTTTCCCACTTTCAAAGTTTTCATAGTTTGCAAAGGAAAATGGAAGTTTTTGAATAAGAGAGTGAAAGGGGAAGTATTCTCCAAAAAGCATTAAATGGTTTTTATTGTACCTGTCAATTGAGTTTTCACTTAAAAATATGTTTGAGTTGTATATTTTCCCGTTTTCCTGAATAACACAGTTAAAAAGTATTGCTTTGAGTTTTAACCTGATTAAGATTGCTTTCATTATCTCTTCTCTATTGGGAGAGGAAGAGATATCGTCAGGCAGGGCTGATTCAGGGATTATCAAGACCTTGTTTTCAGAAAACTCCTGCACTTTATTTAAGATCCCGAAAAATTTTCTTTTTTTGATTTCAAAGGAATCTCCATCGTAAACGCAGGGTTGAATAATAACTGTATCAAGGTAAGAAAAAGGTTTTTCATTGAAAAATGTATTTGAGATTAAAGGATAGATAGCAAGAAACAGAAGAATTGACATTCCGTACAAAAGGAATTTTCGCTTTTTGCCGATTAAAAATGCAAAGATAAGAGTATTTGTTAAGATGAGAATAAAATCAAGCCCCCATTCCCCCCATATCTCGGCACTTTTGCAAAGGTAAGGCGTTGAGGACAGGGTAGATGATATGGAGTAGGGAAATATCAGTGGGGTAAGGTTTGTTAAAATTGGAAATAAAAGTGCTGGCAGAATTAAATTCTTTTTGAAAAGATAGGGAAAGGTGAAAAGGAAAATTATAAATGGAATGGTCTGGTATATTGAAAGGGGAATGCCGAGAAGATAACTTAAAACAGGTGGTAATTTCCCGTAAAACTCCATTGTTTTAATTGCCCAGAAGAAATTGAAAACAAATATGGTTATACCGAAAAACATTGAAAGCAACACCCTATCTTTCAGGTTTTTTGACTTATAAACCCCGTAAAACGCAGGGATAAAGTAGAAAAAGGATAGAAAAGAGAGATTAAAGGGGTAAACCGACAATGTTATTAAAACAGAGGATAACAGAACAAAAGCGTATCGTTTCATTATTCAACCGTCATAACATGGAGCAGGTTGGTTGTACCTGGTTTGCCGAAGGGTATGCCCATAGTTAACACAACCTTGTCTCCGCTTTGAACAAACCCGGAATTTTTTAAATAAGGGTTTAAGAATTTAAATATGTCGTCTATTGAGTTTATTTCATCGCATAGAACAGGTATAACCCCCCTGTATGCGGCACATTGCCTTGCAACCTTTTTGTCCGTTGTGAATGTTAGTATCCTTGATGCAGGTTTTTGTTTTGAAATAAGCAGTGCCGTATGCCCTGATTTTGTAAATGCGACTATGTACTTTAAATCAAGAAGGTGAGATATTGCTGCCGCTGAAAAGGATATGGCAAAATCACTTTTCTCCTTCAATCTTTCCTGAATTATATCGCCTAAATCCACATGTTTAATGTGCTTTTCAGCTGTTTTAGCAACTTTTTCCATTGTCTCAACTGCAAGCACCGGGTATTTGCCTGTTGATGTTTCCCCGGAAAGCATAATTGCATCTGTTCCATCTAAAATTGCATTTGCAATGTCTGTTATCTCCGCTCTTGTCGGGGAGGGGTGTTCAATCATTGATTCAAGCATCTGGGTTGCGGTAATAACATACTTGTTCTTTTTGTTGGCAATCGAGATAATCCTTTTTTGCTCAAAAGGCACCCTCTCAAGGGGGATTTCAATACCAAGGTCTCCCCTTGCAACCATAACACCGTCAGCAACATCTATTATCTCTTCAATACAATCAAGGGCTTCAGGCCTTTCAATCTTTGCAATCACCTTAATTGGAGCACCTTTAAGGTGCTGTTTAACAATTAGTATGTCTTCCGGTTTCCTCACAAACGAGACTGCCAAGAAATCAAGGTCATTTTCAACTGCAAACTTTATGAAATCTATGTCTTTTTCGGTTATTGAAGGGGTGGATAATTCAGCCCCGGGTATGTTTATCCCTTTATGAGGCTTTAAAACTGCATTGTTTAAAACCCTGCATAAGATTTTATCTTCATCTCTGTCAACAACTTTCAATTTTATGTTTCCATCGTCTATGAGAATTGTGTCTCCAATATTTACATCTTTAACAAGGTATTTGTATGTTGTTGAAACAATGTTTGCATTGCCTTTAATATTTTTTGTTGTAATTGCAATCTCCTGCCCTGCTTTTAGCGGGATTTCATCTCTTTCAAGTTCCCCAATCCTTATCTTCGGGCCCTGTAAATCCCCCAAAATCCCGATAAACCCTGCCGTAATTCTCTCAACCTCTCTAATGTTTTTGATAAATTCAAGGTGCTGATTTTTTGTACCGTGGGAAAAATTTAGCCTTGCAACAGACATTCCCGCTTCATAGAGTTTAAGCAAAGTCTCCCTATCCCCTGATGCAGGCCCTATTGTGCAAACTATTTTTGTCAGGCTTTTTGTCATCTGTTCTCCTTCAATTCTTTTTCATCAAAAACATAGGCACTGAACTTTTTGATTATAACATCGTTTCTCTTCCAGCAATCAGAAGGTAATCCAGCTTTTAGGCAGGTGTGGGAGAGAAAGGTCTCTTTATCCCAGTTGTTTTCTGTTGCAACCTGGGGGAGAAGCAACCCCTGAAAGATTGAGTGCTGAACGATGAGCCCATCTCTCCCGACAACAATTTCGTCAAGGTTGTTAACCCTTTCAAAGGGGGAGAGTATGCTTATCTCAATGTCTATGTATGGGTACTCCTCTTTTGTTAGAGGGTAAAACCTGGGGTCTTCAAATGCTGCCGCCTTTGCGCACATCCTGATCTGCTCTTTTAAAACGGTTATTGGCTGGATGTATCCTATACACCCTCTCAGTTTCCCGTTTAAGTGAATTGTTACAAATGATCCGTAATCCCTTGAAAAGAATATGGGGTAGTCTTTCAATTCCCTTTCGTCAACCCCTGTCTTTTCTATTCCTAAATTTTTCTCTATCTCGTTTCTTGCAAGGTTTATAAAAAGTTGTTTTTCCTTTTTTGTGAGTTCCAGTTCCATAATTCCCCCCCTTTTTTATTCCATTCTAAAAGATAGGCAAAAGTTGAAAAAATAGCAAAAATTCATTCCTCTTCGTCTGTTATTATTTTTTTTATTGCTATTGTGCGGGGGAATAAAGCCCTGTTTATCCTGCCTCCAAGGTACTGACCTATAACTGCAACAATTACTAAAACAGGTATAAATTTGTACGATATCCCGGAGGATATTCTCAAATATGCAATTAAAGGGATGGGTATGTGAATGTAAAACAGTTTCCATTTAAGTTTCTCCTGTCTTACCCTGAATAAACCGCACAGAATGTTAAAAACAAAGGTTATTGCAATTATTTCAGTGAGGCTCATAATTTCTCCTTGAATTCTCCTTTTTCAAGGTGCCTTGCAAGTACAAATAAAACATCGGACAGCCTGTTCAGGTACTTTTTTTCAAGGTAAAGATTGATTTTAACCTTTTCTTCAAACTCAATTACCCTTCTTTCAGTTCTTCTGCAAACAGTCCTTGCAATATCTGTTATTGCAGAGTTTTCGTTTGTACCCGGGTATATAAATCTGTCAGGCATTTTTGTTTGTTCTGTTAGTTTTTTTTGAAAATCCTCAAGGTTATCTAAATCATTTTTTGTTAGTATTTTTATCTGATTTCTTAAAGGGGAGTTGGGCTCTGTTGCAATTGTTGATGCAATTTTGAATATGTTTTCCTGTATTTTTTCAATCTCTCTTTTAAATTTATCGCTGCATTTTGTTTTAACAAGCCCAAGGTGGGAGTTCAATTCGTCAAGTGTGCCAAGGGTTTCCATATATATGCTTGACTTTTTCACCCTTTCTCCTGAAAATAGCGATGTAAATCCGCTGTCTCCCTTTTTTGTTGTAATACCCATTTTGTCTCCCTTAAATCAAAATTATTTCGTCAGGGTAGTTTATAAGTTTTTCTCCACCGCCTTTTTTAACCGCAAATGTGTTTTCAACTCCAACTCCACCTGTGTTTTCAATGTATTTTTTTGGCTCAAGTGCGATTACCATATTTTCTTCAAGTGGAAAGTTGAATCTATCTGCAATTACCGGGAATTCGTCAACCTCGAGCCCTACACCGTGGCCGAAAAACTTAACCTGATTGCTTTTAAATCCCATCAGGTTTTCGTAGAAGTTTTCCCTTTTTGCCTTCTCAACAGTTTTTGTGTAAATTTCAGAGGGGATTGCCCCCGGTTTTAATTGCTCTGCTATAAAGTTTTGAATTTCAATACACTTTTTTTGTGCATACTCAATCTCTTTTGACGGTTTTCCAGAAAGGTATATCCTTGTTCCATCGCAAAGGTACCCCATAAATGCACCCATAAAGTCAAATAGCACAGGTTTTCCCTTTTCAACCTTTTTTGTGCCTGCAGGGTGGATGGCAGAGGGGTACAATCCTTGAGAGCCTGACGGACCGTCAAAGTTTGTTGGCAGGTTTGCACTTTCCCCGGCACAGATAACAGAATAAAACAATTCTGCATTAAAGCCTCTCATTCTTATTGCTCCCTGATGTCCCAACAACCTCACATACCTTTCGCTCTCCGCCGCTATCTCAATCTCACTCATTCCCTCTTTTATAAACCCTTTCATATATTCAAAGAGTTTTTCTAATTGATGTGCCGCTTTTTTTATATTTTCTATCTCCCATTCTGATTTCACGCTTCTTATTAGCCTTAAATCAAGAGAAAAATCCATGAATTTTGTTTCTGGAAATGCTTTTTCATACCTTTTGAATAGGGAGTATGGGAGAATGTCCCCTTCAAAGCCTATTGTTTCAGGGGAAAACCCGAATACATTTTTCAATTCCTCTTCCAGATTTTTCATACCTTTTAATGGGTAGATATTCTTTAAACCGCTTTCATTCTTTGCCCTTTCAAAGGATTTTTTTACAAAAAAGGCACTGTTTCCGTCTGATGAGCAGAAGAATACCCCGTTTTGAATTGTGCCTGTATAATAGTAAATGTTTGATATGCCAGCAATTAAACAGCAATCAATCCCTTTTTCTTTTAATCTGCCCCCTAATTTTTCTATCCTGTTTTTAAGTTCTTTTTCCAGCACAAGCGGGTAGAAGTAATCTTTATTCATCAATGTAAAACTCCCATGCACAGTAGTATTCATCAGGGTGGTTGTCAGGGGGACAGCATATACACCTTGTCTTTATTCTTTTGTCTATTGTTTTTGCAAAGTATTCGTATTCGACAATTCCAACAGGTTTGCAGGGGAAATCAGGCCTGTTGTCCCTCTTTCTTGCAGCCTGCACTCTGCAATTGTTCATATAAAGTTTTAAAACATTTTCTTCCCTTTCAATCGTTTGCTCGTTTATGTAAGAGTAAAGCCTGTATCTCAATGCTTTTTCAAGCCCGTCCAACCCTGAGTTTTCAGGTATATTGTGCCTTTTCATAATCCTTTTTGCCTCAATCTGAGTAAATCGAATCCAAGCGCCTTTGTCGTACTTTATTGCCTCTTCCATTCCCCTTCCTGCCTCAACCTCTAAAAACCATAATCCATCGTGGGCAAGCCAGTTTTTTGCTGCATCCGAAAGCATTTCAATCAATGTTTCTTTATCAAGGTCTTTCAGGTATTCTCTAAAATTCAGTTTGTACTTCCCCATATCCCTCTCCTTCAATCTTTATGATTTAATTATATAAAATTTTTATTTTAACCATAGTTATTTTGATAAAATTAACCTGATGTATTTAATTTATATGGGGAGTGGGATATGAAGGTTTTAAAATCTTTGATATTTTTGATTATGGTTTTATTTGCTGTTTCAAACTTTTGCTGCAACGCCTCGCAGCATGCAAAGATGGAAAATGTTTTAACAAAGGGGTATGAGCCAGGTAAATGGACTATGGATATTCAGGCTGCAAGAAAGTATGCAAAGGAGAAGAATCTTCCAATATTCCTGAATTTTACAGGCTCTGACTGGTGCTATTGGTGTAAGTTGATGGAGAAAAATGTTTTCTCGAAAAGTGAGTTTTACGATAAGACAAGGGATAAAATAGTTCTTGTGTGGATTGATTTTCCAAGGGATAAAAGCCTTGTGCCTGAAGAGTACAGAGAGAGAAACAGAAAGCTTGCAAATGCCTTCGGGATAAGGGGGTTTCCAACCTATGTTATCCTTGATTCAGACGGCAATGAACTGGGAAGGCTTGGGGCAACGAGGAATCCATCTGTTGAGCAGTTTTTAAATGACCTTTTCAATTTGATTAAAAAATAATGGCTGCATTTGAAAGGCTAAAAGGAGACGCTTCATCAAGGCAGTATTTCAGGGGGAAAAACTTTGTAAAGGTTGTTTATCCCCCTGAAATGAGAGACTCTTTTTACAATTACCTTAAATGGTATAAAATTTATAAAAAATACAATCTTCCTGTGCCTGATCTTTACGATGTTGATACTGTAAACCTTGAGATGCTTGTTGAAGATTTAGGTGATGTAAATGGGGTGGAGTACTTTAATTCCCTTAAACTTTCAAAGAAAAGGTTTGTTGAAGAGGTTTACAATTATATTTCAATTATTCAATCCATACCGGAAAGCGAGCAGATTGAAGCGCAAAGCCTTGATGTGGAAAAGGAACTTGATTTTTTCATTGCACATTGTTTCGATTGCCTTATCCCCTCTGATTTTAAAGATTTTTTAAACTCTTTAAAGGATTACACTGTAAAAAAACTTAAAGGTTTGCCTTTGAAACTTGCCCACAGGGACTATCATTTCAGAAATATAATGGTTAAAGATAAAAAGGTTTATATTATTGATTTTCAGGATACTTTGTTTGTCCCCGAGTTTTACGATTCGGCATCTTTGATGTTTGACGCATATCTTGATGTTGGCAGGTTTAGAAGTGTTGAGTCTGAGTTAAATTCAATCGATTATCGGGCAATTGCCTTACAGAGGAATTTAAAGGCATTGGGGACATTCTGTTTCTTTGGTTTTAAAGGGGGGAAGGGGTGGTTTAAGAAATCAATACCCCTTGCGATGAAATATGTGTCTTCTCACCTTGAAATTTTGAATAAAGAGTTTAAAAAAGAGTGGGATAGAATGATTGAAGAGTCACTTAAAAGTGTTTAAAACTCTTTCTGTGGATTGGAGATAAACCGAATTTCTTTATCAATTCTCTATGCTCTTTTGTCGGATAGCCTTTGTGCTTTTTAAAGTTGTATTGAGGGTATAGTTTGTCCATTTCAAGCATAAAAATATCCCTTGACACCTTTGCCATAATTGAGGCTGCTGCAATTGTTTTGCACTTCAAATCCCCTTTAATCACTGTTTTTTGGGGGTAGGGAATATTCAGAGAGCGATTTCCGTCAACGAGTATAATTGAATTTTTTAAAATTTCTTTGTCAAAGGATAGCAATGCCTCTTCCATTTTTTTTAAGGTTGCATTAAGGATGTTTAGGTTGTCTATCTCTTCATGGGAGGCCTGTTTTATTGAATAATTGAACCTGTGTTTAAATCCAAGGTAAAGTTTTTCCCTTTTCTTTTCGTTTAACCTTTTTGAATCAGTTAATTCCCTGAATGTTAAAAGGCTCTGATAATCTTTTTTGTCACAGCAAAAGGCGCATACAAAAACAGGGCCTGCAAGAGGCCCTCTCCCTGCTTCGTCTATTCCTATTATGTATCTGTACTTTTCAAAAAGACCCAACTCAATGCAGTCCATTTTTTAAAATTTAAATTTTGCACCCACTGTTGCAAGCACTCCGTCAAAGGTTTTATTGTCGTATCCCAGTGCTTCTTCAGGCACATCTTCGTCAACGGCAAGATACCTCACATCAAAGGTGATTACAGAGTAATCCCCCATCATAATATCAATCCCCGCACCAATGTGCGCTCCAAATTTGTGTGAGGTGAAGTCTGTGTATTTGTATCCGTTTACCCAGTAATCGTAACCGGAAATATAGTAGCCTCCTCCTCCAACAAGGTATGGCTGAACATTTGTGTTTGAAGCAAGATATAGAAGCAAGCTCGCCTGAAAAGCAAAGGTTGTCCTATCAACAGCAGAAAAGTCTGCAGAGTGATAATCAACTGAAAATTCAACTGCAACTGGGTTTGATACCCTGAATCCAAGTGTAAAACCAAGGTTCGCACTTCCTTCGTCTTCAATTCCGTCTATTTCCATGTATCCAAGTCTGACCCCGAAGTATCCGTAAGATTCTTCCTTTTCGATTTCGGCAGCGAAAACTGAAAAACCTAAAATAATTCCAATTAAGATTATGGTAATCTTTTTCATATATCCCCCTAATTGCTTTTCTCAATTATAACATACGGTTGAGAAGAAAAAAGTGTTATGAGTTATATCACAATTTTCAAATAAAAGGATTTTCTATTTTATATTCATCAACCAATTCTGTGTAGTCTTCAAGCCAGTATGCGTTTGGGTTTCTCTTAAATATCATTGTTTTACCTATTAGTTTCGGGTCTGCTGCCTGGTGATATTTCAGTATTATGTGTTTTTCAGTAAGTGCAACCATTTCGATTTTTCCCGTTGCATGGGACATTACAAACTTTATCCTCTTTGCAAGCCCCGAACAGTTCATTTTAGCCTGTTCAAATATTCTGTATCCCTCTTCTATTGGCACTGCAAATGGCTTGTTTCCAACTGTGGGTCTGCATTGAAATAGATAGTATGGAGTGACACCTGCATTAACTGCAGTGTTCCAGAGATTGGACAGGGTTAAAGGGGAATCGTTTATCCCCCTTAAAAGTGGCATCTGAGTTAACATTACACAGCCAGATTCTATTAAAAGGTTTATTGCTTTTCTTGAGTGTTTGGTAAACTCTCTTTCGTGATCAAACTGAGCAACTATATGTATTCTTTTTCCTTTTTTGTTTATATCTTTGAATAGATCCAGAAGTTCCGGGTCCGTTGAAACCCTGAATGGGTTGTATGCCAGTGCTTTTGTTCCAATTCTTATGTTTATAAGGTGTTTTATTTCTGCAAGTTTTGTTAATATCATTTTTAATTTACTTGTTGAGAGCACAAGAGGATCTCCACCTGTAAGCAGAACATTCTGAATTTCGTGGTGTTTGCTTATATAGTCTAATGCCGGCTTTACATCGATTAGTATTTCGTGTGTATCTTCCATAAATAGCCTTTTTCTGAAACAAAAGCGGCAATAACCAAAGCATGTCGGCCCAATCAAAAACAGTGCCGTCTGGGTGTACTTGTGTTGCAATCCAGGTGCAACGGTGTACGACTTTTCGTAAGAGGGGTCTTTTTCTCCCCATTTTTGCAGTTCTTTCACATCTGGAATTATCAATTTTTTGATTGGGTCATTTTTGTCCTGCCAGTTAATCAGGGAGAGATAGTAATCTGTTGCACGAAAAGCGAATGTTTCTGTAACCTTTTTCAGCGATATTTTTTCTTCCCCTGAAAGGTTTTGCAATTTGTCAATTGAATTAAAGTATTTTATTTTCTTTTTGGGGGTTACGTTCATATTACCTCCTTTTTAAAAGAAAATAATTTTTTTCACTTTTGAATATTTTATTTGAAAATTAAAAATCTAACGCATATCTCTTTCTTGAAAGTATTTTACCAAATGATTCTCACTTTTTCAAGGAATCCAGCTGTTATTCTCTGAATATACAGCCAACAAGTCCAAAAAAGATTTTATCTCCATCTTTTAGAGGATATTTTTTGCCGCTTTTAATTTTTTCTCCATTTAAGAATGTACCGTTTATAACCCCAATCTGTTCTTCAATGAAGCTCTGTTTTCCCTCACGGGTAATTATTGCGTGCTTCCTTGATACCGTTTTTTGTGGGTCATAGGGGCTTATATCAATATCAGGGTAAATGCCAATTACAGGATCATACCTTCCTATAAGAATATTTCTTGATGTGATGGGTATTTTTTCTTTTGTTTCAATTAGTTCAAGTGCACCGTAGTTTTCAGTTTTCGTCCTGGTTCCCTGAATGTTTTTCTGTTTAAGGAGGGTGTCTATCATTCTGTTTGCATCTTTTAACTTTTCCGAGAATTTTCTTATCATTCTAACTGCAATTTCAGCATTATTTTTTAAAATCTTGAAAAATACAGGTTTTGTTATGACTATTACTTTCAACGGTTCAATTGCAACTGCATTTTCGGTTCTTTTGTCTGCTCCCAGGACAGCCATTTCTCCAAAGAAATCTCCCTTTTCAAACTCCCCGAGGACAAATTCTTCACCTGAATCAGTTTTTTTGTATAATTTAACTTTTCCATCATGGATAATAAACATGGTATAGGCGTTATCACCTTCTTTGTAAATAAATTCACCTTCTTCAAATGTTACAACCAAATTTTTGAAATCAAGTTTACCCATATTCCTCTCTAAAACAGGGGGGAAATCCCCCCATTTTTTATTTTTCAAGTTCCTGTGCTTCTACAACGGTCAATGCTGCCATGTTCAAAATCTCTTTCAATTCGGCATGTTTCTGCAAAATATTAACCGATTTTGAAAGTCCAACCAGTACAGGACCGACAACCGTTGCATTGCCAAGCCTCTGTAATAGTTTATATGCAATGTTGCCAGATTGCAAGTCCGGAAATATCAAAACATTTGCACCGCCCTGTAATTCACTGAATGGATAATTGGTTTCGATTATTTCTGGAACCACTGCGGTATCAGCCTGCATCTCTCCATCAATAAGTATATGGGGAGCCCTGAACTTGACTATTTCGACGGCTCTTCTCACCTTTTCGGTTAATGGGTGTTTGACACTTCCGAAGTTTGAGAATGAGAGCATTGCAACTCTTGGTTCAACATTGAAATTCTTTGCATATTCAGCGGTCAGAATTGCAATTTCAGCAAGCTCTTCTGCGGTTGGTTCAATGTTCATTGTGGTATCCGCAAAAAAGAGAAGTTTACCCTTTATTATTACAACATAAAGCCCTGCAATTTTCCCTATTCCTTTTTGTTTTTCGATTATCTCAAGTGCAGGCTTTACTATTGTGGGATAATTGTGAGTCAGTCCTCCCAGTAAGCCATCAGCCCTTCCCATCCTGACCATCATTGCCCCGAAGTAATGTGGGTCAAGCATCCTTTTCTGGGCATCGGAAGGGGTGACTCCTTTTCTTTTTCTTAAATCGTAGTATCTTGCAACATATTCTGGCAGGCTGTCGTCTGTAAGTGGACATACTATTTCTATCTCTTTTTCCTCAATATTGTGCTCTTTCAACTTCTCTTTCAAAACTTCTGGATTGTGTGTTATAAGAACCGGTTGTAAAATTCCCTCTTTTTTTAACTCTTTGCATGCAGTGAGTATAAGATCGTTGTCCCCTTCAGGGAAAACTATCTTCTTCGGAGATGTTTTTGCTTTGTCAAATATTACTCTTAAAAACTCTTTTGATTTGTCAAGTAACTTTTCAAGCCTTTTTTTGTACTCTTCAAAATCAGAGATAGGTTTTCTTGCAACACCGCTTTCCATTGCTGCTTTAGCAACTGCAGGTGCAACCCAGAAAAGAACCCTTGGGTCAAACGGTTTTGGAATAATGTATTCTCTTCCAAAGGTAAATTTTTTCCCGCCGTATGCCTTTGAAACATAGTCTGGTACCTCTTCCTTTGCAAGTGAGGCAAGTGCTTTTACCGCTGCTATCTTCATTTCTTCATTTATTTGCTTTGCTCTCACATCCAGTGCTCCTCTGAAAATAAAGGGGAATCCAAGAACATTGTTAACCTGATTTGGATAGTCACTTCTTCCTGTTGCCATTATTGCATCGTCTCTAACTTCTGCCACCTCTTCCGGAGTGATCTCAGGGTCGGGGTTTGCCATTGCAAAAATTATTGGGTTTGGTGCCATCTTTTTAACCATTTCTTTTGTTAGCATTCCTTTTACTGAAACGCCAATAAATGCGTCTGCCCCCTCAATTGCTTCATCCAATGTTCTTAACGGCGTGTCAACAGCAAACCTCTCTTTGTACTTGTTCATTCTTTCGGTTCTTCCCTTGTAGATAACACCTTTTGAATCGACCATTATGATGTTTTCCCTTTTAACTCCAAGGGTTACAAATAGTTCTGCACAGGCAATCCCTGCTGCACCGGCTCCGCAGAAAACGCATTTAACTTCATCTATTTTTCTGTTTGTCAGTTCAAGGGCATTCAGGAATGCTGCAGATGATATTATTGCCGTGCCGTGCTGGTCATCATGAAATACAGGGATATTTAACTCTCTTTTCAATGTTTCTTCAATGTAAAAGCAATCAGGGGCTTTTATGTCTTCAAGGTTTATACCACCAAATGTTGGTGCAAGAAGTTTGCAAACCTTTATTACATCTTCCGGGTTTTCTGAATCAACCTCAATATCGTAAACATCAACATCTGCAAATCTTTTAAACAAAACCCCTTTACCTTCCATGACAGGTTTTCCTGCCAGCGCTCCAATGTTTCCAAGTCCCAATACCGCAGTTCCGTTTGAAACAACAGCAACAAGGTTTCCTTTGTTTGTGTAATCGTAAACCTTTGAAGGATCTTTATGGATCTCTCTGCACGGTTCTGCCACACCTGGAGTGTAGGCTAAAGACAGATCCTTTGAGGTCTCACATGGTTTACAAGGCACAACTTCCAGTTTCCCGGTACGCTCTCTCGAATGATACTGTAATGCCTCTTCTCTCCAATCCATTTTTAAAACTCCTTTAAAAAAGATTACAAGTGTATTTTACTATACAAAATGTTTTATATTTCAATTTTTTCTTTTCAGGTTTTACAATTTAAATGTTATTTATCTGTGTTAAAATGGTTTAAACGAAAAAGGGGGCAGGTATGTGTGGGATTATCTGCTATATTGGAAAACAGAATTCGGTTCCCATTTTGATCGAAGGATTGAAAAGGCTTGAGTATAGGGGTTATGATTCAGCAGGAATAGCCTCTCTGGATAGTGAAAGCAATAATGTTCTTTTTGTTAAATCAGTGGGAAAGGTTAGTGAGTTAGAAAAAAAGGTGAAATCACATAAGTTTAAAGGAGATTACGGAATTGCACATACCAGATGGGCAACCCATGGAAAGCCAACAGAATCGAATGCACACCCCCACACAGATTGCTCGAAGAAACTCTTTTTAATACACAACGGTATAATTGAAAATTATGAGGTATTAAAGAGAGAACTTGAGAAGAAGGGTCACAGGTTTGTTTCTGATACCGATACGGAGGTGCTTGCTCACCTTATAGAAGATAATCTTGATGGAAATTTTGAAGATGCTGTAAGAAAGTCTCTTGGCATGGTTGAAGGTACATTTGGTATTGCAGTGATTCACAGAGATTTTCCAAGAAAGATCATTGTTGCAAGGAGGGGTAGCCCGCTAATCATTGGAGTGGGTGAAGGAGAGTACCTTGCTGCCTCGGATGTCAATGCCTTTATAAGATATACCAACAGAGTTATCTATCTCAACGATGACGAAATGGCATTGTTAAACGATGATAATATAGTGATTACAGATTTAAACCTGAATAGGATATCAAAAGAGCCTGAGACCATTGACTGGTCGGTTGAAGGTGATGATAAAAAAGGTTTCAAACACTTTATGCTTAAAGAAATTTATGAACAACCTAAAACTGTTGAAAATGCAATTAGGGGACGATTGATTGAGGGAGAGGGTATTTCAAAGTTAGGTGGTCTTGAGCCGGTTATAGAGAAGATAATGAATTTAAAGAAGTTAACTTTTGTTTCCTGTGGTACATCCTTTTATGCGGGGCTCTATGGTAAATACATTTTTGAAAGATTGACCGATCTTGATGTCTATGTTGATTATGCCTCTGAATTCAGGTATAGAAATTTAAAACTCTCCGAATACGACGGAGTTATGGCTATCTCTCAATCTGGAGAAACAGCAGATACTCTTGCGGCTTTAAGAGAGGCAAAGAGAAAAGGAGCACTTGTGCTTGGCCTTGTTAATGTGGTCGGGTCAACCATCGCAAAGGAAACGGATGCAGGAGTTTACTGCCATGCAGGCCCTGAAATTGGTGTTGCATCAACAAAGATCTTTGTTTCCCAATGCGTTATTTTAAACCTCATTGCTTTACTTATAGGCAGAAGGAAAGGGCTTTCCATATTTGATGGGATGAATTTGATAAGAGAGATAAAGAAATTGCCAGAGCATATAAAGACCATACTTGAAAATGGAAATGTTATAAGAGATATTGCCAGGAAGTACCTTTCATTTAAAGACTTTCTTTATATTGGGAGACATCTTAATTATCCAGTTGCAATGGAAGGGGCTTTAAAATTAAAGGAGATCTCTTATGTTCATGCCGAGGGGTATCCAGCAGGAGAGATGAAACATGGACCGATTTCTTTAATTGATGAAAATTTCCCAACTGTTGCTATTGCAACCAATGGATTTACTTATGAAAAAATAGTAAGCAATATTCAGGAAATAAAGGCCAGAAATGGGAAGGTTATTGCCATTGCAACTGAAGGTAACACTGAGATTGAAAAGATAGTTGACGATATTATCTTTGTTCCTGAAACCATTGATATACTCCAGCCAATACTAAATGTAATCCCTTTGCAACTTTTTGCATATTACTTTGCAGATTTCAAAGGATGTGATATAGATAAACCGAGGAACCTTGCCAAGAGTGTAACAGTTGAATAATGTTACTTTTTCCCGAAAAGGTTTTTTATTTTGCTTAAAAAATTATCTTTGCCTTCAACTTCTTCAATAAATTCGAGGGCTTCTTTGTTGTCTGGGTCAATGTGAATGAGTTTTTTGTAATATGAATAAGCCTCTCTGTAAAATCCGACCTTTTTATAAGCACCTGCCAGATTTTTTATTACATCAGGGTCTTTCCTGTCCATGGTGTGTGCTTTTTCAAGGTATTTAATTGCCTGTTTTAACTTTGTTGGAGTTCTAAAATAAATATTTCCCAGGGTTTTAAAGAAATAGAGGTCATCTTTGTACTCCTGACAACCATTTTCAAGCAAGGTAATTGCATCGTACAGCATTCCCGCTTTTACAAAAGATTCAATTTTCTTTTTTAATTCTTCCTTTTTTTCTTCCTTTGATTTATAAACCTCAGTGGGTTTACTCTTTTCTTCGTTTAAAGGAGAATGGTTTTTTTCAACAGTTATGTGCATTTTTTTGTTGTACTCATTCCTTGAATATTTGTTTTTCAGGGTCTGGTATGCCTTTGTAATGGTTGAAATTATTGCCTGAAGTTTATGGTGTACCTCTTTAAGTTCAGGATGGGAATCCGGATGAAATTTTTTTATTAACCTGTGATAATTATTTCTTAATTCCTCTAAGTCGTCAAAATCCACTTCCATATTCAACAGTTTATAGTAATTTATGGTGGGCAGATCAAGGTAAAGTTTTTCAACCTCTATTAAAAAGTTCTCTATGTTAAAATTTTCTGCTTCTTCTTGTGGTTCTTTTTGATAACATTCTTCTTTTACTTTTTGTTCGGTTTGTTGAATATGGTTTTTTTCATTTTTCTTATCCTCCTGTTTTTTTTCTTCTTTATTGTCCTGAAAATCAATCAGTCCCAGAAAATCAAGTGCAAATATAGTTTTGTAAAATTTTTTGTCCTCTGTAAAAGCAATTTTTTTGATTTCCTCAAGGCTTAACTTCCCATCAACCCTTGAAAGAATAAACCCTTCAAGAGGATTTAGATTGAGATTTTTGTAATCAAAAATGGCGTCAGGGTTTAATTTTGGTTTGCTTTTTTTGTGTTCCTTGTAAAACTCTTCAAAGTCTCTGTGATCTATCTTTCTGAATGTTTCAAGTACGAGATTCCCCATTTTTATGTCCATAAAAAGTTTTTTATCAATTCTAATATCTTTTTTTACAAAATTTATGTCTTTCAGGTCTTCAAGAAAACAGGCTTCAATTATCATTAAAAAAAGTTGTTTCAGGGATTTTTTAAGGTCTTCATTTGTGATCTTTTTTTCTTTTATAAGGTATTCACCCAGAACCACTCCTTTTTCTTTGCTTTTTACAATGGCATCTTCAAGTTCCTTTTCATCTATTAATCCCTGATTTATAAGGATTGTTCCTAACTTTTCATCTGGGTAATCGGATTTTAAATATGATATTTCTCCGTTTTTTACATATATATTTCTTTGACCTTTCAAAAACACGAGGCTCAATGTCCCACTCATTTTGTTTTTGTGAATATTCTTTAATAAATCGGCAAATTTTTTTACACTCATCTTAACTCCTACCTTTTTAAAAATATTTTACTATTTTTTTTTTGAAAATCAAGAAGTTAGTTTATACTATGTTAATGCTAATATGATATTGTTTTATAGCAATAGTTTGTATAAAATTAAATAAGATAAACATTAGGGGAAGGGGTATGGATAATAGAGGTGAATGGAGTTCAAAATTAGGATTTATTCTTGCGGCTTCCGGGTCTGCCATCGGACTCGGGAATATATGGAGATTTCCGTATATTACAGGTGCCAATGGAGGAGGTGCATTTGTTCTGGTTTACCTTCTCTGTGTATTTGTTGTGGCATTTCCTATAATGATTGTGGAACTTGTTATAGGAAGAAAGTCTAAAAAAGACCCTGTGGGTGCCTTTAAAACCATAGCTCCAGGCAGCAAATGGTGGATTATTGGGGCAATGGGAGTTATGGCTGGCTTTGGCATTCTATCGTACTATTCAGTCGTCGCAGGATGGACTGTTGCGTACATTGTAAAAGGTATCAGCGGTGGATTAACAGTGTCAAACCTTGACCCGGCGGTATTGTTCAGTCGCTTTGCGGCAAACGGTAAATTACAGATATTTTACCTTTTTGTGTTTTCTGCAATGACTGTATATGTTGTCATTGGAGGGGTTAAAGACGGTATTGAAAAGGCTGCCAGAGTGCTTTTACCTCTTTTGTTTTTGTTAATGGTCGTTTTAATAGTTTATGTGTTGACTCTTCCAGGAGCGATAAATGGTGTCAAATTCTACATTATCCCAGATTTTTCCAAAATAAATTCCCATACCATTTTGATGGCAATGGGTCAGGCATTCTTTTCGCTTTCCCTTGGTATGGGGGCAATGATAACCTATGGAAGTTATCTTCCTGACGACGATGACCTTTTTTCTTCAGCCTTCTATGTTACATTTTTCGATACTTTAATTGCAATTCTTGCAGGGTTCATAATTTTCCCTGCTTTGGGAGGGGCACCGACAAAGTCCGGTCCCTCTCTGGTTTTTGTTGTTCTTGTTGATGTGTTCAGAAAGATCCCTTTCGGTGGGGTTATTGCCGTTATCTTTTTCACCCTCATGGCAATTGCGGCACTGACTTCCACCGTTTCCCTCCTTGAGGTTGTTACTGCCTATCTTATTGATGAAAAGGGTATGGAGAGAAAGAAGGCTGCTATTGGGGCTGGATTTTTGATTGCTATTCTTGGCATTCCTTCTGCCCTTTCACTTGGGGCTAACAGGTGGTTAACCAGAATTGGTTTTCTTGACAAAATGGATTTTATTTTTGGAAATATTTTTTTAACATTTGGTGGGTTTATGATGTGCCTTTTTGTGGCATACAAATGGGGGCTTGAATGCTTTTTAGAGCATCTTTCTGAAGGTTGTCAGCATGTTGGGAAACCTCATTTCAACGGATGGCTGAAGATTGCTATTTATTTTATTTGTCCCCTTGCTATTGCTATTCTTCTGCTGTATTTGATTTTGACAGGTGAAAGCCTTGGTTAGATAAGGGGGTTGAATGTTGGGAAGAGAGTTTGTTTGTCCGGTTTGCAGGGAGAAGATACCGCCACATGAGGTGGCTTTATTCTTTGGTGGTAAAGACAACCTTGTTAGGGTTTACATTGAAAACGATTATGTACTGGTACATTTTGATTGTCTGAAAAGGTACGGCTCGGTCAGTGATCTTGTGAAAGATATAAGTGGAGGGAAAACAGACCTTTCATATTTAGAAGAGTGACCATGAAAAATTTTAACTTTACTCTTTCTATTAAAACCCTTTTTGTTGCGCTTGCGGTTGTTTTTTGTTTGATTTTGTCATTTCAGTTTTACCTGTTGAAGAATGCTGAAAAAAGGTTGAACAGGTCCATTTATAATTTCTATATCAGGATAAAAAATAAGAAGTTTGAAAAATTAAGCAATTTAAATGAACTGTCTGAAGAGGAAAAAAGGGTTTTGATGAGTACAGGAGTTTTTTATAGACCGGGAGTGATGTATGTGCATGATAAACACGGTGTGTTTAAGGTTACTTTGAATGATACACTTGTATTCAGAATGGGCAAAAATATAGTTTTTTTGAATGTTATTTTTGATCTGATTCTTATATGGATAGCTTTGTTCTTTTACTTTAAGATCTTTTCCGCCATATCCAGAGCAGATGCAACTATATCCCTGTCAACACAGAGAAAGTTTTTACCGGAAAAGTTACCTGAAATTGATGTTGAGGGGGTGGATAGCATTATTAACAAATTTCAGACCATATATCTTGATTATTTAAAAACTGAAAAAGCAATGGAGAGGAAAACACAGTTTGAGACGCTTGGACTGTTCAGTTCAAGGATTATTCATGATCTCAAAAACACTTTTTCCATCTTGAATGTTTTGTTGTACAGGGCAAAGAACAGTAAAAATGATAAGGAAAAAAACGAGGTTTTAGGTTTTATTGAAGCAAAGATTGACAGTCTGCGTTTTGCCCTTGAGGAGATCCTTTACTGTTTAAAGGAGGGTAAGGATCTTCAGTTTGAAGATGTTGACATGGAGGTTTTGAAAAATGGTTTTGAGAAAGAATATTCAATAATTTCTGAGAGCAAGGGTATAGAGTTTTCTGTTTATTTTGATGGGAAACTTTATGGAAAATCAATCAAAGTCAATCCTCTTCAATTTAAAAATGCAATAGACAATCTCCTTAACAATGCTGTCAGGATACTTGAAAAAAAGAAAGACAACAGAAAAATGGGGCTTGAATTCAGGTTAAACGGTGAGAATCTTCAAATTGGTGTATGGGATAATGGAAATGAGATGGGTTTTAATAGTGAAGAGATCTTTGATCCTTTTGTGAGTGGAGATAACCAGGGAACAGGGCTTGGTTTAAGCAGTGTAAAGGAGTATATAAAGCAGCATGATGGAGACATCCAGGTTAAAACAGAGAACGGAATCACCTGTTTTTACATTATTTTTCCAATGAAAAAGAGGAGTGAAAGATGAAATCTATTGTCAACTCAAAAATAATGAGGAATGCGGACGGCCTGACCATTAATATGTTAAATACAAACGGAATAATTTTGATGGAGCATGCAGGGACAGCATGTGTCAGGGAGTTAAAAAATGCTTTTCCCACAGGTTTAAAGGATAAAAGGGTTCTTTGCATTGCAGGCAAGGGTAACAATGGGGGAGATGCAATTGTTGTTGCAAGGCAATTGCGTTCAATGGGAGTTGATACAAAACTTTTGCTTCTTGCAGACCCGGAAAATTATAGAGGGGATGCTAAATTTCAGGTTGAGATTATAAAAAACTATCCACTTGAAGTTTCTGTTATTAAAAAAGACGATGTTAATGCAATTTTAAAAGTTGAAAAATTACTTGAACAAAGCGATATAGTGGTTGACGGAATATTTGGCACAGGGCTCTCAAAGCCTGTAACGGGTTTTTACGCCGATGTGATCGCTATTGTAAACAGATCTGATACTTTTGTTTTAAGCGTTGACATTCCGTCAGGGCTTTTTGCAGACAAAAATTCTGTTGACGGAGTTCATATCAGGGCAGATCTGACAGTTACCTTTGGGAAAATGAAACCGTGCCATGTGCTTTACCCTGCCTCTAAAGAGTGTGGAAAGGTGGTGGAAGACTGGATAACAATCCCTCATTTTGTCTTTGAAAAGGTTGGGTGCTATTTTCACCTTGTTGAAAGGGAAGATATTAAGGGTTTGCGAAAGAGGTTTTCGGAGGATTCACACAAAGGAACATTCGGGCATATAGGTGTAATATCCGGCGAAAGAGGAAAGCTGGGCGCTTCAATGCTTGCAGCATTTGCGGGGTTAAAAGCCGGATGCGGTCTTTCAACCGTGTATATTGAAGAGGATAATTATCCGCTTGTTTCTTCCATATACCCTGAGGTTATGTTTTTTACAACAAAGGTAAAAAACGATGAAGAAAGCTTAACTTCATTTCTTGAAGGAAAAAAGGCAATTTTAATCGGGCAGGGGCTTGGTATTGGGGAGTACCAGAGATCTCTGATAAAAAAGGTTCTGGGAAAGGCGAATATCCCCGTTGTTCTTGATGCCGATGTATTTAGAAACTTCACTCTTGATGAACTTACTCCTGTTTTAAAGAATAAAGAGGTTGTTTTAACTCCCCACCCTGGAGAGATGTCTTTATTTACCGGGCTTGATATAAAAGATGTTCAGTCAAACAGGATAGAAGTTGCCAAAGATGTTTCTATAAAGACAGGCTCTATCGTTGTTTTAAAGGGGTATCAAACTGTTATTGCAGATAAAGAGGATGTGTTTATTAACACAACCGGGAGCAATGCTCTTGGTACGGCAGGAAGCGGTGATGTGCTTGGAGGGGTTATTGCATCTTTTCTTGCTCAAAATTACCCTTTAAGAGATGCTACAATTTTAGGGGTTGCAGCACACGGACTGGCAGGGGAATTGGCGGAGGAAGAGTGTGGCAGAGAAGGAGTTGTTGCAGGTGAAATTATTTCAAATATCTCAAGGGCATTAAACTATGAGTAAAACAATCTCCAGGGTTATTGTGAGAACAGTTGAAGAAACATGCGAATTTGCTTTAAAAGAAGTTGCCCCAGTTTTGAAAGAGGGAGATGTTTTAATACTTGACGGGGGGCTTGGAGCAGGGAAAACAACATTTGTAAAATGCATTGTTGAGTACTATGGAATTTCCGGGAATATTGTTTCAAGTCCAACCTTTACCATTATGAATGTTTACAGAGGGGAAAAAGTTAAATTGTTTCATGTTGACCTTTACAGGATTGAACACAACGATGATATTTTTTTTGATGAACTCTTTGAGACATCTTCAAATTGTATTTTTTTGGTTGAGTGGGGCAAAAGGTTTGTAACTGATATTGTGAAAATGGTTGAAGGGAGAATTTTCATATTGAACATTAGAATAATTGGTGATCAAAAAAGGGAGTTAATTTTTGAAACGTATTCTGATAATTGATGATTCAAAAGCAGTGAGAGAGGATCTAAGGGAGAAGATCCACTCTTTTGTCTGTGGTGAATGCAAGATTTTTGAGGCTGAAAATGGTATCGAAGGGATAAAAATTGCTGAGAAAGAAAAACCAGATATAGTTTTTGTTGATGTGGTAATGCCTTATTTCAACGGTTATGCAACTGCAATTCGTTTGAAAAATATGGAAGATTTAAATAGTACTATATTGATCGCAATGACTTCCATGACAGATAGTGAGGTTGAAAAGAAGATGCTTGCACTTTGCCACGATTTCATATCTAAACCTATAAAAAGTGATGCGTTAAAGAACATTATCTGGAGATATTTCAGAAAAAAAGATGTAAAAAGGAAGGATTCAGTTGATATGGATTCCTTTGATGCCATCACGAATGAACTGGTTTTGTCATTGCAGGAAAAGGTGGAGGAATTGACATCTGTAAATAATGAGTTGAGAAACAAAAATAAAACCATAGAGAACCTGTACAGGGAAACTGAAAATGCAAGGAAAAAACTTGAAGCTCTGGTGAATTTCAGGCAGGATTTTCTTGATTTTATTTTTCATGAGATCAAAGGGCCTCTCTCTTCAATTCTTGGATACTCTGAGCTATTGCAGATAAAGTATTTCAGAGAGCTGGAAGAAGAGGGTAACAGATTAATTGAAAGCGTTATCTCTTCGGGGTTGAGAATAAAGGATCTTATGGAACAGGTGTCAAGGTTTAATAACTTTGATTTTGAGATTAAATCAAATATTCTAATTAAGGTTTCAGATGCAATAGATGAGGTTTTGCTTCGTTATCAACCTTTTATCTCGGAGAGAGAATTAAAGGTTTTTTTTGATTGTTCAAAGGACATTAGACTTAAATTAAACAGGGATTTCCTGATAGAGATAATCGATCCGATTTTAAGAAATGCAATTATCTTTAACAGAAAAAATGGCAGTATTAAAATTGCATGCAGGAAAGAAGATGAAAGGGTGATTGTTGTGATTGGAGACACGGGAATAGGTATGACTGAAAAAGAGGTTGAGCAGGCATTTGTCCCGTTTGTTCAATTTATTGATGTGGAACATTATAAGAGCCATTCTTTAAAAGGTCTTGGCCTTGGACTTTCAATGTGCAAAAAAATGGTGGATATGGTTGGTGGTATGCTTTTATTGACAAGTGAGAAGGGTGTTGGGACAAAAGTTGAGATAGTTTTACCGGAGAGAGTATGAAAGAAAAGATACTTGAGGCGGTGCGGGTTTATCTTGATATAGCCTATAAGGACAGGGATATTCCAAAGAAAGTTGTGACCTGGATAAATCAAATTGAAAATACAGAGGATGATGATCTGTTCAATCTGGCTTTTTTTGAAAGTATTGATACAGGTGTTTATGGATTAAGGCTGGGTAACCCTCTTTACCCTCACATGAAACTTATAATTAAAATTGATGGGAAGGATCTTCTTTTTGATGTTGATACCCACGATTCTATGGAGAGGATTCCTCCATCCCTTCCAGGCTATGACAGATTTAAAAGGGTTATAGAGTTTAACATGAGATTGAAAGAGGATATAATGTCCTCACTTTACGAGAAAAAGAATGCGAATACTTTTGCTGATAATAGGGTAACGGTTGTCTTTTTAGATGATGAAGATTACATATTAAACATATTCAAAGATCTGTCTTTATGTCTTGGAGTGAATGCACTTGTTTTTAAAAGCGGAAAAGAACTTTTAAATAAGATTGAACATTCAGAGATTTCTCCTTCAATATGTTTTGCCGATGTAATGATGCCTGAAATTAGCGGATATGACTTTGTTGAAAGGCTAATAAAAAAAGGATTAAAGACATTTCCTGTTGTTTTCACAACAGGGGTGAATCCTGCAAGATTAAACAAAAACCTCTGTGACGATTACCTTTTAAAGCCTGTTTCATTAAAAGAATTAGAGGAAAAATTGAAAAAGTTTAATTTACTTTAAAAACCCTTTCCCCGTCTGTAATAACAATTTCAATTTTTGCAATATTCAGGAATTTTATCCCCTCAACAATACCCCTTGCAATGCTTCCCCTGTGGCATATAAGGACATTTGCTTTCCCTGCAACATCTGTTAAAACCTTTTTTTCTCCTGCCGCCTTTTCGGAGAGGGCAACATCCATTGAAAGAGGCCCCTCAACAAAGACATCTTTTCCAAACTGCTTCCTTTTCCCCATTGCCTCTGCAATTGCTCCAAAAATTGAAGACTCCATATTTAAGTTAACCAGCTCAACCGCTGAAAGTACTGCGGCCTTAGGGGATTCAATCCCGTATTCTTTTGCCACAAATATTGAGTTTGAAATCAATTTTGTAAAATCCTTATAGTTTAATGAGGTGTTGAGATAGGGATCAGACACAATGAATTTTTTGTTATCTATTGAAACAATTGCTGAAGATGAAAAGAAGCATTTGAATTCCTTTGACACATCTTCAAATGCTTTTGCTGTTTCAAATGAAAAGTCTATTTCAATTTTATCTTTATTTGATTCAATAATTTTTTTCAATTCTTCAATTTTCATTTTCCCTCCTGTTTGCAAAGATTGCTCCAAGAGCAAGGGATGCTGCCTTGTTCTTTTCCGTATCAGACCTTGAAACAAGGCATATTGGAACCTTTGTCCCTGCAATTATCCCTGCAAATACTGTGTCTGAAAAAAGTGTTAACGCTTTTGTTACAATGTTGCATTCCTCAATTGCATTTACAATCAACCCGTCATGCTTTGAAAAAGCCTCATAGGGCTCAATTGCAGGCAAAAGGTTTATATCAGAATGTTCTTTTTTTATCTCATCAATCACCTTTATGTTTTCCTCTTCAATCAAATCTCCGTACTGTGAAATAAAGCCAAAAGAAGGTTTTTCCACTCCAAGGGATTTTGCAACCGATATAAGATTTTTTACAATCTCAACCTTCTGTTTAAAATCAGGTTTTTCAACAATACCCCCGTCTGTATAAAAAAACAACCTGTTCCTTCCCGGTATGTCAAGCACTGCAACATGGGAGATAACACTCCCTAACTTTAAACTCTTTTCCTTAAATACAGCCTTTAAAAGGGTTGAGGTTTTCACAAATCCCTTCATTAAAAAGTGGGCTTTCCCTTCCACAATGAATTTTACCGAATGTTTTGCAGCCTCTTTTTCGTTTTTTATATCAACAATCTCGCAGTTTTTTAAATCCAACCCTTCTTTTTTTGCAACATTCTCAATCTCTTCTTTATTTCCGACAAGTATTGCATTTACTATCCCGTCATTAACCGAATTGACAACTGCTTTAAGCACACTTTTTTCATTTGCCATTACAACTGCAACCGTTTTGTTCCCCTTCTGTTTTTTTGCTGTTTCAATTAAAGAATTGTAATCCTTAATCATATCCACCTCTAAATGTATTCTTTGATTTCAGTTTTTCCTTCAACGGCTAAAAATGCACTTTCTGCAAGGGCTTCCATCTCTCCCTCGCCGGGGTAAATCCTGATTTCCCCTAAAAAAGATATGTATTCTTTTAAATCTGAAATAAACCTTTCAGAGTGGGCAATTCCCCCCGTTATCAAAATTGCACTGTAATCTCCCTTCAATGCTGCCGCATACCTTCCGATCTCCTTTGCAATCTGAAAAACAAAAGCCCTGTAAATAAGATCTGCCTTTTCATCTCCCTCATCAACCATCTTTAAAACCTCTTTAAAATCTGCAGTGCCAAGATACCCCTGAAATCCGCTGTTTGCAGAAAACTCGTACTCAACCTCTTTTCTGTCTTTCTTTGAGAAGCACATATCAATTACCCCGTTTATGGGAATTGTACCTGCCCTGATAGGGGAGAAAGGCCCTTCCCCTAAAAGCCCGTCGTTTACATCCCTTATTTTACCCCCTTCAAGTGCACAGATTGAGATTCCCCCGCCAATGTGAGCAACAACATAGTTTACTTCCTCAAGTTTTTTTCCAATATGTTCGGCATCCCTTCTTGCAGTTGCCTTTATGTTCAGTGCATGGGATCGGCACTTTCTTACAATGTCAGGGTGCCCTGATATCCTTGAAACATCCCAGAAATTGTCAACCGTTACAGGGTCTGCAATAAATGATGGTACACTGTACTCCTTTGCAAGTGCCTCTGCAATTATTGAGCCTAAGTTTGAAGCGTGGTTTGAGTATTTGGAGGTTTTATAATCTTCAAGCATCTTTTCGTTTATCCTGTAAACCCCGCCTTCAAGTGGTTTTAAGGGCCCCCCTCTTCCAATAACCGCAACAAGTTTGTGCTTTTCTCTGTCAAAATTCTCTTCAAAAAACTCCTTTATTGGTTTAAACCTTGTTTCAAACTGCTCCGATACAAGTTCAAACCTTTTCAAATCCTCAAAGTCGTGTTTTATATTCTCCTCTTTTACCGCACCACTTTTTGAAAAAATACCAACCTTTGTTGAGGTTGAACCCGGATTTATTACAAAAACCACATCCATAAAGCCATCTCCCTGATTATTTTTACAGTTTTAGTTTAACTTTTTAAAAAAAGATTTCAAGGGTGAATAGGAAACATTTGGAGTACAAGTTAATCAGTCAAGTATTTCTTTTAAAGATTTCTTTTATCATTAAATCTTAACTCCCGTTTCCATTGCTGTTTTGTAAATCCCTTTTATTTTTGTGTTTCTATTTATTGTTAACAGATCACATTTTCTTTCAATCCCCTGCAATTCAAGTTCTGCAAGAAATTTTAATTCTTTTTTTAGTGATATTTTTTTATTTGAAATTATTAAAATATCAATATCTCCACCTTTTTTTGTTAAGTCTGTTCTGCTCCCGAATAAGTAAATGGAAATATTTTCTCCAAAAATTTTTTTTGCAGTATTTTTTATAATCTGTATTTCTTCCTCATTTAATCTTATTTTTTTCATTAAAACCCCTGTTAATGAATTAACCTGAATTATTGCTTATGTCAAATAAAGGGTTTAAGGTTTTGAAATTCAGGGAGTTCTTTTCCAGGGGGATATCAAATCTGCTTTCCCTTTAAATGTAACTTCTTTAATACAAATGAGAATTGATTACCATACAAATTAATTTATTTTACTTAGCATTATAATAATGTTAATATTTATGAAAAATAAATCTGGGGGCGGAAGTAATGTGTCGTATTAGTAAAGATAAAATTATTAAAGAATTGTCTTCTTTTTATAAAATTAGAGATATGCTTGAATGGGATAATGTTCAGGCTGATCTAATCATAACCGATCCACCATTTGGAATTCAGTTTAGTGGTAAAAATGGGAACTATAACAGAAAAAAGGAAAATGTTGTGGATGGATATGTGGAATGGGATGTTAGAGAATATCCTGAAAAGATACGACAATTATTAATGGTTATAGATAAAAATCTAAATTCTCAGGGGCAGGCACTGATTTTTTCTGGTTGGAATAACAGTAATATAATCCACAATGAAATTTTAAAGTATAAAAAATTATATTTGGAGGGGAAGATGTACTGGATTTATAATTTTGCCCCTGCATGCAAAAAAAGACCGGCTCACAATGTGTATGAGATTTTCTGGGTCACCAAAAGTGATAAATGGAAATATAATAACAGGTGTTCAACAGAACATTGCAGCACTGGAGAACCCAATTTAACAACTTTTATAGTTAAAAGAGATTATAAAATGAATATGCCCAAGTATCCGACAAGGTTACCTTTTAAATTGCTTCAATCTCTTATTGAGCATTTTTCTAATGAAAATGATTTGATTTTTGATCCTTTAGCAGGGAGCGGTATGTTAGGTATAGTTTCTTATTTTTTGAAAAGAAATTTTATTTTAGGTGATTTAAACGAAAATGGTAAAGTGGTGTTTGAGTCATTGTTAACTTTTTATATGGATAAGCCATTAGTTGGTTTTTTTCAGGAAAGAGGTTTTATATAATTTTCAGTGAGGATAATAATGCAAAGGGAATTATTCTTGAAAATTTCTGAAGAAATAGCAGAGATACTCAGAAAGATACCATTAACATGGGATGGCAAAAAAGCAATTTTAGAAATGAAAGAAGCAGGGTATCCTCATTGGCGCCAGATGGAATGGATTGGCTGGTATTTTCAATTTTTATGTGAAAATACTTTGAAAGATAAACTAAAAATTCCAGGTCCAAAATATGGAAAGGTTGAATTTGATGGATTTAAAGAAATCCCATGGGATTTTAAAACACATGCAATAAATACAAGTAGTCATAGAATTATTGTTAATGATAGTGAAGCAACATCAAAAGGTATCAAAGAATTTGGGTCTGTGGGATTAATTCTTGCAATGGGTGAAGTTAAATATAATGATAATGAGAGGAGTTTTCAAAAATGGCATGAAGAGTTAAAAGGTGGAAAATCGAAGTATGAGATTGATAGAATTAAAAGGGGGGCCTGGTCAAGATTAAGAAAGGTTGAATTTAAATTGGAGCAGATCTCATTTATAAAAATAGATGATTCAGTTTTGGTTAAATGTGGCTCATTTCAAAGAGATTTTAGAAACTCTAATGGGAATCCAAGACGAGAAAAAGTCTTATTAGATTTAGAAAAATTAGATGAAGAAATTGTATTTTTCTTAGATTTTAAATAAAATCAAAAAAATGATATTTTTCCTATGTTTTTACATTCAAAAATAGAATAAATTATACAATTTTTGATAATTTATAAAAAAGCCCCGACCAAAATCGGGGCTTAAACATTGTCTTTGTTGTTTTCCTGAACCTTAAACTATTCCCTGATCCATCATTGCGTTGGCAACCTTCATGAAGCCTGCAATGTTTGCGCCGTGAACATAGTTTCCTTCAACACCGTACTTTTTGGCTGTTTCGGATATATTGTTGTAGATGTTGTGCATAATTGTCTGTAACTTTTTGTCAACCTCTTCAAATGTCCACTGGGTAAAGTATGCATTTTGAGCCATTTCAAGCCCTGAAACGGCAACGCCACCTGCATTTGCAGCCTTACCGGGAAGGAATCCGACACCGTTTTCAATAAAGTACTTGGTTGCTTCAAGTGTTGTCGGCATGTTTGCACCTTCTCCAACAACAAGGCATCCGTTTTTAACAAGCTCTTTTGCATCTTCAATGAATACCTCGTTCTGGGTTGCGCATGGAAGTGCAATATCACATTTAACCTTCCATACATCCTGTCTGTTTTCACTGTATTGAGCCCCTGTTCTCTTTTCAACATACTCTCTCAAAGAGCCTCTCTTCACCTCTTTTATCTCTTTTACAAGGTCAAGGTCTATCCCATCCATATCAATTACGCAGCCTCTTGAGTCTGACATGGCAACAACCTTTCCGCCTAACTGATGAACCTTCTCTGTTGCGTATATTGCAACATTTCCTGCACCTGAAACTGCAACTATTTTATCTTTGAACGATGTTTTCCTTACATCTTCAAGGTATCTTTCGACAATGTAAACAAGCCCGTAACCTGTTGCCTCTTTTCTAACCCAGGAGCCACCCCAGTTTAAGCCTTTCCCTGTTAAAGTGCCTGTAAATTCGTTTGCAAGTTTTTTATACATTCCGTAAAGGAAGCCTATCTCTCTTCCTCCAACACCTATGTCGCCTGCCGGTACATCTGTGTATGGGCCTATATGTCTCCACAATTCCTGCATAAAAGCCTGACAGAACCTCATAACCTCATTGTCTGACTTTCCTTTCGGGTCGAAGTCTGAACCTCCTTTACCGCCACCCATGGGGATGCCTGTAAGCGAGTTTTTGAATATCTGTTCAAAAGCAAGGAATTTCAAAGTGCCGAGTTTTACCGATGGATGAAACCTCAATCCACCCTTGTATGGCCCTATTGCGCTGTTGAATTCAATCCTGTATCCTCTGTTTACATGTATCTCCCCTTTATCGTCAACCCAGGGAACCCTGAACATAACAACCCTTTCGGGCTCCACCAGACGCTCAATCAACTTTGTTCTTTCAAACTCCGGGTGGTAAGCAAGGGCAATTTCAAGAGACTCAAATATCTCTTTTACCGCTTGATGGAACTCTTCCTCACCATAGTTCTTCTCAACCACCCTCTGGTAAAGCTGGTCTAAGTAACTCATAATCTCCTCCTCGTACAGTTTATTAAATTTTAAAGACCAAAAGGCTGATTTTATTATATCTCAAAAATTTCTTTGTCAAATTTAAATTTAGGAATATTTTTACAACTTTTTTTAAAAAGTGCTGGTGTTTCCTGTTTAACATTGCATTTTTTTTGAAAAATTGGCTAAAATTTAAAAAAAGGAGGAATTATGAAAATTACCATTGTTGGCTGTGGAGCGATTGGTGGGGTCATTTCCGGAGGTATTATTGAGCATAATCCAGTTGTGGTAAGCAAGAATAATGAGATTTTAAATGCAATAAAGAAAAATGGTTTGAAGGTTAAACTCCCTGATGGAAAGGAATCAATTACATGGCCTGAAATATTTTCTTCAATTGAAAAGACCAAAATGAGGTTTGATGTTGTCTTTGTCTGTACCAAAGCAAATTCTGTTTTTGATGTTGTAACTGATTTTGTTGGTTTTTTAACTGAAAGAGGCTTTTTTGTGACTTTTCAAAATGGTATTGTTGAGGGTAAGTTGAAGGATGTTTTACCACAGGGGAAATTGGTCGGTGCAATTGTGGGTTTCGGTGCGACAATGCATGCCCCCGGAGTGGTTGAAATGACATCAAAGGGGGAGATCGTTATAGGGGAGTTGGACGGAAAAGTGACAGAGCGAGTTCAGGTTTTAAAGTCTATTCTGAACAATGTGATTGAGACGAGAATAACAACAAATATATGGGGTGCAAAGTATTCGAAACTTTTAATAAATGCCTGCATAACCACAATGGGTGCAGTTTCAGGCTTAACGCTCGGGAAAATGCTTTCTTACCCTCAATTCAGGGCAATTTTTAGACGCATTCTTTATGAAGGGGTTGAGGTTGCAAAGAGGAAGGGTATAAAACTTGAAAAAATTTCCGGTGTTTCAATACACAAACTTGCAGCATCTCAAAGAGAGGTTGAAAACAAACTATGCCTTTCAAAGTATTACAAGGATTTTATAATAAAGATAATTGGAAGAAAGTACAGAAACCTTAAATCCTCAAGCCTTCAATCCCTTGAAAGGGGGAGAAAAACAGAGGTTGATTTTATAAACGGGATTATTGTTAAGTACGGGAGAGAGGTTGGTTTTGCAACCCCGGTGAACGAAAGGATTGTTTCAATTGTGCATGAGATTGAAGGGGGGAAAAGGGATATCTCAATAGAGAATTTAAGGGAATTGATTTCACTTTAACTGTGTTAAAATTGCATTGTTTCAATGTGCAAAAATGGCATTGTAAACCATGTTAATTCCCTGTTTTTAATGTTTTATGCAGTGGTTAATCAGGCATGAAAATTGCATAATTTATTTTTCTGGAAAAAATTATAGGGAGTGTGGATATGGATTCAGGAATAAAAATTATCAATGAGCAGGTAAAGGAGAAAAGTGCGGTAATTGATGCATTGTTAAGCGAGGTTTCAAAGGCTATTGTAGGGCAGAGGTATATGGTTGAGAGGCTGTTGCTCGGTATTCTCACCGGCGGGCATGTTCTGGTTGAGGGTGTTCCTGGCCTTGCTAAAACTCTTGCAATAAAATCCATTGCAGATGCAATAGACTGTAGCTTTAGAAGAATTCAGTTTACCCCTGACCTTCTTCCCGCTGACCTTACCGGGACCCAGATTTACAATCCAAAAGACGGGACATTTACATCAAAAAAAGGGCCTATCTTTGCAAACCTTATACTTGCAGATGAGATAAACAGGGCACCTGCCAAGGTTCAATCCGCTTTGCTTGAAGCAATGCAGGAAAAGCAGGTAACCGTTGGGGATAACACCTATTCTCTTCCTGATATATTCCTTGTAATGGCAACCCAGAACCCTATTGAGCAGGAGGGAACCTATCCTCTTCCTGAGGCACAGGTTGACAGGTTTATGCTGAAACTGAAAGTTACATACCCTTCAAAGGAAGAGGAATTGGAAATACTTGAAAGATACACAACAGGCAAAGAGATAAAGGTTTCAAATGTTTGTTCATTGAAAGAGATAGAGGAACTGAAATCTTTGATCCCTGAAATCTATGTTGACGAAAGGTTGAAAAAGTATGTTGTTGATATAGTCGATTGCACAAGGAACCCTGAAAATCACGGGCTTGATGATTTAAAGGTTTTAATAGATTACGGTGCATCTCCAAGAGCCACATTGTCCCTTATTATTGCTGCGAAAGGGCTTGCTGCAATAAGGAGAAGGGGATATATAACCCCGGAAGACATTAAGGCTGTTGCCCCCGATGTTTTAAGGCATAGAATAATTGTTTCTTACGAGGCTGAGGCTGAAAACATTGACTCTGATGCAGTTGTGAGAAAGATCTTTGACGAGATTGAAGTTCCCTGATTGTTTGTGCTTGATTCGGGGGAATAGATGAACACTGAAGAGTTATTAAAGAAGGTTAGAAGAATCCAGATAAAGACAAAGAGGCTTGTTGACGAGGCAATAGGGGGAGAGTACCACTCTATTTTCAAAGGGAGAGGGCTTGAGTTTGCTGAGGTGAGGGAGTATGTGCCTGGAGACGATGTAAGGACAATTGACTGGAATGTTACCGCAAGGATGAATTTCCCCTATGTGAAGAGGTTTAAGGAAGAGAGGGAATTGACCATTATGCTCCTCGTTGATGTTTCCCCTTCAATGAATTTTGGTGAGGATACTAAGTTTAAAAGGGAACTCCTCGCGGAAGTTTGTGCTTTGATCGGATTTTCCGCTATGGAGAACAATGACAGGGTGGGGTTAATAGCCTTTTCTGATAAGATTGAAACCTTTATCACTCCAAGGAAGGGAAGCAAGCAGGTTTTAAAGATTATAAGGGATCTGCTTGAGATAGAATCAGAGGGGAAAACGGATATAGGGAATGCTTTAGAGTATTTTTTGAAGGTTCAAAAAAAGAAATCCATCGCTTTCCTTGTTTCAGATTTCTATTCATCCCGGTTTGAAAAGCCCCTTGCCCTTGCTTCCCTGAAACACGATGTTATACCTGTTAAGGTTTATTCGAAGTACGAGGTCGAACCCCCTGAAGGGGTTTTTAAAATCCTGCCGCTTGAAGGGGATAAACCGGTTATTGTTGATTTTTCCTCAAAAAAGATTAGAAGAAACTTTGTTGAGCATGTTAAGGGATGGAATGAGTATATATTCCAGGTTTTTAAAAAGTATGGGCTTGATTACCTTGATATTGAAACAAACGACGATATATACCGTGCTTTTAAAAAGTTTTTTAATTTAAGAAAAAGGAAGTTCGCAAGATGAGGAAAATACTTGTTTTTCTGATAATTACAATTTCCTTTTTAGCCTTTGCAAGGGAGCCTAATATAACTTTATCCCTTTCAAAAAACAAATGCAGTATAGGGGATAAGGTGTATGTGGATTTGAAGGTTGTAACAGATAAAGGGGCAAAGGTTGACTTTACATTGAACACATTGAAAGACGAAAAGATAGTTTTAAACGGGTTTAAAAAGGGAGTTAAGGATCTTCCGGAGGGGATGAGTTTAAAAACCTTTTCTTTTTACATTCAGCCTTTTAAACTTGGGAAGGTTAAAGCAGGAGAAATTGTTGTTGAGGTTAACGATAAAAGGTTTGTTAAAACAATCCCCGAGCTTGAGGTTGTATCCATACTCCCGAAAAACAAGAAAGACATAAACCCATTAAAGCCCCAGGGAGAGATAAAGCCAGATTACTCATACTTGAAAAGGATGTTTTTGTACGCTTTAGTGGTATTTCTAATTTTACTTGCACTGTTTTTTCTGTTGAGAAAATTGTACAGGAAGTTTAAGGGTATTGAGAAGAAGGAAAAGGAAAAACCTGTTGTGCTTGATCCTCCCTGCATTGAGGTCAAAAATATGCTTTCGAAACTCCTCTCTTCAACCCTTTTGAAAGAGGGAAGGGTCAAAGAGTTTTTCGTTGAACTATCGGAAATAGCAAAAAGGTTTCTTGGAAGGGTTTTTGAGTTTGATTACGATTCCAAAACAAGTGAAGAGGTTATGTTTCTTTTAAAGGGGAAAGTTAATATGGATGAAGAATCCCTCATAAAAGACTTTTTCAATGTGAGCGATCTTGTAAAGTTTGCAAAGTACATCCCTGAACAATCGGAAATAAATTCCACTGTTAACACCCTCTATCAATTGGTTGATAAGATATGCGAGAGGGTTGAAACCGAGATGATGGAAAAGAAAGAAGAAGGGGAAAGCAATGTTCAGGTTTAAATATCCCTATGTGCTTTTATTGTTGCTTTTTGCAATATACCTCGCGTATGTGCTTTTTAAAAGGTTGAATGGAAAAGAAACGGGTTTAAATTATCCGGCATTTCTTGTTGATGCTTTTGCTAAAAATTACAAACATTACCTCTATATGATCTCATACTTTTTGCCCTTAATTGCACTGCTTTTAATGATACTTGCCCTTGCGAGGCCTCAAATTGGCAAAGGGTACGAAAAGCAGGAAACCATGGGGATTGATATAATGCTCTGCCTTGATACCTCTTCTTCAATGAAAGCACTTGACTTTAAGCCGAAAAACAGGTTTGAGGTTGCAAAGAAAACAACACTTGACTTTGTGGAAAAGAGAAAGTACGACAGGATAGGCTTTGTTGCTTTTGCAGGCTATGCAATCACAAAGTGCCCTTTAACAACAGATAAAAGGATGCTTGAAAAGATAATTAAAGATACAAAACTTGACTCAATTGAAGACGGCACTGCAATTGGAATGGCAATAGCCACTGCAGTTAACAGGTTGAGGAAATCAAAGGCAAAGTCAAAGGTAATAATACTTCTCACAGACGGTATGAACAACAGGGGGATAATAGACCCGTTGAGTGCTGCAAAGCTTGCAAAAGAATTGGGGATAAAGATTTACTCTATCGGAATAGGCACAAACGGCTTTGCCGAGATCCCTCAAAAAAATGCCTTTGGAATTGAAACCTATGTAAAGGTTCCCGTTGAGATTGACGAGGCTTTGTTAACCAGGGTGTCAAGAATGACAGGAGGAGAGTATTTCAGAGCAACAGATTCGAAGAAGTTGCAGACAATTTACTCAATAATTGATTCGCTTGAAAAAACAAAGATAGAGGTTAAAAAGTACACTGTCTGGAAGGATGAATACTTTGATTTATTATTTTCTGCACTGGTTGTTTTACTGTTGTACATATTTCTTAATAACATCTTTTTGAGGGTGAAAGAATGAGTTTCGGAAGAATTGAATACCTGTACCTTTTATTGTTAATTCCTTTTTTTGCCGTTGTGTTTCTTATTCAATACAAATTAAAAGAGAGATTTTTGTCAATGAAAAAACTTCAAAGAAGTTTTGTTTCATATTCATTGGATAGAAGGTTTTTCAAAAGACTGTTTTTATTGGTGTCTTTATCGTTTCTGATAATTTCCCTATCCGCCCCTAAATTCGGTGTTGCTATGGAAAAGGGGGTAAGAAGGGGAAGGGAAATATACTTTTTGATAGATGTTTCAAATTCAATGAATGCCACAGATATAAAACCGTCAAGGCTTGAGGCAACAAAGCAGGTTATTTACAAATTGCTTGAAAAAATGAGTGGAGACCTTGTCGGTGTTGCTGTGTTTGCAGGAAGGTGCGAGATTATTTGCCCCTTGACAGACGATTACGATGCGGTTTCCATGTTTGTTGACTCTGTTGACACCGATATAATATCAATGCAGGGAACAGATTTAGGTGGTGCCATTAAGAAGGTTGTAAAAGAGGGGTTCCCTGAAAATGACAAGGGGTTTAAAACAATAATAGTTTTTTCTGACGGTGAGGATTTTGGCAACTCTGTTGAAAACGGGGTGAAGGTTGCAAAGGAAAACAATGTTATTTTGTTTTCTGTGGGAATTGGCTCAAAGGATGGGGCTCCGATACCGGTTAAAGACTTAAATGGCAGGGTAATCGGGTTCAAGAAAGACAGGGACGGCAGGATAGTGGTTACAAAATTGAATCCGTCTGTTCTGATCAAGGTTGCTAAAGACACTGGCGGAGCAAGTTTTATAGTTAGAAGCAATCTGGACATTGATCCTTTGATAAAGAACATTCAAAAGTTGCAGAGGAAGAAGTTTGAGGAAAAGGGGTTTGTTAGGTTGAAGGACAGGTATTATATACCTCTTTCCATCGGGGTTTTGTTCTTAATTGGTTTTCTGGTTTTGTGAGGTGGTTATGAAAAGGATGGTGTTTTTCTTATTTGTCCTTCTGGTATTTAACAATGCTTTTGCAGAAAACATATTTGCAGATAAGGGTTACAAATACAATGAAAAGGGGAATAAACATTACCAAAACGGAGATTACAAAGGCGCAATAAGCCAGTACATAAGGGCTTTAAGCGAAAGGGATGACCCTGTTATAAAATACAACCTTGCAAACTCTCTGTACAAATTGAAAAACTATGATAAAGCTATTGAAATTTATAAAAAGATTGAGAACTCTGTTCCTGATTACCTAAAGGAAAGGCTTTATTACAACCTTGGAAACGCTTATTTTAAAAAAAAGCAGTACAAGATGGCTGTTGACAGTTATGTGAGGTCTTTAAAAGTTAATCCCAAAGACAGGTATGCAAAGGAAAACCTTGAACTTGCTTTGAAGATGCTTAACAAAAACAATAAGAACGATAAAAGGAATAACAGGGATTCTCAGAAGAAAAAGAAAGAAAAGGATAAGAACAGGAATAAGAAAAACGAAAATAAGAAAAAAGATAAAAACAAAAAGAAGGAAAATAAAGAAAACCGGAATAAAAAGCAAAAACAGCAAAACAATGAAGAGAAACAGAAACAAAAACAGCTTCAGAAGTTGTTGAAAACCCTTGCTGAACAGGAAAAGATTGACAGAAGAAAGAATATGAAAAACAAAAAGAAGATGAGAGCGGTTATTGATAGAATGGAGAAAGACTGGTAAACTATTGAAGAGTAAGAAAAAAGGACGAACCATGAAAAGGGCTATAACAATACTGTTAATGATAACCTCTCTCTTCTTGCCCCTTTGTGCAAAGGGCGTGAGGGCCTATGTATCTTTTAACAGGATAGGTTTAAACGACACCCTTACCCTTACAATTGAGGGAGAGGATGTAAACGGAGAACTTGAGATACTTTCCCCTCTGAAATTTAACGGATTTACCATAGTCGGTGGCCCAAATAGTGGCACCTCAATTTCAATTGTTAACGGAAGTATGTCAAAAAAAGAAACTTTGAGTTTTGTGCTTGCCCCCACCAAAACAGGCACTTTAACAATCCCGTCTCTTAAGGTTAAGGCTGGAAAGGATGTTTTCACCACAGAGCCAATCAAAGTTGAGGTTGTTAAGGGAAGCGTTGTCCCTCACAGAAGAAACAGGGGAAATGCCTTTGACCCATTCAGCAACTTTGACGATTTCTTCAATGATGATTTCTTTTCACCTCCAAGGCCAAGGAAGATCTCACTGGAAGACATTTTTATAAGGACTGAGGTTTCGTCTAAAAAGGTCTATGTTGGAGAGCCTGTGCTTGTTAAGTTTGTCCTTTTTACAACTGTTCCCATCACCCAGCTTGCTTTGAAGGAAGTGCCATCGTTTCAGGGTTTTCTTGCTTACGATATTGATACAAACCAGAGAATAAGGTTCAACACCACAATATTGGGAGGCAAAAGGTATAACACTGCAGTTATATACAAAAAGGTTCTCTATCCAACAAAGTCGGGGGATCTTGTCATTCCTCCGGTAAGTTTTGTGTTAAATGCACAGGCGGATTTTTTCTTCGGTAAAAGAGTTATCAGGAAAAGCGAACCGCTGAGGATCAGGGTTTTGCCATTGCCCCCTGCACCTGACGGTTTTTCAGGCCTTGTTGGAAGTTTTGACATTCAGGCTTCCGTTGATACCACCAGTGCAAGAGTGGGGCAATCAATAACCCTGAAGGTGGTTGTTAGCGGAAAGGGAGATTTAAAGTCTTTTGACAAAATACTTCCGGATAAATTGGACGGATTCAGGGTTTTTAAACCGTCTTCCGCCGAAATAAAAGAGAAAGACCCATTGCACCAGACAAAGGTCTGGAATATAGTTCTCGTTCCTGTCAGGGAAGGAGAGTTAAGGATACCATCGGTGAAACTGGTTTACTTTGATCCTCTTGCAGAAAAGTACATAACCAAAACAACCGGGGGAATCACCGTAAATGTTAAAGGAAAGGTTGAAACAGGTGGCGTTGTTGTCGGACAGCAACCTTCAGGAGGAACGGTAACTTTGTTAAACAGGGACATAACCTATATCAAAACTGGCAGACTTGATAGGGTATTTTATCTTGTTGAAAATAAATGGGTTATAATTTTTGTATCTGTCTTTCCATTTGTTGTTCTTGCTTTTGCATTCTTCATAAGAGTTTCAGATGAAAAGAAGAAAAACAATGTTGAGTACAGAAAGACAAAGGCTTACTCTTTTTTTAAACAGAGACTTAAAGAGGTAAGAAGGCTGGGGAAAAAGAAGAAGGCGAGGGAGTTTTATCAATCTCTCTCAAAGGCAATTATATCTTATTTTTCGGATAAACTTTCAAAACCGAACATTGAACTTAGAATAGATGAGATAGAGAACATTCTAAAAGAAAAAGGGATAGACGAAAATTTAATTAAGCAGTTAACGGATTTTGTTGAGTACTGTGATTTTGAAAGTTATACCCCTCATTCTTCCGGAGTTAAACTTGAATTGATAGATGAGGCCAATGAAATAATACAGAAAATTGAGAGGGTGCTATGAAAAGGGTTACTTTTTATCTGGTGTTTTTATTCGCTTTTTTACCTCTTTATGCATCAACTCTTAATTTAAATACACAGTTCACAAAGGCAAATAAACTTTACAATGAAAAAAAGTACAAAGAGGCTTTAAAGGTTTACAATTCAATTAAAAAAAGCCTTGAAAAGAAGGATTTAAAGTCTTTCAAACTTTATTTTAACCTTGGTTGCACCTATTACAGGTTAAATGACATTGCAAACTCCAGGCTTTACTTTGAAAAGGCAAAGAGGATACATCCATTAAACAAAGAATTGGAAACAAACCTTTCCCTCATAGTTTCAAAACTAAAGGATAGGGAAAAGAATATTAAAGATGGTTTTTTTGTTGCTTTCTTCAAAAAGATTTACCTTTCTTTCTCATTGAACACTTTAACAATACTTTCTATCTTGTTCTTTTTTATGATTTTTATTTTTATTGCAATGCTTTTAAGCGGAAGGTTTGACAAAAAGAAAAGTTATTACGGTATAGGGGTATCATTATTGCTTTTTCTCATATTTTTCTCTCTTTTCTATTCAAGGTATCAATTCACATTTGCAAAAGAGGGCATTGTTTTTTCTCAAACGCTGGAAGTGTTCAGTGAGCCCAACACATCATCAACTGTTTTATTTAAAATACATAAAGGAACAAAGGTTAAAGAGGGCGAAGAGATAAACGGTTATGTTCACATATACCTTCCTGACGGATTAAACGGCTGGATCGATAAACAGTATCTCAAAGATATTTAACAAACAATGTGCCCGTAGTTTAACTGGATAAAACGCCGGCCTCCGGAGCCGGAAATTGCGGGTTCAAATCCCGCCGGGCGCACCATTATTTTCAAAATGGGTGTCAGGTATTAGGCTTTGTTGAGATTGTAACTTACAAATTTTGAATTACGGATTACATATTGAGGCAAAATACCTTTTGATTTATAATTCAAAATCTTCTCACAACACCTAACACCCAATACCCAGAACCTAATTTCCTTTAACCCATTTGTTCAGCCATTCAATTATCGATTTGTGCCAGAATTCGCTGTTTTTAGGTTTGAGAACAAAGTGGTTTTCGTCAGGGAAGAATATGAGTTTTGACGGTATTCCAAGCCTCTGGCAGGCTGTAAATGCCGATATTCCTTCGGTTGGCACAACCCTGTAATCCCTTCCCCCGTGAATTATAAGCATGGGGGTTTTCCAGTTTTTAACATACCTTGCAGGAGACCATTTGTCGTAGAGTTCAGGGTTATCGTATGCTGTGCCGTTAAATTCATGCTCTGGAAACCATAACTCTTCGGTTGCATAGTATGAATTGAATGTGTCAAAAAGCCCATCATGGCATATAAGGGCTTTGAAAGTGTCGGGAGCATTCCCTGCAATCCAGTTTATCATATACCCGCCGTAGGATGCCCCAAGGGCTCCCATTCTGTTTTTGTCTATGAATTTATATTTTTTCAAAACATAGTTTAAGCCATCCATTAAGTCGTTAAACGGCCTGTCTCCCCAGTGTCCGCTTATTGCTTCCTTGAATTTGTCTCCGTATCCTGTGCTTCCCCTGAAGTCAATTGCAACCGCAACATAGCCCTGAGCGGGGAGTATCTGCAAATTCCACCTGTAATGGAAGTTGTCCTCCCATGATCCCTGCGGCCCGCCGTGAATGTAGAAGGCAAGGGGGTATTTCCTCCCTTTTTCAAATGGAACAGGTTTCAACAGCCAGCCGTGAACCTTTATGCCGTCTCTGTTTGTGAACCAGAATTCTTCCGGAGTTGAGAATTGGATTTTGTTTACAATCCCATCGTTTATCCCTGTCAATTTTTTTATTGATTTTGTTTTTAAATCGAATGAGTAAAGTTCATTGGGAGAGGTTAAACTGTTTTGCATAAAGTAAAGGGTATCTTTGTATTTTACAAGCCCGTTGTTGTCGTGCTTTGAAACAAGTTCCGTTAACTTTTTCTCTTTTGTATTAAACCTGTAAACCCTTATATGAGCATGCCACAATGCTGTGAAGTAAATGTTTTCCCCGTCAAGGATAAATGATGATGGGGATATTTCGTATTTTTCGGTAAGATTTTCAATTTTTCCGCTTGAAAGTTCCATTTTCATTATTCTGAATCTGTCGGCTTCATACCCCGGCTTTTTCATTGCAAGGTAGTAAAGGTATTTGCCGTCTTTAGAAAATACCGGTGTTGTGTCCCAGGCTTTGTTTTTCTCTGTAAGGTTTTTTGTTTCGCCGGTTTTTAAGTTGTAAAGGTAAATGTCAAAGTTTGTTGTCCATGCCCTGTCTCTTCCGACTTTGGTTGTAAATGCAATAAATTTTTCGTCTTTAGACCAGGAAAACTCCGAAGGCCCTCCAAAAGGCTCTGATGGGCAGTTTCCTTCAATTCCTTTCATAATATCAACCGGTTTTCCATCTATTTTGCCCTTTTTGAAAGGCACAATAAAGATGTGAGTCCATTTCCCGTCTTCCCACCTGTCCCAGTGCCTTATAAAAAGGGAAGTGTAAACCTTTGCAGTGCATTTTTTTTCTTTTTTCTCTTTGTCTTTTTCTGCAACATCTTTTAAGCATTTTGAATCAGGGTAAACCCTTGCTGTAAATGTAAGAAAATTTCCTTTCGGTGAAAACCTGATATTGGAAATTGAAACAGCGAAATCGCTTACCTTTTCAGCCTCTCCACCGTTTAAATTCAGTCTGTAAACTTCCGATTTGCCGCTTCTTGTTGAAAGAAAGTAAAGGTATTTTCCATCTTTTGAAAAAACGGGGTTGAAGTCGGCAGCCTTGTTGTTTGTAAGTTTTTTCGTTTCCCCGGTTTTTGTGTCATAAAGGTAAATATCTGTGTTTCCTTTGTTTTTTTCAAGAGAGTATTTTGTCCCTGTAAATGCAATGTAATTGCCATCAGGTGAAAGGACAGGGGATGACAGCCTTGTCATTTGAATCATATCGTAAAATGTAAATGTGTGTTTTTTTGTTGTTGCTGACGAATAAAATGATACAAGTAATGTAAAAATAAAAAGCAAAATCGCTTTTTTCATAATCCCTCCTTTTTTTTGCTTCTTTATTTATTTTAAAACAAAATGCCTGTGATTAAAAAAAAAGTGAAAATTAGTTCACATTTTTGTTTTTTTACTTTTAGAATAAAAATTTAAAAGAAACCCTTTTATGTGACATATAGCACTTGACTTTTATTTTTTTGAGGATTAACTTATAAATAACATTTAAGATGGAGATGATGGATGGAATTGAGTAGGGATCAAGAGAATTATTCGTTTTGTGAAAAAAATGATTTTCAGGTTTTTAAAGATGAAGGGGCACAGACTTACACTGAGTATGCACTGTTACTTGTTTTTATTTTCATTCCTATTCTGTGGATATTAAAGGCATTTATTCAGGCTGTTAATTTTAATTTCAACCTGATCAGTTTTTTTGTGCAATTGCCTTTTCCCTAAAATAACATAATTTTCAGGAGGTGACTATGTTTTCAGGTTTGGTGGATCTCTTTAATGAGGTCAAAATGATTGATTTTAAGGGTATTGCAAAGAGGTTTCACGAGGATGAAACAGGTCAGGGCATGACGGAGTACATAATTATTATTGTGCTTGTTGCTATTCTTGTGCTTGTAATGGTAAAGGCTTTTGGAAGTAAAATCAAAAACCTTTTTAAGAAATCAACAGATACACTTGGGCAGGCTTCTCAGAGTGCTTTTGGAGGAAATTAAGGTTTAGATTATGGTACTTGCAAGGGATATCCTTTTATACGCTGTAATTGCAGTTTGTGCCATAACCGATGTTATGTATGGAAAGATCTTCAACAAAGTTACTTATCCGGCAATAGTATTTGGAGTGTTATTTAATCTTTTTCTTGGCATTAAACACTTTCAATCTTCTATTATCGGGTTACTTGTTGGATTTATCCTCTTTCTCATAGTTTTCCTTATAGGCGGATTGGGGGGAGGGGATGTGAAACTAATGGCTGCAATTGGGGCTATAAAAGGGTATCCCTTTGTTATATACGCTGCTTTTTATTCAGCGCTTGTTGGTGGTTTAATGTCCATTGCTATGATGATATGGAAGGGAAGGTTTTTAAGGGGAATGAGAAATATATTCAGGGTTATTTTTTCTTACCTTTTCTCTTTTATCTTTCCTGGAATAAAACCTTTATCTTTGAATCCTGAAGAGAGTGAGAAGATACCCTTTGGTTTTGCTATATGTCTTGGAACACTATGGGCTATTTTAGAGTTTATGTTTAATGTATCCATTTTTGATTACATAAAGATTTAAGAGGTTTTTATGTTAAGCGGAAGGAAGGGCTCATCAATTGGGGAGTACATTATAGTACTTGTTCTAATTGCTCTTGCTTCCATGGTTGCAACCTATGCCTATCAAAAGTTTTTTGTGAGAAGGTCTTTTGAGAAAGCAATTGAATCCATTGATAGTGGTAAAGATGTTTCGAATGGTCTGGTTGAGGAAGAAGGCTCCCGTTTTGAAAAGGTTAAACTGGCAGTCCCTGTTTTTCTTGCAGTTTTCTGCTTTTTAATATTTTTAATGATAATTCTTTCAACAGTTAATGCTGCCAAGAGATCAAAGAGAAGGATAAAAGATATTGGTGATGACGAAGATGGTCAGGCATTAACGGAGTTTATTCTTATCTTTCCCCTCCAGTTGTTTATCACCCTGTGCATTATGCAATTAAGTTTAATTTATACAGCCAAACTGGTTGTCAATTATGCTGCATTTAATGCTGCAAGGGCTGCAGTTGTGGTTATACCTCAATCTATTGAGCAGGAGGTTTCAGGGCATATTAACCTGCCTGCTAATGAGAGCAACAATGAAGAAAACAGCAGTTCAAATTCCGAAGAAGAAAAAAAGTTAAACAAATACAAACTAATAAAAAAGGCTGCAGCATTGTCTTTAATGCCTGTTTGTCACGGATCCAAAGCATTTTTGAATGATTTTAAAATAACAATTTTTGGAAACAAAACCTATACTGCCATGGATATTATTCAGACCCTTCAAATTGACGAATTAATCAATCTTTTGTCGGATTTTGTTGGTTTTATAGGGGATGTTTTTGGGGTCAATGACCTTGACAAATACACCCAGGCTGTTATTTACCGGTATATGTATGCTGCTCTTTTTACCGATGTGGATATCCTTGATACAGACCTCAATGTCCAGCACGATGGGAAGGATTATACACGAAGTGACCTGGTGGTTGTTCGGGTGAAGTTCCCCTATTACCTTGTTATTCCGATTGCAAACAAGTTTATGGGTAAGAAGTTTGATAAGGATCTCTTTGATGCTCTTGGCATGAGCCAGTCAACTCAGGAGTATCTGGGCTACCTTGACAATGAATACTTTTCAGTATTAAGGATAGATTGCAGTGGTTATGTTTTGCCTATAACCGCTGATTGTGCGATGCATGTCGAAATGAAGGCATCTCATTAAGGGATAGGTATGTTTTTGAGGTTTAAAGATCTGCACAAAAATGAAAGTGGTCAATCAATAGTTTTCTCAGCCATAACTTTTCTTTTTATAGCCATGTTTGTCTTTATGATTTTGAATGTGGGGGATGTTACATCAAGGAAGATGAGGCTTACTAACAATGCCGATGCTGTTGCGGTGTCAGGCGCAACATGGATGTGCAGGGGATACAATTTAACCGCAATGCTTAATGTTACCCAGTCACAGGTTCTTGCCCTTATAATCCTTATGAAATCATTTAAGCGAGCAAATAAAATAGCAAAGGCTTTATTAACGGTTCAGGAGAAACTTGCTGAAATATTGATGGAGATTCCATACACCTATGCTGTGGGGGCTTTTCTTGAGTTTGTGACTGTTCCCCAGCAGTATCTAATTGAAGAGGTGGGGGTGAATATTTACGAGAATGTTCTTGCAGATAGTCTTGAAGACAATGGCAATGGTATTTTATGGGATGTGGAGGATTACCTGACTGAGGCTGAGGAGATTGAGGTTGAAGTTATCCCATTCATAGCACAGGTTGAGGCTGTTAAAACAGGGCTTGCCAATGGTGCTACCATAGGTTTTTTGTATCCCCTTATTCCTGATGTTGATTTGAAACTTCCTTTTATCGATGATGATGATAGAAAATTTGAATCACTTTGCAGGCCAACGGCCACAGACTTTAACTGGCATGCTGTCCCTGAGGGCACCAAGATAGACAAGATTGGAGACATAGGGATGAAAGGGCAGAAAAACATAGAACACATGCCCACCACAAGTTTTATGGCAACCGATAAGTTAAGTGACAAACTCGGTGATTTAATGGATGTTATTACCTTTGGGGATTTTGGTCCTGCACCACTGGAATACTTTAAGGCTTACCTTTTTTACCCACTTTTAAGATTTGTTCCTCCATTTATTGGAGAGGTGTATGATGCAGTTGTAAAAGCCACCTATGAGTCCATGTGCACCGATCACCCTGGAACTTATAGTTATAAAAAAACAACAGACAATTGTGATGAAATGAAGCAGAATGCAGATAAATTGTCAAAGATAACAGTTTCAATAACGGTGGGGATCACAATAAGAACGGGTCAACACACCATTGATGATATTCTGGTAAATCAGGATTGTACCTGTGGAGATCCGGAGCCTTGCCGGGTTTTGTCCACCTATACTGATGCAAATGGGAATGAGCAGCAACATTGTGGTTATTACAGGCCGGTTGTGGATGGTAAGGATGCCTGGCTTCCAGATGAGGGTAAAAGTCTTATTCTTGAAGGCGATGATGCTAAAAATTATTTTAATCATGTTATGCACAGGCATTGTTTTAAAAGAACCAGGGATGTTATATATGTTAATCCGGATGATTATGGCCTTGTTGTTGAAAACGAACCAACCATGGCGGGAATGGTAAAGGCATATAAAATAACTGAAACAAAAGTCCTTTCAGCAGAGTATGAGACTACCGAGCAGGTTTCCCCTTCAGAATCCTGGGGAAGCAGAAGTTCAGACGATGATAAACCAAAGCCTTATCTTTTAAAAAGGGAAGACGATGGTGGTAAAGAGTTCTGGCAGACGCATAAAGATTATGTTGGTATTGTTTACACTTTGCCCAAAGAAAATATAATTGAAATAAAGGCAGGTTTAAAAAATCCAAACCCTGTTGGGATGGTATATTTTTCACAGGCAGAGATATATGTTCCTGATGGGGTGGAGCCTCACCTTTTCAATCAATGCTGGCAGGTGCGCCTTGTAAGGTTTACCAAGTTCAAGGATCTGATGAAAGATCTGGATTCGTCAGGTGTGTCCCAGGCGGTTGCTCTTGGTGGTGGCAATTCGAATAGTTCAGATAGTTTTATGGGTATCTTTAACTCTTTAAAGGAGATCTTCAATGGTGACATTATTATTCACTGATGAAAAAGGCCAGTCTATGACAGAGTTTGTCATAGTTTTGCCAGTTTACCTTATCCTTATATTTGGGGCGATATTTTTTGTTAAAGCCTTCTATATAAAACAGCAGACCATTTCTGCAGTGAGGTATGTAACAATTGAAAAAGGTGAATTTAAAGTTGATGACCAGAAAGTTAAGGAAAATCTGGGAAAGATCTTTTTTAACAGGGTTGATAAAGATAAAGTTAGTTTTGAAAAGGTTAGTTCATCTGAGGCTTTGGAAACCGTTTTCAGTGAAAACAATGGTGGGACAAATGAGGTTTTAGGTTTTTTTCTGAATGTTCTTGACAAAATAAGCAGCACAAAAGGTTATAAGGTTTCGTACCAGATTGAGGTAAAGCATAAATTCACTCAGAAGATCATAGGAAACAAAGCAAAAGTAACCATCAGCACCACCTATTACATAGATAAAAACACCTGGAGTCACAAGGATGTGGGAGGATTGATAGAGTTTTTATGGGATCTGCTTAAATCCTTCGGCTCAGCAATAGGAGATTTAGCAGGATGATAAAAAAACTGTCAAAGGTTGCCACTATAATCTGTTTTTCACTTTTGATCCTGTGGGCGGGAAGCAGGTTTCACCTTCTTGTTCAAAAAGGCAATGCCGATATTTTTGATCTTGTGTATGGAGGCAGTAAGTATATCCCTGACTTTCGAGAGGGTGGTGTTTACTCTCATACTGGAAAATCAATAGTGAATGGGGTTCCTTTTACCTACTCGGTTGAGGTGGTGGATGCTGAGATAAAGGAGGTACTTGATTATTACAAAAATCTTTACAACCCTCCGTTTATCAGAATTTTTACTGATAAGCAACTTGAAGAAGCTGGGGTAAAACCGGGAGACGATGCCTTCAGAGCGATAAGGTTTTTTGAGACAATCTTTGCAAAGATGGCTCCTCCTGTACTTGAATTCAGGGGAGAAACCTTTGGGGCGCTGGGGGTAATAGATATTGGGGACAATACAAAGGTTTACATTGATAAAGATAGATACAAAAAGGTTGTTCCGAAGGTTGTTATGGCATTCAAAGATAAACCATATTCTTCAAAAACCACGGTTGTAAGATACTGGACTGACAGGATGATAGATTTTAGAAGATTTATCCCTCAGGGGGATAAAGACCTGCCAGGTTTTGATCTGGATGATATTGACAGACATCCATATTCTCAAAGACTTTTATCTCTTGCACAGATGGATTCTTTTTCCTCAAGTAAAATGGTGGCATATAGGGTTGACGATAACCTTGATTCAACAATTATATACTATCTTTCGGATTTAAGGGGGAATGGCTGGGAGATACCTGACAGTGTTGTTCAGGCACTTGCAAAGAAGGGAGAGAAGAGATTTATCTATGCAAAAAAGGGAAATAGATCTGTTTACATAACATTTGGTACTGACAGGTTAAACTATACAAGTGTTGTAATGGTTGAGAGGTATGAATAACTTTTATCTGGAGGTTTTATGGATAGAAAAAAGGCAATGGTATTTGCAATTATTGTTGCAGTAATTGGAGTAATACTTGTTCAACTTTACATTATGGGGGAGAAAAAGAAATACACGGATGAATCCAGACTGGTGAGGGTTCTGGTTGCCAGAAAGAACATAGCAGCAGGTACTCCAATTGAAAGGTCAATGCTAACAGTTAGAAAATACTTCAAAGAGTTTGTACCTAAAGATGCTGTTTCTGTCAGGGATGTTACCAGGATACTTGGTGTACCACCAAAGGTTGATATTAAAAAAGGGGAGCCTATTTTGGCCTCACATTTCAGAGAAGGTGGGGTAGCCGGTCTTTCCACAAGGTTTTTATCCGGTGCAATACTCCCCGGGGAAAGAGCAATAACTGTCAGGGTTGACTCTGAAACAGGGGTTGCTGGTCTTATCAGACCGGGGGATTATGTTGATATCCTTGCAACATTTAACAGAGTTGGGGGCACCGTGGTAAGTCAAACGGTTACCATACTCCAGAGTGTGCCTGTTTTGGCAATAGGCAGCCAGGTTGGTACTCCCAACAGAAAAACCGCAAGGATAGCCCGACATTATAGAACCATAACACTTTCGGTTACTCCGGAAGAGGCTGAATTGATTGAGTTTGTGAGAAGAAAAACAAAACTCGTTTTTGTTTTGAGGAATCCGGAAGATACAAAAACTATGGAAGATCTGAAAAAGGTTAACTTTGCAAGCATATTCAGTGGGGACACATTGAAACAACTTCAAAAGAAAAGAAATCAGATGAATAAGAAAAGGATAGAGGTTTTAAAATAAATAAAGGAGGCATGTTATGAAGAAAAAGGTTTTTATGTTGTTTGTTCTGATTTTGATGTGTTTTACTTTAATGGCGCAGGAAATCACAATGGTTGTGGGCAAACAAAAGGTGTTGCCCGCTGAAGGGGTTAAATCAGTTTCCTCAGGTAACCCCTCAGTTGTCAGGATAGTGATCCCAAAGGATCAGTCCAAAATAATTTTAAAGGCTGTCAGAGCGGGTATTACAACGGTTACCCTGTTAAAAAGGGACGGATCCACTGAAGAGATAACGGTTAATGTAATTTCTCATGACCCGGAGAAGGTCAAAAAGGAGGTTGAGCAATTGCTGGATGGGGTTGAAGGAATAGAGATAAAAGTGGTTGGGGACAGGGTAATAATTGATGGAGAGATTCTAACCGAAAAGGACAATAAAAGAATTGACAAGGTTTTAAAACTTTATGGAAATCAGGTTGTTAAATTTGCTGAATTTAACAGAGCATACCTTCCAAAAGAAGACAACATTATGGTTGAATTTAACTTTGTTGAGGTCAACACCAACAAGATGGGTAATTACGGTATAAACTGGAATCAGGCAATAAAGCCTTTGACAGTGAACTATGCAAAGGATTTTAGCAGTGGTGATGTTTTAAAGAGCACTATTGGTATTGTTTCAAACTTTGGCCAGGCTTTGAATATAATGGTTGGCAATGGAGATGCCAAGGTTTACGACACTCACCGGGTCATTACGGTTTCCGGTCAACCTGCAGAATACTTCGTTGGTGGAGAGTTTGGAACGAGAAATGTTACTCAAAACACCACTTCGGTTGTGTGGAAAAAGTACGGAACCAGATTTGTGGTCACTCCAGAGATAGATTCCCTTGGTAACATGAGGATAAAGATTGATTCAGAGGTGTCGGAATTAAGCGGAGTTAGTGTTGATGGCATACCAGCATTGAACACCAGAAAGATCAATACAATTGTAAGGATTAAAGAGGGGCAAACCATTGCCCTTGGTGGCTTTATAAAAAGGATTAAATCACAGGACATTGAGAAAGTTCCAGGACTTGGAAGCATTCCGGTGCTTGGTGCTCTGTTCAGGTCGAAGAATTATCAAAGGGGAGTAACTGATGGTGTTATCTTTATAACAGCAAAAAAGGTTACTGCAGAAAACAAGGAGATGAAGCAGATGATTGATCAACCTATTAAAGAATTTCACAAAGAAAAGAAAAAGTGGTGGCAAAGGAATAAAAAATGAGGTTAACCGTTGTTTTCAAAGACGGTTCAAGAAAAGAGTTTAAAAACATTCCATCTAATTTTATCGTGGGGAGGGAGGCTCCAGCATATATAGTCCTTCCATCCCCTGTTGTTTCAAGAAAACATTGCACGGTTGAGGTTTCAGGAGACAGGGTTTTTATAACTGATACGAGCTCCAATGGGGTGTTTGTAGGCAAAGACAGACTGGAAAGAGGAAAGAGGGTTGAAGTCCCTTTAAACAATCCCATTATCGTTGGAGAGTTCGGTCTTATTTTTTCCCCTGAAATTAATGAGAAAGCGGAAACGAAGAATGTTAAGAAGGAAGCAAAATCACAGCCTGAAATAAAAAAGAACAAGGTTGAAATTCAATCCCCATTTAGAAAGGAAAGAACGGAAAAAAAGTTAACGGTGGAGCAACTTGATGCTCTTTCCGGGATAAGAGATAAGATACACAAAAGGCTTCTGGAGATGCTTGATTTAAGATGGGTTGATTTTACCTCAAAAGCAGATGAGGAGTTAAAGAGTCTTGTAAGCAAGAAACTTGACCTGATCCTTGATCAAATGAAAGGTGAAATTCCAATATGGGTGGACAGAAAAACCCTGAAAAAAGAGATGCTTGATGAGGTTGTTGGGCTTGGCCCCCTGGAAGACTTTTTACGGGATGACGATGTCAGTGAAATCATGGTGATACACAAGGACCTTATCTATGTTGAAAAAAAGGGGAAGATCGTTGAAACAGATAAAAGGTTTTCCTCTGATGCTGCGTTGATGGCAATAATAGAGAGGATTGTTGCACCTATCGGAAAAAGAATTGACGAATCTCAGCCTCTTGTTGATGCAAGATTGAAGGATGGCTCCAGGGTAAATGCAATAATACCTCCGCTTGCTTTGAAGGGTCCATGTTTGACCATAAGAAAGTTCGGTAAAAAGAACCTGACAATTGATGATCTTGTAAGGTTTGGTACTTTAAACAGGCCCATGGCCACATTCCTTGAGATATGTGTTAAAGGAAGAAAAAATATAATAATCTCCGGTGGAACAGGATCAGGTAAAACCACCCTTTTAAATGTGTTATCCTCTTTTATTCCTGGAGATGAGAGAATTGTAACCATTGAGGATGCTGCTGAATTGAGACTTCCTCAGAAACATGTGGTTTCCCTTGAGTCAAAGCCACCAAATGTTGAGGGAAAGGGTGAGATAACGATAAGAGACCTTGTCAAAAACGCTTTGAGAATGAGGCCAGACAGAATAATTGTTGGAGAGTGCAGAGGTGGTGAAGCACTGGACATGCTTCAGGCTATGAACACAGGTCATGCTGGTTCAATGACCACCGGACATGCCAACTCTCCTGATGATATTTTAAGAAGGCTTGAAACAATGGTTTTAATGTCAGGAATGGAGTTACCAATAAGGGCAATTCGGGATCAGATAGCGTCTGCAATTGACATTATTGTTCAGCAGCAGAGGTTAAGTGATGGTACCAGAAAGATTACAAGTATTACGGAGGTTTTGGGGGTTGATGACGATTACAACATAGTAACTGAGGAGATTTTCAGATTTGAACAGGCTGGTATTGATAGTGAGGGCAGGGTAATTGGCAAACATATGGCAACAGGCTATTTGCCGTCCTTCCTTGCAGAGTTCAAGGCAAGAGGGATACCCGTGCCCGAGGATCTATTCAGGGTGTAAATTATGTACGAGACACTGGTTTTCTGGGTTTCAAACATTTTTATATTTTTTGGGATTGCATTTTTTGCCTATTCCATTTATGAGGCAGTACTTCTTGGTTATAAAAGGTACAAACAGGGGTATATAGAAAAGGTTGGAACTGAATTAAACAGGAATTTTATTCCATATTCACCTGAGAGATTTTATAGAAATACAATTCTTTCAGCAATTGGGATGACTCTGGTTGGGTATTTGACATTTGACAGTGTTCTTTTTGCCATTCTATTTTGTGTAATAGGGTATTTTTTACCAAGAGTTTTTCTATGGTTTACTGCGAGGAAAAGGGCTGAAAAATTGGAGGTGCAATTGATAGATGCTCTCTATGTGCTTTCCAACTCTGTGTCTGCTGGATTAACCCTTCCCCAGGCATGTGAGGTGGTAAGCAAGCAGCTGGTTCCCCCTGTTTCTCAGGAATTCGGATTATTGGTAAATGAGTTAAGACTTGGGGTACCCTTTGACCAGGCACTTGAAAACATGGCAGAAAGACTCAGATCAAACAACTTTGACCTGCTTGTGACGGCAATACTTATCTCCCGTCAAACAGGGGGTAACATTGCCGAAATTTTTAAAAAACTGGCTGAATCGATAAAAGAGATAATGAGACTTGAAGCAAAGATAAAGGCATTAACTGCACAGGGGAGGATGCAGGCGGTTGTTCTCGGTGGTATGCCATTTGCCCTTGCACTTGTACTTGCATCTATATCCCCTGACCTTATGCAACCGCTTTTCAATACCCCTCAGGGCACTGTTATACTGTTTTTTGCGGCTGTTTTGTGGCTAATTGGAATATATTTTCTCAGAAAAGTTATTAACATTGACATATAAGGCAGGTGAACATGAGTCTTGAACTTTACTATTTACTTGCAAGTATTTTGATCTTTTTTGCCATTTTTATTGTTGTTTACTTTTTTTTACCATCTGAAAGCGAGGTGGAGGAGTTTAGGAAAAGCCTGCCTGCAGGTCACCTTGAAAACAAGAAAATGAAGACATTTGAAGAAAGCCCCTTTTTAAAATCTATATATCCGTTTGTTCTGGCAGTTGCTGCCAGGGCAAACAGGATGGGAATACCGGAAAAACACATAAAGAGGCTTTCGAAAAGGATTGCGGCAGCAGGTTATCCCTATGGTTTTACCCCTTACGAATACATCGGGTATGCCTTTACAATAGGGTTAATAGTTACATTACTTGCAGCGTTTTTTAATTACTCAATGTTTGGCAGTATAAACGTGGTTTTTTTATTAATTGCCTTTGTTTTCGGGAATGTGTTTCCATATTTTTTTCTTGCAAATCAGGCAGACGAAAGAAAGATAAAAATATATAAAGACCTTCCTTACAAGCTTGACCTGCTATCAATGGCGGTTGAAGCCGGACTTGATTTTTTGTCAGCAGTGAAGAGAATGGTTGAGAAGGACACCACTAAAAGTCCTTTGATTGAAGAGTTTTTTCAATTTTTGCAGGAAGTTAGAATGGGAAAAACCAAGCAGGAGGCATTGCTTGACCTTGCTGACAGAGCTGATGTTGAGGCTTTAAACAGTATTGTAACCGCAATAATTCAGGCAGAAAAGATGGGAACTCCTGTTGCCCAGGTTTTGAAGATTCAGGCTGAGAGTTTAAGGATAACCAGAACTCAGAGAGCGGAGAAGGCTGCAGGAGAGGCTTCGGTTAAAATTATGTTCCCCCTTGTTTTTATTCTGATGTCAACTGTACTTATTCTATTTGGGGGAATAATAGTTAGATGGATGAGAGGGGAGCTTTTCTAATTGCCTCTTGGTTTTAACAGTTTAAACCTTAGAAGGTTTAAGAGGATAAAATTAAAATACTGTGACGGTACCTGCTCAATAAAAGACCTTGTACTCTGCGATAATTTCTTTACAAGATCAAGAGGAATGCTTTTTCAAAGAAAGGAGGATCACAGAAAGGCTTTCTTACTTACTAAATGCAACGCAATACACACCTTTTTCATGGCCTATCCGATAGATATTATATTCCTATCAAAAGAGGGTGAGATACTTTCCCAATTGAGGGTTGAAACATATAGCACTGCAAGTGTAAAAAATGCCTATGCGGTGATAGAGGGAACAAAATTGTTAAAATCTAACAATAGTGTTTGCGATGTTGAGTTTTTATGTTAAATTATAGATAAGAAATTCATTTGAGGTAAAGAGGCTTTATGGAAATACACCTACATGTTTCCCAGGGAAATGTGAAAAAGGGTTCGTTAACTTTTGATAAAAGGGAGATAATTGATGGCAGGGGGCTAACATGTGATGTTATCGTCAATGATCCCTCTGTATCAAACAGACACTTCACCATTTTAAAGAAAGGGAACAATTATTTTCTAAAAGACGAAGGAAGTGTTAATGGTACCTTTGTAAACGGGGTTCAGGTTGTTGATGAGGTGAAATTGTACAATGGAGACAGAATAACCTTTTGTGGTTATGTTGTGGAGGTTTCACTTGAGGGAAATGAGAGGGTTGAAAAGGGCTCCGCAAAGAACACTGGAAATAAAACCGTTGTACTTCAAAGACAGGATCTTATGTCTGACTTGAAAAAAGCAGGGGAGGGAAAAAAGAAAAAGACACTTTTGCTTTTAGGGGTGATATTGATCTTAATTATCGGTGGTATTTTTGCTGTTTTTATGATGCCTTCAAAAAAAAGAACAGTTAAAAGGCCCATTCAGGTAGGGGTAATTGACAGTTACTTTTTAAAACTTGAAAGAAGGATGGATAAGGATATAACAGACAAAAAAAATCCTGAAAATGCTAAAAGGTTTTTTGACCTTGGCAGAGAAAAATTGAAGATGAAAAATTTGAACAGGGAAAATCTTTACAACGCTTTTCTTTATTTCTTAAAAGCAAAAAAAAGTATTCAGGCTATGTCCCCTAAACCCCCAATTTGGGATGAAATTATACCTGCGTTAAACAAAACCAAAAGAGAATTAAAGATGACTTTGAAAAAACTCTTTAAAGATGCCTGGTTACTTGAAAACGACGGTAACAGGGAAGGTGCAAAGGATGTTTACCTTGCTATAATGCAGACCATACCCGATGAGAACTCCCAAATATACATAATAGCTTTAAGGAGGTATAATTTACTTAAATGAAAGCAGTATTAAAACCCTTGAGCAAAGATATAGAAAAACCCATTATTGTTGATTGTGAAAATGAAACAAGGGTTACTATTGGCAGGAAAGATTCTAACGATTATGTTTTGAATTATAGGAATGTATCCTCCTTTCATGCCCTTATTGAGTGTTTTGATGATAATTTTTACCTTGAGGATTTGAACAGCACCAACGGTACATTTGTAAATGGAGAGCAAATAAAGGGCAGGGTTGTTTTGAATCACAACGACAGGGTTAAGTTTGCTTCTTTTGAGTTCCTTGTGGATATTATGGTTGACAAAAACAAAAAGGTTGAGCGAGAAATTAGTTCTGATGGAACGGTGTTTATGGATGCTTCAAAGGTTGAAGAGGTACAGAATGTTGTAAGTTCAATAGAAGAAGACAATAATGAAGGTTTTACTGATAAAGAAAATGATGTGGAAACAGGGAAAGAAACCGTTTTATACGGAGTTAAAGGCTTGCTTCAGAATGCAAGACTGGTTTTTCTTAATGAAAACAGGGAGTTAATAGGGGAGTATGAATTAAAGGATGCTGAAACAACAATTGGAAGGGAAGATGTAAACAATATTGTTATTGATCACCCTTCCATATCAAGGGTTCATTGTTTTATTAACAGAAAAGACGGGTATTACGAGATAGTTGACAGTGAAAGTACCAATGGGACCTTTGTCAATGGTAAAAAGATTAAAAAGGCTGTGTTGAAGAATGGAGATTTTCTAAAACTTGGTGATAAAGAGTTTGTTTTTATCGCACCCGGTGAATTGTTTTCTCCGTCAATGATTGAAAGGGATTTAAAAAAGGGTGTAAAAGGGTTTAACAAGAAGAGGTTTTATATAATAACCGGCAGCATATTTGTCCTTCTTTTTGTAATACTTCTCCTGCTTCCGTCCGGTCCTTCAACAAGTGTAAGAAACAAGCCGTCAATATCTGAAAAAGAATTAAGACTTGATGTAAAAAATTCATATAAAAATGAAGACTGGGATAATGTGGTTTATCTGATTGACAATTTTAAATTAAAAGGGTTTGAAAAGGAGTACAACAGAGCCAGGTTTGAGATAAAAAACAGAGAAATTTACATCAAGTTTGTTAATGCACTAAAAGATAATAATTTTAAAGATGCTTGCCTTATCCTTAAAAACATAGATAAAAACTCAGTTTACAGAGATAAAGGAGAAAAATTGTACCGGGAAAAGAGTAGAGAGTACATATCAACAAAGCTGGAGGACATAGATTCTCTTCTGGACGAGAACAAGGTTGAAGAGGCTTTTAAAATTGCAAACAATCTGGCAGATATATTCCCAGAAAATCAGCAGGTGTTGCAGGTTAAAGATGATACTGCCAGGAAGTTTGAAAACTACATGAAGAAAAAACAGGCGATGAAAAGGTACTTTGTTCTCAGGAAAAATTTAAAGAGAAAGGCTATTGAAAAAGAAAAGGAGGCGAAATCTCTTTACCTAAACGGTAAAGTGGTGGATGCTATTACAAAGATAATTGATGCAACTCAATTGTATGTTGCAAAAAACATAAGCGTGCCTTCAAGGTTGAAGGGGCTTAAAGACAACCTTTCAAAAGTTAGGAGGTTGTACCAGTCGGGAAAAAAGGCTTTTATGGAAGGAGATACTGATAGTGCAGCCAGGGACTTTGAAGAGATATTTTCAATATCCGAAAAGTATCTATGGGGCAGGGAAGGTAAGATTGAAAAGGAATGCAGACAATTACTGAAAGATTATTATTTGAAAAAGGCGACCGAATACTACCATGACAGTAATTACACAAAGGCATTGAGTATGGCGTTAAAGGTTTTGAAAATTGATCCTGAAAACACAAAGATGCTTTCTTTAAAAAGGGAGATTTTAAGGAAGGCAAAAACACTGTACAATAAAGGTTACATAGAGCAAACGCAATACAGGGATTGCAAGGCAGCTCTTTTTTACTTCAGACAGGTTATTGAGATACTTCCTCCGGATGACCCTGTTTACAAAAAGGCTTTAAAGAGGATTAAAGAATGCGAAAAACATTGATTTTTATTTTCCTTGTTTTTTCTTTAAATGCTGTTTTTGGATTTAGTTTAAAGGATTTAGGAAGCGGTAAAAAATATTTTAAGAAGGCAGAGAAATTTTATAGCGAGAAAAATTATATTTCGGCCATTCCTTTATATTTAAAATTCCTTTCAAAAAAGAAGAATAAAAACAATGAAAAGGCTTTGTATCATCTGAGTGTCTGTTATATGGAAACCGGCAACCCTGATCAGGGTTTTCCATTTATATCAAGACTTTACAGGTTAAAGAAAACCAAACTTGAATATGCTGTTTTGTATGCAGAATACCTTGTTCAATTAAACAGATTAAAAGATGCGATAGAGGTTTACAGGGCTGTTATCAATCTCCATCCGGATGACTATTTAAGTTACATAAGGTTGGGCGAATTATTGGTAAACAATGGTAATTTAAAAGAGGCAAGAGCAGTATGGTTGAAGGCAACAAAGTTAAAAGAAAAACCTGTTGAAGCGTTTTCACTTTTATCCGACAGTTACCTGAAGGTTGAAAAAAACAGATTACTTGCTTACTTTTATGCAAGAAAATTGTATGAAATTGCCCCTGATGATAAAAAAGATGAACTTAAAAAAAGCCTTGATGCAATTGCAGGCGACTTCAGGGAGGATTTTGAGAATTATTATCAGCTTCGCACATGTAAGGAAAAAGCAAAAAATTTTATTGAAAAGGGGGATTTCGAAAGGGCATATAAAACCCTTCACCAGTGTGAAGATTTAAACAACATTGATAAAGATTACCTCATGCTTTTTGCCGATGTTGCAAAAAAATTGAAGCGTTACGAAAAGGCTATTGAAATATACAAGAAATGTCTTGCCCTCGGTATTGAAAATGGCTATATTTACCTTGAACTGGGGAAATGCTATTTAAAAACAGGCAAAAAAGACCTTGCAAGAGCAAGTTTAAAAATGGCTTGTAAATTTAAAGAAACAAAGATAGAAGCAAAATCTTTGCTAAATTCATTACAGGGAGGATAATATGACCAAAGCTGATCTGGTTAACATCTTAATCCAGGAAATGGGAATGAGCAAAAAAAATGCAGAGACAATTGTTAACACTTTTCTTGGTTCAATGATTGAGTCTTTGCAAAGTGGAAAAGGAATTGAATTGAGAGGTTTTGGAAGTTTCAGGATCAGAGAAAGGAATCCCAGAATTGGAAGAAATCCGCAAACAGGAGAGAAAGTACATGTCCCTGCGAAAAAGGTGGTATACTTTAAACCTGGTAAAGATTTGAAAGAGGCGCTTAAATAAATCTTCTTTTATTTAGACAGTTCTGGTTGATGTAGGGTATAAACTATTGAGAGATAATTCGGAGGTGGGTATATGGGAAGAAGGATAGTTGTTACATTTTTGATATTGCTTTTGTTTGGCTCTCTTATCCAGGCAAGGGATACAAGGCCAAGGATTGCAATAGTAAATTTTGATGTTGACGAGAGTGGCTTATGGATAGGTTTCAGGCCACATAAAAGAGAAATATCAGATGCCCTTGTGGCACTATTTACAACGGCGCTTGTTGAAAGAGGTGCTGTTAGGGTTTTTGAAAGGAAGAGACTTGATGAGATACTAAAAGAGCAGAACTTGAGTATGTCAGGAAATGTTGATCCTGCTACTGCCGTAAAAATAGGAAAACTTGCCGGAGTTCAATACATTCTTACAGGCAAGGTCACAAGATTTGCTTATAAAGGGCAGAGTTTTGACGCATTTTTTAAGATTGGTTTTTCATTAAAAAGGAAAAAACTCCAGGGAAGGCTTGATATCAGGTTAATCAGAACTGACACCGGCGAAGTTGTTTATGTTGATAAGGGCAGTGGTGAGAAAAAATTTATGAATTTAAGAATTGCCTCAATAGGTGGTGGCACTGATTACGATGAGACAATGGTAAACGATATATTTGAACCAATTGTTGACCAGATGGCTGATAAGTTGAGCAAAAAGATACAGGAATTGAAGATTGAGTCTCCAGAAATGACTGTAAAACAAGGGAAAATCATTGCCGTAAAGGGAAACATTGTTTATGTTAACCTGGGTGCCAGAAACGGAGTTCAGAATGGAGATGTTTTTACCGTTAAAAAGAAGGGTGAAGTACTCATTGACCCTGACACAGGGGAGGAACTTGGAGCTGAAATGACAACTGTAGGCAGTATAAAGGTTGTTGAGGTCAAAGAAAAGTATTCAAAATGTAAACTTATTTCAGGTGCTGCCAGAAAAGGTTACATTGTTTCAAGAGAATAATAGATAAAAAACATCTGTATGCAAAATGGGGAAGATCAGTTATCTTCCCCATTTTTTATTATGTTCTGGCTTAACATTTTACCCGTTAATATCAATGAGTGAAAATTAAAAAAAACATAAAATGCAAATGATGCCTTTGCAATATCAATAGATGAGATATTGAAATTGTTAAAAAACATATTTGATAAGAGCAGATAAAAGAGAAAGAAAAAAGTAAATTCGGCAAACTCAATTGTTACACTTGCTCCTAATTTCCGGATACTTTTTTCATTGTTTTCTATTTGAGATGATATCTTGCTCCTTTTTTGAGGAACTGGATTTTTTGTTGAAACAGGTTTGTATTCATCCTCAGTATTCAACTCTGTATTTAAGATCTCTTCCTCAGAATGGTCAAACAAAAAATCCTCGTTCTCCACTTCACTTTTGCTTTCGAAAAGATCAAAGAGGAATGTTTTTTCTTTTTCTTTGTTGTGTATTTTTTCAAAAACACGGGAATATTTTAAATTACAGCCACAATGTTCACATTCAATTCTATTGTCAGGGTTTGTAAAACCGCACGATCTACACTTTACACTCATTTTATAAAGAAATAAAACCATTGAATTAGAAGTTTCTTGTTTAATTGACCATGCAGGTATCTGTCAAGCACCTTAATGTGTTTTAAGATCTCGTCATCATTTCTATTTAAAACAAGGGCATATTTAAAGTATGATTTAGCCTTTAAAATATTGTTCTCAAGCGCATATTTTATTGCTGTTTCTTTGTAACACTGAAAAAGTTTTTCTTTTATTTGCAGGTTTTCAGGGTTATCCCTGAGAATGTTTTTTAGGTGTGGTATTGCCTTCTCACAATTCTTTCTTTTTAAATATCTTTCTGCAAGTTTCATCTCTTTTTTTCTGTTAAAACCTTCCTCTTTCATCAATTTTCTTGCTTTTGAAAGCATTGCTATTTCTTGTTCATCCAATTTGCCAAATCTTTCAGCGTGAAGATAGGTGTAATATGAAAAAAGGTATTCTCCCATATCAAAGTAATCTTTTGCCTCTTTTAAGTACTTTTTAAACATTTTTTCTCTTTTTTTAATCTCTTCTTTTTCCTGAAATTCCTGATTGTTGAAATTGTTTTCCTGTTGTGTTTGAAGATTGCTTTTAATTATTTTAACGCCATAAAAGATAACGGTTCCAAGTATTCCAATCAAAATCACGAAAAAGAAAAGTGTTTTGAAAAAAGGCCCCAAAGAAAGGTGCTTTTTTTCTTTTACCTCGTAAACAGGTTTCTCTTTTTTTTGTCTTTTTGATATCCTTTTTATTCTTTTTACCGGTTTTTCTTCTTCTTCAAGTTCAAGTTCTAAAGATGAAGACAGTAAATGTTCCTGTTTTTTTTCAAGAATGAACTGTTCTATCCTGTTTTTCTCATCAAATTTGAGCCTATTTTTGTGTTTTTCCAGGTATTCTAAAGCCTTCTCAAACTCTTTTTCCTCAACAAAATTCTTTATTTTATTTTTTATTATCGAGACACCTACCTCTTTTTCAAGTTTTTCAATATATCTTTTGGTTTGATTGTATAGATTTTCATCTAACTCATTGTTTTTATGAAGGTTATCAAGCAGGTTTTTTGCTCTTTCCGTGTCTCCGCTTCTTGCTATTGCCACAATTCTCTTTAATTCACCGCTTAGTTTCCCTTCGTCAAATACTATGTTTACAGGTTCATTTTCGTCTTTTACCTCTGTTTGAATACTCTCGTTAAGGTTTTCACTTAATTCTGCAGATGGTTCCGTTTTTTCCTTCTGTTCTCTATTTTCCATACCAAGTTCTTTCTCAGCACTCAGTATATAATCCTTTAAAAATTCGTTATCTGGTTGCAATTCAAGTGCCTGCTTCCATACAATAAGGGCATTTTCGAAATCGCCAACTTCGTATAGAGATACCCCTTTTTGAATAAGCGCATTTACATCGTTTTCGCCCATTTCGTCTTCTGAAAAGGAAGAAAGTTTAAAATTATCTGCATCAAACTCCGTGTTTTCATTCCCGGCGGAGGATTCTTTGCCTGTATTTGATTTTGTTTCAGGTACAAAAATCTCTGTTACAGCATCTTCAATATCTTTTTCTTGCTCCTCTTTCTTAATCTCTTCAAGAAGTTTTTGCCTTTCTTCTTTAACTCTGTTAAATATTGCTTTGATTTCGGGAAGATCTATATTGTCAAAAAACATATACTCTATTTCTTCAAGTTTGTTGTATTCTTTTGCGTTTAAAAGTTCGGTTAAAAGCTGTCTGGACTTGAGTACCAGTACTTTATAAAGTTTTTGTACTTTTTCAGTTTTAACCTTTATGGCAACAGGATAGATCTCTTTAAGTGCCTGATAAATTCTATTTTCTTTGTAAAGGAGGTATGCCTTTTTGGTTCTTTCAATAATTTCTTTTTTTTCCATATAAAAATTCTAACAGAGAGCGAATTGTAATTCAATACATATCTCATAAACTATTTGCTATAATAATGAGTGAAATAAAGATAAGGAGGCTACTTGTGTTAAGAGAATTTTTGAAAGCAAAGATTCACAGAGCAACAATTACAAGAGCCAACCTTGATTACAGCGGTTCTCTCACCATAGATGAAGAGATAATGGAATTGGCAGGGATTAAGGAGTACGAGAAGATACAGGTTTACAATGTGAACAATGGTGAGAGGCTTGAAACATACGCAATCAAGGGTCCAAAGGGAAGCAAGGTTTTTGAATTGAACGGTGCAGCTGCAAGGAAGGGTATGGTTGGGGATAAAATAATAATAACAACCTTTTGCCTTTTAGACGAAAAAGAGATGGCAAACCACAAACCGATTCTGGTTATAATGGGAGACGATAACGAAGTTAAAGAGGTGATTTAATGAATATTGTCTGTCCCCATTGTGATGCAATAAACAGGGTTGAATTGAAAGAAAGTGCAAAAGATGTTGTTTGCGGAAAATGCAAAAAGAGCTTGAAAGAGACCCATCCGGTTGAGTTAAATGCAAGAAATTTCAAAACACACATTGAGAAAAACGATATACCTGTTGTTGTTGACTTCTGGGCTCCATGGTGTGGGCCCTGCATTATGATGGCTCCTCAGTTTGAAGAGGCAGCAAAGCACTTTGCTTTAAAGGTTAGATTTGCAAAGTTGAATTCAGACAATTACCCTGAAATTGCAGGTATGTACGGAATAATGGGAATCCCGACAATGATTGTATTTAAAAAAGGCATGGAAGTGGGGAGAATATCAGGTGCAATGTCGGCATCTCAAATAATAAACTGGATAAACTCTCTGATTTAGGGCAAACCATGGCTATAGAGAAGATAATATTTGCAGCAGGGTGTTTCTGGGGTGTTCAGGCCTACATTAAAAAGGTGAAAGGGGTTTTGAACACAACGGTTGGCTACTGTGGAGGGCATACTGAAAATCCATCTTACGAACAGGTATGCACCGGCAAAACAGGGCATGCAGAAAGCGTGTTGATTGAGTTTGACAATGAAATTGTTTCCCTTGGCGAATTGCTTGAACATTTCTGGAAAATACACGATCCAACCTCTTTAAACAGACAGGGTGCGGATGTCGGTACCCAGTACAGAAGCGCAATCTTTTACTTCAACGAAGGGCAAAAAAAGATAATTGAAGAAAGCAAGAAGAAGCAGGATGAATCCGGAAAGCACAAATTTCCCATTGTAACTCAGATTGCACCGGCTACTGATTTTTATAAAGCAGAGGAATACCACCAGGATTACCTTGACAAAAACCCCAACGGCTACTGCCACATAGATTTATCACTGCTGGATAATTATTGACATTTTTGACACTAAAATATTATTTTTGTCGATAAATAATACACTTTCATAAAATAGTAACTGTTTATTTTTTCATTTTTTTATAGATAATAGATAATATTACTCTTG